>Ga0335077_10001092_pt1 | contig 31769 bp, 34 predicted proteins | sample Lox_Sample_31_FD_207151 | JGI IMG/M metagenome (GOLD analysis project Ga0335077, IMG submission 207151) | Soil microbial communities from Loxahatchee National Wildlife Refuge, Florida, United States - Lox_Sample_3.1 | ecosystem: Environmental > Terrestrial > Soil > Wetlands | place: USA... | reverse complement strand
CCCACGAGCCCGGGGCGCTGTCGCCGGTCTTCCCGTCGCCGACGACCGTCCACTCCTTCTGGCCCTGTGCGCTGATCGGCAGCGCGATGCCGATTTGCAGATCGACGAACTCATCGATCGCGATCCGGCACTCGTTGAGGTTGCTCGCGTCGACCGCCACCGTCGCGACGATCGTGTGCGTGCCGTCGCCAGTGGTCTTCAGGCCCGGGTGCTCCCAGTAGCGCATGGCCGCGCTCTCGTCCGTCCCCTGGTCGCTCGACGGATCCTTCGGGTTGTACCCGGTGATCGCCGAGTAGATGCGGATCGCGTCCGCGTCGGTGAACGCGGGGGGCGGCGTGGCGGCATCGAGATGGAAGTCCTCGATCGAGTGGAGCATCATCGCGATCACGCAGTCGCCGATCTTGTCGTTGGCGAGCATCCCCCACTGAAAGCCGGGGTGGGGACGCGAGATCGCGGCGGGTGGATTCGCGAGCTCAGCGTGGATGTAGTCCGCCAGCCTCAGCGCCGGCTTGTGGAGCGTCGAAAGAATCAGCCCGGTCTTTGGCAACGCCGGCAGCGTCGGCGGTGTGTAGTGGTCACGCAGGCGAAAGTTCGGGTCGGTAATGCGGGTCATCTGTGTACTGCCCCCTGATTGGACGGTGATTGAGGAGCAACCTACGCGTGCGCGCACGTGACGCAAAGACCCCCTGGGTGGAGGACCGCACACCTCCCTCGCTCTCCGCCCGTCTGGATCGGTTACGGTCGGCAGCGCGCATGCCAACCAGCCGCCGCCGTCGCCGGACCCGCCGGCCCGAACCGTCCGTCAAGCCCCATCGCGCGTTCGACCCGCGCAAGGTCGGCGGCCTCGAGACGACCGCATGGGTCACGTACTACCGGCACGAATGGCTCCCGTTCCTGCGTGCCGCGGTGTCCTTGACGCGCCATACCTTCGGGCTCCCCTGGCCGTCGACTGTGTATGGCGCCTGGCTCGTGCTCCGCGCCAACCAGCTCTGGGCCCCGTACCCGGACAACGACCCCGCGGGCGCGCGGCGGGCGATGGAACGGTTCTACAGGCTGGTCGCCGAGCGCCACGACGACACGTTCGACCCCCGCCGGGCATCCGAGCTGGAGGTCGAGTGGTGGCGGGTCCACCGCGAGCATCAGCACGACGACTCTCCGGTGGGCGAGGACGGCGAGGGGCCACTGATCGCGGCCCTGACCGCCCTGTACTCCTACGTGTACGGCGTCGACGAGGCAAACGTGACCGTCGCCGCCGAGCAGCGGGCGCTCGCGATGCGCTATTCCGATCAGTGGGTGCGCGAGGGCTGCGACCTGACCAGCCCGCTGGTCGACGAGGAGCGGGCCGCGCTCGTCCGCTCGTACGCCGGGCTGCTCGCCGCGGTCCACCGGGCCTGAGATCCGGCCGGCCGGCACCCTGCCGCCGCGCGTAACTCGTCAGCCGAGCGTAACTCGTCAGTCGAGCGTAACTCGTCAGTCGAGCGATCCCGACCGAGCCGTGCCGAGTAACCCGCGATTATCGCGCGCAACTCGACACGGTCAACTCGACTCGTGTCGATTGTCGAGCTAAGCACGTGATTTCGGGGTCCCGCCGTCCCACAGATGCCAGCCCTTCGTCTGGCCATCTACCCGGGATCGCCCACAAGTTTCCGGCCGGCCGGCCGATCACCCGGGTTAGGGCCGAGGTATGGCACACATAACGGATCATCCCCGCCGCCGCACGGCCGATCACGCCCACACGTACGTGTGGATCGCATACGGGGTCCTAACCCTCCTGGCCATCGGCTACGTCATCGTCGACTCGCTCGGCTTCGACTGGTCGTGGCTCGACGGCTGGGGCGTCAACGCGTTCGAGATCATCACCGGCGCCCTGTGCATCGCCAAGGCGGCCGACCTCCGGCGAGGCCGCGCCGTGCCCTTACTTCTGGGGGTCGGCCTGCTGTGCTGGGCGGCGGGCGACACCGTCCTCACGATCAAGTTCCCTGGGGACGCGACGCCGCCCTCGCCGTCGCTCGCCGACGCCTTCTACCTGACCTTCTATCCGGTCACGTACGTCGCGCTGATGCTGTTCCTCCGCGCGAACGTCCGCAAGTTCAGCGTCGCGAGCTGGCTCGACGGCGCGGTGGCGGGCCTCGGGGCTGCCGCGGTCACCGCCACGTTCGCGTTCAAGGACGTGCTCCACCATGCCGGCGGAAGCGCCGCCGGGGTCGCGGTCAACCTTGCCTACCCCGTCGGCGACGTGCTGCTGCTCGGGCTGGTGGTCGGTGGGGCGGCGATCGTGTCCGGAAAGCGAAAGATCCCCTGGCTGCTGCTCGCCGCCGGCTATGCCCTGAACACGGTCGGCGACATCTTCAACGTGCTCGGCAGCACCTCGCATCTCGGCGAGGTGTTCAACGACGTCGCATGGCCCGTGGCGATCCTGCTCGTTTCGATCGCGGTCTGGGTCAGAACCCCGGCCACCAAGCCGCTCGCATCCGAGGAGCCTCCAGGTTTCGTGCTCCCAGCGCTCGCCGCCGCCTCGGCGCTACTGATCCTGTTCGTCGGCTCGCTGCACCACGTCGGCGGCGTCTCGCTCGGACTGGCCGTGGCCACGCTCGTGATCGCCGGCGCTCGCTCCACGCTCTCGCTGGTCGGGCTGCGCAACCTCACCGAACAGCGCCGCCGTGAGTCGATCACCGACCAGCTGACCGGGCTCGGCAACCGCCGGCTGCTATTCGAGCTGATCGACGCGCTCGCGGCCGAGCAGGCCGACGCGGAAGCCGACGCCCGCAGCGTCGCGTTCATGTTCGTCGACCTCAACCGCTTCAAGGAGGTCAACGACTCGTTCGGCCATCCCACCGGCGACGAGCTTCTGCGGCAGCTCGGGGCGCGGTTCAAGGACTCCCTGCGCAGCTCCGACCTGGTCGTCCGCTTTGGCGGCGACGAGTTCGCGGTGGCACTGCTCGACGCCGACGCCGACTACGCCGCGACGGTGGCCGCACGGCTCGCGGCCGAGCTCGAGCGGCCGTTCGCGCTCGACGCGGTCCGTGCGCGGATCGGCGCCGCGATCGGAATCGCGGTCCTGCCCGGCGACGCGACCAACTCAGCGGACCTGGTGCGCTGCGCCGACCTCGCCATGTACCGTGCCAAGCTCGCCGGCAAGCGTTTCGCGATCTACCAGGAGGACCTCGACGGCGCTGCCAACCGCGTGCAGCTGGTCGAGGAGCTCCGCGAGGCGATTGAGCTGCGCCAGCTGGCGCTCCACTACCAGCCCCAGGTCGACCTCTCGACCGGCGAGATCGGCTCGGTCGAGGCGCTCGTCCGCTGGAACCACCCCCGGCTCGGCTTCGTCCCGCCGCTCGAGTTCATCGCGCTTGCCGAGGACGCCGGGCTGATGGCCGCGCTCACGTCTTTCGTGCTCGACGAAGCGCTCGCGCAGTGCGCGGCGTGGCGTGCCGGGGGCAAGCGACTGACCATCTCAGTGAACATCTCGGCATCCGATCTACTCGACCCAGCCTTCCCAGGCCTCGTTGAACAGCTGCTCGTCAATCACGAGCTCACCTCGGACGCGCTCGTGCTCGAAATGACCGAGACGACCGCGATCGCCGACTTCGAGCGGTCCCAGGACGCGATTCAGAAGCTCCACGATCTCGGGCTCGTCGTCTCGGTCGACGACTTCGGCGCCGGATTCACCTCGCTCGCCTACCTCGGCAGCCTCGCGGTCGGCGAGCTCAAGCTCGACCGCAGCTTCATCACGCGGCTCGCCGAGGCGGGCGAGGGTCGCGATCTCGCGCTCGTGCGTGCGACCGTCGAGCTCGCTCACGCGCTCGGTCTGCGCGTCGTCGCCGAAGGCGTCGAGGACAACCACTGCCTCGGCCTGCTCACCGGACTGCGGTGCGATCTGGTCCAGGGGTACGTGATCTCGAAGCCCAAGCCCGCCCCCGAGCTCGAGCTCGGGCGGCGCATGCTACCGGCGGCCAGAACACCCGCGCGCCGCGCCGCCTGACCGCGCCGGCGGACCGGCCCGCGAACGCGGGTCGTCATCATTGGCCGCCATGCTCGTCACCACCTCGGTCAACAACCGCGAGTACACGCGCGACGTGGAGCCGCGCATCCTGCTGGTGCATTTCCTGCGCGACGAGCTCGGCCTGACCGGAACGCACTGGGGCTGCGACACCTCCAACTGCGGCACGTGCGTGGTGTTGATGGACGGCGAACCGGTGAAGTCGTGCACGATGCTGGCGGCCACCGCCGAAGGCCACGAGATCCTGACTGTGGAGGGCCTCGAGGTGGACGGCGAGCTCGATCCGGTGCAGCAGGGGTTCACCGAGATGCACGGCCTGCAGTGCGGCTTTTGCACCCCGGGGATGATGCTGACCGCCCGCGCCCTTCTCGATCGCAATCCGAATCCGACCGACGCCGAGATCCGGGAGGCGATCTCAGGGCAGATCTGCCGCTGCACGGGCTACGCAACAATCGTCCGATCGATCCGATGGGCGGCGGATCGCGCCGACCGGGCCGCGTCATGAGTGCCAACGGCGATCGCCCGATCGGCTTCGGGAGTCTCCGCCGGAAGGAGGACCCGCGGTTCATCCGTGGCCAGGGGCGGTTTGTCGACGACGTGTACATCCCGGGAATGCTCCATGGCGCCGTGCTGCGGAGCCCGGTCGCGCACGGCCGGATCGTCTCGATTGACCCGTCCGCCGCACTCCAGCATCCGAAGGTCCACACGGTGATCACGGGCTGGGATCTAGAGGCCCGCGGACTGGCCTGGATGCGGACGATCTCGGACGACTCGCAGGCAGTGCTCGCCACGGACAAGGTGCGCTTCCAGGGACAGGAGGTCGCGTTCGTGATCGCCGACGATCGCTACTCGGCGCGCGATGCGCTCGAGCTGATCGACGTCGAGTACGAGCTGCTCCCGGTGGTCGTCGACCCGCGAGGCGCGCTCGATTCCGACGCGCCGCTGATCCGCGACGACAAGCCCGGACAGACGAACAACCGAATCTTCGACTGGGAGTCCGGCGACCGAGCCGCGACCGACCGTGTCTTCGAAGACGCCGACGTGGTCGTCGAGCAAGACCTCGTGTTCCCGCGCTCGCATCCGGCGCCGATGGAGACGTGCGGCGCCGTCGCCCAGTTCGACGACGTGTCGGGCAAGCTCACGGTGTGGTGCACAACGCAGGCGCCGCACGCCCATCGCACCGTGTACGCGCTCCTCACCGGTCTTCCCGAGCACAAGATTCGGGTGATCTCGCCCGATGTCGGCGGTGGGTTCGGCAACAAGGTCCCGGTGTACCCGGGCTACCTCTGCGCGATCATCGGCGCGATCGACACCGGCAGACCGGTGAAATGGGCGGAGGACCGTTCGGAGAACCTGATGTCGACGGCGTTCGCCCGCGACTACGCGATGCGAGGTGCGATCGCCGCCACCAGCGCGGGCCGGATCCTCGCCGTCCGGGTCGACGTTATCGCCGACCACGGGGCGTTCAACGCGACCGCCCAGCCGACCAATTACCCGGCCGGCTTCTTCCACGTGTTCACCGGCTCGTATGACATCAAGGCGGCCCACTGTCACGTCACGGGCGTGTACACGAACAAGGCGCCCGGAGGCGTGGCGTATGCCTGCTCATTCCGGATCGCCGAGGCGGTGTATCTGGTCGAGCGCCTCGTCGACTGCCTCGCCTACGAACTGGCCGTCGACGCGGCCGAGCTGCGGCTCGCGAACCTGATCAGCCCCGATCAGTTCCCCTACGAATGCAAGACCGGCTGGGTGTACGACTCCGGCGACTACGAGCGGACGCTGCGCAAGGCGCTCGAGATCGCCGACTACGGCGCGCTCCGCCGCGAGCAGGCCGACAAGCGCGCCCGCGGCGAGCTGATGGGCATCGGCGTGGGTTTCTTCACCGAGGCGGTCGGCGCGGGCCCTCGCAAGCAGATGGACATCCTCGGGTTGGGGATGAACGACGGGGCGGCGTTGCGCGTGTATCCGACCGGCAAGGCGCAGCTCAGCATCAGCGTGCAGACGCAGGGACAGGGCCACGAAACCACCTTCGCCCAGATCGTCGCCGAGGAACTCGGCATCCCCCCCGAGGACATCGACGTGGTCCACGGCGACACCGACGTCACGCCGTACGGACTCGGAACGTACGGGTCGCGTTCGACTCCGGTGAGCGGCGCCGCCACCGCGCTCGTCGCGCGGAAGGTCCGCGAGCGGGCGCGGATAGTCGCGGCTGCAATGCTCGAGGCCTCGCCCGATGACCTCGAATGGGAGAAGGGCCGCTGGATGGTCAAAGGCGACCCCGAGAAGGGCGCGACGATTCAGGAGATCGCGATGGCGGCGCGCGGATCGGTCGAACTGCCGGCGGGCGTCGAGACCGGCCTCGACGCCGAGACGGTGTACGACCCGCCCAACCTGACATTCCCCTACGGCGCGTACATCTGCGTGGTCGAGATCGATCCGGGCACCGCCAAGGTGCGGATCACCCGGTTTGTCGCCGTCGACGATTGCGGCACCCGGATCAACCCGATGATCATCGAGGGCCAGGTCCACGGCGGACTCACCGACGGGGTCGGCATCGCCTTGATGGAGCAGATCGCGTTCGACGCGGACGGCAACTGCCTCGGCGGCTCGCTGATGGACTACCTGATACCCACCGCGCTTGAGGTGCCCGACTGGGAGACCGGCTTCACGGTGACGCCGTCGCCGCACCATCCGATCGGAGCCAAGGGCATCGGCGAGTCCGCCACCGTGGGCTCGCCGCCGACGATCGTAAACGCGGTCTGCGACGCGCTCCGCCCCTTCGGCGTCCGGCACGTTGACATGCCGTGCACGCCCTCGCGCGTGTGGCACGCGATGCGGGGTTCAACGTGAGCCGCGAATTCACGACCGGGCTCGTGCTCGCCGCGGGCGGATCCAAGAGGCTCGGACAGCCGAAGCAGCTACTGCCGTACGGATCGGCGACGCTGCTCGATCATGTGCTGAATACCGCGCGGGTGTGCGATTTCGACCAGCTGATCTGCGTGATCGGCGGGAGCTCGCACGAGATCGGGGCCACCGTAAACGTGGACGGAATCCAGGTTGTAACGAACGACCACTTCGGCGAGGGCTGCTCGTCGTCGATCGCCGCCGCGCTGACCGCGGTCGATGCGCGCTGCCAGGTCCTGGTCCTGATGCTCGGCGACCAGCCCGGCGTCACCGCCGCCACCGTGACGAAGCTGCTCGAGGGCCGCGGCGACGGCGAGCTGGCCGCGTGCGCGTACGAGGACGGACGCGGTCATCCGCTGGCGTTCGCGCACAGCACGTTCCACGACCTCGCGTCGCTCCACGGGGACAAGGGGGTGTGGAAGCTGCTCGACCGCGCCGGCGATCATGTGGTCGACGTGCCCGTCGGCGGAACGATCCCACGCGACGTTGACACCTGGGATGACTACGAGGCCGTGGCGCGCGGCGCCAACGGCTGATCAGCGCGTCGAGGCGGCGTCGATCTCGTCCGCCACCGACCGCCACAGCGTCACGTGCACCTTCGGCCGCACTCGCGTCGAGACGGTGCCGGCCCGCCCGGTCGAGATTGCCTGAGTCGCGTCCGAGGTCGTGGCGAAGCGCTGCAGCGCCAGCGCCGCCGGCACGGCCCGCTCCAGACCCAGCGTGCTCGCGTACCACATCTCGACGATCGGGGTTCCGCGCACGTCGATTCGCGTCAGCGCCCGCCGGCGGACCTCGTCGAGCACCGAGTGCGCGAGCGTGAGCAGGATGCCCTCGCCCGCGGAGGCCGCCGCGATCGCCGCGGCGTGGCTCGAGTAAGCGGAGACGTTCGATGGAGTCAGGCCGTTGCGCTCGAAGAACAGGCCGGTCGCGGTGGTCGGATCGATGTCGGGCGGACCCACCAGCCATCGCTCCGCGGCGAGCTCGGCGGGCGCTACGTCCGGTCGTCCCGACAACCGATGTCCCGGCGCCGCGACGATGATCAGGCGGCAGCGAAGGAACGGAACCGTGGCGATCGTGTTCGTGCGCTCCGGGCCCGGATGGGGGCCGAGCGCAATGTCCGCCTGGCGATGTTCCAGGCGGTCGGCGAACGACGCGCCGGGGACCGACTCGATCGCGATCTCGAGCCCGTCGTCGCGCGCTGTGAACGCGTCGATCAGCGGTCCGATGTGCTCGGCGACGATGTTGGTGACGACCACCTGCAGGCGACGCGACTGACCGGCCGAGTCGTGGACCGACCGGCGGGCCTGCTCGGCCAGGCCGAGGATCTCGCCGGCCAGCGCCGCCAGCCGCCGGCCGCCGGCGGTCAGCGCGATTCCCCGGCCCTCGCGGACGAACAGCTCGTCGCCTAGCTCCTTGCGAAGCGCCGCCACCGCGACCGAGACTGCGGGCTCGGTCACCTGGAGCTCGGCTGCGGCCGCTTTGACCGACCCGTGTCGGGCGACGAGCACGAACGACTGCAGCTGGGCGAGCGTCAAACCGTTGCTCCTAAGTGATCACTTAACCCAATTTGACGAGCCACGATAACAACGTCAAAGTTCCACAAAGGAGAGGAAGGCTCGAACGGTACGGGAGCTGCCCTCCGTTGTTGGTACGCGAAGGAGCGCATTGCAAGTTCCGGCCCCGTTTGAGTACGAGCGAGCGACAAGCGTCGACGAGGCGCTCCAGTTGCTCACCCAGCTTGGACCCGACGCGCGCCTCTTGGCCGGCGGGCACTCGCTGCTCCCGATGATGAAGCTTCGGCTCGCGTCGCCCGCGTACCTGATCGACATCGACCCGCTCGCGGACGAGCTGGGGTACGTCTCAGAGCACGACGGCGAGGTGCGGATCGGCGCGATGACGCGCCATCGCGCGCTCCTCGAATCGCACCTGCTGGAGAGTCGCCTCGCGATCTTCACCGACGCCGAGCGCGTCATCGCCGATCCGGTGGTCCGCAACCGCGGGACGATCGGTGGCGCGCTGTGCCAGGCTGACCCCTCGGAGGATCTAAGCGCGGTGTGCGCGGCGATCGGGGCGAACATGGTCATCCGCGGGGCCGACGGGGAGCGGGTACTCGGCATGAACGAGTTTCACCGTGGTCCCTACCAGACCGCGGTCGGACCGGCCGAGATGCTCGTCGAGATCAGGGTCCCGTTACGAAGGACTTCCGGGAGCGCATACGAGAAGGTCGATCGCCGCGTCGGCGACTGGGCGGTGGTCGCCGCCGGGGCGTCGCTAACCGTGACCGACGGGCTTATTACAAACGCGGGGGTTGCGCTGGCCGCGGTCGGCTCCGATGTCACCTCCCGCCAAGCGGAGGAGACGCTCGCCGGCCAGTCGCCGTCGGAGGAACTCTTCAAGCGGGCCGCGGCGGCCGCGGCCATCGAGTGCCGGCCGGTCAGCGACCAGCGGGGTTCGGCGGAGTACAAGCGGCACGCGGCCGGCGTATTGACGGAGCGCGCGCTGCTGCGGGCCGCGACTCGGGCGCTACCGGAGGGGGCGCAGTTTCAGAAAAGGACACAGGAGGTGTGAGTTGGCTTTGGTGATCGGTGCTTCCACCGGTTGGTACATCGGGATCGTCCTCGGGATCGTCGTGGCCGCGGTGGCGGCGGCGATCGTGATCACGATCGTGATGCTGGCGAGGAAGATCTCGGCGCAGGCGCGGACCGCCGTCGACGGTGTCGAGAAGGTGCGCGCGCAGACGGAGGGACTGGCGGGGATCGCGCGGATCAACGACTCGGGGGTCAGAATCCTGCACTCGGCGCGGGCGCTCCGCAAGGTCGCGGTGGGCAAATGATCGCGTTTGCCACCGTCACCAATCACGATGCGTGGGTGGTCGCGCTCGTGATCGGACTCGTCGTCGCGCTCGCGGTCGCGGGTCTGCTCATCGTGCTGGTCAGGACCGTGGGCGACATCAAGAACTCAGCCGCGGCACTGCTCGACGTGGCGGGCAAGGTCGCCGGCAATACCCAGAACATTCCTCAGCTCCAGGCTACGGCGCCCGTGCTGGGACTTATCGTGGAGGAGGCCGTGATCCAGGACGGTTACATGAACGCGCTCACCGACGGGTTCGGCAACGGGAACGGTGAACGATGACCACGCTCGTCATCCTCAGCGTCGTGCTCGCGGTGATCATCATCGCGGTGGTCGCGGCCGCGCTGATCAAGGTCCGCCAGGACCTCGAAGCGACTTCGGCAAGTCTCGCCACGCTCGCGGGCGCGCTCAGCACGGTCGAGTCCGACCACTTGGCGCCGCTCGAGCCGGCGGTCAAGGCGATCAATGGCCAGTTCGACATCATCCTCGGTGCGTTCCCGGGGATCGCGCGTAAAGCCAAGGTCGTCGCGGACAGGAGGCCGAAATGACCCTCGAATGGATCGGCGACGCGATCCTGATCCTTGTCGTCCTCCCGGTCGTCGTGTACCTGCTGCGCGGGGTCCTGAACGCAGCCAACAGCATCGTCCCGAGCGTCCAGCAGATCGCGACCGCCGCGACCGCCGGCTCGAAGGACCTGGACGCGACCGCGCTCCTGCTAACCACGCAGGACCAGGTACAGAAGACGATCGAGGTCGCCGCCGACTACGGCGGATCGCTCGACGTGATCCTCGACGACGCGAACTAGGAGAGGCAAGATGCCAGCAGCTGGTGTAGTCATGATCATCGCGGTCCTGCTGATCGTGTTGGCGCTCGTCTACTACCTGGTCTCGACGATCGTCGCCCTGCAGCGGATCACGAATGCGCTCGATGAAGCGATCACCGGCGTCGTCGGGATCATCGAGAAGAGCGCCCCCGTTGACGAGGTGGTGACTCAGGTCAACACGAACCTCGACGCCGGCGTCAGCCTGCTCGAGGGCCTGCTCGTCAAGAAGGCGGGCCTCTCGGATGCGTTGGGGCTGGTCGACGGGTTGTATCCCGGCGCTGCCGGCGAGGGCCTCCGCGACTTCCCCGAGAGCAAAGAGACGAAGGCCCCGCGGATCAGCGAGGTCTATACGAAGGGCACGCTCACGCTCGCCCGCCTCGGACGGGAGGCACCGATCGCCGCGGCCAGCCCGAACGGCCCGGCGCTTCGCAATCCGGCTTATGGCAGCCTCGCCGCCCGCGGCCTCTATCCGGAGATCAGGCAGACAAGGCCGGCGTCGATGCCGCGCTCCCCGATCATCGGGACCGATTCCCCGGTGCAGTACGAGCCGAGCGAGTCGCCGGGGGTCCGTAAGCGGATGCCGGTGGCCGTCGGCGCGCAAGCCGAGCCGAGCCCGGGCCCGGAAACGGGCGGCGTGGTCAAGTCGGGGCTGGCCTTCCTGCGCCGTCTCAAGAGCGACGACCAGTAAGGAGATCCGGTGCAGACCCCCGCTCCATTTGAGTACGAGCGCGCGACCAGCGTCGAAGGCGCGATCGCCACGCTCCAGAGGATCGGTCCCGAAGCGCGGTTGATCGCCGGCGGCCACAGTCTGCTGCCGATGATGAAGCTGCGGCTCGCGAACCCCGAGTACCTGATCGACATCAACGACCTGGAGGAAGAGCTCTCCTACGTCGACGAGCGCATCACCGAGATCCGCATCGGAGCGTTGACGCGGCACGCTGAGCTGCTCGAGTCCGAGCTGCTCGCGCGGCGCGCACCGGTGTTCCGCGATGCCGAGGAGGTGATCGCCGATCCTGTCGTCCGTAACCGCGGCACGATTGGCGGGTCGCTGTGCCAGGCCGACGCCGCGGAGGACCTGTCCGCGGTGTGCGCGGCGCTGAAGGCGAACGTCGTCCTGCGCGGTCCGGACGGCGAACGCGTGATCGGCATGGACGGGTTCTATATCGGGCCGTTCACGACCGCGGTCGGCGCTGACGAGATGCTGACCGAGGTTCGTATCCCGCTCCGATCCGGGGCCGGGAGCGCCCACGAGAAGGTCGAGCGCCGCGCCGGCGACTTCGCCATCGCGGCGGTGTCGGCGGCGGTGTGGATCGAAGGCGGCGTGATCGCCGACGCGGGAATCGCGCTTGGCGCTCTCGGGCCGACCACGATCATCGCGACCCGCGCCGAGGAAGCGCTCAAGGGCAGGCCGCCGTCCGAGGAGTTGTTCTCCCAAGCGGGCGAGATCGCCAAGGAGGACTGCGCGCCGGTGCCCGACGGCCGGGGACCGGTCGACTACAAGCGCCACCTCGCAAACGTCCTCACCGTCCGTGCGCTCCGGCGCGCGACCAGCCGCGCCCTGCAACAGGAGGCATGACGACATGGAAGTGAAGATCACGATCAACGGGCAGGAGGTATCGCGCGACGTCGAGCCGCGCACGCTGCTCGTCCATTTCATCCGCGACACGCCGGGGTTGACAGGCACGCACTGGGGCTGCGACACCTCCAACTGCGGAGCGTGCGTGGTGCTGATGGACGGCAAGCCGGTCAAGTCGTGCACGACCCTCGCGGCGATGTGCACCGGCCACGAGATCCGAACCGTCGAGTCGCTCGAGCAGAACGGACGGCTCGATCCGATCCAGATGGGCTTCCACGAGAAGCACGGCCTGCACTGTGGCTTCTGTACCCCCGGCATGCTGATGACCACGCGAGCCTTACTGAACGAGAACCCGAACCCGACCGAGGCGGAGATCCGGACCGCGATTTCGGGCGCGATCTGCCGCTGCACGGGCTACAAGAACATCGTCAGCGCGGTGCGCTGGGCGGCAGAGCAGGAAGCTGCGATGACATCCGGTTCATCGGGCATGAAACAGGAGGCGTGAGCATGGCCACGATGGATACCGCCACGACCGAACGCCCGATTGGCTTCGGCCGCCTGCGGCGCAAGGAGGACGCCCGGTTCATCCGCGGCAAGGGCACCTACCTCGACGACATCCGCCTGCCCGGGATGGTGCACGGCGTGATGCTGCGCAGCCCGTACGCCCACGCCAAGATCGTCTCGATCGACACCTCCGCGGCGCTCGCGCACCCGGGGGTCGCCGCCGTCGTCACCGCCAAGGACCTCGAGACGCTAGGGCTCGCGTGGATGCCGACGATCTCATACGACACCCAGGCGGTGCTCGCCGGTGACAAGGTCCGCTTCCAGGGCCAGGAGGTCGCGTTCGTGATCGCCGTCGACGAGTACACAGCGCGCGACGCGCTCGCGCTGATCGACGTCGAGTATGAGCCGCTGCCCGCGGTGGTCAACGCCCGCAAGGCGCTCGACGCCGACGCGCCGCTGATCCGCGACGACAAGGACGGTCAGGTCGACAACCTGGCCAGCCCGCTGTGGGAGGCCGGCGACGAGGAGGCCACCGACCGCGCGTTCGCCGAGGCCGACACGATCGTCACGCGGGACATCATCTACCCGCGCTGCCACCCGGCCCCGCTCGAGACGTGCGGGATGATCGCCGACTTCAACCCGAAGACCGGCCAGCTCGACATCTACAACGGCAACCAGGCGCCGAACGCCCACCGCACCGTGTACGCGCACGTGGCCGGCCTCGCCGAGCACATGATCCGCATCCGGTGCAACGACATCGGCGGCGGCTTCGGCAACAAGGTGCCCGTGTACCCGGGCTACGTTTGCGCGATCGCCGGCTCGATCGTGGCGGGTGTTCCGGTCAAGTGGATCGAGGACCGCTCGGAGAACCTGATGTCGACCGGGTTCGCGCGCGACTACGTGATGCACGCCGAGATGTGCTCCAAGGACGGCAAGATCACCGGCCTCCGCGTCGACGTGATCGCCGACCACGGCGCGTTCGACTCGACCGCCCAGCCGACCAAGTTCCCGGCCGGCTTCTTCCACATCGTGTGCGGCTCCTACGACCTCGAGGCCGCCCATGTCCAGGTCAAGGCCGTGTACACGAACAAGGCGCCCGGCGGCGTCGCGTACCGCTGCTCGTTCCGCATCACGGAGGCCGTGTACCTGGTGGAGCGGATGGTCGACGCGCTCGCGCTGGAGATGAAGGTCGACCCTGTGGAGCTGCGCATGAACAGCTTCATCGCGCCCGAGCAGTTCCCGTACGAGACGACCACCGGCTGGACGTACGACTCGGGCGAGTACGCGAAGACGATGCGCGAGGCGATGCGGATAGCCGGCTACGACGAGCTGCGAAAGGAGCAGGCCCAAAAGCGCGCCCGAGGTGAGCTGATGGGCATCGGCACCTCGTTCTTCACCGAGGGCGTGGGCGCCGGTCCGCGCAAGCACATGGACATTCTCGGACTGGCGATGAACGACGGCGCCGACCTGCGGGTTCACCCGTCGGGCAAGGCGATGGTCAGCATCTCCGCCCAGACTCAGGGACAGGGGCACGAAACCACGTTCGCGCAGATCGTCGCCGAGGAGCTCGGGATCCCGCCCGAGGACGTGCAGGTTCGCCACGGCGACACCGACCGCACGCCGTACGGGCTCGGGACCTACGGAAGCCGATCCACGCCGGTCTCCGGAGCGGCGGTCGCGGTTGTCTCGCGCAAGGTCCGCGACAAGGCCCGCCTGATCGCGGCGACGATGCTCGAGACCCGAACCGAGGATCTCGCATGGGAGAAGGGCCGTTGGTACGTCAAGGGCGACCCCGAGAAGGGGGCAATGATCGAGGAGATCGCCGCCTACGCCTACAGTGGCGAGGCGATGCCCGAGGGCATGGAGGGCGGGCTCGATGCTCAGGTGATCTACGACCCGCCGAACCTGACCTACCCGTGCGGCGCGTACATCTGCGTCGTCGACGTCGACCCCGACACGGCCGCCGTCAAGGTCCGTCGCTTCATCGCGGTCGATGACTGCGGTGTCCGGATCAACCCCATGATCGTCGAAGGGCAGATTCACGGCGGCCTCGCCGAGGGGATCGGGATCGCGCTGATGGAGGTGATCACGTTCGACGACGAGGGCAACTGCCTGAACGGGTCGTTCATGGACTACCTGATCCCGACCGCGCTCGAGTGCCCGGACTTCGAGCTGGGCGAGACCGTCACACCGTGTCCGCACCATCCGCTCGGAGCCAAGGGCGTCGGCGAGTCGCCGAACGTCGGCTCTCCGCCTGCGATCGTCAACGCGGTGATCGACGCGCTGCACGGGAGCCATGGCGTCGACCACATCGACATGCCCTGTACTCCGGCTCGCGTGTGGGCCGCGATGCAGGGACGCCCGGAGCCGCCGCAGTGATCACCGGCCCGCTCAGCGTTCGCGCACGCGAGCTCTCCGCGCAGGGCATGGCGTTCGTCACGGCCACGGTCGTCCGCGTCGAACACCCGACGAGCGCGAAGCCCGGCAATGTCGCGCTTGTGCACGAGGACGGGAGCATGGAGGGATTCGTCGGGGGCGTGTGCGCCCAGAACAGCGTCCGGCTGTACTCGCTCAAGGCGATCGAGCGCGGCGAGCCGCTGCTGTTGCGGATCCTGCCCGACGGCCCGGGCGGGATCGAGGGCGAGGACGCGGGTCATGAGATCGGACACGACGACGGCTCGGTCACCGTGCAGAACCCGTGCCTGTCTGGCGGCGCGATCGAGGTGTTCCTCGAGCCGTTCCTGCCCGCACCGCGAATGATCGTGGCCGGCGACACCCCGATCGCCGCCGCTTTGTTGCGGCTGGGGCCGGAGCTGGGACTGGATGCGGTCGACTCCCGGGGCGGGGACAGCGGCGCCGTGGTGCCGTCCGAAGCCGACCTGGCACTGGTTGTGGCCGCGCACGGGCGCGATGAGCGCGCGGTCTTGCGCGCCGCGCTGGAGGCGGGCGTGAGCTACGTCGGCCTGGTGGCCAGCCGCACGCGTGGCGCGGCGGTGCTCGATGAACTGCGCGGGGACGGCGTGTCCGAGAAGCTGCTCGACCGCATCGACACGCCGGCCGGGCTCGATATCGGCGCCCGCTCGCCGGCCGAGATAGCGCTCTCGATCCTGGCCTCGATCGTCGAGGTGCGCCGGCGGTCGAGCGTCGCCCCGCGCTCGTGGGCCGCAGCCCCGCCGACCACGGCGGTCGACCCGATCTGCGGGATGACGGTGGTCCTGGGCCCGGACGCGCTCTCGTCCATGGGCATCGACGGCGAGACCAACTACTTCTGTGGTGAGGGGTGCAAGCTGGCGTTCGAGCGCCAGCACGTGGCATGACCCGCGTTACCGGCGAGGCCGCCGACGAGATCCGCCAGCTGGTCCCCGACGTCGAGATGCTGGCCCAGCGCCTGGCCGCGGTCGATTACCTCGTCGACGAGGGTCTGGCGACATCGATGTTTCTGAGCCTCCGTCTGCCCCAGCCGCTGCTGCTCGAGGGCGAGGCCGGCGTCGGCAAGACCGAGGCCTCAAAGGCGCTGGCGGCCGTGCTCGACACGCCGCTGATTCGCCTCCAGTGCTATGACGGGATCGACGCGGCCGAGGCACTTTACGAGTGGAACTATCCGCGCCAGCTGCTCAGCATCCGGCTCGCCGAGGCACAGGGCGCCGAGCTGCGAGAGCAGGATTTGTTCGGGCGCGAGTACCTCATCCGACGTCCGCTGCTGCGCGCGCTCGAACATCCGGGACCCCGGCCGGCGGTGCTGCTGGTCGACGAGATCGACCGGGCCGATGACGACTTCGAGGCGTTCCTGCTCGAGCTGCTCGCTGAGGCCGCGGTGACGATCCCCGAGATCGGCACGATCCGCGCCACCCATCCGCCGATCATCGTCCTGACCTCGAACCGCACGCGCGACCTGCACGACGCGGTCAAGCGCCGCTGCCTGTACCAGTGGATCGACTACCCGACGCCCGAGCGCGAGGTCGAGATCGTCCGCCGGCGGGTCCGCGGGGCGTCCGAGACGCTTGCGGTGCAGGTGGCCGACGCGGTGGCGCGGATGCGCGAAAGCGACGTTCAGAAGCCGCCCGGAGTGGCGGAGGCGATCGACTGGGTGGCTGCGCTCTCCGTCCTCGGCGTCGACGAGCTCGACGTCGACGCGATCGACCGCACGCTCGGTTCGGTGCTCAAATACTCCGAGGACCAGGACGTGATCCGCGCCGGCGGCCTCGAGAAGCTGGTGGCCCGGCGATGACCGCGCCGTTCCGGGTTCGCCCGCTCGGACTCGACCTTGCCGCAGTCGCGGGGTCGTTCAGCCGGCGCCTCCACGACGCCGGCCTGCCGGTGACCGCCGAGCGCGCCGCCTGGTTCGCGCAGGCGCTGGCCGTGGTGGAGCCGATCTCGCGCCGGCGGCTGTACTGGACCGCCCGGGCGGCGTTCGTCTCGGACCGGATGCAGGTGCCCGCGTTCGATTCCGTGTTCGCGAGCGTGTTCGGATCTGCGCCTCCCCGTGAGGATCCGACCCTGCCCGACGACGCGCGAACCGAGCCGGCACCGGCCGATGAGCCGCGGCGAGGTACCGACGGCACCGACGAAGGTCCGCCGTCGGGCGACATTCCGACCCGGGCCTCCGCACCCGACCCGGCCGAGCCGCCGCGCGACGCGCCCGTGCCCACGCTTGCCAGCGACGAGGAGGTGCTTCGCGCGAAGCGCTTCGACGCGCTGTCCCCGGATGAGCTCGCGCGGATGTACCGCCTGATGACGCGACTCCGCGTCGGGACGCCGTCGCGGCGCACCCGGCGGGCGGTGCGCGAACGGCGCGGCGAACGGATCGACATGCGCCGGACCCTGCGCGGCAGCCTACGCACCGCCGGCGACCCGATCCGGCTGGCTCGACGCCGGAGGCGGGTGGTCCCCCGGCGGCTCGTGATGTTGTGCGACATCTCGGGTTCGATGGAGCCGTATGCGCGCGCTTACCTCCAATTCCTGACGGCGGCCGCCGCCGGAGCAGGTTCGAACCGCTCGGAGGCGTTCGTGTTCGCGACCCGCCTGACTCGCTTGACCCGCGCGCTCGCCTCCCGGAACCCCGAGCGCGCGATCCAGCGCGCCGCCGCGGCGGCGCCCGACTGGTCGAGTGGCACCCGGATCGGCGATGCCCTGAAAGCGTTCAATGATCGGCACGGGCGCCGGGGCATGGCGCGCGGCGCCGTGGTGGTGATCCTTTCCGACGGCTGGGAGCGCGGCGACCCCGGGCTGGTGGCCCAAGAGATGGAGCGGCTGCACCGACTGGCCTACCGGATCGTGTGGGTCAATCCCCGCGTAAGCGCCCGCGGCTTCGAAGCCCGCGCCGGCGGCCTCCTCGCCGCCCTTCCGCACTGCGACGCGCTCGTCAGCGGCCACAGCCTCGAGGCGCTGGACGAGGTGGCCGAGGCGATCGGCGGATCCCGCTCCGACGACGCCAACCGCGCTACCGCGTTCGGGGTGCCCGAGCCGGAGACCGAGCCCGAGGAGGAGCCATGGCCGAGTGCGACGCCCGTACCCGGAAGCTCCGTCGCGATGCCCAGCGGCTACGGGCCGAGCCGCGGCCGGACCACCCCGGGATGGTCGCTCGGGTCATGAGCTCGGCGAAGGTCTGCATCTACCCGGGGTGCGAGCGCCTCGCATTGCCCGCGCACCCGCTTGGCGGCCCGCAGCCGAGCTTCTGCGGCCTCGAGGAGCACAACGCGTTGTCCGCCCATCTGGAGCGCCAGCGTCTGGCGCGCGAGGCGCAGTCAATTGAAACCGCAGAGGAGGATCAGTGATGGCCGATGAGGCATATAGGGCGGTGTTCCTGCGGGTGCACCCCACCGGCAAGATGGTGCTCAGCCTGACCACGGAGTCCGACGGCGAGGAGGCGCGGTACGCGCAACTGGTCGCGAGTGAGCTCGGCGTCCCCGCGCTCGACGTCAAGGTCGTCCCGGCCGACGAGGACCGGTTCGGCGCCGGCCACGGCTACAACACGAGCCCATCGACGCAGACGCCCGCGGCGATCCAGACCGCTACCGGCAAGATCCTTGACAAGGCGCGGCTGCTAGCGGGCGCGGCGCTCGAGACCGCGCCCGACTCGCTCACCTGGGAGGACGGAGCGTTCGTGTCGAGCACCGACCCGGCACAGCCGAAGACGATCGCCGACATCGCGCTGTACGCGCACGGAACCGGCGTCCTGCCTCCAGGCGTCGAAGGCGGGCTAGACGCTCAGACTGTCTACAAGGAGGGCTAGGCGAGCTTGCCGTCGATCGCGATCGTGACGTCGTCGGCGACTTTCAGCGCGCCGAACAGCGCCGAGTACGGCTTCATGCCGAACGCGGTCTGCTTGACGGTCGCCGAACCCGACACGCGGCCGTCGTCGCCGACGGCGAGCTCGAACGTGACCGGCGCCTGCTTGCCGTTGAGGTCGAGCTGCCCGCTTACGTTCAAGTCGCCGCTCGGCGCGCCTAGGACCTCGGTCGAGCGGAACTCGATCGCGCAGCCCTTCAGGACCTCGTCGTTGATCGTCTTCTGGATGCTCTCCCTGTCGTCCCCGGTAAGCGACTTGATGCCGCCCGTGCCCTCGACCACACGCAGCGAGCGCGAGTCGGCGGAGAGCGTCATCGCGGACTGCTCGGGCGCGTCGCCGAGCTTGACCTCCGCCTCCCACGACCCGACCTCGATCCGGAGGTCGTGCCCAGCCTTCGACGCCGCGCCTTGCCTGGTGGTCCGGATCGATAGGACGCCGCTACCGGGACCTAGTGAATATGTGCCTGGGTCTGGTGTCATGGCCGTCAACTCTTTCACACGACCCTCGAATCAAGGAGACACCTAGGTGGTTGAACTGGATCACGAGTTCTCGAACGGCAGGCCGATCGAGCAGAACTGGGAGACGATCCTCGACCTCGGGCGCCTCGTCCCGTGCGTCGAGGGCGGCAGCGTGACCGAGGCAACGGCACCCGACAACGTCAAGGCGCAGATCAGGGTGAAGATGGGCGCGATGTCGATGACGTTCAAGGGCACCGTCGCCGTCATCGAGCAGGATCCCGACGCCCGCCGCGCCGTGCTTCAGGTGAAGTCGCGCGAGGCCGGTGGCCAGGGTCATGCCAACGCCGACGTGACGTTCGCGCTCTCGGACGGCGGCGGAACGATCCACACCGCTGCGCAGATCACGGGCAAGGCAGCGTCGATGGGCGAGGGCGTCGTCCAGAATGTGCTCGACGCGCTGATCAAGGACTTCACCTCGAAGCTGGCGGCCCTCTAGGAGCGCGATGGCGACGATCGCCATGAGGCACGTGCGCGAGGGCGAGGTGCCACGGGACGGCGGCACCGCGGTCCAGGAGAGCCCCGACCGTCCGGTGTTCAAGGGCAACGGGCCCGACGACTACGTGTGCGCCGAGTGCGGCAACGTGCTCGCGTCCGCCATGCCGCCCGAGTACATGAACCGCAAGCTTCGCATCAAGTGCGCCCGCTGCAAGACGGTGAACGTGGCGATCGAGGTGGAGGGCGTCGACTACGCATCGGCGTTCAAGCGGCCGACCGGTTAGGAGGCGACGCCCGCCGCCTCCCGCTCGTAATCGAGCTCCGTGCCGACCCCGAGGAGGTTCAGCGCGTCGTTGGCTTCTTCCAGGCTGCCGGCGTCGGCGACGGCCCGGGCCAGACGCCCCGCGACGTTGATCGTGATGTCGACGTCGAGGTAGAAGGTCAGCGTCGCGGCCGGGTTCAACTCGAGCGTCCGGGTTCCGCCACGGATCGTCGCCTTTCCCGAGGCGCCGCGGAAGGCGCGGACGGCCTGCGCGCTGGCCTCGGTGCTGACGAGGTCGATCGCGGCCTCCATCCGCTCGGCCACCGGCCCGGTCAGGCCGCGGGCGCCGCACAACCCACCGGCGGCGGCAACCTCGGACAGCCGCGCGAGGACCTCAGCCGGGGTCAGCTCGGCGTCGCAACCGATCCCGAAGATGCCGAGCAGCACCGGCTGGCCGCGGCGCGATAGCCGGCCCGCGGCGGCGAGCATCACCGCGTCGCACAGCGGGCTGCGAAGTCCAGGCTCGTCGCCCCGCGCCACCACGTCGCCGCCGACGTCGACGAGCACGAGAAGATCGCACTTCAACGCCGCGATCGCCTGCGCGAGGCCGTCCGCAACCGGGCCGGGGCCGTCGTTGATGTCGATCAACAGCGTGCGCTGCCCGAGGAACTCGGCCATTCGTGATTCGGCGAAGAACACGTCCCGGTCGCGCAGACGGGTCTCAGGGCCGGCCAGCAGGATGCCCGGCGCGAGCTCCTCGGCGTCGGTGATCTCGGCGGCCGTCCGGGGTCCCGGCACAGGGTCGAACGGCCGCCGCTCCCAGCTCAGGCCCCCGAGCACCGGGTCGCCCCCGTCGTAGAGCCGGACGAGCTCGGCGGTGGCCAGCGCGCCGACAACGTCGCCGCCGCCGCCCATGCCGATCACCAGCGGTCGACGGGCACGGCGGAGCAGCAGCTCTGAGTCGCGCATACCTCTAGTTGTACCGGGCGCCCGCGTGCCAGACGTTTACACCGTGTCACGGCACGCGGGCACCCCGCGATCCCAACCCTCAGTGCACCGTGAACGGAGCGCTCAGCGCAGAGCTCGATCCGGCCGCGTTTGACGCCTTGACCCCGCACCGGACCTTGTGCCCATGCAGGCCGTGCGTGATCGTCAGCTTCGAACTCGTCGCGCCGGCCTTGGTCCTGCTCCCGACGACCCAGTGGTACGCGAAGTGGGTTGGGGCGTTCGCCCAACTGCCGCGCGTACAGCGGAGCTGGTTGCCCGACCGGCTGACGTGAGGCTTGCCGGTGTTCATGGGCTTGACCTCGCCCTGTCCCTGACCGCCACCCCCACCGCCACCGCCGCCGCCTGGGCTCACCGCGTTCTCGACCAGTGTGGCCGCCGCGAGCGTGTCGGTCGCCTCGTCGTCGGTGTAGCCACAGAATAGGTAGCCGCCCGGCTTCGAAGGAGTGAACGCAACCGGCATCGAGAAGTTGCCGGAAGCGTCGGTCGTCTCGCGATCGTAGAAGGCAACGTCGTCGCCACCGGATCCACCCGCGAGCTGGCCCGCATCGAGGTAGCCCGCCGGGCACGTCGTCGTCACGCTCGCGGGAATCTCGTAGATGTCCAGGTAGACGACTCCCCCGGACGGCGGTGACACGCCGCTCGCCGTGATCACGAACGGCTGTCCCGCCGGCGGGTTCGACGGTGCCGACATCTGCAGCGTGTACCCGTTGCCGTCGGCGCCCGCCGGCCCGGCGGAGACCCCCAGGGCGATCGCTCCGATACCGAAGCTGAGCCACGTAAGGCGCGTCCGGTTGAACCACATATGAGCCTCCCTTCAAAAGCTGCTGTTTGCGCCGGACCGCTCGGCGGCAGATCCCCGGCAGGCGACTTACCGAGCGGCCCTTTACTAGCGAAAGCTATTCGAACGTTCGATCTTCCGGTGAATTTGCTTGCCGGTTCTCGGGGGGTCAGCTCGCGCCTCGGGATTCGGCCACGCGGCGCATCGCGTACCGGAACCAGCGATCGCCATACGGCACGTACACGCGGATCGGGATGCCCCTGCGGGCGAGCGACGTCTGGTCGTCGGGGCGGACGCCGAGGAGCATCTCGATCACGACGCCGGGGAGGGCCGGCAGCAGCGCCTCCCGGATCACCGGATCGTGCGTGCCGAGCGACAGGGTCGCTCCGGCACGATCGAGCACGTAGGCGAGTTCGATGAACGCGAGGTCGGTGGCATCTCCCCACGGATGGGCGAGCGCCGGTGTCTCGACGTAGGCGCCCTTGACCAGGCGAATCGGCACTCCGGTGTCAGCCAGCCTTTGGGCGTCGGACGGCGACCGCTTGAGGTTGGCCTGTACGGTGGCCGACACACGCCCTCCATCGCGCGCCACCGCGAGAACCACCTCGAGGATCCGGTCGACCCGCGCTGCCTGTTCGGCGCCCGCCTGGATCCACGCGCCTGGCGGCAGCGCGTCCGCGATCCGCTGCAGGCGCCGACGGGCACCGTCGCCCGGCTCGTCGATTGCGATGTGGGAGAGATCGATCGAGAGAAACGTATTTGGCTCGATCCGCCCCGCGAGTGCGACGAACGCGTCAGCTACTGCATCCGCCTCGTGCGGATCGGCGACGTTCTCGCCGAAGAAGTCGATCGAGCTGAGGACGCCTTCCGCGGCGAGCCGGCGCGCGGTGGCGAGCGCGTCATCGGCGGTGGCTCCGGCCACGTACCGCGACGCGAATCGGTAGGCCAGCTTCTCGCCGCCGGGAGCCAAGCGCACCGAGCGTTCGAACCTTTCGCTGGTCGCCAGGCCGAACAGCACGCGTCGCGGTAGCACCGTAGGGATTCTGAGGGCTGGGCGAAAAAGCGTCCTCCAGGTTCGCTTTTTCATCCCGGCCCAGGCCCGCCACCCGCCCACCCTCCCGCGTATCGCCGCGCCTGGACAATGTCGATCGATTTAGTGTTATATTCGATCGCATGGCTCTTACGTCACCGCAGCTTGAGCGATTCGTGGCCGACCTGGCGGCCACCCCCGACCGCTGGCGCCACCTCGTCCGCCACGCCAGCGACGCCCGCGTCTACGAGCAGATCGTCAACGACGAGGACGTAAACGCGTGGCTGATCTGCTGGAGCGAGGACCAGGACACCGGGTTCCACGACCACGACGAGTCGTCGGCCGCGATCGCGGTGATCTCGGGGCAGGTTCGCGAGGACCGGCTCCGGCTCGGGGATGAGCCCCGCACGCGCGTGCTCGGCCCAGGCCAGGTCTTCACGGTGCCGGCCGTCGCGATTCATCGCGTCCTGCACGCCGGCGACGTCCCCGCGGTGACGATCCACGCCTACTCGCCGCCGCTCACCCGGACCGGCGCCTACCGGATCGGACCGGACGGCGAGCTCGAGCGCGAGCTGCTCTCGGGTGAGGACGAGCTCCGCGCCGAGCCGGCGCTCGCCTGACGCAGTCACTTTCGTACGATTGGCGTCCGTGTCGGGAGTCGGACGGTACGTCAAGTTCACCGCGCAGCCAGGTTACGGCGACGACGTCGCGCATGTGCTGTTGCGGGTCGCGGATTCGCTCCGGGACACAGCCGGATGTGAGCTGTACGTGATCAACCGGACCCCGCGCGAACCGGATGTCGTCTGGGTCACCGAGCTGTGGCTGAGCCAGGAGGCGCTGGATGCCTCGATAGAGCAACTGGGGAGCGACGAGGGCAAGGCCCAGATCGCCGAGATCATGGCCCTGCTCGAGCGCCCACCCGAGCTGACCGAGCTCAAGCCGCTCGGTGGCGTTGGCTATCTCCCCGGCGGCACCGGATACACGCACATCAACATCGAAGACGACGTCGAGGACGTGGCCAGGCGCTTCGGCTTCGGCGAGCAGGGCGAGGCCAGGTTCGCGAACCGGCCACTCGGCACGGTTCGCACCGGCGTCAGCCACCAGCGCCTGCGCCCCGGCGCCCGCCAGGCGTTCGGCCACCGCCACCAGCACGCCGAAGAAGTGTTCGTCGTGCTAGCGGGCAGTGGCCGAATCAAAATCGGCGACGAGCTCGTCGAAGTCCGACCGCTGGACGCGATCCGGATCGCCCCCGATTCGCCGCGCGCATTCGAGGCGGGGGCGGACGGGCTGGAGTTCGTCGTGTTCGGCCCTCATCACACCGGAGATGCGGTGATGGACGCCGACTTCTGGCCGGCCGAGGCGACGTAAGCTCCGGTCAGGCGGCCGCGAGCGAGACCAGCCGATCGATCTCGTCCTCGGACGTCCACGCCCCGACGGACGCGCGGACGAGACCGAACGCGGGGATGCTGCGGACGATCACGCTTTCGCCGGCGAGCCGCGCGACCTCGGCGTCCGCGTCTCCCGCTGCCCACGACACGAGCGTCGAGCGACCGCGCGGCGACACCGACAGCCCGCGCTCGGCCAGCCGCGCCGCGAGCCGGGCGGCCATCGATGCGGCGCGCTCGTGCACCCAGTCCCATCCCGCCTCCTCGAACACACCGAGCGACGCGCCCGCCCACGCGCTGCGCATTCCCGCCGGGAAGCCGTGGTCGAGCCGCTTGACCCCCTCCGCCTGCTCGAACTCGAGCGCGTTGGCCGGATCCATCACCGAGCCGTACCCGGGCCACGGAACGAGCAAGTCGTCGAGACGGTCCTCGCGCACGAACAGGGCGCCGCTCCCCTCCGGGCCACACAGCCACTTCTGCCCCGAGCCGGCGTAGAAGTCGACGCCGAGCGCGCCCACGTCGATTGGCACCGCTCCGAGCGCCTGCGCGGCATCGAGCAGCACCGGAACGCCGGTGGCGACGAGCGCGGGCACGTCGGCGACCTCCCCACCGACCCACGACACATGAGAGCACGCGATGAGGCGGGTGGTGCTCTTGACCTCACCAGCGATCTCGGCGAACGGAACCACGCGGACCTTCACGCCGTGCCGCTTCCGGGCCCGGCCGAGCGGCGCGAGCAGGCCCGGGTGCTCCTGATCGCTGGTGACGATCTCGTCTCCCGGGCGCAGGTCGAGACCGCCGATCACGGTGTTGACGCCGTCGGTGGTCGAGCCGGTGAGCGCGACGTCGGTCGGCTCGCAGCCGAGCGCGGTCGCGTAGCCGGCTCGCGCCCGATCGGCCAGCGCCATCAGCTCCTCGAAGTACGGGCGCCCGCACCGGCCGCCGTCGGCCTCGGCGTCGATCCGGCAGCGGACCGCGTCCGCCGCGGCCCGCGGAATCGGGCCCTCGGTGCCCGCGTTCAGATACGAGAGCCGTTTCAGCACGGGGAACTGGGCCCTGAAGGTTGTGGGGTCAGTGGCGGAGGTCGTGGCGTCGGTCATACCCGTATTCTGTCGGGCCGGATGTGCTTCGACTTCGACGCGCGGCCGCCGGCGCCGCCCGAGGACCTTCTACTCGCCCCGATCGCCGGAGGCGCAGGGGCCGAGGTGCTCGAGCTAACGTCCGCCGACGGCACGCATTTCTCAGCCGCGCTCGCTGAGAGCTCGGCGGACCGTGCCGAGGGAGTGATGATCTTCCCCGACGTCCGTGGCCTGTATCCGTTCTACTCGGAGCTAGCTGAGCGGTTCGCGCAGGCGGGCTACCACGCGATCGTCATGGACTACTTCGGCCGCACGGCCGGCCTCGGCCCACGCGACGAGGACTTCGAATACATGCCGCACGTGCAGCAGCTGACGGTCGCGGGTGTCCAGCAGGACGCGACCGCCGCGATCGTGGCGCTCCGCGAGCGGACGGCTGCCCAATCGGTGGCCACCGTCGGGTTCTGTCTCGGCGGCTTCGAGTCGTTCCTGGCCGGCGCCGACCTCGACGACCTGTGGGCCGTGATCGGCTTCTACGGCGTCCTCACCGGGTCCCGGTTCGGCGTGGACGGCCCGCTCGAGCGCGCCGCGGACATCCGTGCGCCGCTGCTAGGTCTGTTCGGGGGAGCCGACCAGGCGATCCCGGTGGAGCAGGTCGAGGACTTCGACGCGCGGCTAACGGCAGCCGGGCTCGATCACGAGATCCACGTGTATCCGGGAGCGCCGCACTCGTTCTTCGACCGGCGCTTCGAGGAGTACGCGGAAGCCTGCGATGACGCCTGGCGCCGAGTGCTCGGCTTCCTCAAGCGCCACATGGGCTGAAGCTCAGCTCGCGGACGGCTCCTTCTCGGCGCCGGCCTCGGAGCTTTCGTCGGATGCGTGCTCAGCGAGCTCGCGCTTGAGCACCTTGCCGGTGTGGTTTCGCGGTAGCTCGTCGAGGAACACGACCTCGCGCGGGACCTTGTAGGTGGCGAGGTTGTCCTTGACATAGCCCTTGACGTCGTCCTCGCTGAGCGTCGCGCCTTGCTGCACCACGACGAATGCCTTCAGCCGCTGGCCGAACTTCTCGTCGTCGACGCCGATCGCCGCCGCTTCCTGGATCGACTCGTGGGAGCCCAGGAGCTCCTCGACCTCGGCCGGGAAGACGTTCTCCCCGCCCGAGACGATCATCTCGTCGTCGCGACCGTCGATGTACAGGCGGCCCTCGGCGTCGAAGTGGCCGACGTCGCCTGACGACATCAGCCCCTCGAGCATGTCCTTGTTGCCGCCTCCGGTGTATCCCTCGAACTGCGAGATGTTGCCGACGAAGATGCGGCCGGTCTCGCCCTGCTTCACCTCCTTGCCGTTCTCGTCGAACAGCTTCACGATCGACGCGCGCACCACCTTGCCGACGGTGCTCGGCTCTGCCCGGAGATCCTCCGGGGTGGCGATCGTCGCGTAGGCGATCTCGGTCGACCCGTACAGGTTGTAGATGACCGGCCCGAACGCTTCGGTCGCACGCCGGGCCAAGTCCGCACCAAGGGCCGAGCCGCTGACGAAGATGATCCGGAGCGCGGAGGTGTCGCGCTGCTTGATCTTCTCCTCGCCGAGGTCCACGATCCTCGAGAGCATCACGGGGACGAGGACCATCGCCGTCGCGCGGTGCTCCTCGAGGCTCGAGAGCGTTACCTCGGGGTCGAACCGCCGGCGCACGACGAGCGTCGACCCGAGTCCGACTCCCACGATCGCCTGCATGAACCCGAGCGCGTGGAACATCGGCACGCACAGCTCGGTCACCTCTCTGGCGCGGAACGGCACCTTGCTCAGCAGGCCGCCGATCAGCGACAGCGAGTGCGGCTCCGCGCGCGGCGCGCCCTTCGGCGTCCCGGTCGTGCCGCTGGTCAGGATCGTGATCCGGGGCCACTCCGCGGGCTTCGGAGGGGCGCCGTCGTCGCCGGCGTCGATCAGCGCATCGAGCGTGTCGTCGCCGGGCTCGTCCGCCCAGGCGCGGTAACGCCCCCGCGGAGGATCCTCGATCCCCGCGAGCACGTCCGAGTACTCCTCGTCGTACACGAGCAGATCGGTGCCCTCGCGCGTCGCCACCTCCCTGATCTGAGGCCCGGCGAACGACGTGTTGAGAAGCACGATCCGCGCACCGCATTTGGCCGCGGCAAACACCGCCTCGAGGAATCCGCGGTGGTTCCGCGCGAGGATCGCCACGCCCTCGCCCGCGTTCAGCCCTTCCTTGCGCCACGCGTTCGCGAGCGCGTTCGAGCGCCCGTCGAGCGCCGTGTAGGTGAGTTCGCCGCGCTCGTCGATCGTCACGGCTCGATCGCCGAAGCGCAGGGCGCCGGCGACGACTGCCCCGCCGATCAACCCGTAGCGCGTGAATCCGCGAACCACTTGCGCGACGCGCTGCGGCGGCTCAGGGCCGAGCAATCCGGCACGGACGGAGATCGCGGCGAAGTACGCCTCGTCGCCCGCGCGCGTGGCGAGCTTTGTCGCGCCGCCGATCATCGCCTTGGGGTCGCGCGCGGCGTTGATGATGGCCTTCGGGTCCAGGTTGACGATGGGACTCTCCTCCTCTTACAGCTGGGTCACCGCTTCCACCAATTTTGCAAGCTCGGGAAGATTCTCGGCGCAGCGGCGTCAGGTGGGGTGGGGCCTAGAGAGCATGCATACCGCGATAACGCCCAGATTATTCGTGCTTGTGCCGATCGCGTTGGTCCGGACATCCGCGACCGGCGATCGCCCAGACAGCTCGAGCGGACGCCTCCAGCGCTCCGCAGCGGACTCGCTGCATTCGCTGCAGCGATGACATGACGCCGCCGCCGACCCCACGCGGCGGCGGCGTCTCCTTCGCTCCGGCTCGCCCATGAATCGTTGGCTGCCTCGTGGGTAGTAGTGGTGGGATGGCTGGCAAGCTCATCACGCTGCCGTTCCGAGTGCCGCTGGCCCGACATCGCTCCCGCCGGACCGTGCTCGCCGCGGTCGATCGCCAGCTGAAGCTGGCGGGCGGCGGGCACCCGGCCTGATCCCCCGCACCGTCGACGAAAGGAGCAGGCGACGTGCCTGACGCAAAGACCCTGAACGAACGTGACGCGAAGCTGGTCACCTGGCTGGGCGAGGCCCACGCTAAGGAATCCGAGCTAGAGGCCGACCTGACCGCGCATATCGCGCTCACCCAGAAGGCGGCGTACAAGAAGCGCCTCCAGCAGCACCTCAAGGAGACGCGCGACCACAAACGCCGCGTCGCCGCGCGGATCAAGAAGCTCGGCGGCCCGGCGGGCCAGGGGCTGCTCGCAGTCCCCACCACGGTCGGCGATGTCGCCGGCAAGACCGTCGCGGCCGTCAAGGGCCAGGTCGGGTTCGCCCGGGCGCTGCTGAGCAAGCAGGCCGAGACACATCTACGCAACGCGCAGGACGAGCTTCGCGAGGAGCACATCGAGATCGCGATCTACACGCGCATCGAAATCTTCGCCACCGAGGTTGGGGATCGGGAGACGGCAAACCTGGCCCGAGACATCCGCCGCGACGAGGAGCGGATGGCCAAGTACCTAGCCACTGAGCTCGGCCGGCTGGTGAAGGACGTCGTACGGGCCGAGATCCCGCGTGACCAACGGGCGACCGCATCGCGGAGGCGGTCGAGCCGGTCGTCGAGCACCTCGCGCACGCGCTCGGCAAGCCGGGCACGCTCGACGTCCCGGTCCGCGACATCCCGGACCACGCCCGCACGCAAGACCGCCGGCACCGCTCGTGCGCGCGCCACCGGATCGGCCCGGACCACGCGGTCCCGCGCCACCGCCCGCAGCTGACGCCCGGACAGCTGACCGTCCGACGCATCGGGCGGCCCGGCTAGGCTCGAGTCCAGCCGGGCCGCCCTGGCTCGACGTGTGAGGTCGGACACGCGAGCCACTGTTGCGCTTTTGCGCTTGCCCCCTTCAGCCTCGGCGGCTCGCCAGCCTCCGAGGCACGCTTATCGCCGTCGCCTGCGGCGCACGACGCCGCGATCGCTGTGGCGAGGGGACCACGGCGGCCCGCGACCTCGTACCGTGCGAGCGAAGGGCTCGCGTGGATACGCGCCTAAGCGACCGCTCGCCCGGCCGTGTTGTCGACCGGTGAATATCGCGGCCTACGAATCCACACGCTGCCGTTGGAAACTCGGTGTCGGTGGGTAGACAAGCGGTGTCGTCGTCGAGGAGAGAACGATGCTGACGAACATTCACCGTGACGGGGCCGACACGCACGAGGACGAACAGCATTCGGGCGTGGTCTGGTTCGCCGAGGAGTGCATGAACAACGGAGCGCCGCTAGAGCGCTACATCATCCACGCCGAGAGCATCGGCGACCGCGAGCTCGCCACGTTCTTCCGCCGAGCGCTCGTCGAGTGCCGGCGGCTGCAGCCCGGCGACCGGCGCCGGTTTAACCGGCGGGTGCACGGCGAACGCAGGCGGCGCTAGCCGCGACGCGACGCGGCGCACGTCCCGCGTCGTCACCCACGACGATCCCGGACCGCGAGCCGCAATCCGGCTCCGACCGGGACAACCGTCTGCGTCAGCGCCGGCTCGGTGCGGTCGGCGGTTCGACATTGCGGAAGCGATCGAGACGATCGGACCGCGCCGAATCGTGCACCCGGCCGCGAGCATACAGCTCGTCCGCGAGCCGCCGTCTGGCCTCGTTCATGGGACCCGGCACACTACGCGACCAACTCGACCGTGTTGGGCAGTGGCTCCGGCGGCCTCACGTCCTCGAGGCGGTCGACGTTGGCGAGCGCCGGGAACAGGCGGCCCCAGCTGACCGCGAGCAGGATCGTCATCACCCCACCGCCGACAACCGCCGGGACCGTGCCGACGAGGTAGGCGGCGAGCCCCGACTCGAACGCACCCAGCTGGTTGGAGGCGCTGATGAATACCATCTCGACCGCGTTGACCCGTCCGCGCAGACGGTCCGGCGAAGCGAGCGCGACCGTGGTCGAGCGGATGTTCATGCTGTACAGGTCGACGAACCCGCTCACGCCGAGCGCGAGCAGTGAGATCGCGAACACGCGCGAGAGGCCGAACACGATGATGCTCGCGCCGTACAGGCCGACGACGAGCAGCAACGTCCGGCCCGCCCGCCGCTCGATCGGATGCCGGGTGAGCCAGGCCGCTCCAAGCAGCGCGCCGACGGCCGGCGCGGCGCGCAATACCCCAAGCCCGGTGGCGCCGACGTGGAGGATCGAACGCGCGAACACCGGCAGCAGCGCCACCGCCCCACCGAACAGGACAGCGAGCAGATCGAGCAGGATCGCGCCGAGCAGGATCTGGGTCCGGCGCACGAACCGGAGCCCCTCTAGCACGCTCTCGACGGTGGCCGGCTGCACGCCGCCTTCCTCGTCCACGTCGGCCGCCGCTGCCGGATGCATCGCCATCACGACCGCACAGGAGATCACGCAGGAACCGGCCGCGAGCAGGTACACGAGCGACGGCGACACGCCGTACAGCAGCCCACCGAGCGCCGGGCCAATCACCATCCCGGCCTGGCTCGCGATCGAGCGCAGCGTCATAGCGTTCTGCAGCAGGTCAACCCCCACCAGCGTCGGCGGCATCGCACGCGCGGCCGGCCAGCCGAGCGCCATCGCGACTCCGGCGCCGACGGCGAGCGCCAGATACGGCCACACCTGGGTCGTACCCGACCCGCTGACGAGCGCCAGACCGACGCTGACGGATGCGGCGAGCAGGAGCGAGGCGGCGAAGATCAGACGCCGGGGCGCCCGGTCGGCGAGCTGACCGGCCGGCAGCGCGAGCACGAACAGTGGCACGAACTCCGCGAGCCCGATCCAGCCAAGGTCGAGCGCGCTCCGGTGCAAGGCGTAGACCTCCCACCCGATCGCCACCTCGATCGCCTGGAGGCTGATCCCCATCCCAAGCAGCGCCAGCCACCAGAGGCGGAAATCGCGCACCTCGAGCGCGGGACCGAGCCGTCTCAAGGCATCGCTGCGACCAGGGTCATACGACCCAGCCTACCCAGGCCGATGCGATCGGCCCGGGTATGCGGTAAATGACAAAAGGGGCGGTCAGACCCCGGTCGATCCCCGCCGGCGAACCAGCGAGTCGATCGCCGCCGCGACCAGGAGCACGAGCGCGGTCGCGATGAACTGACCGGCCGCGCTGACTCCCATCAAGGCCAGGCCGTTGTAGACAGTTCCGATCACGAGCCCACCCAGCAGCGCGTGGAGCGGCTTACCCCGGCCGCCGAACAGGCTGGCTCCGCCGATCACGGCCGCCGCCACTGCGTACAGCGTGTACGTCCCCCCGTCGACGCCGGTCGACACCGACCCCAGGGTGGACGCGTAGACCAGCCCGGCGAGCCC
>Ga0335077_10001091_pt1 | contig 31771 bp, 29 predicted proteins | sample Lox_Sample_31_FD_207151 | JGI IMG/M metagenome (GOLD analysis project Ga0335077, IMG submission 207151) | Soil microbial communities from Loxahatchee National Wildlife Refuge, Florida, United States - Lox_Sample_3.1 | ecosystem: Environmental > Terrestrial > Soil > Wetlands | place: USA... | reverse complement strand
ACCGGCAAGAAATTCACGTCGTGGTGTTCACAGATTGGGTGCTGTCGCCCCCCTGAGCGAGGGGCGTGGCAAATCATACACTGACGCAGGTGGCACTGCGACGCTTCGCATCCGCATGCCGTGGCGTCAGAAGAAGGCGGGCTGCCGCGCGCTGAGCTCGGATTCCAGCGTGTCGATGGAGTCCAGGAGATCGCCCTTCACGTGGCCGGCCATCAGGCGTCCGAGATCCCAGGTCTGCCACGCAGCAAACGGCTGGCCTTGTGAGGCGTAGAAGACGCCGACATCCTTGCAGAAGTTCGCCACCGGGCTCACCCGCAGTGCCGCCAGCAAGTCAAGCTCGCTTGCGCCGCGTGTGACTGTTCTGTCGGGCGGCAATGTTGCCCACAGGTAGCGCAGCATGTAGGCGTTCGGCAGAGTATCGAATTGGTCCCTATCGAATACGGCCGGTGCCCGATCCACGAACGCGACGGAGATACGCGGGTCCGTCTTCGCAAGGCGATCCGCCCGTGACCAGAGCTCACAATAGTTCTGTGAGTCCTCTCGCGAGCAAATGACCGGAGGCCCGCGTGCCAGATTCATCTCGATCAACCAGAGTATCGCCTCGAGCCCCGCTCTACGATCGAGGGCGCTCTCCACCCGCAAGCGGTAGGTGACCTGAATGGGCGGAATTTTGCGCTCACTGATCAATCCAGCGAGCGTTGCAAAGACCTGGGGGTACGCGCCGGCGTCCGTCGTTGGGTGCGCCGAAAGGTGTGGCGGCAGTGGCAGTCGTGCAACGGGCACCCAGCGCATTGTCATCAAGGTCCAATGCACAGTACGCAGCGGCACTCCCCACGGCCTTTGTTTCAACCACATCTCGGCCGGTATGCGTCGGGCGCTCGCTAGCGCATCGGCGATGGCAGGATGGACTTGAGCCATTGTGGGCCACAAGTGACGCAAGCTGGCCTTGATCTCATCGGGAACGAGTTCGTTCTCGTATTTGACCAGCGCTGCTTCCTCACCAGCGAACATGAAGTGCACACCCTTGTCATCCGTGACCTGCCTGAGCTCGGGTCGCGGCAATTCGGGTGTCAGCACGCCGAACTCGGTCTCGATCCAGAATTGGTCCGCAGTCGCCACCTTCCCGTCGGGCGCTGAACGGCCACTCGAGCTGCCCACCCGTGCGAGTAGGAGCGAATTCGTCGTGCGCAAACTTCTCAACCAGACATCCGCGTACAGTGAATCATCGACGAACGACTTGTTCGGCAGCAGGGAAAAGATGCGGCGCAGCTTGTAGTCATAGATCCGGAGCGCGTCCGGAGAATCGATATAGTGGTAGTCGCCCGAGACGCCAACGATCACCGTCACGGGAGCATCCGCGCCGAGCTGCACGCGGTACTGCAAGCGCAGCTCACCCGCGGCGAGCGGGTGCAGCGCAAGAATGGCATCGCTGCCTGCCGACGGCGACACGAGCGGCTCGTGAAGGGTCGCCGAGAACGCTGGAGTCGTGGCCAGAAGCGTGGCCGCCGACATCATCGAAGCGAGTTTCATCATGGGCGCTATATGGGCGCTGTACGGGCGCTATACGGGGGCTATATGGACGGCTCATCGCTCGGATGCGCCCACTCGATCACATCCACCGTCCGACCGCAATCGGATGAACGGCTCAGCGAGGCTCGGAGGTGGGCATGGCATTCAGGCCTGCGAGCAACGAGGCACGTCGGATGCGCTTGGGGGAGTTACCGCAGGCGATGGCAAGAGCGATCGGATCGCGCCGCAGATCCGCGACTATGAACAGGCCCTCTACGAGTCCGAACATCTCGAGGACCCTCGCATAGGACCCGATCGCGACCGCGGGATCCCCGGCCTCGATGCGCCGGAGCGTCGGACGGCTGATTGCAGCCTGCCCCGCCACCCAGCGCACGGTGAGGCGGCGGCTGCGTCGTGCATTGCGGATATCCGCTCCGAGCCGTTTCAGGCCATCGCGGGCGGCGGGTGAACATCGAATTCGCGTCCTCATGAAAGTGGCACATGTATGTGCCCTTACGGGCTGTTAGGGAATATAGATTTTCCAGATCGCCAGACCCCTCGCCCCATATACCACTCCCCCCTGCTCTCCGACCCTATTGACACACCCCAGGGTAGACCCGAGGTCGCTCGCGCGCACCGTGCTTATCGACGTGAATCCATCGAGATTGGGTCGCCCGGCCGATAGCTTTTCTCGAGATGACCGGCGAGATCGCCAGGATAAAAGTAGATGGGTCGCAGCCGACCCTCGGCGTAGCGCTGCGCCTGATCGAAGAAATGCCGAGAAGTGGGCGAGCTGGACTCACCGCCGCAGTCGACTCCCCACGCACGCACTCGCGGCCCGAATTCCACGACCGCCACGAAGCTGTTGCCGTAGGTGCCGTAGTAGCGTCTGGTACCCGGATAGGGCTTGGCACGAAACGACGCGAACGATCCCCATCGTGAAGAGGTGAACGGCACAGCGATGCTTGGGCGAGCATCGCTGAAAGTCTGCACGATCGCACCGTCATTGCGCTGCAGACGATTGATCTCACCCCACCGGACGGATAAGCGCCCGAAGTCATGCTCCAGGCGGCGCGCCGCAGTCGCCAGCGCCGCGAGCTTTTGTGCATCGCTCGTGCGCGCTGCGAGGTAATCCCAAACGGTCAGCCGGACTTTCTCCGCGGCCCCTTCAGACTGCGACCAGAGCGTCTCGCCCCAGACTACTGCGAGTGAGGTGGGCGCGGAATCGAGCCCCCAGCGAAAGTCCCAGCCGCGCAGCAACGCGATCGGCGCCGCGAGCGCCGCGCGTTGCGGAGCGCCCGTCGCGAGACGATCGTAGGCATCGAGCAGCTGCGGCACGAGTTGGGCGAAGACCGGCTGATACGTATCGAAGGCCGCTGCCGTCAAGCTCTCGGGGGTGAAATCCTGACGTGCGCTCAATACGCGGACTGCATGCGGACCTCGAGGGTTCTCCCCGACCTGATCCATGTAAGGCGGAAAGTCCGTCGCCTTGGGGCTATTCGCGCCAGCCGCCGTCCATGGCCAATCGTTGGTGTTCATCACCCATCCGTTCGGAGGGTTGAGCACATGCGGGAGGCTGTCCAGGGAGTGCAATCCCCGCCAGTCGGTGGTTGGATCACTGCCGTCCACCGCTTTGCGGTAGTCGAACCGAGCGCTGCGCACCGGTACGAACTGCGGATGCAGGTACGCGATCTCCCCTTTTGCGTCGGCGAAAATCGTATTGTTCGACGAATTCGCTTGTAGCTGGGCGACCTTGAGGAAACCGTGATAGTCGTGCGCCTTGGTGCGCAAGAAAGACTGCTCGAGCGCCGCAACGGGCCGATTCATCATTGCTTCCGCAATCCACTTGCCGCCTTCCTCGCCAACGATCGGCCCATGATGCGAGGCATAGGTCTTGAATTCGCGCGCAGCCATCGCCCCGTTGCGCATCCGATAGAACAACGTGAGGGTCTTGGCTTTGATCGGTAGTAATCGCTCGCCGTAGCGGTAGCCGAGTGACCCGTCCCTGGAGGTCACGATCGTCTCTGCGAACTCGTCGACATTGTCTACGCCGCTCGAGGTGTGCATCCATCCGGCATGCGCATTGAACCCTTGATAGACGAAAAACTGTCCCCAGGTGACGGCGCCATATACATCGAGGCCCTGCCGACTCGCGACCTGTAGCTCGGAGCGGAAGAAAAAGCTCGTATGCGGATTGATGAGCAGCAGAGCCAGGTGATGCAGCGTGTGCGACGGGGCGATCGCAAAGCCGTTCGAGCCCTGCGGGTCGCGATACCGTGCCGCGGGTACGGGCGTCTGATCCGTATGCGACTTATTCGTGTGCGACCCTTTATCGTAGAACGCTCGCAAGCGCTCCAACGGCACCCGCTCGATATCTCCTCCGATACTGCCTTCGGTGAAACTCAGTGCCATCCACGGTTCAAAATGCTTCAGCACGCGCGGATGCACCTCGGGATGGACCGCAAGATACATGTTCAGTCCGTCGGCCCACGCCCGCATCAGTGCCCTGAGCCAAGGCGGACTGCCGGCATAGGCAGACTCGAGCGTCTCCGGATCGATGAAGAGGCGCTGTCTCAGATCCTGCCAAAGCGCGTTCTCGCCCTCGGCCTCGGCCAGACGACCGAGACTTACGAGATAGTTGGTTTCGATGCGATTGAAGTCGTCCTCGGCCTGCGCGTACATCATGCCGAAGACTGCATCGGCATCCGTCTCACCGCGCACATGCGCGATGCCCCAATCATCGCGAGCGATGGTGACTCGCGCCGCCCGCACCCGCCATTGCGCCTCAGCCGAAGTCGTGTCAGCCGGGCACGGCACGATCCAGACGAGCGCGAGCAGCGCCAACGCCGCGCAACACTGGGACTGGGCAGTCGTTAGAGGCCGCCGGGACAAGCTCCTCGCCCTAGCCGCCCGGTTTGACGAATCTCAGCGTCATGCGATCGGACTCGCCGATGGCAAGGTACTTGGCTCGATCCTTGTCACGAAGCGTGAGCGTCGGGGGCAAGGTCCATACCCCTTCGGGATAATCCTTCGTGTCCTTCGGATTGTAGTTGACCGGTGATTCCCCATCGAACCGGAAGCCGGCAGCGGCGGCCAGCTTCTTCACGTACGCTTCGTCGACGTATCCGCTCTTGCTCATCTGCTCGATGCTGGTGCCGGGCTTGGCGCGATGCTCTACCACGCCCAGCACGCCACCTGGCTTCAGCGCTTTGAAGAATGTATCAAAGTGCGCTTGCTGGTTGCCCGTCTCGATCCAGTTGTGCACGTTGCGAAACGTGAGCACGACGTCCGCAGTGCCCGGCGGGCAGACCTCCGTGCGTTGCGGCGGATGCAGCTCGGTGATGATCACCTTGCCGAAGTGTGTCGGATCCTCCGCGATGCGTTTGTGGATGTATGTCTCGTCGCCTTTGTCCTCGCTCGATGCACCCGGAACGTCAGGTGCCGCGATGGCTGCGTAGTACTTGCCTCGGTCGCGCAGGTACGGCGCGAGGATCTCCGTATACCAACCACTTCCCGGCGTGATCTCCACCACGGTCGCATCCGGCCGCAGGTGGAAGAAGCGCAGAGTCTCCAGCGGATGGCGATACTTGTCGCGTGCCACGAACTTCGGCGTGCGCGAAGGGCTTGCGATCGCCGCGGCGAGGGGATCCGTCGCGGACTCGGCCGCAAGAGTGCTAACCGCCGCTGCTGCAGCCAGTACTAGTACCAACGCGCCATGAGTTCGCATCTTGAAGGGCACTGTCCTATCTCCTTGTAGGTGCTCGTGAGCTCATCGAAATCACCAATACTACGCTCAGCCTGCCCTCATCGCCGTCGCGACCGGCAACCGCGCCGCTCTGATCGAGGGAAGAACGCCGCCGATGAGGGCGATGCAAAGCGCCCAGCAGAGGGCGATGACCACGAGGTTTGGCGTCACGGCCATGGTGAACGTAATTCCTTGCGCCACGACAATGTGCCTGTTGAACAAATACCAGTCGATGCCGGCGCCCAGCAGTGCCGCCGGGATCGCCAGGACCAAGCCCTCAGCGAGCACCGAAACGACGACCGGAACGGCGCCAAATCCGATCGCACGAAACGTCGCGATCTCTCCAGTCCGGGCATCGACCGCCGCATACAGGCTCGCGAGCGCGCCGCATGCCGCACCGAGTCCCATCAGTCCACCGAGAAAGTAGCTGATGAAATCGAGAAGTTGCCGCAGCGGCTTGATGATGTCGTCGTTGGACTCAGCTAGCGTCTTCACCTCTGCCGAGAGTGTCGGATCGCTGGTCACGGCTTTCGCGAACGTCGCGAACGCGCTTGGCGAGTCGACGATGGCGTTGACGACGTTGAACGTAGCTTGGGGGAACGCGGACAGTACCGTGTCAGCATCCCCGACGACCGAATTGTCGAACGCGCTCGTTGAGCTCTTGTACGCACCGACGATTTTCCAGGGGGTACCTCGCACGCGCACCTCATCGCCGACATCGAGGTGCCTGAAACGCTGGCGTACCCGGTCGCTCACGATGAGCTCGTGCAACCCAGGTCGAAAGAATCTGCCCTCGATCATATGGACCTCGGGCCAGATCTCCCGCCACTCTGGTGTGGCGGAGTAGAGGCTCACGGTACCGCGCTGATTCTGGCGGTTCACCGCATCGATGAAGATGAATATCGCCCCCGCAACGAGCGGCTTGCCCGCGGCATCGCGCCTGATGCCCGGCTTGTCGGCAATACTGCCGAGGATCGTTTTCGGCAGTGAGCTCTGGAGGGCCGATTGCGCACCGCTCGAGAGCACGACGGCCTGGTCAGCGCGAACACCGGCTTGGACCATCCCCTCCAAGCCTTGCCCCAATGCGAGCATCGCGACGAGCACGCCCATGACCGTGCTGATGCTGATGACGGTAACCGCCGAGGTACCGAGCCGCTCGGGAATGCTGCGAATCGCGGCGACCGTGAGGAGCAGTGCATGACGGGTGGCGTGCATGCGCAAGGACCCTAACGATTGGCGAGCGCGTCGACCACGCGTAGCCGCAGCCCGCGCCAGGCCGCCATTGCGCCCCCTGCGAGCGCGAGCAGCACGGCGCATGCAAAGCCGATCGCGAAGATGATGGCTGGCACAGTGAGCGTGCCGACGAAGTTGCGGGCGACGACCAGGAGCCGTACGCCGAGCCATAGACCGATCGCCGCGCCAGCGACGCATAGCACCAGCGTCTCGGCGAATATCAGCAGCATCACGCGCCGGTCTGAGAATCCGACGGTCTTGAGGACGGCGAGCTCCGGGGTGCGCTCGCGGATCGATTGCATCATCAGCGCCCCCGTGGCAAAGAGCAGCACGAAGAACGTGGCTGCGACGATCCGGTTTGCGACACTGTCGATATCGCCGAAGTTAGCGACCTCCGCTTCCACGAGCTCTTGCTCCGACTGCGTGAGCGTCTCGTTCGATGAGTTCGCAAAGCGTGAGTCGATCGTCTCCTCGACCCGCGAAGCGCGCGCTGGATCGGCGATTCGCAGTACGGCGAGGTTGATCGTGTCCCGCCCCGGCCCCGTGGGCAACGACTCGTTGACGTAGCGGTAATGGGTGATGAGAAGCTGCGAATCATCCTCATTCGGCTGCTCGCTATCCTTCCACGTCCCGAGAATGTCGAACGTCCAGTTGCCCGTTCCATCCTTGCGTATGAGCGGCGACTGAAGCGTCACGCGCTGGCCGACCTTCCATCCGTACTTGTGCATCGTGCCGATGCCGACGATGACGCCGTCCTGGATCTGCCGCATCGCAACTTGTTGCGCAGGATCGACCTTGTCCTCCGGGTACATCGCGAGGAAAGCATCCACGTCGGTGGCGCAGATCGGTACGCCCTGCTCGGGACGCTGATAGCTCGCGCCGAACTGGTAGCGATACGCGATCCCGACGACGCCGGGTACTGTCTTCAGCCACTCGACGATGGCGATCGGGACAGGCATGCCGAGCCGCAGCTTGTTGCCCACATACAGCCGGTCGGCGTGGGTGGAGGCGATCGCATGCCGGACGCCGCTCGAGAGGCCTTGAAGCACGCCGAAGAGCGTGAAGGCGATGATCACTTGCAAGAGGATGAGAATCGAGCGGCTGCGCTTGCGCCGAATTCCGGCCCACACGAGCGGGATGAACTTCACCAGCTGCACCGCGAGTATGTGGGCGCGCCGACAGCTACGTCGCGGCGGGAACCTTCGGTAGCGCCGAGGCGGGCGCGGCGTCACGGCGGGCGGGGATCAGGACGCGCAGCCGCGGATCGCGAAACCACAGCCCGCCCCAAGCCAACACTCCAAGAACGAAGCTCACGATCATCTCGGGAGTCAGCGTCCCAGCGATTCGAAGGTGGGTCGTGATCGCGCCTCCCAGATATCCGGTTAGGATGATGGCGCCCACGACGCAGGTGGCCGGGATTGCGTAGAGCACGAGGCAGATAAGCGACAGCGCACCGATCACCCACATCAGATCGAGCGGATAGCCGGTCTCGAGCGTCGCCTTTCTGACGGCTTCAATCCCAAAGAGCGTCGCGCCGGCATCGGCGACCATAAACGCGATGACAATACCGCTGAGGATCCAACCGGTTCGGCGCATTGCCTGCGTATTGCCGTGGGTATCGATGCTCATCTCCGCGCTCCTCGGCGTAAACCTTCTTGTCTATCGCTGCGCTCGAACAGGCGGCCCGGCAGACGCTGCGCGACAAGTCCGAGCTGCGAGGTCAATGATACAATTATGTCTCTTCCGGCAGGGAGCGAGCGTTGCATGTTCAAGGACTTGAGCGGACGAGTTCTCGTTTCCGGTGCTGGCGTCGCAGGAATTTTCCGCGTCCTGCTGGCGGTGGCACCGCTCTTGGCATATGCAGACAGTGCGCCGCCCGCACCGCCTGAGGTGAAGAAAACGGTCGACGCGTTCGCTGGGCACTGGACGCTAACCGGCACAGACCGTGAGCCGGGCAACACGACGGCGGCGGCCGTGAACGGCACAATGGACTGCAAGTCCGCGGCATTGAATGCGGCGGTGAGCTGCCTCATTGCTGCCGACGTCTCAGGCTCACGCGTCGAGGCCGCCACTGTCATCGGCTACAGCCCCGATGAGCACCTGGTGCGATGGATGGAGATTTCGTCCACGGGTGAATATCACGATCATCACGGCCGATGGAATGGCAACCGGATCGAGTTCGAGCCGCTGACCTACGCGGTCGCAGGCGAGCGAATGACCGAATACTTTTCGCTCTCCTTTGTTTCAGACCACCAGATGATCTGGAAAGCGACCACGAAGATGCGCGAGGGAGAGTCGCGGCTCGAGCTCAGCGCCACACGCGCGGGCGCCAAAGCTCCTTGAGGACTTGCGGCTGCTCGCCGAGCTCGTCATTCCCATTCGGTGTGCCGCAGGTCCTGCACCGGCCAATTGTCACGGGCATCCGCTGCGGATGTCGACATGGCGGCCTCCAATTGTGGGTCCCGAGCAAAACACCATGGTTTTGACCATGAACATTCAGGCTATACATTAGCAACGCGCCTGTAACTCGTTCAATGAGTCGGGCCGGGTACTTTCATAGATCTGGACCGCACACAGCAGTCGAGGCTCGCCGAACTCCCGCAGCACGTGGTCTACAATTCGAGTCACGGGGGGTTCCGTATGCCGCAGATCCAGTCCGCCGACGGGATCGAGCGCCTTACCCCACGGCGGAGCGATGTATGCCGCGAGCAGGTTCTCGGGTCAGTTCGAAGACTGCGGAATCGAGCTCAAAGCCCAGTCCTTGCGCTCGGGGCAAGTGACGGAGTAACCAGTAAAGCGCGCGGGTCACTCACGGGTCAGTTCAGCGAGCTCGGCTCAACTCGCTCGCAGCGAAAGCTTGCAGCGTTGTCCACGTCGCCCGTCCCTTGATACACCGCCACCATCGGATAGGGACAAAGCGGTCGGGTGCGTTTGACTGGCGTCCCTGCAGGGGCGGCCGCGTACGGAGCCAGAGGTCGATCGAGCTTGAATTCGGTCGCTATCATCCGCTCCGGCGCAACACCGTCCTCGACCCAGTGCTCGAGTGCACTTATCCAGTCGTGCTCGGGATCGTGAGGAACAGGATTGGGCGCAAAACCGCTGAGATTCGTAGGGCCCACGCCACCCGTGCAGTGCGCCATGCCGGGGACCATGAAGAGACGGTAGAAGTCCTTCGTGTCGGTTTTCAGGAACCGCTGCACCGCTTGGAAATACTCGATGGAGTATTGCGGGCGAACGTTTGGATCGGCCCAGCCGTGATACTGGAGAATCTTGCGGCCCGTACCGCGAGCGGTCCGCAGATCCGGATTGTCGGAATTCATGATCGGCGCGAGTCTCGATTTCGCGTCTCTTGCAGCCTTCGCAACGTCAATGCTCGCTATGTCTGGTTTTGCCTCGTGATACAGCAGCGTGCCGATGACTGATTCGCCCGCGATAGAACCGACCGCAGGTCCGGCGGCCGTATCGACGAATATCCCGGGCCAAGTGGCCGCCTCGGTGCCCAGCGTCCCGAAATCGCCCGGCGTCAGCTGCCGACCGGTCGCGCCGTCGCGGGCGCCGTCGTAGATCGCCTGTATCGCTGTCGCCTGAGCGGGGGTGAGACACGACTGACCGCTGCTGCATACTGCCTCAGCAGCTTTGAATGGGCACTGGCGCGGATCGCGCAACTGACCGTCCTTCAAGCCATCGAGTGCGTCGCAGCGCTCGAGCACCTTCGCCGACAGCGCCTCGAGCTGAGAGACCGTGAGCCTGCCACCAGGGCCGAGCGAATGTAACGCTTGCGAGACGTGCAAGTGCCCGACCTCGTTGTTCGGGATGTCGATTCCGGGCGCCCCCACGAGATAACCATCGAAGTCCTTCGGGTAGCGCTGTGCTTCCATGAGACTCTCGCGCCCACCATCCGAACAGCCGGTGAAGTAAGTGTGCCGCGCCGCTTGTGAGAAGTACGCTTGCACGAGAGCCTCTCCGGCCAGCGCCGTCAGGTGCACGGCACGGTAGCCGTAGTCGATCAGCTTTTCCGGATGTCCTGCGGCCCAACCAGCATCGAAGTCTCGAGTGTTTTCGTGACCATCGTCGGTACTGGCGGTCGCATAACCGCCGAGTAGCGGGCCCACCATCGAAAATTCGGGGATGATTCCGGCCAATCCTCCGTTGCCAACCTGCTGATATCGGTGATTCCAGCCAGAGGCCGGTAACCACACCTCGAAGCGAATATCAGAGTCGGCGGTTGGCTTGATCGAGCCGGTGACGCGGCAATGTGCCGGGAGTCTCACGGTTCCTTCCCCCGGTACCGGCAGCCGGATCTTGACGTCGCCAGTGGGTACGGTCCGCGCATCGGTAATCGTGGTGGCCGGAAGCGCGAGAGACAGTAATTTGGTGCACGCATCCTGCGCATCTGCGGTGGTAACCCACGCGGTTGCGACAAGGCCGCAGACGCTCGCCATAGTGCGCAGTGACATGATCGCACCCGTTCTCATTTGTGAAGATTGGCGGACTTCTACCGAAGAACCGGATCGCGCACGAACAGCATCGCCCTAGTACCGCTGGCGAGTCAATTGCCGACCTTCGACCCAACGAGAGAGCTCCCAAGCTCGAGTACAATTTCCTCAGAGCATTCCGATCCCGGAGCAATGAGTCGATGGGCATGACGTGGGTGCTGCTGCGCGGGCTGGGACGCGAATCGGGACACTGGGGTCCGTTCCTGCCCGCCCTCAGAGTGGCGGCTACCGGCTGCGAGGTGGTCACACTCGACCTTCCAGGCACGGGCACGCGTCTTCACGACACTGCGCCGGGCACCATGGGCGAGACAGTGGACCGCGTGCGCGAGGAGGCCTCGTCGCGCGACCTGCTGCGCGCGCCTCTGCTCCTCTTTGGCATCTCGTTCGGTGGCATGGTGGCCATGGAGTGGGCGAACAGCCACCCGGAGGAACTGTCGGGCGTGGTCATCGCGGCATCTTCCGCACCCGACCTCGCACCGCTGCTCAAGCGATTCAGTCTCGCGGGCTTCGGAGTCCTCGTGCTGAATCTGCTCACACGCGACCCGAAGCGTCGCCACCGCCGAATCGCGTGGCTTGCGTCGAACCGTCGCGAAATTCGCGATCGCATTGTGCGCGAATGGATGCAGATCGAGCGCGACCGTCCCGTCTCCCGACCAACCATCCGTGCTCAGACGGACGCTGCCTTGAGGTGGAAGGCCCCTGCATCGCTTCACGTGCCTTCCCTTTTTCTCGTCGCACGCAAAGATCGCCTCGTGCATCCCGACTGCTCGCGAGCCCTCGCCCGCCGCTTCGCTGCACCCCTCGAGGAGCATCCTCTCGCTGGCCACGACCTGACGACCGATGCTCCCGAGTGGGTTGCCGATCAGTGCGTGCGTTGGGCCGCCCGCCTATAGAGCACTCGAAGGTGGGCCAATCGCCCCAGACGGGCGAGTCCCTGGATTATGTAAGGCCTACTCCCACTCAATCGTCGCAGGTGGCTTGCCGGAGATGTCGTACACGACACGCGAGATTCCGGGCACCTCGTTGACGATACGTCGCGAGACGTGATCCAGAAACTCGTACGGCAGGCGTGCCCAATGGGCGGTCATGAAGTCGACGGTCTCGACCGCTCGTAGTGCAACCACGTACTCATAGCGGCGCCCATCGCCCATCACTCCTACCGAGCGCACAGGCAGAAACACCGCGAAGGCCTGGCTCGTCCGGTCGTACAGATCGTGCCTGCGCAGCTCGTCGATATAGATCGCGTCCGCCTTGCGCAGTAGATCGGCGTACTCCTTGCGCACCTCGCCGAGGATGCGCACGCCCAGCCCCGGCCCCGGAAACGGATGGCGATAGAGCATCTCGCGGGGCAGGCCCAGCTCGACTCCGATGCGGCGCACCTCGTCTTTGAAGAGCTCACGCAGCGGCTCGACCAGGGTCAGCCGCATCTCGCGCGGCAGGCCGCCGACGTTGTGATGCGACTTGATGACGTGCGCTTTGCCGGTGCGCGCGCCCGCGGATTCGATCACATCGGGATAGATGGTCCCCTGCGCGAGATACTCGATGCCCGCGAGCCGTTTGGCCTGCTCCTCGAACACCTCGATGAACAGACGCCCGATCGTCCTGCGCTTCTCCTCGGGATCGGTGACACCCGCCAATGCCTGCAGAAAGCGCGCCTCGGCGTCCACACGAATGACGCGCACGCCGAGGTTATCCGCAAAGGCGCGCATGACCTCGTCGCCCTCACCGAGCCGCAACAGGCCGTGATCGACGAACACGCACACGAGCTGGTCACCGACTGCTCGGTGTAGCAGTGCAGCGACGACCGAGGAATCGACCCCGCCCGATAATCCGAGCAGCACGCGGCCCGCGCCGATCTGAGCGCGCGCCTTGGCGATGGCATCCTCGATGATGTTGCCTACGCTCCAGAGCGCATCACACGCACAGATCTCGCGCACGAAGCGCTCGAGAATGCGCGCGCCTTGACGCGTGTGCGTCACCTCCGGATGAAACTGCACTCCGTAGAAGTGCCGGCTCTCATCGCTCATCGCCGCAAGCGGTGCGTGCTCGGTTGCGGCCGTCGCACGAAATCCCGGCGGCAGCGTCTCGACGCGATCGCCATGGCTCATCCAGACATCGAGCACCCCCCGTCCCTGCGCATCGCGCCGATCCGCGATGTCATCGAGCAGCTTGCAGGCCGCGCTCGCGGTCACCTCGGCGTAGCCGAACTCGCGCGCGCTGGCTGCAGCCACGCGTCCGCCGAGCTGCTGTGCCATGGTCTGCATGCCATAGCAGATGCCGAGCACGGGAACACCGAGAGTGAACACCGCGGCGGGAGCGCGCGGCGGCTCGGCATCGGTCACCGATTCCGGGCCACCCGAGAGAATGACGCCGCGCGGCGCGAAGCGCAGCACTTCGGCATCCGGCATGTCCCAGGGATGAATCTCGCAGTAGACACCGCTCTCACGCACGCGCCGCGCGATCAGCTGCGTGTACTGTGCGCCGAAATCCAGTATCAGAATGCGCTGGGCGTGGATATCCAATTACGAGATTCTGTAGTTCGGCGCCTCTTTGGTGATCGTCACATCATGGACGTGACTCTCACGCATGCCCGCGCCCGTGATGCGCACGAAAGTGGGTCGGGTGCGCATCGCGTCGATGTTCTGGCTGCCGGTGTAGCCCATGGCTGCGCGCAAGCCGCCGGCGAGCTGCTGCAGGATCGTGACGACGCTGCCCTTGTAGGGCACGCGTCCCTCGACGCCCTCCGGCACGAGCTTTTCCAGCTCCGTCGTGGTGTCCTGAAAATACCGGTCGGCCGAGCCGTAGCGATCGGCCATGGCGCCAAGCGATCCCATGCCGCGATACGACTTGTACGATGCGCCCTGGTAGAGCTCGACCTCGCCCGGGGACTCCTCGGTTCCGGCGAACAGGCTGCCGATCATGACTGCGTGCGCGCCTGCGACAATCGCTTTTGCCAGATCCCCGGAGAAGCGAATACCTCCATCGGCAATCACCGGCACATCCGTGCTCTTCAACGCCTCCGCCACGTTGGCGACGGCGCTGATCTGCGGCACACCCACGCCGGCAACGATGCGCGTGGTGCAAATCGAGCCGGGCCCGATCCCCACCTTGACCGCATCGGCCCCGGAATCGACCAGAGCGCGAGCGGCATCCGGCGTCGCGATATTGCCGGCAATCAACTGCTGCTCGGGCCAGCGCTGCTTGATACGCGCCACCATATCGAGCACGCCGTGCGAATAGCCGTGCGCGGTATCGACGACGATCACATCGACACCCGCCGCACGCAGTGCCGCCACGCGATCGACGGTGTCGGGGCTAGTGCCAACGGCGGCACCGACGCGCAGCCGACCGCCCTCGTCCTTGCACGCGCGCGGAAACTCGGTGGCCTTCTGAAAGTCCTTGACGGTGATCATGCCCTTGAGCTCGTGATCGCCGTTGACCACCAGCACTTTCTCGATGCGATGCCGGTGCAGCAGGCTGAGGACCTCCTGCTTCGGGGCATTCTCGCGGACAGTGACCAGCCGCTCCTTGGGCGTCATCACACTGGAGACCGGCGCATCGAGCTTCTCCTCGAAGCGCATATCGCGATGGGTCACGATGCCCACCACTTTCTTGCCGACGACGACCGGCACGCCCGAGATGCCGCGCGAGCGCGTCAGATCCAGCACCTGACGAATGGTCGTTTCCGGCGAGACGGTGATCGGATCTTTGATCACACCGCTCTCGAATTTCTTGACGCGGTCGACCTCGCGCGCCTGCGCCTCGACGGACATGCTCTTGTGTATGATGCCGATGCCGCCCTCCTGCGCGATCGTGATCGCCAGGCGCGCTTCGGTCACCGTATCCATGGCCGCCGAGACCAGCGGTAGACTCAGGCGGATGCGTCGGGTCAGCTGAGTGGAGAGATCTACCTCGCGCGGAAGCACTTCCGAGTACGCCGGAACGAGGAGCACGTCATCGAAAGTCAGTGCCTCTTGGAGAATACGCATCGCGCATCCCGCGCCGGGCGCGATCCCGGCGGTTAAAACCGGTAATTGTACCAAACCCGAGGCCCACGGGTAAACTTGCCGCGATGGATCAAGCGCCCTCCTCGGCCTCGCGCCCCCAGCGCACCGTCTACAGCGTCTCGCGGCTGAACCGCGAGGTTCGCTGGCTGCTCGAGCAGCGTCTGCCGGTCCTCTGGGTCGAAGGGGAGCTCTCGAATCTGTCGCAGCCCGGCTCCGGGCACTGGTACTTCTCGCTCAAGGACCGCGATGCGCAGCTGCGCTGTGCGATGTTCCATCAGCGCAACGTCAACGTGAGCTTCGTGCCGCGGGTTGGGCAGCATGTGCTGGCCCGCGGGCGCGTGACCCTGTTCGAGCCCCGGGGCGAATATCAGCTTATCGTCGAGCACCTCGAGGACGCGGGCCTTGGAGCGCTGCAGCGCGAGTTCGAGCGGCTGAAGACGCGGCTCGCCGCGGAGGGACTCTTCAGCGAGGCGCGCAAGCGAAAACCGCCGCGCATGCCGGCGCGCATAGGCATCATCACCTCGCCTACGGGCGCGGCGCTGCGTGACATCGTGCATATTCTGCAGCGGCGCTTTCCTGCCGCCCCGGTGTTGATCTATCCGACGCCGGTGCAGGGTCGTACGGCGGCGCCCGCGATTGCCAGGGCCATTGGGCTCGCCTCAGCGCGCGCTGATTGCGACGTGCTGATCCTGGCGCGCGGCGGCGGCTCGCTCGAGGATCTTTGGCCATTCAATGACGAGCGCGTCGCGCGCGCGATTCATGCCTGCGCTGTCCCCATCGTCGCCGGCATCGGTCACGAGATTGACTTCACCATTGCGGATTTCGTGGCAGACGTGCGCGCGCCGACGCCTTCGGGCGCCGCGGAGCTCGTGACTCCGGAACGCGCCACAGTGCTGCGCGCCTTGTCCAAGACTCGCGAGCGCCTCAGCGCGTGCATGGCACGAGAGCTGCGCGCCGTCACCGGTCGGCTCAATGCTCTCGATGGGCGGCTGCGGCGCGTTCATCCAGGCGTGCGCGTGCTGCAGCAGGTACAGCGCCTGGACGATCTCGAGCAGCGCCTGACAGGAGCCATGCGCGGTTGTCTGCACGGACAACGCAACCGCCTGAGCGAGCGTTACGCGCAGCTCGTACGGCTGTCGCCTGACGGCCGCGTGCGTGACTATCGCGCGCGCCATGCCGCCGTGGAGGCGCGGCTGCGCCATGCGATCGCGCAACGTGTGGGCGGAGCGGCACACAAGCTCGGACTGGCGCAGCGTGCACTCGACGCGGTGAGCCCGCTTGCCACCTTGACGCGGGGTTTTGCAATCGTGACCCGCGTCGCCGACGGCGCGCTGCTCACGGATGCCGAGACTGTTCAGGTCGGCGAGGACATCGAAGCACGTCTGGCGCGCGGACGCGTCCGCGCGCGCACCACGGGCAAGTCCGGCGAGGAAGCGGATTGAGCTCGAAACTGCGATTGCTCGGATTCATGTTTGCGGCCGCCCTGTCTGGCAGCGCCGCAGCTGCCACGCAGCTGCAGCTTCCCGAGGGGAGTTTGGTGCCAGGAGGCATCGCGCTGTTGCCGCTCGCAAGCTCCGCCGCCGACGCTCCCGTCGTGACCTTCGACGGCAAGCGTGCGATGGTACTCAGGTCCGCGGACCAGTGGCTTGCGGTGATCGGCATTCCTCTGTCGGCGCCGCCAGGACACCTCCACGCGGAGGTGCGCAACGGTGCCGGCGCGGGCGCCGCGCCGCTGACTTTCGAGATCGTGGACAAGCAGTATGTCGTCCAGTCTCTCAAAGTCGCGCCGAGCAAAGTGGATCTGTCCAAGCATGATCTGGCTCGAGTGGAGCGGGAGCGGCCGCGCATCGTGGCCGCCCTCGCGACGTTCTCGGAGCAGCCGCCCTCGAGCTTGCGCCTGCTCCAGCCGGTACCGGGTGTGCGCTCGAGCTCCTACGGATCACGGCGCATATTCAACGGCGAGCCGCGCAATCCGCATACCGGCATGGACATCGCTGCGGCCACCGGCACACCCGTCAAGGCCGCCGCCGATGGGCATGTGATTGCGACAGGCAACTTCTTCTTCAATGGCAATACGGTCTTCATCGACCATGGCGAGGGACTCGTCACGATGTATTGCCACTTGAGCAAGATCAAGGTGAAGACCGGTGAACAGGTTTCCGCCGGAGACATCATCGGCGCAGTTGGGATGACCGGGCGCGCCACTGGCCCACATCTTCATTGGGGTGTCGCCTTGAATTCGACCTTCGTCGATCCCGCGCTGTTCTTGCGCTGAGCACTCATGCCAAGCGTGCGTGCCGCCCGCCGCCCATTCGACGATGCAATGCTCGTCGGCAGGCGCCACAAGAGGGCACCACACGAGTTCGTGCTCGATGCAATCGCGTCCTTGGAACCCATGACGCGATCGATGTTTGGTTGTCTTGCGGTCTACGTCGACGAAAAGATCGTGCTGATATTGCGGGACCGGCAAGACTCCCCTGAAGACAACGGCGTATGGCTAGCCACTTCGGCCGAGCATCACTCGAGCCTGCAACGCGAGTTTCCCCGGATGCGCTCGATCCGCTTGTTGGGGAGGAAAGTGACCCACTGGCAGGTACTACCGGTCGATGCCGCTGACTTCGAGGAGTCGGCGCTTCGAGCGTGCGATCTCATCCGCGCGCGCGATCCTCGCATTGGCAGAGTTCCCAAGAGCCGCATCTCGAGGCAGCGTAACAAGACTCGCAAGGACAAGTCTGCGGCGCGCGCAAAGCCGAGTGAGCTTTTCAGGCTTTCAGGCGGCGTCAAGCGAGATGCCGCCATCGAAAACTGGCTGGGCAAGCAGCCCCCGGATCTTGGCGTCATCGCTCGCACTTGGTTTGCGCGGATGCGCCGCTGCGGCGGCGATGTCCGAGAGCTCATGCATGACGGCTGTCCGGTGGCATGCGTGCGCGATGCCGCATTCGCATACGTGAACGCTTTCAAGTCCCACGTGAACGTGGGCTTTTACATCGGCGCGGAACTGGCGGACCCCAAGGGACTGCTGGAGGGAACCGGAAAGCGCATGCGCCACGTGAAATTGAAGCCGGGGCGTGCCGTCGACACGGTGGCTCTAAGCGGCCTGATTGCAGCTGCCTATACCCACATTCGCGGACTGCTACGGGACGCGTGATCGGGCTGCTGGGGGACGCGTGATCCGGACTTTGGGACAGCGCGACTGCGCACCCGCACGATCACGTCGTGCGCTTGGGTGCCTGCGGCGCAGGCCACGGATGCTCGGAGTTGCCGTTGAAGATGTTATCCGACTCGGCGCGCTTCAAGGCCCAGTCGCCGCGTCCGATCTCCTCCTCGAGCTGGCCCGGCGCCCATCCGGAGTGACCGACGAAGATCCTTAGCCCATCCATGGGCTTGTCACGGTTCAGCAATTTGAGCAGCAATTCCGGGTCCGCGCTCAAGTAGACACCGTCGCAGGCGCGCACCGCATGCTCGGGCTGTGTGGACGCGCGAAACAGGAACCACACGGTCCCGAACTCAACGGGTCCACCGAAGTAGACCTTGTCCTGCGACTTCGCCAGGCGCTTGAGCTTCGGGAAGAGCTGCGAGACCGCGACCTGCATCGGCTTGTTGATGATGATTCCTGCCGGTGCGGGGCCCAAGTTGTTGAGCACCAGCACCACGGAATCGGCGAAATCTGCATCCTCGACGTCGTCGCCGGCGATGAGGAGCATGCCGGTGAGCGACTTGCCATCGTCAGCGAATGCTGGCCACGACACCGCGAGCAGGACGAGGAGCGCCCAGAGTGCTCCAGCCGCGCAACGCTGTAGGCGGAATCCGCTGTCCACTGGCGACCCTGGCCTCCGTGTGATCGCACGTCCAGGCGCCGGTGATTCTACTCGCTAGCGGCGTTCAGTAGTCGGGCGTCTGCGGCGATTCGCGAACTATGGATACGCTCAACGTGTGCACGTAGCGCAGCTTGCCGTTCACCAGGCGAAAAGTGTGGGAATCTGGCATGCCGAACTCGCTGTTGCCGAAGCGGCAGAAGATGTTGACCACGCCCATCTGCTCGTCCACGACATAGTCGCGGTTCACGATGTACAACACACCCGGCGGAATGCCCACCTTGCAGGTCGCATTCGGGTCGTGCTTGCGATCGGTGTACGCGCCGCCCTCGAGCCGCGCACAAGGCGTACCCCAGGGCGCCTCGACGAGCTTGTCGGAGAACTGATCGAGGTACTGATTACCCGCATCGATGAGGTGCTGCTTCGGGATGCGTTCTGCAGCGCTCAGGGGGTGCCAGTCCTCGGCGCTCGAGAACTTCAAGTAATTGTTCGCGTTGAACAGCCAGTCTCCCTTCTTGGTAACGAGGCTGTCGATGGCGGCGACCTTGCCGTCCTCCAAAGTCAGGCGCGTGCCGATGACGTACTGCCGGGAACCCTCCGTGACGATCACTTCCGAGAAGCTCTTGCAGCGGTCCTCGTCGAGGAAACTGCGCGAGAACGCGATCGGAAGCGCTGTGTTCCACAGCCCTCTGTCCGGCGCCACATCACGCATGTTCTCCAGGAGCTTGGGCTTCTCCGTGAACGTCATCTTGCTGCGATCGCCGCTCTTCTGAGCGGCGAGATAGCTGTCCACGGCGGCCTGCAGTGCCTGCCGCGTACAGGCCGCATGCACCTGGCTGGAGATTGCCGTCAGTCCGATCATCACAATGGCCCACTTCTTCATGCCTTTCTCCTCGGAGGTCGGTCTCAGGCTCTGGAGCGCCCGCTGCGCGCTCTGCGGTGGCCGCCGGCGCCGCGCTTGCGCGCCCGTCCGGCATAGGGATTCGGATCGGTGCGCAGCTCGATGAGCACCGGCGTGGCATAGAGATCGAACGCCTTGCGGAAGACGTTGCCGAGATAACGGCTGTACGCATCCGGGAGCGCAGCCGTTTGATTGCCGTGCACGACGATGCGCGGCGGATTGCGGCCACCCTGATGCGCGTATCTGAGCTTGATGCGCCGGCCCCGCACGAGCGGCGGCGGCTGCGCGGCGATCGCCGCCTCCAGGGTGCGCGTGAGTGCTGGCGTTGGCATCTCGCGCAGCGCCGCCTCATAGGCGCGTTGCGTGGCCCGCACGAGCTCACCCACGCCGGTGCCGTGACGTGCGGAAATGAAGCAGAGGGGCACGAAGGGTGCGAAATCCAGCTTCAATGTGAGCTGCCGCTGAATCTCCTGCCGCTGCTCGGTCGGGATGCCATCCCACTTGTTGACGGCCACGATCACGGCGCGACCGCGCGCCAGAGCGAGGCCAAGCACACTCGCATCCTGCTCCGTCACGGCATCGTGCGCGTCGAGCACGAGCACCACCACGTGCGCTTCCTCGATCGCCTGCAGAGTCTTGGCCACACTCACACGCTCCACCGCATTCTCGATGCGGGAGCGGCGCCGCAGCCCGGCGGTATCGATGAGCACAAAGTCCCGGCCGTCACGCTGGAACGGCACGAGAATGCGATCACGCGTCGTACCCGGCTCCTCGCTGGCAATGACGCGCTCCTCGCCGAGCAGTCGATTGACGAGCGTCGACTTGCCGACGTTCGGGCGGCCGATGATGGCGATGCGGATCGCGCCTACGGCGTGCTCGGGCTCCTCGTGCGTCTCGATTCCGGCAAGCACGCCTTCCATGAGCTCGCGGCACCCCTGGCCGTGGCTTGCGGCAATCGCGTGCGGCTCGCCCACGGCGAGCGCGTGAAATTCCGCGGTGGCCGTGTGTGCGTCGAGTCCGTCGACCTTGTTGACCGCGAGCACGATGGGCTTACCGGTGCGGCGCAGCTCGCGCGCGATCAGCTGGTCCTGGGGAGTGACTCCACTGCGCGCATCCGTGATCAGCACGAGCCGGTCCGCCTCGGCGACGGCTCGCTCCGTTTGCGTGCGCATGTGCGCTTCGATGCCGGTGGGATTCTCGATCAGTCCGCCAGTATCGACGACGATGTACGGCACGGAGCCGCCGCGGCCAAAGCCGTACTGTCGGTCGCGAGTGACGCCCGGAAGGTCAGAGACGATTGCATCGCGCGTGCCCGTGAGCACGTTGAACAGCGTGGACTTGCCGACATTCGGGCGGCCGACGAGCGCGATGACGGGAAGCACCTGCCCCCTCCCGTCTCATTCCCCGGCGCTGTCCTTGGCCGTGCCCGCCGGCTTGCCGCGCGCGGCAAGTGGAGTCGAGCGGAACGCCGAGATACCGCCGTGATCATTGATCACGAGCACCATGTCGTCCGCGACTACTGGGACGTTCGTGACGCGATCCTTGCCGGCGCGCGAGCGAGCGATGAGCGTGCCACTCGCCTTGTCGAGCCAGTGCACGTAACCCTGGTAATCGGCCACGACGAGCGCGTCCTTGGTGACCACCGGCGCGGACAGCCCCCGATGGCCGAGAGCGCTGGTATGCCAGAGCTCGGTACCGCTCTGGCGCCGCAGGGCAATCACATCTCCCTCCGCGGTGGAGATGAAGATCGTCTCATCGTCGATCGCCAGCCCGCGATAGCTCGACATGTCGTGCGCCCACCAGATCTGTCCGGAATCGAGCGCGAGCATGGCGACCCGGCCCTGGAATCCGGCCACGTAGACGTCGTTGCCCCCGATCCGCGGTGTCGCATCGACATCGTTCAGGCGCTGGATCTCGGTGCGCCCGTGCGGCGGGTCGAGCTCGGTCTCCCAAGCATTTGCGCCATCGCTCAACGTGGCGGCGACGACTTTGCCATTGTCGAAGCCGCAGATGGCGATGTCGCCGGAAATCACCGGCCGCGACGTGCCGCGTAGGGACAGCCGCGGCACCTGCTGCTGAGACTGCCACAGCTCATGACCATCGGCGGGTGCGAGGTCATGCAGCTTGCCGTCGACGGCGCGCACCAGCACGGCGCGCGCATCGACCGCAGCCGGCTCGATGATTTCCCCATTGATGTTCACGTGCCACCGGATGGTCCCGTCCGCCGCGGCAAGCGCGATGACATCGCCGTCCGTCGAGCCGACCACCACCAGATCGTTACTGGCCGCCGGCCCACCCCCGAGGCTGACCTTCGTGCGCCGCGACCAGAGCCGCCGACCGGAGTTGAGATCGAAGGCAGCGACATCGCCCCCGTGACCCGCGGCATAGACCCGATTGCCCTGCACGCCGAGTGCAAGCCCGAGACGCAAATGCGTGTTCGCGCCACCGAGGCTCGCGCTCCACACCCGCTCCACCTTCAAGCCGGGCGTGAATTTCACCAGCTCCTTCGGACGATCGACATTCTTGTCCTTCGAACAGGCCGCGAGGAGCATCAGGACAGCTGCCGCGAGCGCGGCGACCGCTCGTCCCGTGAGGCGCGGGTGCGCCGAATTGAATTGCATATGAGTATCGCTTGCCTGGGTGAGGAGATTGGAGCTACGGCGCACGCTACCGGGCCTGCCCGGAAGCTGCCGGCCGATGAGCGGCTGTGGGCTCGCTCATCAGGTCTTGAATCTTTAGAGCGAGCGCGTCGTTCTGCGCCACAGCGGTTCCTGCGGCAGCGCGGGCCGCCTGATATTCGGACAGCGCCGCCGCCTTGTCGCCCTTGGCGTAGTAGGCGTCCCCGCGCACTTCGTGGTAGCGCGCCGCGAAGGCAGTGGCTTCCGGCGTGCCGAGCGTCGCCAGCGCTGCGTCCGGCTTGCCTTCCGCGATCTGCACACGTGCCAGGCGCACCCGGGCGATGGCCGCCAGCTCTCGGTCACTGGAGTGCCCCATTACGGCACTCAGGCGTTGCCCAGCCTGGTCGAGCTCATTCGAGTCCACGAAAAGCCGTGCCGCTGCCAGGTTGGCCTGATCCACGTACGGAGAACGCGGGTGAGCGTGCTGCAGGTCATCGAGCAGACTCAGACCGTGCGCGCGATCACCGCGGTCGAAGGCGGTCAGAACCTGCTGGTAGCGGGCCGCCGCGTCCAGATCGGCCTGGTTGACGCGGGCCTGCCACCAGCGCCAGCCGCTGACTCCCAGGGCGGCGATCGCGACTCCCGCCACGATCCAGGGCCCGTTCTCCTTGAGCCATGCAACGACCTGTTCCCATTTTTCCCGTTCTGAAAGGTAATCTTCCATCGCTTATTCTCCTTCGCCCGCGAGCGCCGTGGCGATCCGCGCCGGCAGCTCTGCGAGGGCGCACTCGCTCTGACCCGCCTCCTCCCGCAAAGGTTTCAGGGAGGCCGCACCGCGCTGCAGCTCGTCATCGCCCAGGATTAGGGCGAGAGTCGCGCCGCTGCGATCCGCGCGGCGGAACTGCGCCTTGAAGTTGCCTCCGCCGAGGCTCAATTCGAAGCGGTACTGCGGCAATGCATCGCGCAGCCATTCGATGATGCGCAGCGCCTCGAGGCCGGCGCGCGGGCCGCTCGCCATGACATAGACGTCCGCACTTGCCGCATCGGGCGTGCCCTGTGCCTGACGCAGCAGCTCGACCGCGCGCTCGATCCCCATGGCGAAGCCGATCGCCGGTGTCGGCTCGCCTCCGAGCTGGGCGATGAGTCCGTCATAGCGACCGCCCGAGCAGACGGCATCCTGGGCGCCGAGCGCATCGGTGATCCATTCGAAGACGGTACGGCTGTAGTAATCGAGGCCACGCACCAGGCGTGGATTGACCTCGTATTCGACTCCCAGGGCCTGGAGTGCTGCGCACAGCGTCTCGAAGTGTGCGCGCGACTCGACATCCAGGTGCTCCGTGAGCAGCGGCGCACCGGCGATCAGCTCCTGCATCTCGGGCAGCTTGCTGTCGAGAATGCGCAGCGGATTGCTCTCGAGCCTGCGACGACTGTCCGCATCGAGCCGCGCGACATGGGTGCGGAAATATTCGGTGAGCCGCGCACGATACTCCGCCCGCGACTCTCGCGTGCCCAGCGAGTTGACCTGCAGCCGCACGCGCTCGATTCCGAGCCGGCGCCACAGGCGCGCAACGAGCGCGATCAGCTCGGCATCGACATCAGGACCCGCGAAGCCGATAGCCTCCACATCGAGCTGATGGAACTGACGATAGCGGCCCTTCTGCGGCTTCTCGCGCCGGAACATGGGCCCCATGCACCAGAGCTTGTGGCGCTGTCCGCGCAGCATGCCGTTCGAGATCACGGCGCGCACGATGCCGGCGGTCGCCTCGGGGCGCAGTGTAAGACTCTCATCGCCCTGGTCGACGAAGGTGTACATCTCCTTCTCAACCACGTCGGTGTGCTCGCCGATCGCGCGCTCGAAGAGTTGCGTGTGCTCCACGACCGGAATGCGGATCTCGGCGTATCCATAGGAGTCGAGCAAATCCCGCGCCGCGGTCTCCAGGTATTGCCAGAGGCCGATCTCGGCGGGCAGCACGTCGTTCATGCCGCGCACGGCTTGGATCTGAGCAGTCAAGGTCCTCCTTCAGGTGTGTAGGCCGCTCACGGGCTGTGCCCCTGTGCAGCCGCGAGCCTGGACGCGGATACGCGCCCGGAGCGATTGATTTGAAAATCGACGCTCCCGTCTGATGCCGCGTTGGGCAGCGCGACGCGGTGCCCGTTGATCTCGAGTGCAACGCCCGGCGCGTTGCCCAGCACCACGCGGAACGGTGCGCTGCCACGGATCGGACGCACAGAGCCGGCCGCACCGATGTCGTAGAACAGCCGCTCGCCGTGCGCGTCGTAGACCTCCGCCCAGCTGTCTTCGGCGAAGTGCAGTGTCACCTCGGTGACGCGAGGGTGATCGGCGGCGTGTGTGGCCTCAGTGGCCGTGGCGCTGGCTGCGCTCGCGGCGGTCGCGGCGGTCGCTGCGCCGGCCGCAGCCGCGCTGACAGATGCGCGCGCCGGCAGAGCACCCGATGGAGCAGACGTCGCAAGCGGCTCCGGCGAGGCTGTCGCAGCCGTCGGGGCCGCCGCAGGGACCGAGCTCTGAAGCGACCGCGGGCCGGGCTCAGGCGTAAGGCTGCCCGCCACCCACCAGATACCCCCAATGAGCGCGACGGCCATCACGACGACGATTCCGGGTACCAGCAGGCTGCGGGATGGGCCGGCCGTCTCGGCGCTCGGAACGCGCGTCAGATCGGGCGCGCGCACGGTCTGCGCGCTCTCCTCGTAGAGGGCGAGCAGCGCCGCAGGCGATTCGCCGACCAGCTCGGCATAGTGTCGGATGTGTCCGCGCACGAACACCACGGCACCGAGCTCCGCGAACTGCTCCTCCTCGAGCGCCTCGAGCACCCGCAGATCGACGTGCAGCTTCTCAGCTGCCTGTAGCAGCGACAACTTCTTGCGCTGGCGAGCTGCCTTGAGACGCGTGCCGATCTGGCCGCGCGGGTCCGCACCCGATCCCCCACCCGATTCCCCCGCCATGGTGGTCACCCCGGATTGGGGTTGGGCGCGAGCAGTGAGCGGGTCTGCTGCGAGTCGGGAAAATCGACACGCAGCCGCTGTGCGTAGCGCAGCTCGCTCGGGCGATCGCCGAGCGCGTGAGCAACGTGCACCCCGAGCAACAGCAGTTCCGGCGTCGCGGTGTAGTTGGCGATGTAGCTGTCGATTCGCGCGCGCGCCTGGACGAGACGCCCATGCTGCATGTCCAGGTCCGAGAGCTGATAGACGGCCTCCGCGAAGCCCGGGCGCAAGGTCACTGCGCTCACGAACGCGCGCTCCGCCTCATCGTCCCGATGCACGCCTCGCAGACACACCCCGGCATTGGTATAGGCAGCCTCGGGTGTCGGATAGAGCGGATTGCGCGCTGCTTCCAGCAATCTGCGCACACCCTCATCGACACGATGGGTACGGCAAAGATAGACGGCGTAGTTGTTGGAGATCTCCGGACTGTGCGGCGCAAGACGCAGCGCCGTCTGGAATTGCGCATCGGCCTGCGAGGGATCTCCGAGCCGCTCGTACAGCATCGCAAGGGCGCTGTGCGCGTTGGGATCGTGCGGATTCTGCTTGACCGCGCGCTCGAGCTTCTCCTTCGCAACGGCGAGCTCGCCACGCTCCATGTAGGCAACGCCGAGCTGCACGTTGTACTTCGCCGCCTCCGTGGGCTGCGCGGTCTGCTGCGGTCGCGTCGGCGCGAAATCATTGATGGCCGGCTTCGATGCGCAGGCGATCAGCACCGCATAGCCGAGTGCCGTCAGGCACGCGTGCAGCCGATTGGCGCTGGTACTCACGGCTGCACCGCCACGCTGATGATCTTCGAGCCGAGGCGCCGCAGAGTGCGATCGAGGACCTTGCCGGCGAGCTGGCCACACGCCGCATCGATGTCCTCGCCGCGCGTGCGCCTTACCGTCGCCACGAGACCGCGTGAGAGCAGCTCGTCGCGAAAACGCTGGATCACCGCCGCCGGAGAGCGGCGGTACCGCGTTCCGGGAAACGGATTGAAGGGAATGAGGTTGATCTTCGCGGGGTGTCCGGCGAGCAGACCCGCGAGGCGACGCGCCTGCGCGGGCGAGTCGTTGACCCCATCGAGCATGACGTACTCGAAGGTGACACTGCGGCCGTTCTGCTCGTCGATGTAGTGCCAGCAGGCCTCGAGCAGCTCGCGAATCGGATGCTTGCGATTGATGGGCACGAGCTCATTGCGCAGCTCGTCATCCGGCGCATGCAGCGAGACCGCCAGAGCGACGTTGATCTCTTCGGCCAGATGGTAGATCTGCGGCACGAGCCCCGAGGTAGACAAGGTCACGCGCCGGCGCGAGAGATCGAAACCGAAATCATCCAGGAGAATCCGCAGCGCCGGCACGACGTTGCGAAAATTCGCCAGCGGCTCTCCCATGCCCATCAGCACGACATTGCTCACGGGACGTTCCGCCGAGGCGAGCGCGCCGAGGCGCACGGGTGCCTCGCCGGCCGCGAGCTCACGGTTCGCCAGCCACACCTGGCCCACGATCTCGCCGATGGTCAGGTTGCGATTGAAGCCCTGTTGCGCGGTGGCGCAGAAGGAGCAGTCGAGGGCACAGCCGACTTGCGAGGAGATGCACAGCGTGCCGCGGTCGTCCTCCGGAATGAACACCATCTCGAATGCCTGCGCAGCATCGGCCCGCAGCTTCCACTTGCGCGTGCCGTCACTTGAATGTTGCACCGCAATTATCTCAGGGAGACGCACTTCGGCGCGCTCCGTGAGCAGCGCGCGGAAGTCCTTCGCGAGATCGGTCATCTGCTCGATGCGTCCCTCGCCACGCTTGTACAGCCAGTGCATCAGCTGGCGCGCACGAAAAGGCCTGCTGCCCAGCTCGACGACGTAGGCCTCGAGCGCGGAACGGGTGAGTCCCAGCAGGTTCATCCGTTCGTTGTTGGGCAGGCTCGACATTCTGAGGGCTCGCGGATCCTGCCGGCGCTAGCTGCGCGGAAATATCTGGGTCGAGGGGAAGAAATAAGCGATCTCGAATGCCGCCGTCTCCGGTGAGTCAGAGCCGTGCACGACGTTCTGCTCGATGCTCGTCGCCAGGTCCGCGCGAATGGTACCCCGGGCGGCCTTCTTGGGATCGGTCGCCCCCATGATCTCGCGATTCTTGGCGATGGCGTTCTCCCCCTGCAGCACCTGCACGATCACGGGACCGGAGGTCATGTAGCGCACCAGGTCCGCGAAGAACGGGCGCCCGCGATGCACCGCATAGAAGCCTTCAGCCTCGCGCTGCGAGAGTTGCAGCATGCGCGCTCCGATGATCTTGAGACCAGCTTGCTCGAAGCGGCGATAAACTTCCCCGATCAGATCGCGGCTGACGCCGTCCGGCTTCACGATGGATAAGGTGCGCTCCAGCGCCATGCCACGGACCCCTTCCAGTCAAAAGCGCGAGTTTACGGGGGCAGCGGGCGGGAGAGAAGGCTAGACGCTGAAGCTCTCCCCGCAGCCGCACTCCCCCTTCACGTTGGGGTTGCGGAAGCGGAAGGCCTCGTTCAGCCCCTGCTTGACGAAATCCACGATCGTGCCGTCGAGCATGGGAAGGCTCGCCGGATCGACGAACACCTTGACGCCGCGATCCTCGCAGACGATGTCATCCGGATGCACATCATCGGCGTAATTGACCACGTAGGCGAACCCGGAGCACCCGGTGCGACGCACGCTCAATCGCAGGCCGGCACCGTGGCCGCGCGTGGCGAGAAACGTACGGATCCGATCAGCGGCCGACTCGGTGAGGGAGATCTTCATGAGCTCGGGATTCTAAGTCCTATCGGGGGCTTCCTGTAGTGCGGCCCGCAAAGCATCTTCGACCACCAGGAGGCGGCCAAGTTTCTCCACGGGCACGCCGAGCGCCTGAGCCCACGCCTGCGGCTCGGAGGGCACCCCGGCCGACAGGGCTCGCCCACGAAGCTGAGCAGTGATCCAGGCGGCCGTCGCAAGAGTATGGGGGCAGCCGAACGCCTGAAACCGTGCATCTTTCACAATGTCACCCGCCACCAGCAGCTGAAAGCGTACCCAGGTGTCACCGTGCGGTCCGCCCGCTTCACCGCGGAGCACCCGGGCGGAGCCCTCGAGGCAACCGCCATCCTCGAGCACCCCCGCGCCCGGGAGCTCGGCGAACAGCTGTGCAGCGAGCGCGCTCAGCGCCGGCGGATAGCGGGAGTCTTCCGCCACGGCCGCCGCCCCTGCGGGGTCCGGCGCTCGAATCTCCCCCGGCCTCGCCGCCCGCTCGGCCCGGCTCGCAGGCGCGACGCCGCGCAAGCGTGCCACTTCCCGACACACCTCCACCGCCGCGAAGTCGATGTCAGCCTCGGTGCTGAAACGACCCAGGCTGAAGCGCAGAGAGCTCTCGGCAAGGCGTGCACTGCGTCCGAGGGCGCGAAGTACATAGGAGGGCTCGGCGCTCGTCGAGTTGCATGCAGAGCCCGTCGCAACCGCGAGTGATCGCAGCGCCGTCACCAGACTCTCTCCTTCCACGTCCTCGAAGGAGACATTGAGAATGTTGGCCACGCGCGGTGCGCCGGCGCCATTCAAGTGGATACCCCTCAGCTCCGCGAGAGCGAGCCATAGACGATCGCGCAGCGCTGCAATGCGGGCAGCCTCGGAGATCAAACGCTCGGCCGCGAGCTGCGCGGCCGCCCCGAAGCCTACGATCTGATGCGTGGCGAGGGTGCCCGGACGCAGGCCCCTTTCCTGTCCGCCGCCGAAGCTCACGGCACGCAGCGTGCCCCGTGCACCGCGACGCACATACAAGGCGCCGATGCCCTTCGGCCCGTAGATCTTGTGCGCGGTCAAGGAGAGCAGATCCACAGGCAGGCGGTGCACGTCGAGCGCGATCCTGCCGGCGCTCTGCGCGGCGTCCGTGTGGAAGACGACGCCACGGGACTGACAGAGCTCACCGAGCGCCGCTATGTCCTGCACGACGCCGGTCTCGTTGTTCACGTGCATGAGCGAGACGAGGATGGTGTCCGCACGCAGCGCGCTGCGTAATGCCTGCGGGTCGATTCGACCTGTGGCATCCGGACCGAGATAGGACAGCTCGAATCCTTCCTTCTCGAGCTGTTGACAGGCATCGAGCACGGACTTGTGCTCGGTGCGTGCGCTCACTATGTGGCGGCCGCGGTCGGCATTGGCGCGCGCAGCACCGAGCACCGCGAGGTTGTTCGATTCGGTCGCTCCGGAGGTGAACACAATCTCCTCCGCCTCCGCCGCGATGAGCGCCGCCACTTGCATGCGGGCGTGCTCGATGCGCTCGGCCGCGGCGCGCCCGAGCGCATGACTTGCGGAGGACGCATTGGCGAAGCCCTCTGGATCGCACAGCGATGCGTGGATCGCTTGCACCACGGCAGGATCGACCGGCGTGGTCGCGGCGTAGTCGAGGTACACGATCGAGCGCGGCATCGGCCTACGCATTGCGCTGCTGCGAGCCGGCCGGATGGCGCCGCTGCTGCACCGCCGTCAGCAATCCGCGCAGAATGTTCACCTCGTTCTGATCGAGCTCGGCACGCTGCAGCAGGCGCCGGATGCGGTCCATGAGATGGGTACCGCTTTGCGTGCGGTCGCGGAAGTCGACCTCGTGCATCACCTGCGCGAGGTGCGTGTAGAGACGCTCCATTTCCTCGGGCGTCGCGAGTGGCACGCTGCTGGAGGTCTGTGGGAGCTGTGTCGTTACATCGCCACCAGCGGCGCGGAACAGCTCGTACGCCACCAGTTGCACGGCCATGCCCAGATTGAGTGAGGGATAGACGGCGCTCGCTGGAATGCGGATCAGAACATGGCTCGATTGCAGCTCCTCGTTGGGCAGCCCGGTGCGCTCGGCACCAAACAGCACCGCGGCCGTGGCGCGGCGCGACTCCTCCACGATGCGCGCGGCGGCGGCGCGCACGTCGAGCACTCGAAAATTCTGATCGCGCTCGCGCGCCGTGGTGGCGGCGATGAAGCCGCAGCCGTGCGTCGCCTCCGCGAGCGAGCCCACCACCGTGGCCGAGGCGAGCACCGACTCGGCGCCCGAGGCACGTGCGGTTGCCTCCGGATGCGGAAACTGCTTCGGGCGCACGAGCAGCAGCTGCTCGAGGCCCATATTCATCATCGCGCGCGCCGCGGCACCGATGTTGCCGGGATGCGAGGGCTCGACGAGGATGATGCGGATATCGCTCATGAGGCTGGTGCAGGAGTGCGAGCGGGCGTTGCGACAGGATAGCGCGGGGAGACGGTGGCGACGAACTCCGCCGCGAGGTTTGCTAGGCTTACGCAGCCGTGCATGCACTTCTCAACATCGCCGTTCGCGCAGCGCGCCGCGCGGGCGAGCTGATCGTACGCAGCCTCACACGCATCGAGGGCGTGCAGGTCTCCACGAAAGGCCGCAATGATTACGTGACCGAAGTGGATCATGCCGCCGAGCGCGAGATCATCGCGACGGTGCGCCGCTCGTATCCCGACCATGCCTTCCTCGCCGAGGAGAGTGGCGCGAGCGGCTCGAGCGATACGGTATGGATCGTCGATCCGCTCGATGGCACTACGAACTTCCTGCACGGCTTTCCAGTGTTTGCGGTATCGATCGCCTGTCAGCAGAAGGGCAGGCTGGAGCATGCCGTGGTCTACGATCCGATGCGCCAGGAGCTGTTTACCGCCTCGCGCGGCGCAGGTGCGCAGCTCGACAACCGGCGCATTCGTGTCAGCCGCCAGCAGGGGCTCGACGGTGCGCTCGTCGCTACGGGATTCCCCTATCGCGCAAATCTGCGCTACATGGATGCCTATCTAGCGATGTTGAAGACCGTCATGGGCGTTACATCCGGCATCCGCAGACCCGGCGCGGCGGCGCTCGATCTCGCCTATGTCGCGGCCGGGCGCGTGGATGCTTTCTGGGAGATCGGACTCAACGCTTGGGACACGGCCGCGGGTACGCTCCTCATTCAGGAGGCCGGCGGACTCATCGGCACCTTGGTGGGCACTGAATACAAGCAGCGCGGCAACATCGTCGCCGGGACGCCCAAGGTCTTCAGCGCGCTGCTCGAGGCACTCGCACCCCACGTTCCGGAAGCGCTGCGGGAAGCGTGATACAGTCCGAGCGCCACAAGGGGGTTCGATGAGCAAACGAGGCCTGTTCGCCACGATTTCCGTCGCCGAGCTGCAGCGCGATTACGGCTCGCACACCCTCAAGCGCTCGCTCGGGCCGGGCGCGCTGACCGCGCTCGGCATCGGAGGCATCATCGGGACGGGCATCTTCGTGCTGACGGGCCTGGCGGCCGCGCAGCATGCGGGCCCGGCCATCGTGATCTCGTTCATCGTCGCGGGTCTCGGTTGCATGTTCGCGGGGTTGTGTTACGCCGAGTTTGCCTCGATGGTGCCGGTGGCCGGGAGCGCCTACGCGTACAGCTACGCAACGCTCGGAGAGTTCACCGCCTGGTTCGTTGGCTGGAACCTGGTGCTCGAATACCTGTTCGCGTGCT
>Ga0335077_10001090_pt1 | contig 31775 bp, 21 predicted proteins | sample Lox_Sample_31_FD_207151 | JGI IMG/M metagenome (GOLD analysis project Ga0335077, IMG submission 207151) | Soil microbial communities from Loxahatchee National Wildlife Refuge, Florida, United States - Lox_Sample_3.1 | ecosystem: Environmental > Terrestrial > Soil > Wetlands | place: USA... | reverse complement strand
TGACTGCCGCGCATGCCCGTCAGCACAGGCGGGTAGTAATCCGGCGATGATTCGGCCACGTGCTCGGTTTCGAATCCGGCTGCAAGCTGTGAGCCTGCGGCCAGCGCGATGCCGTTCAGGAAGTCCCGCCGCCGGATGCGCCGATGCATACCCAAGCCTCGATCGAAAGAATGGTTCATAAGAGTTCCTGGTGAGTCTTAGGAGGATCCTTGCGCCAGTGGCACCAATTCCTCCAGTTCGGCTCGCTCGTCTCCCCGGCGCGTCCGCAGCCGGTACCAAACCAGAATCATAACCAGCGAGAAAAGAAAAATGATGGTCGAGACGGCGTTGATTTCCGGTGTAATCCCACGCCTCAGCCGCGACCAGATTTCGAGCGGTAGCGTGTTGTCGCGCCCGATCAGAAAGAAACTCACGGCGATCTCGTCCATGGACAACGTGAAAATCAGCAGTCCGGCTCCGATGATCGCGAGTCGCAAGTTCGGGATGGTGATGCGCCAGAAGGTTTGCCAGTTGGTTGCGCCCAAGTCCAGTGAGGCTTCTTCTTGCGCGCGGTCCATTTTCTGGAGTCCGGCGAAGATCTCGGTGGTCGCCACGGAAATAAGAGCCGTGCCGTGTCCCAGCGTGATGGTCAGCAGGCTCAGCTTCAGGCCTGACGTCACGAACAGCATCAGCAGCGAGAGCCCGGTGATAATGCCGGGCAGTATCAGGGGCAACAGGACCAGCCGCCGGAACAACGCCTTGCCCGGGAAGGAGGCCCGGTCGAGCGCAAGCGCTGCTGGCAGCCCGAAAGCCAGCGCCAGCAGCATGGCGGCCATCGCCACGAGCAGGCTGTTGCCCACCGCGCTCCACAGCGCATCATCATCCATCAGAATTCGATACCAGCGCAGGGTCCAACCGCGAGGCGGAAAGCCGCCGACACTCTCGCCATTGAACGAGTACACGATCAGAACCAGAATCGGAAGGTAGAGGAAGGCGAAAACCGCAATGGTTTGGAACATCAGCCACCGGGATGAGGGACGATTCATGGCTTCCAGCCACGTTTCTGTAGCGCAGGCCTACCGCGTCTTTTGCGGGAGACCTGCGGCTTTTTCTTCGATCTCTGCACAATGCTGCAGGTCCCCGCCGGAATCAGGCGTCGCCCTGCGCTACGTGAGAACCGAGATGAACCGGATAGCCGCATGCTACGAAAAACTCAACTTCTTCTCGATCCTCTCCACCAGAAACAGCAATGCCAGCACCAGCAGCAACAGCGATGCGGAGATCGCCGCTCCCAGCGGCCAGTTGTACGCCGCGCCGAATAAACTCACCACGACATTCGAGATCATGATGCCGCTCGGTCCCCCGATCAGCAGTGGCGCCAGAAAATCTCCCAGGCTGAGAACAAACGCGAACGTGGCTCCGGCCAGAGCGCCAGGTAAAGAGAGCGGAAAGATCACGGTCCAGAACGTGCGCGCCGGCGCCGCACCCAGGTCCTGCGCGGCCTCCACCAGATTTCGCGGGATGTGTTCCATCGATGCGTAGATTGGCAGGAAAGCGAACGGCGTATAGATGTGGGTCAGCGTCAGAACCACGGCGAAAGGGCTGTACAACAGAAACTCCGCCGGATGTTTGATTACCCCCACGTACAGCAACAGCGTGTTCAGCACGCCGTCACTGCCGAGAATCGTTTTCCACGCGTAGGCGCGAACCAGATAGCTGACCCAGAGAGGAAAGATGACGAGTTGATAGAGCAGTTCCTTCTTCCGCGACCGAAACGACAAATAGTATGCCAGGGGGAAACTCAGCAGCAGCGAAAGCAGCGTGACCGACCCGGCGATGCGCATCGAGCGGAACAGCACGGCCGGATACATGGCATTATCGAGCAGTTCGCGGTAGTTCCCGAAACTCCAGCTACGGACGATCATTTGCTGCGAAACACTCCAGAAGCTATAGCAGAACAGAAACGCATACGGCGCCAGCAGAAACACCGCTACCCAAACCAAAGGTGGAACGGCAACGGCAATTTTGTACGCGCGCGAGTACATGATTGTCAGTCCCGTACAAGAATCGCGTCTTCCGGGCAGAATTCGAATTCGCAACCGCCCTGAATGTTGCCACGGCTCGCTACTCGCACCAGAATCGACCGGCCGTCCGGACATGATACTTCCAGCAGATCTGTTGCGCCGCCGAAAGTCTGACTTCGGATCGTGGCGTGGAAGCGCACGGATTCCCGCTTGCCGGCCGCTCCTGCGTCGCACAGGCGGATACTTTCCGGACGCAGAGAAAATGTCGCCGGACCGCCTGGGCCGCCGCATCGCCACTTCAGAGTTCCACACTCCGCCACGCCGTTCTCAATCCGGCCGCGCAGCAAATTGGTCTGGCCGATGAATCGCGCCGTGTAAGCCGTAGCCGGACGGTTGTAGATTTCGCGCGGCGTAGCGACTTGCTCGAGTTCTCCGGAGCGCAGCAGCGCGATGCGATCGGAAAGCGCCATGGCCTCTTCCTGATCGTGCGTCACGAAGACGAACGAAATGCCGACTTCGCGCTGCAACGCTTTCAATTCCAGTTGCATCTGCCGGCGCAAGTTGGCGTCCAACGCCGACAGCGGCTCATCCAGCAGCAAGAGTTTCGGCTGATTGACCAGCGCGCGGGCGAGTGCAATCCGTTGCTGTTGCCCGCCGCTCAACTGCGCCGGTGCCCGGCGCGCGAAATCGCTCATCTTCACCAGGGCGAGCGCTTGCTCCACGCGCTGTGGAATCTCCGTCCGGGCGACTTTTCGGACCCGCAGTCCATAAGCCACGTTTTCGAAGACCGACAGATGCGGAAAGAGCGCATAGTGCTGGAAAACTGTGTTGACGCGACGGCGATAAGGTGGCAACTGGTCCAGGCGCGCGCCTTCCATCAGAATCTCACCGCTGTCCGGCTGCTCGAACCCGGCGATCAGCCGCAATAGCGTAGTCTTCCCTGAGCCGCTTTCGCCCAGCACCGTCAGGAATTCGCCCTGCGCCACCTGGAGCGAAACATCGCGCAAAACCGCCGTCGCGCCGAATCGTTTGGCGATCGCATGTATGGCCAGCAAGGGCTCCTGACCCGCCTTCTCCGCGGTTTCTGACGCAGCAGCGGTCTGGACCGGTGAAATCACTGCGCGGCTTTGACCTCATTCCAAACCTGGTTGTACTTGTCGCGGCGCGGCACGTTCTCCCAGAAGTAAATCCGCTTCTGATAGTTATCCAGGTCATCCAGATGCAGATTCTTCCTTTCGTCCGCGGTCATAAACTGCGCGGCCTGAGGATTGGCGGGCAAATACCCGGTCACGTCGCCGACCATCTTCTGGGTCTTCGCCTCAACCAGGTACGCCAGAATCTGGTGTGCCAGTTCCTTGTGCTCGCTGGCTGCCGTGATCATCAGATGATCGATCCAGCCGGTGGTGTTTTCTTTGGGGATCGTCTCGCCGATCGGAAAATTGTGTTTGCGAAGCTGGTTCGTCATCAGCGGCCATCCCATGGCCGCCTGCACCTCGTGATTCTCGAACAGATTGGTCAGTTCGCCGCCCGTCGACCAGATCTTGCGAATATTTGGTTTCAGCGCGATCAGCTTTGCTTTTACTTTTTCCAGTTGTTCGTCGGTGAGATTGTAAAGCGCGTGAGGGTCGGGCTGATCGTATCCCAGGACCTGCGCCGCCATGTAGACGGTGGAGAGATCGTCCCACACTGAAATCTTGCCGCGCAGCTTCGCATCCCACAGCACGTTCCAGCTCTCCGGCGGTTTCGGGATCGCTGTGGTGTCATAGAGCAGGGGATTTGGCCCCCACTGGAAGGGTACGCCGTAAACGTTGCCTCCCGACTTGACAAGCGGCAGCGACGTCAGCCGCGGCATCAATTGGCCATATGCCGGGATCTTGGAAAGGTCCAGCGGCGCGGCCAGGCCCGCCGTGGCGATCATCGTAGCGACATCACTCGAAGGCGAGATCACATCGTAATTGCTCGCGCTTCCGCCGCGCAGTTTCGCCATCAACTCGTCGCTGGATCCCATGTAGGAAGCGCTCACCTTGCACTGGCACTTCTCTTCAAACGCGCGGACGAAAGACGGGTCGGCATAACCTTCCCAAACCAGCAAGCCGAGCGTCGGCGCCGGTTTGCGGCAGCCGATCAGGATCACCAGGCAGGCGAGCGCAACGCGTTTCATAGCGTTCCCGTCAGGCCACCACGCCCTCGCGCTCCCGGTTGCCGGTGAGGACGGTTTCAAGAGCCGCTTCAAGCACGCCTAAGCCTTCTTCAAACTGGTCATCGCTGATGACGAGCGGCATGAGGATGCGGATCACGTTACTGTAGGTGCCTGCCGAGATCACAATGAGCCCGTGCTCATAACAGGTGCGCGTGATCTGTTTCGTTTCTTCGTCGGCTGGTTCCAGTGTTTCGCGCGAGCGCACCAGCTCGATGGCTTGCATGCCGCCCAGACCGCGCACGTCGCCCACTTGGAACCACCGCTCCCGCCAGGTCCGTGCGCGGGCAGCGAACCGCTCTCCGAGTTGCGCCGCCCGCTCCGGAAGCTTGTCGCGCTCCATCACGTCGAGCACCGCCAGCGCGGCCTCGCAAGCCAGCGGGTTGCCGCCGAAAGTCCCGCCGAGCGACCCCGGTCCCGTGTGGTCCATGATTTCGGCGCGGCCGGTGACCGCCGCCAGCGGCAGTCCTCCGCCCAGGCTCTTGGCTGTCACCAGAAGATCCGGCGCAATCCCAAAATGTTCGCAGGCGAACAGCTTTCCCGTCCGGCCAAATCCCGTCTGTACCTCATCCGCGATGAACACGATGCCGTGACGCCGGCAGATTTCGTGCAAGGTGCTCAAAAATTCCGGCGGCGGCGTGACGAATCCGCCCTCACCCAAAACAGGCTCGGCGATCACCGCCGCCACCGACTCCGCCGCCACAACGCGCGCGAACGTGTCTTCAAGGTGGTGTGCGCAATGCACGGCGCACGAAGGATATTTCAGCCCGTACGAGCAGCGGTAACAATAAGCGTACGGAATGCGGTACACGTCGCTGGCAAAGGGCTCGAATCCCGCTTTATAAGGATGCGTCTTGCTGGTGAGCGACATCGTCAGCAGCGTTCGCCCATGAAAGGCATCTTCAAAACAGATCACGGCAGGGCGCCGCGTGTAAGCTCGCGCGATCTTCACGGCGTTCTCAACGGCCTCAGCGCCGCTGTTCACCAGCAGCGTCTTCTTGGGGAAATCGCCGGGCGCCGCCGCATTCAGGCGCTCCGCCAGCCTCACGTAGCTTTCGTACGGCGTGACCATGAAGCAGGTGTGCAGATAACGCTCGATCTGCCGCTGCAGAGCCGCCACTACATCCGGCGCGGCATGCCCCACATTTAGGCACCCGATGCCGCCGGCAAAATCGAGAAAGCGGTTGCCGTCCACGTCTTCGATCACCGCTCCTTCGGCGCGCTCCACAAACACCGGCGTGATCTGCGAGACGCCTCGCGGCACCGCATCTGCGCGGCGGCGCAGCCACTCCTGGGAACGGGGACCGGGAATTGCAGTTCGCAAACGGATCGTGGACATATTTAATACCACCCGATGGGCTGCTCGTTCAGGTTGATGTGGACCTGCTTGGTTTCGAGATACTCCTCGATGCCCCACGGCCCAAGCTCTCGGCCGAAGCCGGATTGTTTGTATCCACCCCAGGGCGCTTCTACATAGGTCGGCTGCATATGATTCACCCACACGATGCCGGCGCGCAGCGCCTTGACCACGCGAAACGCCTTGAAAATGTCGCGCGACCAAACCGCAGCAGCGAGGCCGTATGGCGTATCGTTCGCGATCCGGATGGCCTCCGCTTCGTTCTGGAACGGAATCACCGCCGCCACGGGACCGAAGATTTCTTCCCGCGCGATCCGAGCGCTGTTGTCTACATCGCAGAAGATGGTCGGCTCGACGTAATAGCCTTTCCCGAAAGCTTCCGGGCGGCCGCCTCCTACTGCGAGCTTCGCTTCCTGCTTGCCTAACTCTTGATAAGAGCGCACACGCTCGTACTGTTCCTTGCTCACCAGCGGGCCCATCTTGGTTTCCCGTTGGAGCGGCGCGCCCAGCCTGATGCGCTTCGCTTTTTCGGTCATGGCTTCCACGAAGCGCGGATATATCGAGCGCTCCACCAGGATGCGGCTGCCCGCCGAGCAAACCTCTCCCTGGTTGATGAAGACGCCGAACAGCGCTCCGTCGACGGCGGCCTCGAAATCGGCGTCGGCAAAGAAAATGTTGGGCGACTTGCCGCCTAGTTCCAGAGTGACTCGCTTAATGGATTCGGCCGCCGATTTCAGGATGAGCTTGCCCACAGCTGCGCTTCCCGTGAAGGCGATCTTGTTCACGTCCGGGTGCCGTACCAGCGGCGCGCCCGCCGTCTCGCCAAATCCTGTAACGATGTTCACCACCCCCGGAGGCAAGCCCACTTCCGCAAACCAGCGCGCCATTGCGAGCACCGTGAGAGGCGTCTGTTCGGCGGGTTTCAGCACGCAAGTGCAGCCCGCAGCCAGAGCGGGCGCGAGCTTCCAGGCCGCCATCAGCAGCGGATAATTCCAGGGAATAATCTGGCCCGCCACGCCCACCGGCTCCTTCAGCGACAGGCTCAGTGCATTATCCGGCACCGGGTTGACGTGGCCCATCACCTTGGTGGCGAGGCCGCCGTAATACTCGAAGCAAGTGGCGACATCCGCCATGTCGTACTCGGCCTCGACGATGGGCTTGCCGCTGTTGCGCGATTCCAGTTCAGCCAGCGCTGCTGATTCCTTGCGAATGCGTTCGGCGAGCCGAAGCAGGATCCGGCCCCTTTCCTGCGCTGTAGTCTGCGGCCATGCGCCCGAGTCGAATGCCGTGCGCGCGGCTTCAACGGCGAGGTTCACATCATGCTCATCCGCATCAGGGACTTCGGCGATGATTTCTTCAGTCGACGGATCATGGACCGGAAACCAACCGCCCCGCCGCGCTTCCACAAACTCGCCATTGATATACATCCGATAGCGATTCATCACAACACCCCAGGCTCAGCAGATCGTACCATTGTTGCGCGCAGATGTTGATCCAAGCCAGCCAGCTCAGCACGAAGGTCAGTTGCACACAGTAGTACGTATCGCATACTATGTTAAACGGAGATGGTTCTTTCGTTTCGATGTGCTGAAACCGAGGCGCTCCATCAAGGCTTCAGCAGCCGGCGCTTTGGAGGCATCGAAACGGCTGCTCGCACGAGGCTTGCCCGTCTCCATGCAGCGACCGGCCTGAATGATCTGGCACAGATCCGCGGGAATCGGCTGGAAGCGCTGAAGGGGAATCGGGCCGGGCAGCACAGCATCAGGATTAACGATCAATGGCGTATCTGCTTCCGGTGGCACGACGGGAACGCCTACGACGTGGAGATTGTGGACTACCACTGAAAGGAGTCGCATGCCCTCATCAAGAAAAAAGCTTCCACCCATTCATCCCGGCGAAATCCTCCTTGAGGATCTTCGCGACATGGAAGTCAGTCTGAATCAACTCGCGCGTGATCTGCGCGTTCCCATGAACCGGATCAGCGCCATTGTCAATAGCAAGCGCTCGATTACTGCCGATACCGCCATACGCCTGGCCCGTTACTTCGGAACCTCCCCGCAGTACTGGATGAACCTTCAGACGGCATACGATCTTCAGGTAGCCGAACGTGTTCTCGGTGCGCGCATTGAACGTGATGTATTGCCGCGCAGCGCGGCCTGAGATATCGCTCACGTCCGAGCACATTCTCTCTTCCGCCCCGAATAGTACCGGAACAGAAACGCTGCTAAGCCCAGAAACAGGCCGCATCCGAGAACCATCTTTAACTCGAAAATCCAGATCGAATTGATCTGGTGCGAGGGCACGAATGCTACGATGCCGCCCAGCGTCGTGGTGATGAGCCCGCTCACCGCCGCGAACCAGATCCGCTGTCTGCCAAAGTAGCCCGCGCCGCCCCGCATTGCCACGGCCAGCAACGAGGCGTAGAGGTAGAGGAACGACAGCATCTGCAGCACCACCGAGAGATCCAGCAGTGTCGTGTATGCTTCCTTCACCGTCGCTCCGATGAAGCTCATCGAGACAATCACGGACGACAGCAGGGCCAGGCCGGCCAGCGCCACGTGCGGAGTGGCATACCGGGGATGAATCTCGCCGAAAATCTGCGGCAGATAGCGGTCCAGGCCCGACACAAACAAGATGCGGGCAGAACCGCTGATCCACGCCGATGTCGATCCAGCGATGGCAAACATCATCACCAGCGCCAGCGGCGGCAACATCCAGGCGAGGCCGGTGTGCGCCGTCATCTTGTCCACGGCCTGCAGCACTCCCTGAATGACCGTCATATCTTTCTGCGGAACCGCCAGCAACAGGCATAGAGTGGCGCCTACGTATAGCGTTCCCGAAAGCAGGCCGCCCCACACCACCGCTCGCGGCACCGTGCGCCTCGGATCGCGGATCTCGTCTCCCATCACCGGCCCGAGTTCCAACCCCACCAAACCGAAACAGATCACTCCGAACGACGAAACCAGCGGCCAATCCAGGCCGCTGAGAGTAAAGCTCCCCGGCGGAATATACACGCCCTTGTGGAAAGCCGTGAAGACGCCAAGCCCGATGAGCACGGCGGCCGTCACAAACGTCCCCATGCCGCCGAGATTATTCACCCACTTGCCCACACCCATGCCGCGTATATTCAAAATCACCGTCAGCCACAACATGCCCAGGCTGACCAGAAAAAAGAACAACCGGTTCTCCGCAAGAGCCGCGGCCTGCGCGCCGCCTCCGAAAGCGAAAATTCCCGTCAGGTAGAACAACAGCGTGGGCACGAAAAACATGTTCGTGAGCCAGTAGCACCAGCCGCACATGAAGCCGTGGAAATCCCCGAACATTTCCTTGGCCCACAGATAAATTCCGCCCTCGCCCGGGAAGCGATGAGACAGCTCGATCACCGCAGTACCCTGCGGCCAGAAGAAGAATGCCAGTGCCAGCAGCCAGAGCCAGACGGTTGTAAATCCGTTCGCCGCCACCACCGGCACCAGATTCATGTTGGTGATGGCCACCACGCACAGCCAGGTCAGGTCCCACGTGCCCAGGACGCGCCGCAGGTGCGGCGTCTCGTGCGCGGCAGGTTGGGCAGTGTCTGTGGCCATCGAAGATGCGATCGGCGCGCGAGGCAACCCTCGGCGTTTCAGACCGAGTGCGCCGGAACGGCGTGGCGTTCCTGCTGGGCCTGCGCCAGAGCCGGAGCCACTTCCGCAAACACCTCCAGGTGCCGGTCGATGTCGGCCTCGGTGTGCGCCACCGAAAGCGTCCATTGCTCGTCCCACCAGTAGGGCTGGGCCATCACGCCTCGGTTGACCATGGCGAACCAGTAGTGCGTCCAGACTTCCTCATCCACCTGAAGCCAGTCGCGATAATTGCGTACCCGCCTGGGATAGAACATCAGCGCGCCGTTGGCGCCGGCGCCGTCGACATACGCTGCGAGGCCCGTGTCGCGGATGATCCGGCTGTATCCGTCCACCAGCTTGCGGCTGATCTTATTGATATGCGTGTAAGCTTCCGGCGTCAGCACTTCGCGGAAAGTCGCGAGACCGGCGGCCATCACCACCGGATTGGTGTTGTAAGTGCCGGCGTGGAACATCTTCTGCTGCGCGATCACGTCCATGATCTCCCGGCTCGAGGCAAACGCCGCCAGCGAAAATCCTCCGCCAATCGACTTGCCCAGGCAGATGATGTCCGGCTTGATACTGAAATACTCACACGCGCCGCCTCGCGCGAGCTTGGCGCCGGTCTTCACCTCGTCAAAAATCAGGAGCGCGCCATGGCGTTTCGTGATGTCCCGCAATCCCTGCAAATAGCCCTCGTCCGGCATGCAGAACGCGATGTTCATCATGATTGGCTCGAGAATCACCGCGGCAATCTCATTCGGATTTTGGGCAAACAGCCGCTCGATGGCCGGCAAGTTGTTGAACGGTGCCACCAGCGTGGCATCGGCAGTGCCTTTTAGCACCCCGGTGCTCGATATCACTGGCGTAGGGTTGTCAGGATCGCCGAACTGGTGGGCTTTGGGTTTCACGCTGACCGACACCGCATCGTGCCCGCCGTGATATCCGCCTTCCATTTTGATGATTTTGCTTCGTCCCGCTGCCGCACGGGCCAGCCGCAGCGAATGCATGGTCACTTCCGACCCGCTGTTGCCGAAGCGCACCATCTCCACTGGAAATCGCACGCAGATTTCTTCCGCCAGTTCCAACTCCATGCTGTGCGGCATTCCGAACAGCGTGCCAACTTCCAGGCGTTCGCGGACGGCCTTCATGACTGCCGGATGGCAGTGCCCCGCCATCAGCGCGCCATAACACAAGTTGTGATCGATATATTCGTTGCCATCCACATCATGGATGCGCCCGCCGCGGCCATCCTTCACCGAAATCGGATACGGCGGGTAAAAGCGATAGTTACTAGCTACTCCGAGCGGAACTCTTTTTGCTGTTTTCTGGTGGGCTTCACGGGAGCGCGGTGTGCGGCGTTCGTAAGTCTCCAGCTCCTTCTTTAATGCGTCGTACATCTAAGGGGTTTCCTTTGGGCAATCGCCAAGTTTGTACAGATTTACAGCTTCAAACACGATAGCAGCCGGGCCGGCGAGTTACCAGATCAGCTTCATCGCGAACTGGATCAGCCGCGGATCGCGCGCCCTCAGCACCTTGCCGAACGTTCCACCCTGCGTCACGTCGCCGTCCGAAATATTGCCATCCACTTTTGAAAACTGTGCGTGGTTGACAATGTTGAAAAACTCCGCGCGGAATTCCATCTTGAACCGCTCGGTTAGTTTCGTATCTTTTAGCAGGCTGAAGTCGATGTTATTGATGCCTGGTCCGCAGCACACCGAACGTGGCGAACTTCCGATGATTCCCAATGGATTGCCATCGGCGTCCACGGGTTGCTGGAACGAGGCAGGATCGAACGCCAGATTGTACCCGTTGCGGGGGTTCAGCCGGTGAACGGGGCCCACCAGGTTCGGTTCGCCAGGGTAGGTAAAGAAGGCGCTGTACATCAGCTCGTTGTCGTCCGACGAAGTGATGAAGATCGGAAACCCGCTCTGGAAAGTCACAATCCCCGAAGTCTCCCAGCCATTCAAGAGTTTGTCTGCGAACCCGTGAAACCCGAACTTCGGCAGTTGGTAAAAGTAACTCAAGACGAACCGGTGGCGGGCATCGAACAAAGAAAGCGACCGGCTCCGGCGATAGTCCAGCGGGTTCAGAACGTTCTCAAAGCTCGAAGCATTGTCGATGGACTTGCTGAACGTATAGGCTGCCTGAAATTGCAGGCCCTTGGAAAAGCGCTTCTCCAGGCTGGCCTGCAGCGAGTTGTAATTCGAGTTGCTGATGGTGTCTTCCGCGAAAATGCTGGAGAATACCGGCACGCCGTCCGGCGGACAGCCCACGCCGGTGGTCGGCTCGCAGAACGGCGAGGAATATGGACGCAGGCCGACAATCGTGATGGGATTCGGATTCGGACCGGTCACGGTTTTCACCGAGCCGTAGGGCAGGTGCAGCGTGAATCCGGCGGGTATTTCGTTTGCCGCAATGTTGAAGGCGGAATCGGCATAGAACGTGCCGCAGGCTAGCCCGGAATCGCCAGTCACAATCGAAAGTTGATTCAGATCCAGGCACGGCTGCGCCTGCCCGTAATTCAGGTCGTGCGACGCCAGTAGCCGGTGTCCTTGCGACCCCACGTAGCCGATCTGCAGCAGCGTATCGCTCCACAGTTGGCGTTGAATCGTAAAGTTGTACTGCTCGGCATACTGCGCTCGCAGGTGCGGCTGGAACTCGCCGAACAACAGAATCGGACGGAAGCGCGACCAGTCGACCGGCGTCCCGCGCTTGGGATCCAGGATGCCATTAAATGGGTTGGGTACAACCGTCCCGTCTTGCTCAATAAACGGCGTGTTGAACAGCGTGTTGCTGAAGAAGGAGCTGCCGCCGAACGGCGGTTCCGCGCTGAACTGCTCGAGAACTAGTTGTTCCACCGGATTATAAAAGATGCCGTAGCCGGTGCGAATGCTGGTGGTGCCCGGCCCGCCAAACAGCTTCCGCCAGAAGCCGGAATCGGCTGAGGGACTCCAGGCCAGGCCGATGCGCGGTCCGAACGCTTTGTAATACGTCGAAGTCAGCGCGTCGGGCACTCCCTTGTCGCCCGGAACCACCTCGCCCAACGGAAACACCGATTCACCCGCGCTCCCCGGGCTGCAATCCGTCGTGCCGAACGTTTGCACCAGTGGATTGTCCGCGCTCAGTTGGCAGGGATAAGTCTGCGTCGCCTGGCCCGGCCGGAATGTCTGCACCCTGCGGCCGATGTCATGAATCGGCGTCGTCAGCTCCCACCGCAACCCGTAATTCAGCGTCAGGTCCTTGCGAAGCTTCCAACTGTCTTGAGCGAACAGGTATAGCGCTGTGCTGCGTACGTTTTCCACCTGCGCCGATCCCTGGCCGTAACCGTTGGGAAGACCCAGCAGAAAATCCGGGAAAATATTGTCTGACCCGATGTCGTTGGTCCCGCCCGCGTTGAAGCTGAATGACCCGTTGACGTTGTAATACAGCGTCTGATCAAAGCGCATCCGCCGTACATCGGCTCCGAACTTGAAGGTGTGCGAGCCCAACACTTTGCTGATGTTGTCGGAAAACTGGAAGCTGTTGCCGATCTGCGGCAGCTCGCCTTCGGAGTTGTTGCCGATATTGAATCCCCCACTCAGAGAGATGAAAGGCACTCCCTCGTGCGTGGCGCCCAGCCCCGGCGTAATTCCCGACGCCAAATTGGCCGGGTCGGAAAAGCACTGGCTGGAAGGCACCGTCTTGCAGGAATCTTGTACCAGGTTGGTATGCAGCGGATGATTGAACTTGAGCTGGCCCTCGCGGAAGTAAGTGACCCGCGCCTCGTTCACCACGCTGGGACTCCCAATCCACGTCTCGGTCAGATTGAACTGCTGCGTGCGCGTGCTGTAATTCGAACCGAATCCGGGCACATTCGCCCCCGCCGCCTGAAAGTGCGAAAAAGGCCGGCTGTCCGCTGAATCGTCGAAGAAATAATAGAAACTCAATTGGTGGGCGTCATTAATCCGGTGGTCGATCCGCGTGGTGGACTGGATGCCGCTCAGGTGGTCCACCGGCACCAGTTGCAGTTGGTTGCTGCCGCGATTCCCCAGCGGCACGAACTGGTTCATCAGGTCCACCGCCGTCGCGTCGAAACATGCAGTGGGAATTTTGTTGTTCGGGAAGATTGCGCTCCACGCCGTCCCGGCGGCCAGAGGCGCTCCGCCCCCCTGCGCAATCGCCCCGGCACACCCCGGCCGCCGGTTGAGAACCCCCGCTAGGTAGTCGTCGGTGAGAGTGCCGCTGAACGTGTTCTGCGGCCCGCTCGGTCCTTGCGAGAAATCGCCACCGCGCTCTGCAGCCGTGGGCACAGTGACCAGATCGGACGACGTCCCTTGCAGGATCTCCCGGTCTTCGGCGGAGACGAAAAAGAACGTCCGGTCCTTCTTGATCGGCCCCCCGAACGTGCCGCCGAACTGGTTCTGGTTGAACTTTGGCTTCTCTGAATCGAAGAACCCGCGCGTGTTGAGCGCGCGGTTCCGGAAAAACTCATAGGCGTCGCCGTGAAATTCGTTGCTCCCGCCTTTCGTGACCACATTAACCACTGAGCCCGAATTTCGCCCGTACTCAGCATCGAACGTATTCGTGAGCACGCGAAACTCTTCGATGGTATCCGGAGACGGCTGCACTGCCGGAGTGGAGATGAACAAATCGTTTGCGTCGCCGCCGTTGACATTGAAGTTATTCGACCGCCCCCGCCCGCCGTTTACGGAAACAACGCCTGCGTTCTCACTGCCCGCAAACAGATCATAGCCCTGTTGCGATTGCACCCCCGGCTGCAGTTGCAGCAACTGGTAAGTGTCTCGCGAATTCAGCGGAAGGTTGACTACCGAACGCGAGTTGACCACCGCGCCCAGTTGCGTGCTCGTGGTCTCCACCTGCACCCCCTGAGCCTGCACTTCCACCGTCTGCGTCACCTCGCCCAGCGCCAGCACCGGGTTCACATTGATCACGTGTCCCAGCGTCACTTCCACATGCGTCTGCACGAACTTCTTGAAACCGGTGGCCTCCACCTCGATCGTGTACTGGCCCACCGGCACCGTCGGCAAAACGTACTCCCCGCGCGCGTCTGAGGTGGTGGAACGCGTAACCGCGCCGCCTTCCTGCCTGGCGGTAATTTTCGCCGCCGGAACGACCGCACTGGAAGAGTCGGTGACCGTGCCTTGTATGGTCCCGGTTGTTTGCCCGAAGGCACACGGAATGGTGAAGATGGCGAGCACCGCCACAGCATTTCGGCGAATACGCATAGAGTGACCCCCTTTGGGCGTGCATTCCACGCGGACGTGGCGTCGGCCCGAAACGAACCAGGTTACAGGTTGATTAAGAGAGACTAACGGTAGGGTTACAGGCTTGTCAAGCGCAGAAAGGGGCTTCGCGTGACTACTGGCTTCGCGCCGTCTTCGGTAGTGCCAGCGCGATCGGCCGTCCCATCACTCCTGCGTACTCGTGGTAATCCACGCCCATCAGGTCGATCATCGTCGGCGCAACGTCGCGCTGGAAAATCTCCGGCACGTTCGCCGCTTCGCCCCCCGCCTGGGTGTCCGGTCCGAAGATCGCCATCCAGATCTGCTCCGCGCCTGCCACCTCTTTGCCATGCGAGTCCCAGTCTTTGAGCGTCCCTCCGCGTCCGTGATCCGCCGTCACGATGAACGTGGTCTTGCCGCGATACTCCGGCAAATCCTGAATGGTGTCCCACAGCTTGGCCAGGCACCGGTCCAGGTAGTTGATCGCGTCCAGCACGCGGTTGTAGCGCTTGTCATGAGCCCAGTCGTCAGTCTCGTCGAACGCGATGTGCAATAAGCGCGGCTTGGCGAGTTTCATGTACTCCAGCGCCATTTCGAAAGTGATGTAATCGTGGCGCTCCTCGGTCCACGGCGTGAGGACCTGGAATTGTATCGCGCTCAACTCGCGCATCCGCGCTGACCTGTTCGGGCCCTCATAGTCCCGGTACCCGGCGTTAATCACAATCGACCCAGGCTGATGCTCCCCGATCAGTTGAAACATCTCCCACGAAGCAAACAGCGCCACCTGGGAAGCCTCCAGATCGAGCTTCTGCCGCAGAAACTCGAATACCGTCGGCGTGGGGTTGCGCACAGCATCGTTGCCGCGAATCGCGTCATCCTGCGCGCGGCCGGTGAGAATCTCGGAATAGCCCGGATACGAAACTCGATACGCATTGGTCACCCGCACCGAGCTTCCCTTTTTCAGATTGCCGAGCACCATGCCCTTCGTCGCAATCGTGGTCCAGAAGAAAGGCATGAGCGCGCTCCGGCGCTCTTCCGGAGTAGCCCGCCAGAATTTCGCTTTCAGTGCGGCCTCATGCTCCATCCCCGCGCTCTTCTCGTCTTTCAGCATGGGGTCCATGCCGCCGAACAGGTCCTGCCATCGCAATCCGTCGGCCGTGACGAGAATGATGTTATGAGTCTCGCGCGGCGCCCCCGCGCAAACGAAGCAGATCAATGCGAGGGCCGCCAGCCGCAAAAATAAGCGCATCATGGAATCATATCCCACCCGGGTTTCACTACCGTTTCAAAAGGCGTACACTGGCGGCCAGAAGAAGGTGTTGCGAGATGCAACTGCCGCATTTACTGGACACACTTGGCCAGGACCTGCGCTACGCTCTCCGCAACCTGAAGAACAACCCGGCGTTCGCGACGGTGGCGATCCTGTCGCTCGCGCTCGGCATCGGTGCCAACACCGCCATCTTCAGCATCGTGGACGCAGTCATGCTCAAGGACCTGCCCGTGGAGCGCCCGCAAGAGCTGCTCCAGGTCAAAATCGGCCGCAACGACAGCTTCACCAATCCGATTTGGGAACAGCTTCGCGACCATCAGGATGTCTTTTCGGGCGTCTTCGCCTGGGGCGCTCACAGGTTCAACCTGGCATCTGGGGGCGAGGTCAGCTACGCCAATGGCATTATGGCCAGCGGCGACTTCTTTCGCGCTCTCGGAGTCCGGGCCATTCTCGGCCGTACAATTACGCCCGCCGATGATCGCCGCGGCTGCCCGGCCCTGGCCCTGCTCGGCTACGATTTCTGGCAGAACCGCTATGGCGGCGACGGCAAGGTGATCGGACGCACCCTCTCGCTCGATGGCCACGCGTTCGAAATCGTCGGCGTTATTCAGCCTGGGTTCTACGGACTCGACATCGGCTTCAACTCACAGATCGCGGTCCCCATCTGCGCGGAGCCGATCCTCAATGCGACCTTCGGCAGCATGCTCGACCAGCGCAGTTCCTGGTGGCTTCGCGTCATCGGCCGTCCCAAACCCGAGCTGGGTGCGAAACAGCTTACGGCGCGTCTGAAAACCCTGGCCCCGCAGATCTTTCAGGCGACCGTGCCGCCGGCCTGGCGCAGCGAAGATCAGCAGCAGTATCTCCGTAACAGCTTCGAAACCGCGCGTGCGGCTACCGGTTTGAGCCATTTCCGAGCCGAATACAGCCTGGCGCTGCCAATCCTCATGGTCGTGGTGGGTGCAGTGCTGCTGATCGCCTGTGCCAACATCGCCAACCTCCTCTTGGCGCGTGCCTCCTCGCGGCAAAGAGAAATAGCGGTGCGCCTGGCGATAGGCGCGTTCCGGGGCCGCTTGATCCGCCAGTTTCTCACCGAGAGTATTGTTATCTCGCTGATCGGCGCCGCTCTCGGCATCGTGTTTGCCAATTGGGGAGCCGCCCTGCTCGTACGCTATGTATCCAAGCAGAACGAGCAGATCTTCCTTGACCTTGCCACCAACTTCAGAATTATTGGTTTCACCGTCGCGGTCGCATTGGCCACCGCGATTCTGTTCGGCGTGGCGCCTGCCTGGCGAGGAACGCGCATTCCGCTGAATTCGGCCATGAAGGAGAACGCGCGCGGTCTGGCCGGAAGCCGCCTTCGCTTGGGAAAAGCCCTGGTCATTTCGCAGGTCGCATTGTCCCTCGTGCTGCTCATTGGCGCCGGCCTCTTGGTAACCACCTTCCGAAAACTCATGACCGTGGACGCCGGCTTTAATCGCGACAACGTCCTCCTCGTGAATGTCGAGCCGGGTAATTCAAAGATCCCGAAAGACCGCTTGGGCGTCGTGTACGACCAGATCCTCGAAGATGTCCGCTCCCTTCCCGGAGTCCGGTCCGCCAGCCGATCCGTGATGACACCCATCAGCGGAGGCTTCTGGAACGAGGAGGTTCAAACGGACTTCTTCGCGCCGAAATCACCTGAGGATGCCATCGTTTACTTCAATCGCATCACTCCGATGTACTTTCAAACGCTCGATACGCTGATTCTCGCCGGCCGTGATTTCAGCGTCCACGATACGAAAGCATCACCGCTTGTCGCCATCATCAATCAGACCATGGCCCGGAAGTTCTTTGCCGGCGCAAATCCCATCGGGAAATCCTACCAGGAGGAGTTCAAGCCGGGAGTGAAGACTTCCACCTTGGTGATCGGCCTGGTGAAGGATGCAAAATACGGCGACCTGCGTGAAACGACTTTGCCGACCGCATATATCCCCATGAGCCAGGACCAGGACCCCTGGGGCTCGAACATCTTCGAGATCCGCGCCGCCGCGGCCGCCACCAGCCTCATCTCGCCCGTGAAGGCTGCGTTCGAGAACGCAAACCGCAACCTGAATCTCGAATTCAACACCCTCGCTCTCCAAGTCAATGAATCCCTCAATCGCGAGCGGCTGCTTGCCAGCCTCTCCGGCTTCTTTGGCGTGCTGGCGTTGCTGCTCGCCGCGATCGGCCTCTACGGCGTGATGTCCTACAACGTTGCGCGCAGGAGAAGCGAGATCGGCATCCGCATGGCCCTGGGAGCGGACCACAAGACCATCCTGTGGATGATCCTGCGCGAAGTGCTGCTGCTCGTAGCCCTTGGAATGGCCGTCGGTTTTGTCGCGGCGGCCGCCACCACACACCTGATCCGCGGCATGCTCTATGACATCAGCCCCAGCGACCCGGGAACGCTGGCCATCGCCGGAACCGTTCTGTTAGCTGTCGCCGTCCTCGCCGGCTACCTTCCCGCTCGCCGCGCCGCGCGCCTGGATCCCATGACCACGTTGCGCGAGGAGTGAGGTTAGTTGTACCTCGGCACGCTCGCATCGATCTCCAGACTCCACCGATCGATCCCGCCCGCCATGCTCGCGCAGTTTTCCACGCCCTGCTCCCACAGCCAGCTCACTACCTGCAAGCTGCGCATGCCGTGATGACAAAACACGATGATGGGTCGTTGTTCGGCCCCGAGCGATGCCAAGTTTTGCGGCACCGAGCGCATAGGAATCAGCTGCGCCCCCTCAATGCGCGCCTGCTGAAACTCAAACGGCTCCCGCACGTCGATCATGCGCAGTCTCTCCCCCGTATCGAGCCTGCGCTTCACGTCCTGCGGTGTGATCTCCACGGATTGAGGCATGTGTACGGAGTATGCTGTCAGCAGTTTGCTGACACCTGGCACCTAACACCTGGCACTTGCTCATCCCCTCCGCTCCGCATGCTCCACCGCCCGCGCCTCGGACTTGCGCCGGACCTCGATGTTCAAGCGCTTGATCTTCTGGTTGAGCGTGGAAAGGGGAACGTGCAGGCTGTCGGCGGCTTCGGTTTGGCTCCAGTTGGCTTGCTCCAGGTGCTCGATAATGATACGGCGTTCGAAATCCGCCACGATTTCGAATAGAGAGGCATCCGGCGGCAGCGGACCGCCATCGCTGCGGTGCAGACGAATCCCGCTCGCCTGCAGCAGATGATCCGGGAAAACATCAAGAGGAACTGTGGGCTCCGACGCCAGCACCACCGCGCGCTCCACCACATTTTCAAGCTCGCGAACGTTACCTGGCCAGTTATGGTCCATCAGAATCTGCATGGCGTCGGCCTGGAAGTGCAGAACCGAGCGGTTTTGGGCATCCAGAAACTTCTGATTCTCGCGGCAGTACTTCGTGAAGAAGTAGTCCACCAGCGCTAGAATATCCTCTTTCCGCTCGCGCAAAGACGGCAGCGCAATATTGATTACGTTCAGCCGGTAGTAGAGATCCTGGCGAAACCTCCCCTCGTCCACCAGCTTACGCAGATCGTCGTTGGTGGCGGCCAGGATCCTCACATCCACTTTGACGGTTTCGTTCGAGCCAAGCGGCTGAAATTCCTTCTCTTGAATCACGCGCAGCAGCTTCATCTGCGTCTCGGGGCCGATCGTGCCGATCTCGTCGAAAAAGATGGTGCCGTGATTGGCGACCTCGAAATAACCCTTGCGCGTCTGGATCGCGCTGGTGAATGCGCCTTTCACGTGCCCGAATAGCGTGGATTCCAGCAGGTCCGGCGGTAGCGACCCGCTGTTCACCGGCACGAACATGAACTCGGCGCGCGGCGAGTGCGCATGAATCGCCTTGGCGATCAGTTCTTTGCCGGTGCCCGTTTCGCCCGTGATCAGGATCGTCGAGCGGCTGGGGGCGACCTGGCCCACCAGGTCCAGCACGCGCACCATCCGCTCGCTCTTGCCGATGATATTGGGAAAACTGTAGCGCTGCTTGAGCGCGCGTTTGAGCTGTGTGTTCTCCGAAACCAGCCGCCGCTGCGCGATGGTGCGGTCAATCTCGATCAGCAGTTTGTCGTTTTCCCACGGTTTGGTGAAGTAATCGTTGGCGCCAAGCTTCAGGGCTTTCACCGCCGTCTCGGTCGACCCGTAGGCGGTAATCATGAAGATGGGGGTTTCCCGGTCGTGGTCGCGCACTCCACGCAGCACGTCCATTCCCGAGCGGTCCGGCATCATCAGGTCCAGTAGGACCAGGTCGTAGACGTGCGATCCCAGTTTCTTCCCGCCTTCTGATCCACTAGCTGCGAGATCCACTTCGTAACCTTCGAGACTCAGCAGCGCATCCAGACTCTCGCGGATGTCCGCTTCGTCGTCGATCACCAGAATTTTGCCTTTGGCTGTGGGGACGCTTTGATCTTCCGCGGGGACGATGTCAGACATTCACCGGCTTCCTCTGTGCGCCGCCCGGCCGCATTGCCGCTTTGGACCAAGGAAGTTCGACCTGGAAACGCGTGCCGCCGCCGGAACGGCTGAACACTTCAATGGTACCTCCATGCTCCTGAATAATGCCGTAGCTGACCGACAGCCCGAGTCCCGTCCCTTTGCGCCCGGCCTTAGTGGTGAAGAACGGATCGTAAATCCGGTGGACATGTTCCGGGGCAATTCCATGCCCTGTGTCGCTGACCTCCACGCGCGCACCGCTCTCTTCCGCTGACGTTCTGATTTCCAGCACGCCGCCGCCCTCCATGGCATCCCGCGCGTTCAGGAAGAGGTTGAGAAAAACCTGCTGCAGCTTTCCGGCGTTCCCATGGACCGGCTCGAGCGACGGATCGAGCGCCGTGCGCACCTCTACGCCCGCTCTCTTCAGTTGGTGGTCTACCAGAGATAGAGTCTCCTGCACCACGCGGTTCAGTTCCACTTGCCCGAATTCCGTGGTGGAAATGCGTGAGAAATTGAGCAGGCCATTCACGATCTCGCTCGCGCGGAAAGTCGACTTGGCGATTTTGTCCAGCATGCGCGCTTTCTGATCGTCGTTGGCCACCTGTTTGGCCAGCATCTGCGCGTAATTCGAGATTACCGCCAGCGGAGTGTTGACTTCGTGTGCAACGCCCGCCGCCAGTAAGCCGATGCTGCTCAGTTTATCGGCCTGCATCAGTTGCTTTTCCAGTTCAGCGCGATCGGTCACGTCGTCGAAGATAATCAGGCGTCCGATGTGCTCCTGGTGTTTGGAAACCAGCGGAGCAATGGCGATGTTCAAGGTGGCTTCACGCAGTGGCGCTTGTCCGTTGCCGTTTCCGTTGCCGTTCACCGCCGCCGGACGCAGGACGTACTTGTAGATGTGGTGGATGCCCGTATCGGTGCGGATGCGCTCGAACTGTTCAACCAGGTCCGCGGGGAACAGAGCTGAAAGCGGCCGTCGCACGGCGCGATCCCGTGGAATGCCCGTCAGGTGTTCAATCTGCGTGTTCCAACTCTCCACGCGATCGTCCAGATCCGCAGCCAGGATCCCGACATTGATCGACTCGACGATGTTTTCGCTGAACTCCTTCAGGCGTTCGTACTCTTCCACTTTGCGCGCGAGCGAACTGTAGAGCCTTGTGTTCTCGATGGCGATGGCCACGTAGCCGGTTAGCGTTTGCAGCAGTTCCACGTCCACCGTCGATAGAAAATCGCCGTCCCGGGTTCGGCTCACTCCCAGATACGCCACGGTGCGGCCCTGCGCGACGCACGGCAGGTAGTACGTCAGGTCCAGATCCTCTATGGTTCGCCGGACCGAGGGCGCCCAGGACCCTGAGACGGCATCCATGCGGTACCGTGTTCTTTCGAAAAACAGGTACGGTTGATCGTGCTTCCAGTGAAGAAAGTTCAGGTCCAACGGATCCTCGGGAGTAATCGGCCTTGTGTTGCGGTCGCGCAGCCCCACACCCATCCTCAGACGGAACCGCGGCTGCGCTTCATCCGGATCATCGTCGGTCAGGAAAAACGCCAGGTGGCTGATGGAAAGGGTTTGCAGCAGTCGCTCGGCCACGGCGTGCAGCATCGTCTCCAGGTCGGTCTCGGAACTCAGTTCGCGCGCGAACTCGATCAGCGTGCGCCGGTAGTCGTATTGCTCGCGGTAGAAGTAACGGTCCAGCCGCTCCTGAATCCAGTTACGGATCGGCTGGAACAGGAACGCCGCCACCAGCATGACCGTGATCAGCCCGGTGTTGCCCAGATCCTGGAAATTCTTTTGCACCAGGCTCGCCAGCGAGAAAATGATGCCGTAGAACGCCGCCAGCACGCAAAGCGTCGCCAGCGTGTACGCATAACCGCGCCGGAACAGGATGTCAACGTCCATCAGCCGGTACCGCACAATCGCATACGCCAGGCTCAACGGAATCAACTGCAGCGAGAGCACCGAAGCCTTCATCAGCGGCGTCGGGATAAAACCGATCACATAGGGCAGGGTATAGAAGAAGGCGAACGGCAGAATGCCGCACAACGTGCCGTTGCGCAGCCACTGCAACTGCCGCCGCACGATGGGGTCCTCGAACTTCCCGCGCTCGATGCTCAGCGCCACGCCGCCCACGATGTAAATCGTGGTCAGCATGGCCAGCCACATACGGTCCAGCATCCACCGCAGTTCCACCAGCGGAATCGAGGTCCGCAGCATACCCGAACTGGCCAGCACGTATAGAGCGACCATGCACGCCGCCAGCACGTACATCGCAAGCGCCGTAACGCGTGCACGCAGCCATTTTCTTGGCTCGGGGAACGAGACGCAGAAATGGACGAAGATCACCGGAGCCAGGACGCCGGCCACCACGTTCCCCCAATAAATCAGCTTGTCAAAATTGTTCAGTTTCCCGGTGTAGTGGAAGGAGAAGAAGATGAACGAAACCAGGCAAAAAATGTAGAAATGTTGGGCCTTGTATGCCGTGCCGCGCCGGAAGTAGACAAACAACCCGATAGCGAGGTATGCCAGGCCGACGAAGTAGAAATAGTACACCGCCGCGTCTCGGGGTACTTCGCCGATGATCAGCTTCGTCTTGACCTCGACACCGGTCCGCCGTACCAGGTAATCCGCTTTACTCCACGCTCCTATGCGAACCAGGATTTTGGTGATGTCGATCGATCGTGTGATGGGGCTGCCGTTGATGCTGACCAGGATGTCGCCGGCCTTGATCCCGCTCTTGGCGGCCGGGCCGTCTTTGGTGATATCCAGCGCTTCCACGCCGGAACTGCGATCCACCCAGATTACGCCGTCGTCGGGAAGATGGAACCGGCTCTGCTGCTGGAAGTTGATGACCGCGGAAACCCCTGCGGCGACCGTCAGCAAGGTCAGAATCGCAGTCGATAACTGGAACTTCAGTTCCTGGAACATTGAACCGCCGACGACACTATCACCCTAGATCCCCTGCACAAGCACGTCTGCTGCCAGCCCGTGCCGCCCTTCCTAAACACAGAATACTATACATTTTCTTGGACTTAGTAGCCCTGTGTTTGTCGCGAATTCGGAATTTGGGAGAACCACACTCCGTGGAAGTGTAGGCTAGATCTTGATCTTCGGATATTTCTTTTTCATCCACGTGACAAAAGCTGCAGGCGCCGCCATGGTGGAGAGCCGGCCTTGGCGAACCAGCGCCCAGTCGTTGAACAGGCCGGTGGCTTTGATTTCGTGAAGCGTGGTGGGGGGATCGAGGCGTGTCAGGAATTCGAGGTCGACGACGGTCAATTTTGGCGATTTTGAATCGGGCCGGGGTTCGGAAACCACTTGCGCCAGGCCGACGATGGCGGAATCGCCGCCGCTGTGGTACATGAATACCCGGTCGCCGGGGCGCATATCTCGAATCGCACGTAGGGCTTGCGGGTTCTTCACGCCGTCCCAGACGGTCTTCTTTTCTTTCTCGAGCTGATCGATCGAATAGGTTTCGGGATCGGTTTTCGCCAGGAAGTAATTCATTACTCGTACTTTAAGCGAGAAAACAGCCAGGCGGCAACCACCGCCAGCCCCGCCGCCCCCGCCAGCATCGGCGGGTAGCCGTAGCACGCCACGACAGCGCCGGCGAAAGTGGCGGCGAGGGCCTGGCTGCCGAATACCACCAGGAAGTTCAGGGCAGAGGCTCCGCTGCGCTGGCCGGCCGGAACGTGGTTCATCAACGAGGAATAGACGCCCGGCTCGGTCATGTATTGAACGCTGGAGTAGGCGGCGTATAGTGCTATCGCAACCACTGCAGTGGGAGCCGGACCGAGCAAAGCCAGCATTAGGGCGGTGGCAAGCTGGGTAAGGGCGACACCGCGAATCAACCCGAGCCGGCGCAACAAGATAGGGGCGGCCAGGACGAGGGCCGCTGCTGACGCGGCTTGGGAGATCGAGAAGGCCACACCGATGCGCTCCACCGACATATGGAATTGGCGGGCGAAATAGGCATTGAACAGCGGATTGAAAGCGCCTGTGGCTAAGCTCCAGACTCCGATGGCGATAAGGAATTGCCTGATGAACGGGCCGCGGGGATAACTGCGGGTTTCCTGAGCCGGCGGCGACTCAAGGCGGAGCCGCGCCACAGGCCAGAGCGCCAGCGCTACGCAGGCGCCGGCGGCGAGTAGAACGAGCTGTTTGGATTGTGCGGGCGAAGACGCCAGGCCGATGCGGGTGATCCAGCCGGGCAGGCGGCCGCCGAGCACTCCGGCGGCGACGCCCAGTCCGATGCCAGATCCGAACACGATGCTGAAGGCGGTAGGACGGGACTGCTCGGTGGTTACCGCGGCCACGATCGGGGAGTTGCAGACGGCCCAGAGCGAAAACAAAACTCCGCCGGCGAAGGCCGCGGCCATTAGGGCCGGCTCACCCGTCACGGTGGCGCGAAGCATACACACCGCAACGGTCGAAGCAATCGTAGCCAGCAACGTTCGTTTGAGTCCGTAACGGTGCGCCAGAGTCGCGGCCGGGAGCACGCCGGCCAGACTGCCTGCGGTGAAGGCTCCCGCAATCACACCGAGGACGTTCTCGCGATATCCCAGGTCCAGGAGGTACAGGTTGTAGAGCAGCAGGAACTGATAGGTGCCCAAGTTCAGAAGCGCGGAGCACGCCAGGAATCGCCAGAAATTCGCGTTCAACTGCCAGGAGCGTGACTTCCAGACCAGGCCGTGGACGGCAACCGGCAGCAAGGCTCGTGCGTGATGGGCCGCGCGACCCACGACATAGATACCGTACTTGACTCCTCTGCGGAGCCGCATCTGCCATGTGACCTGATCATCCGGCAGGTACACGGCATCCACTGGGCCGGGCATAGAGAACGGCAGGGCGCGCTGGAAAAAGACGTGGCGGCGATCGCGGCGCGAATCGAGCAGGGCGAAGTGCAGCCACAACTCGTGCTTGTTGGGGCGGAAGGCGGATTCCAGTGGACTGGCAGGGTAGCGAGTGAACCAAAGCCGGATGTCTTCCCGCTCGCGATCTATTTCTTCCTGAACCGCGGATGAAATCCGGCAACCGAACCACTCGGCCGCCAGGTGGAACGAGAGAGCCTCCAGCCGGCGCAGAGGCTCGGGATGCAACTGACACCACGAGTCCCAGAACTCATCATTACCGGCTTGTGATTCCAGGAGGTACGCGATCTCGTACACGTGGGACGGTTTCACGTTGCCGCGGAACAGGTGGCGGAGAAGATGGAGAGCGGCGTAGCCGAGGCGATCGACACGATCCAGCACAGGCAATCCATCCTGCTGGACACGCCGTGTCCAGAAATCCTCGACACCAGGCGCGTCGAAACGCTCGGTGGCCGGATCCCAGAACCGGAAGTGCAGATCGATGCAGCCGGGGATCTCGGGGTCAAAGAAATCACCGTGCCATTGCCAGCCCGTTTTGCGGATCAGGGGCGGGAAGTGATCGGCGGGGAATTGGCCGGTGCCTTCAATCGGCACGTAGGCGAGGGAGTGAAGCGCATCGAGGGCCTGCGGGAGCGAGCATTCGGGAGCATAGAGATCGATGTCGTAACCCACGCGCACGTACGGATCAGGCGCGTAATCGACTTCCTGCGAAAAACCTTTTAGTAAGAGGTAGTCGATCTTTCGCGCGTCGAACTGTGCGGCGATCTCCACCAGCGCGGCACGCAGACGTCCGACGCGCTCGGTGTTGCCGGCGATGTTGCGATCGATCCGCTCGCGGACCCAAGCCGGGAGAGAGTCGCGGCACATTGCACCAAGGAAGAGCGTCAGGCTGCCGCGATCGGTGAACTCCAAGGCGGCTTTCCAATCAGAGTCGGAGAGTTGTCGCAATCGCTCCGGGGCAGGCGAAGAGAAACGCAGTGCTGCGAGAACGGCGGCAACGCCGCGAGGCAGGCGGGAATTGTCTTCCCACGCCAGCGGTGAAGAAATCAACGCGGCGCGGGTGCCGGCGACAGCCATGAGTCCTTATTCCACTTCAGAAATCGTACCGCAGTGCGAGTTGGATGCGGCGCGGGTCACCAGTGGCGATGATTTTGCCGAAAAATGGGCCGAAATCGGGATTCGCGACGGGAATGCCGAAATTCGGATAGTTAAAGGTGTTGAAGAACTCGGCGCGGAACTCGATGGCCTGGGATTCGCGCGGATGAAACCGGCGCGAGAGTGCGAGATCGAACACGATATTGCCGGGGCCCGGGATAATATCGCGGCCGGCGTTTCCGAAGGTGTAGGACGCAGGTTGGCTGAAGGCCGAGGTGTTGAACCAGTGGTCGGGGGTTCGCTGGTCGCGCGGCAGCGAAATGCTTTGGCCCGGCACGATGTTGGGCCGGTTGAAGGTGCCGGAGTTGGCGATATCCGTTGCGAAATAGAACACATTCTCGGGTGTGCCGTCCTGGATGGTGACGATGCCGCTAGTCTGCCAGTTGCGGGTCACAAGGCGCGAGAAGCCGGGGCCGACAGCAGGCAGGTTGTAGACGTAGCCGCTCGAGAGCCGGCGGCCGACATTGAAGAATGAAAGGCCGCGCTCGAGCCGCAGATTGCGCTCGTCCTGAGCGCCCACGGCGTCGTACAGACCGGCGATGGGCAGATCCGCATCGTCGATGGATTTCGACCAAACAAAGCTGGTCAGAAAGTAGAGGCTCTTGCCCATGTGTTTGGTGGCTTTGAGCTGGAGCGAATTGTAAGAGGAGTTGGCGATGTGCTGGACCTGGAGGATGGGTCCGAGTTCGGGGAAGGTGCGCAGCGACTGCAGATCTCCGGGGCGCGGCGGCAGATTCTGTCCAATCTCGACGTGCGCGGGGGTGTTGAAGCGCCGGTAGAGGCCGAGGTCCGTTCCCTTGGAGCCGATGTACGCCGCTTCGAATAAAATACCGGCGGGCAATTCCTGCTGAATGCTGGCGTTCCATTGCTGCACGTACGCAGTAGGCGCGTGCTGATCGAGTCCATAGAGCGTGGGGAAGCCGGTGCTGGCGGTTTGCGGAAATCCATTCTCGATGGTCAGCAGCGGTTTTACGCCGTCGGTCTGGTTGGTTTCGCTGCGGATGTTGTTCAACACGAGGTTGTACGCTTCCGTCGAGATCTCAGGCGCGAAGTAAATGCCGTATCCGGCGCGAAACACCATTTTGCGGCCGGGCCAAAGGCTTACCGGCGGCGTCCAGGCCAGGCCGGCGCGAGGCGCAAAATTCCTATAGTTCGGCTGATTGGCGGAGCCCACCGATACCAGGCGCGGCGCCTCCGGAAGGTTGGAATAATCCAGATTCAGGAGCTGGTTGCGCGCATCGGTGAACGGCGCGAAGTACTCATAGCGCACGCCGAAGTTCAAAGTGAGATCTCGCCGCACACGCCAGTCATCCTGGAAGTATCCGGCGAAAGTGTTCTGGCGCAGATAGGACTGCGCGAAGCCCACTGTGCGGTTAGTGACCTGCGGCAGGCCCAGGAGAAAATCCGCGAGCGCATCGCCCGATGCGGCGGTGTTGCCGGGGCCGGTTGCCGTGAAAGCGCCGGTGAAGATGTACTGGCCGCGCGGCAAATTGCTTTGCAGATAGTTCACCTGGTAGTGCATCCACTGAAAACCGGTTTTGAACGTGTGGCGGCCGCGCGTGAACGAGAACCCGTCCGAAAACTGCCAGAGATTATCGCGCTGCAGTTGCGGGAGATTCGGCGCATCGGTAACGGTGGAGAAATCCTCCACCAGAAAATAGGGCAGCCCGAAGTTGGCGGGATTTCCGGAAAGTCCCTGGAGGCCGAGCTGTCCGGCCAGATCACTGTTGAACGCGGCTTGCGGCGTATCGAATATTTTCAAGCGCGTGAAGTTCAGACGAGCTTCGTTGAGCCAGTTCGCGCCGGATTGCGTGTGGCCAATGGTTGCCTGCTGGGCGCGGAGATTTTCATTGTCCGGCAGTTCGGGAAACAGTCCCGCCAGAACGCCGCGCTCGTCGTTGATGGTGTAGCGGGCAAACAGGCGGCTCTGGTTGCTGAATTCGTGATCGATGCGTCCTGAAACCGTATCGTCGTTGTGCTGGCTGGGAGTGGAGTCGAGAAAGTTATCGCTGGGATTGCTCCGGTTGGGCAGCGGCTCGTAGGTGCTGAGAAACTTGCTGGCGATGGGATCGATGAGGCTTTGCGGGATCACGTTGCCGGCAAACGGAAGGCGCTGGCCAGTGGCCGGGTCGAGGCTGAGTGGATTGTAAATGGGACTGCGGCCGGTGAAGTCGCCGGTGCGAAGCGTGGCATCGGGCACCAGGGCCAGCATGGACTTGGCGGACTTGGCCCGCAGACCTTCATAGGTGGCGAAGAAAAACGTCTTCTTCGCCTTGGGCACCGGGCCGCCCAGCGAGCCGCCGAACTGGCTCTGGCGGAAGATGGGCCGCGGCAGGGCGGGATCATCGAAATAATTGTGCGCGTCGAGAGCCTCGTTGCGGAAATATTCGAACGCGCTGCCGTGCCATGCGAGCGCGCCGGATTTCGTGACGACGTCCATGATGCCGCCGGCGGCCTGGGAAAACTCAGCAGAGGCTGCTGAGGTTTGGATGCGGAATTCCTGCACCGATTCCACGGGAGGCTCGACGGCAATGGCGAAAGTGTTGCGGTCGGTGTCATTCGCGCCATCCAGCATGAAGGCATTCATGTATGAGCGCGCGCCATTGATGGGCGGGTTGAGAGCCGTGGCGCCGCGATTCGCCTGGACCGAGTTGACCTGATCGGATACGAATCCCCCGAGTTGCCGCGGGATCGCGCCGGGGCCGAGAGTGACCAGGTTGACCACATTGCGCTGGACCAACGGCAGCGAATCGATCGCGGAAGTCTCGAGGCGGTAGCCGATGGAGGCGTCGTCACTCTGCACCGGAGACACCTGAGCCTCTACCGTAATGCTGCCGCGTTCTTCGCCAACCTTCAGAACCAGGTCGAACCTGGCTTTCTGGTTCACTTCCAGTCGCACGCCTTTGGCCTCGACGGCGCGGAAGCCGGATTTTTCAGCGGCGACCGTATACTCGCCGGGCAGCAGCTCATCGATGCGATATTCACCCTGCGAATTGGTTGTGGCCGTGCGCACGAAGCCCGTGGCGCTGTGGCGCGCGGTGACGGCGGCGGCAGGGGCCAGGGCGCCCGATTCGTCGCGCACTTCACCCAGCAGGGTGGCGGAAGCGACTTGAGCGCTTGCCATGGGCCGCAAGGCCAGTAGAAGGCATACAATCAACAGCAGTTTTTTCATGAAACCAAAGACTCCAAGATGCGAATCGCGCCGTCAAAATCGGTGTATCGCAGGTAGTGAACGCCGCCCGATAGTAAGACCTGGATGTTTTCGCGGTGTTCATCGAAGACCGGAGGATCCCAATAGGCGCGGTCGAATTCGATGCGAGCCAGCGCGTCTTTGGGATCCATGGGAATGAGTTCGGCGTCCCCGGACTCGCGGCGATCGAGAAACAGGATTTTCTCAGCCCGGCAGCAGCGAGCGGTGTGCGTTTGGGGGAGTGCGCCGGTCTGGAAATCGAACATCTGCTTTCCGTTTTGCAGAACCCTGTGAGGCAGGCCTGTCAGTTCGGGAAATAAGTCCATCGCTTCGGGGCGTAGTCGGATGCGTTCCGGTTTGCCGATAATCACGCGGTCATGACGCCCGCGCACGATGGCGCTGAAGTCATCCGACAGCAGGTCCCAACCGCGCTTCATGCAGGCGTAGGCGAGGCAGCTCTTGCCGGCGCCCGCGTCGCCGCACAACAGGACTCCACGCCCGTTGCGCGCGACGCACCCGGCATGCAGGATGGTGATGTACAAGTGATCGAGGGTCAAGTAAACCATTGTCTCGAGCATGTGATTCCGAAAGTAACCGGACTCGGCGACCGCAGGAGTCACACAGGCGAAACAGTAACCGCTCTTCAGATCGCAGATGCCGAAATTGGCGTTGTCGGCAGTGATGGTGAGGAGATGCCGCTGCGCCCGGTAGACGGGCTCGGATGGGGGGAGGGGGCCATCCAAATGAACCAACACGCGCATCTCGAGCGGATCGCGATCAAAAGCGCGTGCCCATGCGCCCCAGCTCGCTTGCGCAGCCTGAAGCACGGCGGGCGAATTGGTAGAGAGTTGAACGGGGAAGCCCAGCGGATAAAATTCCGCGCGGTGCGGGAGCGGGGCTCGCAGCTTAAGCTGATCGTCGGGATGCATGCTTCCAATGCTTTTGATTCATGATCGCATCCGCGAGGTACGCCAGAATACCCGCTAAGCGCAAGATTTACAACTATGCTGCGTGTTTTCGGGCGCCGGGTCTGCAAGTTGTTGGGATGAGGAAACAATCGCCTGGACTCGCGGCGCGGAGTGAAAGTTTTTTACAAATTCTTTACTTAATGCCGCTCGTGCCGTTCCGGAGCGCGGTGCTCGGGTTCATGCCACTCGTGCATTTCGTGGCGCTCCATGCGGGGGCCTTCGGCTCGAGGCCGCACATAGTCGTACCGGTGAACGTAGACGCCGCGATTGGCCCACGTGCGTTCCCAGGGACGATGGTTCAGCAGGATCGCGTGCGACCGCCAGTTGAGCCCGATGCCGCCCCACCCAAACGGCGCGAATGCGCCGCCGATGAAAATGCGCGGGCCAAAGGTGATTGCCCCTCCGACAAAAAATCCCGGGCGCGGCCTGAAGAAGACCACGGCCGGGTTGTAGAACGGGACGTAGATGAATGCCGGATCTACGGGCACAATTTCGATGGCGCCGGGAGCCGGAACCACGCGATAGTACGCGTTCGACTGGAGGTAGCCATAGTTCATGGCAAGCTGGCGCTGGCGCTGCACGGCGTCCATCACGGCGGCGCGGTCGGCGAGCACGGCGTTGCCGAGCTGCTCGGTCCAGGACATATCGCCGGCCAACTGGTTCAGCACGGACGGAAAGGCCAGTAAGCCGAGCACGCTGGGATCCCAGGGCAGATGATCTTCGTCGATGGCGTGGGCCAATTGATCGCCGTTCAGATAACTGTGGGCGCGCGACCAGGCGGCAGCGTCGGGGATCTCGTTGGCATAGGTGGAGGCTGTCAGCACCTGCGCCAGCAGTGGATCGGGATAAAGAGCGATGCGCGCCACAAGCTGATCCAATTGGGGGGGCGGGTAAGCGGGCGGCGGCGGATAGTTCTGAGCGAACAGGGCCAACGAGGACAGGAGCAATACAGTCAGCAGCCTAACGCCATGCGCACGTTTCACAACCATTCTTCTTTTTCCTCCCGGGCATCTGATTAGAGAGTCCAGCTTAACAAAAGAGACGTTTACGGACTGCGGGTGGTTATCGGGAAATGGACGAAATACGACAGAGCGGTCAGCCGGCGAGAGACTCTAAACGGGTCACGGCCTCGTCGAGATCGTGATAGCGGAGCTCGAATGCGCCGCCGGAGACGAGAGAACGGAGAGCCGCGCGATGGGCGTCGTAGACCGGCTGCGGGCAAAACGGGAGGTCGCTGTCCAAACCGTGGAAGGCATCCGCGGAGGAGACGGGCGTCAACCGCGCGGGAGTGGCGGGCTGGCGATCGAGAAAGACGACGGCAGCAGCGCGGCTTTGGAACGCGGTGTGGATGGCGGGGAGTTCGGCCGTGCGTATCTCGAGCGACATTTTGCCGACGGCGTTGGGCGACGGCAGCCGGCCATGCAATTCGGGGAGGATGGCGGCGGCGGTATCGCGAAAATGCATGTAACGCGGATTGCCCAGTACGGTGTGGTCTTTCGAGTCGCGCACCAGCGAAGTGATTTCGTCG
>Ga0335077_10001088_pt1 | contig 31798 bp, 27 predicted proteins | sample Lox_Sample_31_FD_207151 | JGI IMG/M metagenome (GOLD analysis project Ga0335077, IMG submission 207151) | Soil microbial communities from Loxahatchee National Wildlife Refuge, Florida, United States - Lox_Sample_3.1 | ecosystem: Environmental > Terrestrial > Soil > Wetlands | place: USA... | reverse complement strand
ATGCAGTGCTCGCGGCGCCCGACCGCGACCTGCTGCTCGAGTGGCTGCTGCAGCAGCCGCTGGCGCATCTCGAGCGCGGTGATCTGCTCGTGCATGCCGGCCTGGTGCCGCAATGGACGGCCACCGTCGCGCTCGAACTCGCGCGCGAGGTGGAGAGCGCTCTGCAGGCCAACCCGGCGGCCTTCTTCTCACAAATGTATGGTGATACGCCCGATCGCTGGAGCGAGCGGCTCGTCGGCATGGAGCGCTGGCGCTTCGTCGTGAATGTGTTGACGCGGCTGCGCGTGTGCACGCCGCGCGGTCGCGTCGATCTGCGCATGAAGGGGCCGCCCGAGCGCACCCCGCGGGGCTATCGCCCCTGGTTCGAGCTGGAGCAGCGGCGATCGGCCGGCACGCGCGTCGTTTTCGGACACTGGTCGGCGCTGGGTTATGTCAATGCGCACGGTGTGCTCGGACTCGACACCGGCTGTGTATGGGGTGGCGCGCTGACGGCGGTCAATCTCGACTCGGATGCACCGCCCGTGCGCCTGCCGTGCAGCGGCTATCAATTACCCGATGAGCTCTAGGCTCTTGCCCCGTGAGCTCTAGGCTTGCGGGCCCCAGCTGACGACGATCTGCTCGGTGCTGTTCGTGTAGACGCCGGGTGAGAGCTCCAGGTCGATTGGCTTCGTGCCGCTCGCCGTCACGGGAAGGATCACGCGCTGCGCGGCGCGCACCTCCAGCTCTCCGACGCTCCCGGGCATGACGCGCAGGGCCAGCCGGACGGGCCAGGTGGTGCCGCTGCGCGGGCGGAGCACAACGCTGCCGGAGCCCGAGAGCGGCTGCAGATCGATGACCAGAGTGTTGCGCTTCCAGTACTGCGGAAACTGCGGGGCGGGGGCGGAGCTGCCCGGCGGGGCCGACTCGTCCAGCTCGTGCACCACCTCGGGGGGAGGCGGCGGCTTGTGATGCCACGGCCAATGAATGTGGCTGCAGCCCGCGAGCGCGACCAGCACGAGCGCGGCAGCAGCCCATGCACCCACGCGGTGCCCCGAGGATCGTCTCATGGCTTGTAAAATCGCCCCCCGCCTACACCGCGGCATAACATACGCGAATCGCAGGCCGGGTACACCCGTATGCCAACGCCGACGCCGCACGCCCTGAACCTCAAGCGCTGGATCGACGCGAACCGCCATCTGCTCAAGCCGCCGGTGGGCAACCGGCGCGTGTTCCGCGACAGCCAGTTCATCGTGCAGGTCGTCGGCGGTCCGAACTCGCGTCAGGACTATCACGTCGACCCAGGCGAGGAGTTCTTCTACCAGCTGGAAGGCGACATGCTGCTGAAGACCATGCAGGAGGGGCATCTGGTGGAGATTCCGATACGGGAGGGTGAGGTGTTCCTGCTGCCTGCGCGCATGCCGCATTCGCCGCAGCGCTATGCGAACACCGTCGGCCTCGTGATCGAGCGCGACCGCCGCCCCGGGGAGGAGGACGGCCTGCAGTGGTACTGCGAGCGCTGCGGCCAGCTGCTGTACGAGGAGTTCTTCCCGCTCACGGATATCGAGACGCAATTTCCGCCCGTGTTCGAGCGCTTCTACGCAACTCGTACGCACCGCACCTGCACGCGCTGCGGGACCGAGCTGCAGCGCCCCGCCTGAGCCGCGGCCGAGATGCGCTTCGAATCCACCCTCGCCTACGCGCAGCAGCGGGATGCGAGCGATCCGCTGCGCGATTTTCGCGAGCGCTTCGCGCTGCCCCGTGATGCGCACGGCAGCCCGCTCACCTACCTTTGCGGCCAGTCGCTGGGTCCGCTGCCGCTCGCCGCGCGTACGCTCGTCACCGAGGAGCTCGACGACTGGGCGCATCTCGCGGTGCGCGGGCACGAGTCCGCGCGGCGCCCGTGGCTCGACTACCACGAGCACCTGAGCGCCGGGCTGGAGCAGCTGACGGGCGGACACCCGGGGGAAGTCGTGGCGATGAACTCGCTCACGATCAATCTGCACCTGATGCTCGCAAGCTTCTATCGGCCCGCCGGCCAGCGCACCCGCATCCTCATCGAGGCGGGCGCCTTCCCTTCCGATCGCCATGCGGTCGTCTCGCAGATCGCCTGGCACGGGCTCGACCCGCATACCGAGCTGATAGAGCTCGCACCGACGCGGGGCGAGCTCATCGATGAGGCGGCGCTCGAGGGCGCCATCGAGGAGCAGGGCCCGCGGCTCGCGCTCGTGCTCTGGCCGGGGGTGCAATACCGTACCGGACAGTCGTTCGACGTCGCGCGCGTGACCGCGGCTGCGCACCGCGCCGGCAGTGCCGCCGGCTTCGACCTCGCGCACTCGATCGGCAACGTGCCGCTCGCGCTGCACGCGACGGATGCCGACTTCGCCGTCTGGTGCAGCTACAAATATCTGAATGGCGGGCCAGGCGCGATCGCCGGATGCTTCGTGCACGAGCGCCACGCGGTCGAGCGCACGCGGCCGCGGCTCGCCGGATGGTGGGGCCATGAGCCGGTGACGCGCTTTGCCATGCGCCCCGAGTTCCGCGCTTCCCCCGGCGCACGCGGCTGGCAAGTGAGCAACCCGCCGATTCTCTCTAGCGCCCCGCTCATCGCCTCGCTCGAGATCTTTCGCGCTGCGGGCATCGAGCGGCTGCGCGCGAAGTCCATCGCGCTCACCGGATTTCTCGAGCACCTGCTCGCGCCCCTGCCCGTGACGATCGTGACGCCGCGGGCGGCCGAGGCGCGCGGCTGTCAGCTGTCGCTGCGCCTCAACGACGCGCAGCTCTCCGCGCGCGAGATTCACGGCCGGCTGGAGGCTGCAGGCGCGATCTGCGACTGGCGCGAGCCCGATGTGCTGCGCGTGGCTCCCGCACCGCTCTACAACCGCTTCACCGACGTGTTCCGCTTCGTCGAGGTGCTCACCGAGTCGCTCGCCGCCCCGGGCCGGCGCAGCGCCACGGGCGCGACCGAGCGGTCGTGAGCATCCGGCGCGCACAGCCGGTGAGCGTAGTCGGCGCCGGACTGGCCGGGGCGCTGCTTGCGATCCTCCTCGCGCGCCGCGGCTTTGCCGTGACACTCTACGAGCGCCGGCGCGACCCGCGACGCGGCGCGGCCGAGGCCGGTCGCTCGATCAACCTCGCGCTCGCCGCGCGCGGCATCCGTGCCCTCGAGCACGCCGGCATCATGGAGCGCGTGCGCCCGCTCATGATTGAAATGCGCGGCCGCCTGGTGCACGAGGTGGGACGCCCGGCCGTGCTGCTACCCTATGGACAGCGCGCAGATGAGGTCATCTACTCGATCGAGCGCGCCGCGCTCAACCGGCTGCTGATCGAGGAGGCGCTGCGCTTCCCGGGCCTCGCGCTGCGCTTCGGCACGCTCTGCAACGGAGTCGACGTAGCGCAGGATGTCCTGCAACTTCAGGATGCGGCCTCCGGCCGCAGCTACGCGGCGCCCCTCACGCCGACCATCGCCACCGACGGCGCCGGCTCCGTGGTGCGCGCGAGCCTGCAGCGTGCGGGGCTTGCGAGCGTCCGCGAGGAGCCGCTCGATCACGACTACAAGGAGCTCACGATTCCGGCGCGAGCGGGGCGCTACGCGCTCGAGCCGCATGCGCTGCACATCTGGCCGCGGCACGGCTTCATGTTGATCGCCTTGCCCAACACCGATCGCAGCTTCACGGCGACCTTGTTCCTGCCGCGTACCGGCCCCGTGAGCTTCGCAAGGCTCGAAGACTCAGCGGAGATCGACCCGTTCTTCGCGCGCGAGTTTCCGGATGCGGTCCCGCTGCTGCCTCAGTTGTCGCAGCAGTTCACGACGCATCCGCAGGGACACATGGGCACCGTGCACACCGCGCCCTGGCACGCGGCTGACCACGTGCTGCTGCTAGGTGATGCCGCGCACGCGATCGTGCCCTTTCACGGCCAGGGCATGAATGCGGCGTTCGAGGACTGCTACGCGCTGGACCGGCTGCTCGAGACGCACACCGATTGGGGAGCGCTCTTCGCGGACTTCGAGCGCGAGCGCCGCGCGAACGTCGCCGCGATCGCGCAGATGGCGGTGGAGAACTACGGCGAGATGCGCGAGCGGGTGCTCGATGCGCGGTTTCTGCGCCAGCAGGCGTGGGCCCTCGAGCTCGAGCGGCGCTTTCCCGAGCGCTTCATCCCCCGCTACTCCATGGTGATGTTCCACCCGGAGATTTCCTACGCCGCAGCGCTGCATCGTGGCGCAGTGCAACAAGAGATCCTCGATACACTCACCGCGCATGCGGGAGACTCGTCTGCCCCCAATTGGACGCTGGCCGACAATCTGATTCGGACTCGCCTTTGAGCAACAACTGATTTCCGCCAAGCTTTAGCTTGAGCTGCTCAGTAGCGCTGCGCTGCTAGAGCCGCTCGAGCACGATGAAGCTCATGGCGTGCGCGTGTCGAGCGTCCACAGGATGCGTGTGACGCGCGACTTCGCGCCACGCTGAATCCTCGAGCGGCGGCAACCGCACGTCGCCCTCGGGCGCCGCATGCACACGCGTCAGATAGATGCGCTCGGCCAGGGGCATTGCCAGGCGGAACACCTCGGCGCCCCCGATGACCATGAGCTCGGATGCGCCTGCGGCGCGTGCCAGCGCCTCGGGTAACGAGTGCACGACCACGGCCCCGGGAGCTTTCCAATGCGTCGAGCGCGTGAGCACCAGGCTCGTGCGGCCAGGCAGCGCCTTGCCGATCGACTCGAAGGTCTTGCGTCCCATCAACATCGGCTTGCCCATGGTGAGCGCCTTGAAGCGTTTGAGATCCTCCGGCAGATGCCAGGGCAGCGAGTTGTCGCGGCCGATGACCCCGTTCTCGGCGCTCGCGACGAGCAGCGAGATCCGCGGCGGCGCGGCGGACGGCGGCGCCGCCCCCATCAGATCTCCACGACGGTATTGAGGATCACCACATCGCGCGCGGGCATGCGGAAGAACTCCGCGGAGCTCGCGCTGCGGCGTTGCATGCGGGCGAAGAGGCGGCGTTGCATTCCTGCCCACCCGGGCCGCGGACGTGCGACCACGACGTGCTGGCCGATGAAGAACGAGCAATCCTCGAGATACACGCGCAAGCCGCGCGAGCGGCACCCACGCAACGCCTCGCGGACATCGGGCGTCTCCATGAATCCGAAGCGGGCGGTCAACGAGAACACGCCCGGCATCAGCTCCTGCAGGCGCGCCCGATCGCCCTGACCGAGGCGCGGCCGGCGCAGGATCTCGATGTTCAGAATCAGGAGCCGCTCGTGCACGATCTTGTTGTGCTCGAGATTGCGGATCAGCGCGGAGGGCACGAAGTCCGGGTGACTCGCAAGGAAGACGCCGGTGCCCGGCACGCGGGGCACTCCTTCGAGCAGCTGAGGCAGCCTGGTGAGCGGCACCGCCATTTCCGCCAGCGCCGCCCGGAGCTCGATGCGGCCGCTGTGCCAGGTAGAGAACACGACGAAGAGCAGGAACGCGAGGGTGAGCGGCACCCAGCCGCCCGCCTCGATCTTCGTGACGTTCCCCGCGATGAACATGAGATCCATGAACATCAGCAGGCTGAAGAGCGCCGCAACGCGCCACTTCGGCCAGCCCCACTGCGTCCCCGCGACGAAGGCACCGAGCACGGTCGTGATCGACATCGTGCCGACCACCGCGGCCCCATAGGCGCCGCCGAGCGCATCCGACGAGCCGAAGCCGAGCACGAAGGCGATCACGGCGACGAACTGCAGTGCGTTGACCACCGGGACGTAGATCTGTCCCTGCTCCAGCGCCGAGGTTTGCAGCACGCGCATGCGCGGCAACAGATCGAGCTGCACGGCCTGACGCGCCACCGAGAAGGCGCCGGAGATCACGGCCTGCGAGGCGATGACCGTGGCGGCCGTCGCGAGCGCCAGCATGAAAGGCAGAATCGCCGAGCTGAAGAGCGCGTACATGGGCCGCTTGACCTCGCCGGTCGCCGCGAGCAGCAGCGCACCCTGACCGAAGTAGTTGAGCAGCAGCGCCGGCAGCACCAGCGTGAACCATGCGATGCGCACCGGTGTCTTGCCGAAATGCCCCATGTCGGCGTAGAGCGCCTCACCACCTGTGATAGCGAGAAACACGGCGCCGATGATGGCGAGCGCGGTGCCCGGATTGTTCCGTAACAGCGCGATGCCGTAGTGGGGGGCGATCGAGGCGAGCACGACCGGCCGCTGCGCAATCGCGAACGCACCCGACACCGCGAGCGCGAGGAACCACACGACCATGATCGGTCCGAACGCCCGTCCGACGCGTGCCGTGCCGCGCTTCTGGAACGCGTACAGCGCCGCGAGCACCAGCACCGTCACCGGCAGCACGGCGCGCGCGAAGTCCGGATCGACTAGATCCAGTCCCTCCACCGCGCTCAGCACCGAGATGGCAGGCGTGATGAGCGCATCGCAGAAGAACAGCGCCGTGCCTGCCAGCGCAAGGCTCAGCGCGATGCGCGGCCAGGCACCGAGCTGATCCAACCGGCGCTGCGCGAGCGCGAACAGCGCGAGGATGCCGCCCTCGCCCTCGTTGTCCGCGCGCATCATCACGACGACGTATTTGAGAGTCACCGAGATGATGAGCGCCCAGAAGATGAGGGACAGCACGCCGAGCACCGTGGCAGCGCTGTGCGAGCCCGCCGCATCCAGGGACTGCTGGAAGGCATAGAGCGGGCTCGTGCCGATATCCCCGTAGACCACGCCGAGCGCACCGACCACCACGGCGAGCGCGGGCCGTGCCTGCTCCGCGGCCACCGTCTCATTCATGAGGCGGAGCGCCTCGCGCGGGCCTTGCGCGGTGGCCAGAGCATCGTGCCACGGCACTGCGCGCTGCCGCACCGGCATGCATAGATCTGGTCGACGTTCGGCGGATCACCGCGCTCGCGCCCGATCTGGTAGTCGTAGGAGAGCTCCTCGCCGGGCGCGATGTTACGCAGCGCGTCGATGAACACACGGCGCTCCTCGATCACCGATTCGCAGTTCGGCCCGCACGAGTGGTTGATGAAGCGCGCCTCGTTGCCGTCCACGCCGGCATCGATCACGAGTCCGCGATCGACACTGAAGAGGAAGGTGTGGTTGTCGTTCTCGTCGTGGTTCTCGTAGCGCCGATCGGCCTCGCGGTGCGAGATGCGCTCGCCCAGGTACTCGATGATGCGCGTCCCCTTGCGGATGCGGCGCATGGCGAATACCCCGAGACCATGCACCTTCGAGCGGCGCACCTTGAACAGCGGCGCCGCGCGGCGCGCGCGAGTGCTTCCGGTGGCCATCTCAAACGGCGACCGGCGCCGTGATCGCCGCATGATGCCGGTAGTTCACGAGCTCGAAGTCCTCGAATGTGTAGTCGAAGATGCTCGCCGGGCGGCTCCGCAAGTGCAGCTCGGGCAACGGATAGGGCTCGCGTGCGAGCTGCGTGTCGGCCTGCTCCAGATGATTGAGATAGAGGTGGCAGTCACCGCCCGTCCACACGAGCTCCCCGGCGCCGAGCCCGGTCTGCGCCGCCATCATGTGCGTGAGCAGCGCATAGGAGGCGATGTTGAACGGCACGCCGAGAAACATGTCGGCGCTCCTCTGATAGACCTGGCAGGAGAGCCGCCCACCGGCCACGTAGAACTGGAACAGGAGATGGCACGGTGCGAGCGCCATGTGCTCGAGCTCGCCCACGTTCCAGGCGCTGACGATGATGCGGCGCGAGTCGGGATCGCGCTTGAGCTGCGCGACGACGCCTGCGATCTGATCGATGGTTTCGCCGCCGGCCGTGGGCCAGGAGCGCCATTGCCGGCCGTAGATGGGCCCGAGCTCGCCGCGCTCGTCGGCCCACTCGTCCCAGATCGTGACCCCATGCTCGCGCAGCCAGGCGACGTTGGTCTCACCGCGCAGGAACCAGAGCAGCTCATAGACCACCGAGCGCAGATGCACCCGCTTGGTCGTGACGAGTGGAAAGCCGCCCTCGAGATCGAAGCGCATCTGCGCGCCGAACACGGACAGCGTTCCGGTGCCGGTGCGATCGGTCTTGCGCGCACCGTGCGTGCGGATGTGACGCACCAGATCGAGATACGCTCTCATTGGGCGAGCGCGAAGTTTCCGGAGGGAGCGTCGCGGCGGTACGCGAAGCCGAGCATCGCAAGCCCGATGACCAGCATCGGCAGGGACAGCACCTGGCCCATGGTGAGCCAGCCGCCCGCGAGATAGCCGATGTGCTCATCCGGCAGGCGCACGAACTCGATCGCAAAACGCGCCGCGCCGTAGATCGTCAGGAACAGTCCCGAGGGCGCAAGCCGTGGCCGCGGCTTGCGCGTGAACCACCACAGCACCAGGAACAGCAGCAGTCCTTCGAGCGCTGCTTCGTAGAGCTGCGAGGGGTGGCGCACGACGCCGTTCACGTTGAAGCCCCAGGGAACCCGCGTTGGCTTGCCCCAGAGCTCGCCGTTGATGAAGTTGCCGATGCGGCCGGCGAACAGACCGATACCCGGCAACGGCGCCGCGAAGTCGAAGACGTCCGCGACGCGCCGTCCGCGACGCGCGGCGAAGAACGCACACGCGACCAGCACCCCGAGCATCCCTCCGTGAAAGGACATGCCTCCTTGCCAGATCTTGAGCGGATACCAGGGATCCTTGACCCAGAAGCTGAGCCCATAGAAGAGCACGTAGCCGATGCGGCCGCCGATGATCACTCCGAGCATGCAGTAGAAGACGAAATCATCGACATCCACCGCCTTCCAGGTGGAGCTCGGGCGTGCGGCACGGGTGCGCGCCAACCACCATGCGGCGGCGAAGCCGATGAGGTACATGATGCCGTACCAGTGCACGCTCACGCCGAGCTCGCGGCCGAATATATGGAAAGGTCCGATGTCGAAGGCGATCGGATTGATGTGCGGGTATTGCACCATGTGTGAAAGTGTAGCGGTTTCGCCTCAGTCGCGCGTCACACGGCAGAAAAGCGCCTTCAGATAGCGGGTCTCCGGTATCGCCGGATGCAGCGGGTGATCCGGGGACTGTCCGCCGAGCTCCAGCACCTGCACGAAGCGCTCGTGATGGCGGGCCGCGCTCTGCACGGCGGCGAGCAGCTCCGATTCCGCCAGGTGGTAGGAGCAGGAGCAGGACACGAGCATGCCGTCGCGCTCGATGAGGCTCACGGCGAGCTGGTTCAGCTTGCGATACGCGGCCTGTCCGCGGGGAATATCCTTCTTGCGCTTGATGAACGCCGGCGGATCGAGAATCACGACATCGAAGCGCTCCCCCCGCTCGTGCAGCGCCTTGAGCGCATCGAAGGCATCGGCGCGCAGCGTATCTATGCTGAAGCCGTTCGCCTGCGCGTTGCGCGTGGCGTAGTCGAGCGCCTGCTCGGAGGAATCCACGCAGGTCGCGGCGCCTGCGCCCGCGCGCAGCGCCGCGACCGCCCAGGCACCCACGTAGCTGAATACATCGAGCACACGGGCGCCGCGCGTGAGATAGCGCGCCAGGCGCGCGCGATTCGCGCTCTGATCGTAGAACCAGCCGGTCTTCTGGCCGCCGGCGAGTGGAGCCGTGAAGCGCGCGCCTGCCTCGCGCACCTCGACGTGCTCGGGAATCTCGCCGAAGGCCGCTTGCGCGACCTGCGGCAGATGCTCGAGCTCGCGCGCCGCGGAATCGTTCTTCCAGTAAAACGTGGCCGGTGCGAGCACCTTGCGTACCGCGGCCTCCACCGCGGGTTTCAGCGCCTCCATCCCGGCGGTGGCGATCTGTCCGACGACGAGCTCACCGTAGCGGTCGAGCACCAGGCCCGGGACCCCGTCCGACTCACCGAACGCGAGTCGGTAATACGCTGCCGATGCAAGGCGCTCGCGCAGCGCGAGCGCCACGTTCAGCCGGTGTACGAGCAGCCCTGCATCGATTGGATGGCGCGCGTCGCGGCTCAGGATGCGTGCGCAGATGAGCGCGTGGGGATTAACATACGCGTGACCCAGGAAGCGGCCACGGTCCGACTGCACCGTGGCGAGGTCCCCGGGTGCGAACGCAGCGAGCGGTGTGCGCTCGGTGTCCACCTCGTTGCTGAATACCCACGGGTGGCCCGCGATCAGGCGGCGCTCCTCGCCGCGCTTCAAGCACAGCATGGCCGGTGCGCGTGGGTGCGCGTCGAGCTCCGCGGGTATCACGTCAGCTTCGTTCGGGGAGTGCAAGGTCGAAGTATACCGGACGCGGGCACGAAACCTGCGCGGCCCCGGGAGTGCGCATGGCGACACACACCGACCCGAAACACACCAACCATCTGATCGGGGAGACGAGCCCCTACTTGCTGCAGCACGCGCACAATCCCGTCGACTGGCATCCCTGGGGCACCGAAGCGTTCACGAAGGCGCAGCGTGAAGGCAAGCCCGTGCACCTGTCGATCGGCTACTCCTCCTGTCACTGGTGCCACGTGCTCGCCGAGGAGAGCTTCGAGGACGAGGCGACCGCACGGCTGCTCAACGAGCACTTCATCAACATCAAGGTCGACCGCGAGGAGCGTCCGGATATCGATCGCATCTATCAGATCGCGCAGCAGCTGCTCACGCGGCGCTCGGGAGGCTGGCCGCTCACCATGTTCCTCACGCCCGAGGATCAGCGGCCGTTCTTCGGCGGCACGTACTTCCCGAAGGAGCCGCGTTACGGCATGCCGGCGTTCACGGAGGTGCTCTCGCGCGTGGCGCAGTACTACGCAAGCCACCGCGCGGAGCTCGCCGCGCAGAACCGCGCACTGGTCGAGGCGCTGGCGCAGATCGATGCGCCGGGCGCCGCAGGCACGGTGACGCTCGGCGCGGGGCCGCTCACCGCCGCGCGTGAGGAACTCGCCGCGAGCTTCGATGCACGCTTCGGTGGCTTCGGCGCGGCACCGAAGTTTCCCCATCCGCTCACCCTCGAGCGTCTGCTGCGCCACTGGCACGCGAGTACGGCTTCTCCGCAGCCGGATGCGCATGCGCTGCACATGGCGACGCTCACGCTACGCCGCATGGGCGAAGGAGGCCTCAACGATCAGCTGGCGGGCGGCTTCTCGCGCTATTCGGTCGATCCCTATTGGATGATTCCGCACTTCGAGAAGATGCTCTACGACAATGGCGCGCTGCTCGCCGTCTATGCCGAGGCGGCGCTCGCCACGAGCGATCCGCTCTATGCGCGCATCGCCGCCGGGACCGCCGAGTGGGCGCTTGCCGAGATGCAGTCCGCGGCTGGCGGCTATTACTCGAGCTTCGATGCGGACTCCGAGGGGCACGAGGGCAAGTACTACGTGTGGGATCGCGCCGAGATCGCGCGCCTGCTGACACCCGAGGAGTACGCGGCATTCGCGCCGCGCTTCGGCATCGACCGCGAGCCGAACTTCGAGGGCCGCTGGCATCTGCATACCTTCGTAGCGCTCGAGGAGCTTGCAATGCGGCTCGGCAAGTCGCAGCCGGAGATCGTGGAGCTCATCGACGCGGCGCGGCGCAAGCTGCTCGCCGTGCGCCGCACACGCATCGCCCCCGGGCGCGATGAGAAGATACTCACGGGTTGGAATGCGCTCAACATTCGCGGCATGGCCATCGCCGCGCGCGCGCTCGGGCGCGCTGATCTCGCCGCCTCCGCGTCCCGCGCGCTCGATTTCATTCGCCGCACGCACTGGCGCGACGGTCGCTTGCTCGCGACCAGCAAAGACGGCCGCGCGCACCTCCGCGCCTATCTTGACGATTACGCCTTTCTCGCCGATGCGGTGCTCGAGCTGCAGCAGGTGCGCTTCGTGGGCGAGGAGCTCGCCTTCGCGCAGCAGCTGCTCGAGGTGTTGCTCGCGCACTTCGCCGCGGGTGAGTCCGGCGGCTTCTACTTCACGGCCGACGATCACGAGTCTCTGATCCATCGCTCGCTGAGTTTCAGCGACGATGCGACGCCTGCTGGCAACGGCGTCGCGGCGCGCGCGCTGCTGAGAATGGGCTATCTGCTGGGCGAGACGCGCTATCTCAGTGCGGCGGAGGCGCTGCTGCGCGCGGCATGGCCCGCGCTCGAGCGCGCGCCGACGGCGCACATGTCGCTGCTCACGGCGCTCGAGGAGTACCTGTACGCGCCGCAGATCGTGATTCTGCGCGGTGACGCCGGTGCGATCGAGTCCTGGCGCCGCGCGCTCGCGCAGCGCTACGCTCCACGCAGACTCATCCTCGCGATACCGGCGCAGGCCGCGGATCTGCCGCCCGCTCTGGCCAGCAAGCCCGCGCAGGGGTCGGCGGTGGCCTATGTCTGCTCGGGCAGCGTATGCTCGGCGCCCATCGGGTCCTTGAGCGAGCTCACCCAGTCGATTGAGAGGAGACCCTGATGAGACGAAGCAAGTCCTCCGCTGCAGGCACCAAGGACGAGAGCCGCAAGCACTCGACTGCGACGCCTACGTCGATGCGCTCGGACACGCAGATTCACGAGGAGATCCGCCAGCGGCTGGCGGAATGTGCGCGCCGCCCAGATCCGCACCAAGTCACGCTCGAGCATCTCGATGCGACCAACGTCGCCGTCAGCGTCGAGGGGGGCAAGGTGATCCTCACGGGCACGGTGGCCGAGCGGCGCATGAAGCTGCGCATCGAGGAGCTCGTCGATGCGTGCCCCGGCGTTGAGGACATCGACAATCGCATTCGCATCGAGGTGTAAGCGCCGCTCAAGGGCGGCCGCTCAAGCCGCCCGCGCCCCGAGCACCTCCGCGACCGAGCGCACGAAGTAATCGATGTTTGCGGCGCGCAAGCCAGCGATGTTGATGCGACTGTCCTCGGTCATGTACACGTGGTGCCGCGCGCGCAGACTCCTGATCTCCTCCACGGAGATCCCCAGGAAAGAGAACATGCCGTGCTGGGCGCCGATGAAGCTGAAGTCGCGCTGCGGGCACGCGGCACGCAGCCTTGCAACGAGCTCCTGCCGCAATCCGGCGAGGCGCGCACGCATCGCGCCGAGCTCCCCGAGCCACGAGGCGCTGAGCGTTGAGTCCGCGAGGATCGTGGCCACGATCGCGGCACCGTGATCGGGCGGCATCGAGTACAGCGTGCGCGCGATGCGCACCGCCTGACTGAGCGCCGCGTCTGCGGCCTGCGCCGACTCTCCCAGGATGTGCAGCGCGCCCGTGCGCTCGCGATAGAGACCGAAATTCTTCGAGCAGGACGCGGCGACCAGGAGCTCCGGCACCTCGGGTGCGAACAGGCGGATACCGAACGCGTCCGCGTCCGGGTCCGTGCCCAATCCCTGGTAGGCGATGTCGATGAAGGGGGTGAGACGACGGCGCTTGACGACCTCGAGCAGCGAGCGCCATTGCGCCTCCGACAGATCGGCGCCGGTCGGGTTGTGACACGAGGCGTGCAGCAGCACCAAAGTACCCGCGGGCAGCGCATCCAGCGCCGTGAGCATCTCGGCAAAGCGAATGCCGCCCGTGGCGGGGTCGTAGTACGGGTAGCGCTCGAGGCGCATCCCGGAGCCCGACAGCAGCGGCACGTGATTGGCCCAAGTGGGCGTGCTGACATACACGACCGTATCGCGGCTCGCGGCGCGCATCAGCTCCGCACCGACCCGCAGCGCGCCACACCCGCCGACCCCCTGGATGGTGCGCAGCCGCTCGCTCACTTGCGCATGCGTCGGGCCGAACACCAGCCGCTCCATCGCCTGGTTGAACTGCGCATTGCCGCCGGCGGCCACGTAGGTCTTGGAGCTCTGGCCCGCAAGCACTGTGCGCTCCGCGTGCCGCACGCAGTCGAGCACCGGGGTATTTCCCTGCGCGTCGCGATAGACACCCACGCCCAGATCGACCTTGTGAGGATCGGCATCGGCACGAAAGGCCGCCATCAGACCGAGGATGGGATCGACGGGCACGCGCTCCAGACGTTCGAGCATCGCTGCGCTCCAGGATTCGCCGCCATCGGCGGCGCTGAGATCTTGTGGATAGGTGTAGCAGTCTACCTACATAAAAACCCGAGCAGGCGGTCCTGCGACCGGCCAAACTACGCGCCTGGCCACGACCTCGAGGTGAATTCGTGAATCCATGCACTCGCTCCGGCATCGTAGTCGACCGCGTTCTGTCCCGCGCGGCCCTGCGCGGACTCTGCACGATCCTTGCAGCCGTCGTGGCGGGCGCTGCGGCTCCAGTCGGCGCTCAGCAGGGCGCGAATCCCGCCTCCGGAACCGCGCCGGCGCAAAGCTCCGCGCACGCACACGGCAAGAGCACGGGCGCGAGCTCCGGCACGGATGAGGTGAAAGCGAAGGGCAGCTACAGCATCGGAATCTTGATGGGGACGCAGCTGCACTCCATGGGCATGAGCCCGAGCACTCTCTCGATCGAGCAGATGACCAAGGGCGTTCGCGCAGCGATGGCCGGCACCAAGCCCGGCATCGAGGATCAGCAGAACTTCCAGGCACTCATCAAGCGCACGCGCGATGCACTGGCCGATGTCAACAAGACCGCGGCGCGCCAGTTTCTCGCCGAGAACGGCAAGCAGCCGGGCGTCAAGACCACGGCCAGTGGACTGCAGTACAAGGTCGTCAGCGAAGGCGGCGGTAGCCCGCCGCAACCCACGGACCAAGTGACCGTGAACTACCGGGGCACCTTGCTCGATGGCACGGAGTTCGACAGTTCCGCCAAGCACGGCCAGGCCGCGACCTTCCAGGTTGATCATGTCATCAAGGGTTGGCAGGAAGCGCTCGTCCTCATGAAGCCCGGCGCCAAGTGGGAGCTGTACATTCCACCGGACCTCGCCTACGGCGACAACACCCCGCCCGGTGCACCCATCCCGCCGGGATCACTCCTGAAGTTCGATGTCGAGCTGCTGAGCATCAAGCCACCCGCCGCCGCTGGGCCCGGAACGGGTGCCGCGCTCCCCGGAGCACCGGGTAAGCCGCCGGGCTCGAATCACTGAGCCGGGATGGCCTGCACGCGATAGTTCGTCACGGCAGCCGGGTGCGGCTCCGCCAGTGCCGCGAGCAGCAGCTCGACGATCTCGCCGTCCCACATCTGCTGTTCTGCCGCAGTGTCGGTGGTCACCGGTAACTGCAGGCACGCGAGAATCATCGCGCACGTGGAATCGATGTGCCGCAGGGCGAGCGAGCCGTCGCGTTGCCCTTTGGCGAGCAGCCGCTTGAGCCGCGCGAGCACCATGAGCTCGCGCTCGCGCAGCCGCTTGCGCCGCGGCAGCGGCAGCTCCTCGACGGGCTGAAAGGACAGGAACTGGCCACGCTCGCGGCGCGTCTCGAACGCTGCCACGAGGAATGCCGCGAGCTTGTCGAGCGCACTGCCCGGTGCCGTCTCGGCGCGCAGCAAACTCTCCTCCAGCCCTTGCGCCGTGCGCGAATAGCACTCGTCGACCAGCGCCGGCATGTCCGGAAACCAGCTCCGGCCGCAGGCCGCATGCGAGATACCCGCCTCGCGAGCGATGGTCGACCAGCGCATGCCGGCGGGGCCGTGGCGCGCCACGACTCGCGCGATGGCATCGATCGTCTGCGAGCGCGACACGGCGTTCATGGGCGGAAGCACAGCAACGGGCGTGCCAAAAGATAGATCGCGTGCACGGCGTCGATTTCAACGCGCGGGCACGCGGATCGGATCGATATTGGTGCACGGTCCGCGGAGCTGCACGGCGATGGTGCACAGATCGCACGCCCGATGTTGGCGCTACGACCCTGCTGTTTGATCGGTGACAGTGCAGGCACGAAGTCACGCGTTGTGATGCCCACACGAGCAATCAATCACTTGCGCGCACTCTCACCCCGCTCACCCGTTGGCATCCGATTTGCTAGTCATAGCACGCACCGCCGCCCCAGGCTTGATGGCGCAACACAGGTTGCTAGCAAACGCGGTGCGCCCTCGCCGTGACCCCCTCGCGGCGGGGGCGCGCCGCGGTTTCTTTGTCGACGATGCGCTGGAGTAGACTGACGCGGCTGATTGAGACCGTGCAGCACCGTGAACATCTGTCGCAGCATGAGAGAGCTCAAATGAGCGCCGCGCATGGCACACACGTGCGCGATGCGGCCGCGGAAGATCTGCCCGGGGTGCTGCAGATCTACAACGACATCATCGCCAACTCCACCGCCGTCTACAGCGATACTCCGGTGACGCTCGCGGATCGCCTGCAATGGTGGCGCACGCGCACCGCGCAGGGCTACCCGGTGCTCGTAGCGGGCGACGCCTCCGACATTCTGGGCTTTGCGACCTTCGGTGACTTTCGCAGCTGGCCCGGCTATCGCTACACCGTCGAGCACACGGTGCACGTCCGCCAGGACTGCCGCTCGCGCGGTATCGGCCGTGAGCTCATGCTGGTGCTGCTCGCGCGCGCCGCGGCCTGCGGCAAGCACATGATGATCGCCGGCATCGATGCGGCCAACGATGCCTCCATTCGCTTCCATGAGCGTCTGGGCTTCACGCGCGCCGCCGTGCTGCGCGAGGTCGGCTACAAGTTCGACCGCTGGCTGGATCTACTCTTCATGCAGCGTGTGCTGCCGTAGCGGCGCTCGAGAGGGGCGTCGCCACGTCCTCGAGTGACTTGCGCTCCGCGGCTATGCCAAGCAACAACTCGACGGCTGCGGCCAGCAGCATGAGCACGGCGCCGCACACATAGCCCCAGGCGATTGCCTGCGGGCGACCGCTGCTGATGAGCGAGCCGAAGATCCAGGGCGCCGCGATGCCGCCGAGCGCCGTGCCGAGCGCGTAGAACACTGCGATCGCAAGCGCGCGCACCTCGAGCGGAAAGCTCTCGCTCACCGTGAGATAGGCAGCGCTCGCCGCCGGTGAGGCGAAGAAGAACACCAGCGCGAAGGCCGCCGTGAGCGTTGCGGCGCTCAACCCTCCCTTCACGAACAGCAGCGCCGTCAGCAGCAGCAGCACTCCCGAGAGCGCGTAGGTGGCGGTGATCATCGGTCGCCTCCCCCAGCGGTCGAACAGCCAACCGAGTGCCAGAGGGCCGATGAAGTTGCTGACTGAGAACGGCAGCAGGTACAGGCCGACCTTCGCCGCCGACACCCCGAAGAAGCGGTCGAGCACCAGCGAGTGCGTGAAGAAGATGGCGTTGTAGAAGAACGCCTGCGCCGTCATCAGCACGAGTCCGAGCACCGCGCGCCTGGGATAGAGACGGAACAGGGTCAGCGCCAGATCGAGCGGGTTCACGCCGCGGGGACGCACCCGCAGCTGCAGCTTGCGCAGCCCGGCCGCCGAGCGCTCGTGCGCATGCGTCGCCCGGCGCTCGACCTCATGCACCGCCTGCTGGGCCTCGCGCAGGCGGCCATGGATCACGAGCCAGCGCGGACTCTCCGGCAGAGTGCGGCGAAAGACGAGCACGATGAGACCCAGCAACGCGCCGACTGCAAACGCCACCCGCCATCCCGTATCCGGCCCGAGCCGCCCGGGCGCGAGCAGGATGGTCGTGCCCAGCGAGCCGAGGAACGCGCCGAGCCAGAAGCTGCCGTTGATCGCGAGATCGGTGCGGCCGCGATAGCGCGCGGGCACCAGCTCCTGGATGGCAGAGTTGATGGCCGTGTACTCGCCGCCGATCCCGCAGCCGGTTAAGAAGCGCAGGATCGCGAAGCTCAGGAAGCTGTGCGCGAGCGCGGTGCCCGCCGTGGCGAGCACGTAGAGTCCGAGCGTGATGAAGAACAGGCGCTTGCGACCAAGCAGATCCGTGAGCCAGCCGAAGACGATGGCGCCGAGCACGGCGCCGGCCAGATAGGCGCTCGCGGCCGCTCCCACCTGAGGATCGCTGAGGTGCAGGCTCGGACTTGCCTTGAGCGCGCCGGAGATCGCGCCCACCACGGTGACCTCGAGTCCATCGAGCGTCCAGGTGATGCCGAGCGCTGCGACGACCAGCGTGTGAAATTCGCTCCAGGAGAGACGATCGAGCCGGGCGGGAATGTCGGTCTCAATGACCTCGCCAGGTGCGACGACGGCCTGCGCATCCATTCCGCGTGGCACCGCAAGAAATGCTCCCGGTTAGCCGCGCGGAGAATCTCAGCCCGTCGCGGAAACGTTGCCCAGCAGGCGCACTTCGCGCTGTGGCAGCGGGATGGAGATGTGCCGTGCGCGGAAGCCCTCGAGCAGCGCCGCGTTGAGCTCCCCAGTCGCGGCGACATAGTCGGCGACCGCGACCCAGGGACGCACGGCGATGGTGACCGACCATTCCCCGAGTGCGGTGGTTCCCACGACCGCGACCGGCTCCTTGAGCACCCGCGGGCTGTCCTCCAGCACTTTGTGAATGGCGGCGAAGATCGCGGCGAGATCGCTCTCGTAGCCCACCCCGACGGCCAGGTCGAGCTGACGGATGTGGCCGTAGTTGTGCAGGATCTCACCGACGATCTTGCGGTTCGGAATCACCACGCGCGACAGGTCCGTGTGCAGCAGCGTGGTGCTGAAGAGCGTGATCGTATCGACCGTGCCCTCTTTGCCGAGGATCGAGATGTACTGACCGACACGGAACGGCTTGGTGAAGATGATGGAGAGCCCGGCCACGAGGTTGCCGAGCACGCCCTGTGTGGCAAGCGCCACCCCGGCACCGATGACGCTGAGGCCGGCGATGAGTGGCAGCAGCTCTACGCCCAGGTTCTGCAACGAGAGAATTGCAAAGAGCGCGAAGCACAAGAGCCAGCCGACGCGCGCGAGCAGCAAGCGCACGGGCGGCTCGAGCTCGAGGCGTGCGAGGGCCTTGAGCACCCAACGCCTGACCCAGCGGCTCGTGATCACGCCTGCGGCCAGGATCAGGATCGCCACCAGCAGCCGTGGCCCGAAGCGCACCGCCAGGTCGAGACCGGTCTGCTGGATTTGAGCGATGGATGCGAGGCGCTCGTTCATAGCCTCATGCCGAGCTGGTCGAACAGAAAGGCGTAGATGTCCGCCGACTGTCCGATGCGTATCGAGAGCGCACTCCCGATGCCATGTCCGGCATGGGACTCCACCGCGAGCAGGATGGGATGGTCCGAAGCGTTCGCGGCCTGCAGGCGCGCGATCATCTTCCGCGAGTGCATGGGATTCACGCGGCTGTCGTGCGCGCCGGTCGACATGAAGATGGCCGGGTAGCGCGTGCCATCGACCACGTGATGATAGGGTGAGTAGGCGTACAGCGCTTTGAACTGCTGCGGATCGCGCGTGCTGCCGAACTCCGTGGTGTTGAAGGCGCCGTTGGGATCGAGCTCGACGCGCAGCATGTCGTAGATGCCGACGCGCGAGACCACCGCCCGGAAGAGCTCGGGGTGCTGGGTGAGCACGGCGCCCATCAGCAGGCCACCGTTGCTGCCACCCATGATGGCGAGATGCGCGGGCGAGGTGTAGTGGCGCGCGATCAGATGGCGCGCGGCAGCGATGAAGTCGTCGAACACATTCTGCTTGTGAGTGAGTGCGCCCTGCGCGTGCCACTCCTCGCCGAACTCGCCGCCACCGCGCAGATTGGCGACGACATAGATGCCACCTGCGTCGAGCCACAGCCGGATCGTCGAGCCGAGAAAGCGCGGCACCTGGCTCACGCCGTAGCCGCCATAGCCGTAGAGCAGCACCGGGTTCGCGCCGTTCAGCGCGGTGCCACGGCGCCGCACGATGTTGAGCGGCACGCGCGTGCCGTCCTTGGAGGTCGCGAACTCCCGCACCACCTCCGCATCGGCGAAGGAGACCGGACTCGTCTCCGCGAGCTGAGTCGGCGCCGCCGTGCGCGTCGTCTCGACGTAGCGTGAGTAGGACGGTGGCGTCAGATAGGTCTCGACCGAGTAGGCGAGCACGTGGTCGCCGAGGGGCACGACCTGCTGGACGGACGCCACGGGCGGCAGCGGCAGCTCGCCGCGAGAGTTTCCCTCATGATCATAGATCGCAACTCGCGACGGACCGCCGACGAGCTCGCGCAAGTAGATGGCATCGCGCGTGGCGACGACGGGCTGACCGCCGAACTCACCCGCCGGCTGCATGACCGCGTCCGACTCGGGCACGAGCACTTGTGCGTGCGCGAGCGCCGGATCGCTCACCGCGAGGCGCAGCAGCTTGCCGCGCGGCGCGTCCTTGCGGGAGATGAGATACACCGCATCGTCCGGACCGAGCGCCGCGGCGACGATGCCATCCTCGAAGTGCGTGATCTGCGTGACGTGGCCGCTCTGGTCGAGCAAATAGTGCGCGTACTGGCCGCCGTCGCCGTTAGCGACCGAGGCGATGACGTACTTCGAGCTCTCCCGTCCATTCAATGCGACCTCGGCGATCTTGGGAAAGTCCTTGCCGAGCACGTACGCATCGTGCGCGGGATCGTCCCCGAGACGGTGCCGATAGATGCGCTGATAGAAATGCTGCTCCTCCGCCGGCCGGTCCGGGCCTGGATAGCGCGTGTACCAGAAGGACTTGCTGTCGGCGAGCCATGCGAGACTGCCGCCGGCGGTGGGAAACTGCGCGCGCGGGATGACTTCGCCACGCTCACGGCCGCTGTCGACATCGAAGAGATGCACCGAGCCGTCCTCGCTGCCGTTCTTCGAGAGTGACACTGCCAGCAAGCGACCATCCGGGGAGGGAACGAACCAGTCGATGGCGGTGGTGCCCGACGGATCCATGGCGTTCGGATCGACGATCACCCGCGCGTGCGCCGGCTCGAGGTCGGCTCCGAGTACCGCGATCATTGGCTGCTGCTTGGGAGGCTGGCTGTAGAGCGCGAATACCTTGCCGCCCGCTGCGTACAGCGACCCGTACGAGCTCGAGGTCGCTGCCGCCTCCTTCATCAGGCGATCGAAGATCGCCTGCCGATACGGGAGCGCATCCAGGTAATGGCGGGCGCGATCATTCTGCGCGGCGCTCCACTCCTGCACCTGCGGCGAGTCGCCGTCCTCGAGCCAGCGATACGGATCGGAAACGCTGACGCCGTGATAGGTCGTGGTCACGTTACTGGTCCGGGTGGCCGGCGCCGGAGCGAGCGAGGCATACGCGAACGTGGCCAGAGCTCCGACGATCATCAGGCAGCCCGCGAGCAGATTGCGGGCCGCGCCGTTCTTTGTTCTCATGTGTTTGCACCGCTCTTGAAGTCCCTATCAGCCCTCATTATCGCAGGAGCTGCCACGGCGGGGAGCCCCAGATCGATTTCAGCGCCCACGGGCGACGGGCGAGCCGCCGCCACCGCGAGCGGCCGCCACCGCGGCCGCCATCGCGCGCCGGCTACTTCGCGCCCTTGCCGTGCCAGATCGCCAGCATGTCGGGCGAGCCCTGCGCTCGTACTCCGTTGTCGGTCAGGATGTCCTCCGTGGCAGCCACGATCTCCTGGCGCGGAAATACCAGCGCCTCACCGCCCCGGTTGTCGAATTCGAAGGTGACGAACTCATCCTTGAGATCGCGCAGCAACGTGACCAGATGGGAGAGGCTGCGCACCCGCGTCCCGTTGACCGAGTAGAGCACCGCACCGGCCGGGCTGGAGTAGCCCTTGGCGAGCTTGTGCGGAAAGAACGGCGAGGGGACGACCACCAGCTCCTCGTGCGCGGCATCCGGCGGATCGCCGCGCTCGGTGACGAGCGGGCTGCGGATGTAGCTGAAGCTGCTCATCATCCCCGCGTTGTTCGCGAGGAACGACAGAAACAGCGAGGTTGCCTTGGAGAACACCAGGGGACCGTAGATGAAATACGGCGGGTATTCACCGTGCGCATCCGGGATGAGCAGCTGGCGGTGCTCGGCGACGGGCAGCTCCACGGCCAGCGTGCGTCCACCACGCACGATCGTCAGCGCGACTTTGCCGTTGCGGGCTGCTTTCTGCACCAGATAGCGGAAGCTCACGCGCAGATCGCCCTCGAGGCTGATCATGCCCTGGTCATCGATCGGCGTATCGCCGATGCGCGTGATCACATCCCATTCCTTGAGCGGGTAGGCGCTGTCGGAGCGAAAGGGTTGATGCACGACCACACCTTCCACCGTCTTGTCGAGCTTCAAGTACGCGCGCAGCGCCGGATTCTCCAGAGTCTGCAGCTCGTCGTACATGCTCGGCTTGCCCTCGTAGCGACCGCCCGTGATCCCCTTGAGAAACAGATCGATCTCCTCGTTGGGAATGATGTAGCCGATGTTCTGCGACTCACCCCCGAGCCGGCTGAAGGCGAGGCCGATCATCTTGTCGCCGACGATCGCAGGACCGCCGCTGTTGCCGGGGTTGATCGCGGCATCGATCTGGATGCGCAACCCCGAGACGGGCAGGCTGTAGGGTACGAACTCGATGCGCGAGACGATGCCCTTGGTGATCGAGAGCGAGCTGCCGCCGAGCGGAAAGCCATAGGCGAGCACGGGGTCCTTGATCTGCGGCAGCGTTCGCGCGCGCTCCACGGGCGCATGCTTCGCGAAGAACGACTCGTCATCGAGCTTCAGCACGGCAAGATCGATGTCGGGCGCAACGGCCATCACGGTTGCCGAGATCTTGTCGCCCTCGCGGCTCGCCTGCACCTGCACCTGGCTCGCATAGAGCACCGCGTGCGCATTCGTGAGAATGCGCTTGCCCTCGATGACGACCCCGGAGGCCGTGACCTCGCTCGGTGCCTGCTTGGTCCAGGGCTTGAACGGATCCGGATAGCGCATCGTGGCGAACACCTTGACGATCGCGTTCTCCACGTTGTTGGGAATGGCGGCGGACACGCTCGCAGCGGCCGAGCCCGGCTGCTCGTCCGCGAGGCCGAGGCTCGTCACGAACATGGCGCATGCGATGAGCAGGCTGCGCAGCGGCAGCGGCGCGCGAGCCCGCGAAGCGATGAAGGTGATCATGGAAGCGCTCTAGACCTCGATCTTGGAGAAGCGCCACGCGCCGGCGCAGATCACGACGGCGGTCAGCCCCGCCAGCACGGCGAGATCCAGTGTCGTGCCGAAGTGTGTTTGTGCGATGAGCATCGCGCGCAAGCCGTCGACACCGTAGGAGAGCGGGTCGATCGCGGTGAACAGCGCGAGCACCTTGGGCAGATTGTCGAGGGGAAACAGCGCGCCGGAAAGAAAAAAGATCGGCAGCACGAGGAAGTTCATCACCATCTGAAAGCCCTGCATGTCCTTGAGGCTCGAGCCGATGGTCGTGCCGAGCGCGGTGAACAGCGTCGCGATCAGAGCCAGGAAGGCGATCGCTGCGGGCACGGCGGCGAGGTTGACGGGACGGAAGCCGGCGACGACGCAGACGATCGCGACCAGCAGGCCCTGCAGCAGTGCCGTGGTCGCCGCGCCGCAAGTGCGCCCGATCATGATCTGAACGCGCGGCACCGGCGCGATCAGCGTCTCCTTGAGAAAGCCGAACTGGCGATCCCACAGCAGCGCGATGCCCGAGAACATCGAGGAGAACAGCACCGTCATCGAGATCACGCCGGGAGCGACGAACTGCAGATAGCTGCCCGCGCCGCTGCGGCGAAATACGGGACTCAAGCCATAGCCGAGCACCAGGAGATAGAGCACGGGCTGACCGAGCGAGGCGATGATCTGCGCCTTCGAGCGTACATAGCGCTTGAGCTCGCGCAGCCAGAGGATGTAGATGACAGGCATGTGGGCCGCCGTCAGCGCCGCCACATGCGCGCCATCTGACGCATGCGGTCGGCAGCGCCGGCGCTCTCGTCGCGAATGGCGGTGCCCGTGAGGGCGAGAAAGGCCTCCTCGAGCGATTCCTTGCCGGTGCGCTGTTTGAGCTGCGCCGACGAGCCGGACGCCACGATCTTGCCGTGGTCGATCACGGCGATGCGCGAGGCCACGCGATCCGCCTCGTCCATGTAGTGGGTTGTGAGGAACACGGTCACCTGCTCCACGCGGTTGAGCTCCTTCACGTGCGTCCACAGCTGATTGCGGCTCTGCGGATCGAGCCCGAGCGTCGGCTCGTCCAGAAATAGGATGCGCGGCGTGTGCAGCAGGCCGCGGGCTATCTCCAGCCGCCGGCGCATGCCCCCCGAGAACTTCAACACCAGGTCGTCGCGCCGGTTCCACAGCTCGAATGCCGTGAGCAGCGTTTGGATGCGCTCGCGTCGCAGCCGGCGCGGCACGCCGTAGAGCACCCCGTGAATCTCCATGTTCTCCCAGGCCGTAAGATTCTGATCTAGGCTCGGGTCCTGGAAGACGATGCCGAAGCGTTTGCGTACCTCGTGCTGCTGCCGCGCAGGATCGAGGCCATCGATGGTCACCTTGCCGCGCGTGGCCGGCGTCAGGGTAGTCAGCATCTTGATGGTGGTGGTCTTGCCGGCGCCGTTCGGCCCGAGAAAGGCGAAGATCTCTCCCGCTGCGACCTCGAAGGAGATGTCGTCGACGGCGACGAGATCGCCGAACTTCTTGGTCAGATTCTGCACGACGATCATCCGCACGCTCCCATTCGTGCAAAGACCTCCCACCGGTCCGATACTATACGGTCAGCGTCCACGCAGAAAAGGGAACCGGATGCTCGCGACGGCCAAGCTCGCCGCTCTAGTGCTGCTGCAGGCAACGTGGTACGCGCAGTCCGCGTTGCCTGCGTCCCTCGCCGCGTACGGTCGCCTGCCCACGCTCGAGGATGTCGCGATCTCGCCCGATGGTACGCGCATCGCGTATGTCAGGACCGAGGGCAACGCGCGCGTCCTCGTGGTCGTGCCGCTCGGCGATCATTCCGCGGCTGCAGGCCTGCGCCTCGGAGACTCCAAGCTGCGCAGCATCTCGTGGGCGGACGACGACGACATCCTGATCCTCACTTCCGCGACCGCGCTGCCGCCGGGTTTCGCGGGCCTGCAGCGCGAGTGGTACATGCTGCAGGTCTACAACTTGAAGAAGAAGAGCGTGGCCATCGTTCCCGACCCACGCCAACTGCCCGAGCTGCGGATGATGAACGTGGTCTCGGGGCGCATCATGGTGCGCCATATCAACGGCGAAACTGTTCTGTTCGTGCCGGGAATTTACGGGCGCGATCTTCCCGGGCTGTTCCGCGTCGATCTGCGTACCGGGCGCGAGAAGCTGCTGCGCCCCGGAGCCACCTCGACACGCGCGTGGCTGGTGAACGGCGCCGGCGAGCTCGCTGCAGAGGAGGACTACTTCGAGGCCGACCAGCGCTGGACGCTCAAGGTGCGCCGTCACGGGCGGCTGCAGGAGGTTGCCTCCGGGCGCGAGTCGATCGAGTTTCCGAAGCTGCTCGGCTTCGGCTCCAATCCCGATACGCTGCTCATGCAGTCGTTCGAGAACGGCGACGGTGTGTGGCGGCTGCTCTTCATCAAGGACGGCACCTTCGGCCCGCCGATGCCGGAGCACGCGACACTGAGCTCGCCCATCGTGGACGGTCAATCGGACACCCTCATCGGCGGCATCTATATCGAGGACGACGTGCGCTACGTGTTCTTCGATTCCTCGATGCAGCAAAGCTGGGACGTAATCCTCCAGGCCTTTCCCGGAGAACGAGTGCGCCTTGCCTCCTCGTCCTCCGACTTCAACAAGATCGTCGTGCGCGTCGATGGCCCCCGCGATGGCTTCGCGTACGAGCTCGTCGATCTGACCACGCATCACGCGATGCGTCTCGGCGCCGTCTACACGGATGTCAGCGAGTCCCATGAGGTGCGCCGTATCACTTATGCGGCCGCGGATGGGTTGCAGATCCCGGCGTATCTCACGCTGCCGCGCGCGCGCGCACACAATCTGCCGCTGATCGTGCTGCCGCACGGCGGCCCGGCAGCGCGCGATACCGCAGAGTTCGACTGGTGGTCCCAGGCTCTCGCGGACCAGGGTTACGCGGTCCTGCGCCCGAATTATCGCGGCTCCGCTCTCGGCTGGAGCTTCACCAGCCGCGGCTTCGGCGAGTGGGGACGCAAGATGCAGACCGACCTATCCGACGGGGTGCGGTACCTCGCCGCCGAGGGCCTCGTGGACCCGGCGCGCGTTTGCATCGTGGGCGCAAGCTATGGTGGCTACGCGGCGCTGGCCGGAGTGACACTGGAGCCCGGGGTCTATCGCTGCGCGGTGGCGGTGGCCGGCATCTCGGATTTGCAGCGCTTCCTGCAATGGACGGGGGAGCGCCGCACGCGCGATGACACGGTCACCGAACGCTACTGGAATCGCTTCATGGGCATCACGGGCCCGGATGACGCGGTGCTGGATCAGATCTCGCCGATCAAACATGTCGATGCGGTCAAGGTACCGGTGCTCCTCGTTCATGGCCGCGACGACACCGTGGTGCCCTTCGAGCAGAGCAACCTCATGTTCGAGGCGCTACGGCGCGCCGGCAAGAACGTCGAGCTGCTCGCGCTCACGCACGAGGACCACTGGCTGTCGCTGAGCGAGACCCGCCTGCAGATGCTCGAGTCGACAGTCGCCTTCCTGCGCGCGCACAACCCGCCGGAGTGACGGCTACGGCTTGCGGAACTTCAGAATGAACTGATCCGTGTGGCCGCGGACCGAAGCATCGAAGACCGCGGCCGTGTGCGGATCCTGCGCGTTGTGCAGAATGTCGCTGCTACCGACGTACTTGAACCCGGCGGCGAGTACTTCGCTCTTCGCCGCCGCCGGATCGATGCGATGCAGCGTCTTAGTGTCCTGCACGCCCGAGCCCGCCGCCGCTGCATGATCGAGCAGGAAGTAGGTGCCGCCCGCCTTCAATGAATCGAAGATGCGCTTGTTGAACGCTGCGATATCCGCATTCGGCAGATTGTGGAAGTCGTGATAGTTGTCGGAGGTCCACACCACGTCCACCGGCTCCGGCAGACCCAACCCCGGGCCCCCGGGCCCGAACGTAAGCACGGTGACGTTCGCATAGGCCGGATCCTGAGCGATTGCCTGCACGGCGGCCGCCGGATTCGGCGCGTTCGCCGGCGCGTTCGGCCGCGGCGGCGGCGCGAGCACGAAGACATGGCCCGAGGGACCCACGATCTTGCTGAGGAGACGCGTGTAATAGCCCCGTCCGGGTATCAGCTCCGCGACCTTCTGTCCGGGCTTGATGCCCGCGTAGGCGAGCGTCTCGGCGGGCTTGCGCGCCGCGTCGCGCTCCTTGTCGGCATCCGGCCTGCCCGTGTCGGCCACTGCGGCGCTCACGTAAGCGGGAATGGCCGCGGCATGAGCACTGGAGCCGAGAACCGCTACACCGGCGGCCGCGGCCGCGATCATCCACACAGATGCGCGAAGCATGTGAGATCTCCCCTCGAGCGAGGCGCCGACTTTAGCACCCCCCGAGCTCGAATGCCTGTGCCAGAAGCTCATAGGAGCGTATCCGCGCCGCGTGCTCGTGCACGATGGTGACGATCATCAACTCACCGAGCTCGAGCGCCCCGGCGATCGCCAGCAGCTGCGCGCGCACTTTGTCGGGCGAGCCGCACACATGCCGCGGCCACTCGCTCGTGGGCTCGCTCAGATAGGGCGGCGCCGGCGTTGCCAGCTCGCGCTCGGCCTCCTCGATGGTGGGAATAGGACGTAGATCCCCTTGGCGCAGGCGCCGGCCCATGAGCCGGACGCTCATGGCGAGCCGCTCGGCCTGTGCGTCGCTCTCAGCGCATACGGCGCCGAGCGCGACGATGGCGCACGGCGCATCGAGGTAGCGCGACGCTTGAAAATTGCGCCGGTAATGCTCGATGCAGGCGCGCGTGGGCTCGGGCGCGATGAAGTGCGCGAATGCATACGGCAACCCGAGTTGCGCGGCGGCTGCCGCGCTCCACAGGCTCGAGCCCAGCAGCCATACGACCGGGGTACCGGGCATGGCGGGTGAGACATTGATGCGGCTGAAGGGATGCCGCGGCGCGAACTCGCGGTGCAGAAAGCCGAGCAGCTCCGCCAGCTGATCCGGAAAGTCATCCGGCATCGGCGTCGCGAGTCTCTCGCGGCGCAGTGCGAAGGTCTCGAGCGGCGCGCCGCCCGGTGCGCGGCCGATGCCGAGGTCGATGCGCTCGGGATACAGCGCGTGCAGCATGCGAAACTGCTCGGCGACTTTGAGCGGGCTGTAATGCGGCAGCATGACTCCGCCCGAGCCGATGCGAATGTTGCGCGTCTCCGCGCCGAGCCGCGCAATGAGAATCTCCGGCGCAGGGCTTGCCAGAGTCTGCGTCGCGTGATGCTCGGCGATCCAGTAGCGCCGATAGCCGAGCCGATCCGCCACGCGCGCGAGCTCGATAGTATTTTGCAGGGCCTGCGCCGCCGTGGCACCGGCAGGCACAGGTGATTGATCGAGTACTGATAGATCCATTGAGCTCCTAGCTTAGAGCGCGCGTGTGACGCGCGTCACACGCGGCCCTCCATTAACTCTTCGTAAGAGTTGTCGGCGCGTCTCAGCCTGCGACGTTGTTAACGTCTGTAAATACCCTAACCCGGCTCAAATTACGCCCGATTCAACCATTCGAACTTGCAGTCTTAACGAGGAGACACTCATGTTGAAGTCTGCCCGAAAGATTATGACAGTGGCCGCGGTGACTGTGTCGCTCGCGGGTCTCGCCACCGGCGCACTCGCCGACACGCAGTGGCAGAAAGATCACCCCCGCCGCACCGAGGTCAATGCGCGGCTCGCCAACCAGAATGCGCGCATCAAGAAGGAGCGTCAGGAAGGCGAGATCACCAAGTCGCAGGCCAAGCAGCTGCACCGCGACGACCACACGATCCGCCAGGAGGAGCGCGCCATGGCCAGCACCAACGGTGGTCATATCACCAAGGCTGAGCAGCGCGCGCTGAATCAGCAGGAAAACCAGGTCAGCAAGCAGATCGGTAAGTAGGACGGCAGCGTCTCGCAGCCTGCTCCCGGGCGCGCGCCGCGCCCGGGAGCGTTTGTCTTTCTGCGCGCGACACGCCACTGACTCAGATTCGTGAGCTGCGCTGCGTCTCGCGCATGCACGTTGCCGTCACGAGCGTGCAGCAGATGCAGGCGGTCACATACCAATAGAAGAGCGACTCGCTGCCGAGGTCTTTGAGCTTCAGCGCCACATACGGCGCGGTCCCACCGAAGAGCGAGACGGCAAGCGCATAGGGCAGCCCAACGCCGAGCGCACGAATCTGCGCCGGAAACAACTCGGCTTTCACGATCGGACTGATGGCTGTGTAGCACGAGGTGATCGCGAGCGCGATCATGATGAGCACGAACGCCGTGAGCGCACTGTGCGCGTGCTCGAGCCCCGTCAGCAGCGGTAGCGTGCCGAGCGCGCCCAGTAACCCGAAGCTGATCAATAGCGGACGGCGTCCCACGCGGTCCGAGAGCGCTCCCGCAAGCGGCTGCAGCAGCATGTAGCAAAAGAGGCTCGCCGCGGAGACGAGCGTCGAGTCGTGATAGGAAAGTCCGGCGGTGTTGACGAGAAACGTCTGCATGTAGGTCGTGAAGGTGTAGAAGGCGATGGTGCCTCCCACGGTGAGCCCCATCACGAGCAGCGCCTCGCGCGGATAGCGCGCGAGTACGGCAAGCTCGCCTGCCCCACCGCTCGCCGGGCTCGAGCGCACGAACGTGGAGCTTTCTGCAAGCCTGCGTTGCAGACCAAACGCGACCGCCGCGCACAGGGCTCCGATCACGAAGGGCACGCGCCAGCCCCAGGCGGCGAGCTCGCGCGGTGTGAGGAGCACGAACTGCAGCACGAGCAGCACACTGATCGCGAGCAGCTGTCCCATGATGAGGGTCACGTACTGGAAGCTCGTATAGAAACCGCGTCGCGCCGGCGGCGCCACCTCGCTCAAATAGGTGGCACTCGTGCCGTACTCACCGCCGACGCTGAAGCCCTGAAGCGTCCGGGCGAGAAGCAGCAGCGCGGGCGCCGCGATGCCGATCGTTGCGTAGCCTGGCGTGAGCGCGATCAGCAGCGAGCCCGCGCACATGAGCAGCACCGCTAGGGTCAGTGCCGCACGGCGGCCGCGCCGGTCCGCATAGCGGCCGAGCAGCCAACCCCCGATCGGCCTCACCAGAAAGCCGAAGGCAAACACGGCGGCGGTGCTCAGGAGCTGCGCGGTGCGATTTCCGGCAGGAAAGAACGTCTGCGCGAAGTACAGCGAGAACGCGCCGTAGACGTACCAGTCGTACCACTCGATTAGATTGCCGACCGAGCCGCCGAAGATCGCGAACAGCCGCGTGCGCGATGCCGCGTGCGGCTCCGTGGCAGCGAGCGCCGGTCCTGCCGTGCTGAGCTCGCTAGGCTCGATGATGGCGTGTCAACGGCGGCTGCAGGCTGGGGGCCCGCGCCGTGCTCGCCAGGCGAGCCGCCCGCCGTTGCAGCGCGCCGCGCAGGCCGAGGTAGAGCGGCGGAGACGGATCCATCACGAGCGGCGCCGGAGAAGGCACCGCGGGTGCTCCGGCCTCGGGCAGATGGACGGGCGTGCCGCCTGCATCGCGTGCAACATCGCGCGGGCCGGCAACAGGTAAGTGCGCCGCCACGAGCTCGGGTGGCGGTGAGACTTCCTCGGGCGTCAGCAGCAGCCCGCAGCGGCGGATGAAGCGGCCGACACCGGTGCGGCTCGAAAGCATCGTGAGTGGTGCCGAGAGCAGCAGCCCCGCGAGCACCGGGCTCATCCACCAGATGTACTTCGGAACGATGAGCAGGATGGCCGCGCCCCAGACGAGGCCGAGCAGGATGTGCCACTTGTGCCGTGCCAGAGCTTGCAGCAGGGTCACGCCCCTGTCGCCGCGCTCCTGCGTGTTCCAGGTGACCGGGCGGCCCGCCAGCGTAGAGACGACGAAGGTCGAGTGGAACACCATCATGGGCGGCGCGAGCAGCATGCTGAAGACCTGCTCGAGCAGCACGCTGAACGCGAGGCGCGTAGCACCACCGAAGCCGCGCCGCAGGATCGGGTTGCAGAGCGCGAGTGTCGTGCCGAGCACCTTCGGCAGCAGCAGCACGACGATCGTCATCGACAGCAGCGCTGCGATCTCGCCCTCGCGATACTCGGGCCACGTCGGGAACAGCGTATACGCGCCGATCGGGAAGTACTGATGTCCCTGGAGCGCATCCTGACACGTGATGATCGAGCTCAGGATCAGCACCGCGAACCACATGGGTGAGGTGGCATACGAGAGGATGCCCGTCAGCATGTGCATGCGGCTCACCCAGTGCAGCCCGCGCAGCGACAGCACGTTCCAGTGCTGCAGATTGCCTTGCGCCCAGCGCCTGTCGCGCGCCGCGAAATCTATGATGTTGGAGGGCACTTCCTCCCAGCTGCCCTCGAGATCGGGCACCAGCCACACCTCGTAGCCCGCGCGGCGCATGAAGGCCGCTTCCACGAAATCGTGACTCAGGATCTCCCCGCCGAGCGGCGCGCGCCCCGGCAGGCGCGGCAGCGCACAGGCGCTTGCGAACGCATCCAGGCGCAGGATCGCGTTGTGCCCCCAGTAGTTGCTCTCGCCGAGCTGCCACCAGGCAAGTCCACTCGAGAGCATCGGGCCGTTCAGTCGTGCGGCGAACTGCACCATGCGGGCGAAGAGCGTCTCGCGGCCCGCGGGCAGCGGGGCCGTCTGGATGATGCCCACCTCGGGATGGGCATCCATGAGCCGCCCGAGCGTCACGAGGGCGTGGCCGCTCATCACGCTGTCGGCATCGAGCACGATCATGTACTCGTAGGCGCCGCCCCAGCGGCGCACGAAGTCGGCGATGTTGCCGGACTTGCGCTGCGTGTTCTCAGGTCGGCGCCGGTAGAAGACGCGTCCCGCGGCATGATGGCGCGCCACGAATTCCTTCCACAGCGCCTCTTCCTGCTCGGCGATCTCCTCCTTGCGGGTGTCGGAGAGTACGAACAAGTCGAAGGCCGACTGCTCGGGCTCGGCGGCGAGCGAGGTCCAGATCGCCGCCAGGCGCGCCATGACGAGCGCCGGCTCCTCGTTATAGACCGGTACGACGACCGCGACGCGGCTGCGCAGCTCGACCTGCGCCGCGCCATCCGCGCTGATCACCGCGTGGTCGCGGCCCGCAAGCCGGATGATGAAGCCCGCGACCGCAGTCCAGAACGCGCCCGCAATCCACGTGAACAGGGCGAAGAACAGCGCCAGCGTC
>Ga0335077_10001087_pt1 | contig 31801 bp, 20 predicted proteins | sample Lox_Sample_31_FD_207151 | JGI IMG/M metagenome (GOLD analysis project Ga0335077, IMG submission 207151) | Soil microbial communities from Loxahatchee National Wildlife Refuge, Florida, United States - Lox_Sample_3.1 | ecosystem: Environmental > Terrestrial > Soil > Wetlands | place: USA... | reverse complement strand
AGGAGGAGCTCCCGGACCTTCCGCCCCAGACTCCGCCTCGTGCCCCTCTCGAACCCCTCGGCGCTGATGAGGATCGACTTGGCGGTCTGCTGGGTGATGGTCGATCCCCCCTGGATGTGCTTGCGAAGCACGAAGGTGTTCACGGCGGCGCGCAGCGTCCCGAGCAAGTCGATGCCGCCGTGCTCGAAGAAGTGCTGGTCCTCCGAGGCCACGAAGGCCTGGACGAGCTTATGGGGGATGCGCTCGTAGGGGACGACCTTGCGCCGCTCGTTGAAGAACTCACCGGCGATCTGACCATCGCCGGAGATCATCTCGGTGATGATGGGGGGCCGGTACCGTTCGAGCGAGGGGATGTCCGGAAGACCCCGCGCGTAGTGAACGTAGCCCGCCACGAGCGCCACCGCGGCCGCGTTGACGCAGGCGATGAGGAGGAACAGGCCCCAGCGGAGCGCCCGGCGGGTGAGCGAGCGCCGGGGCAGCCCGTCGAGGACCACCCGGGAGGGCAAGCCGGTCGCCCCCGGCACCGGGGGAGGACTCTCAGGCGTCGTATCCACCTCCATGGGCTCGCCAATCTATGCGCGCTTTCCCTTGCAGTTCAACGGTGCAGGTCCTGGCGCGCCCGGCCCTTCCCAAAAAAGAGCCGCCTTGGCTCTAGGAGGGGCCGGCGGAGGGACCGGCCTTGCGCCCCACGTCCGGCGATGAAGACGCCTCCACCGTCGGGAAGAACGCCACGTCGGCGCCCAGGAGGTGGTCGTGGACGACCCGGACCACAAGGAAGTTCAAGAGCTCCTGCACCCCCACCCGCCCACCCTCGATGAGGCCGTCGAGCCGCACCGCCTCGTCCACGAGCGCTCGGTGAAGGGCCATGTGCTGGGACCGCCCGCTGAACCCGACCCGCTCGAGGAGCTGCTCCTCGTCGGCGAAGTGGGACACGGTGTGGGCGAGCAGTGCCGCGAGCCGCGACCGGATGACCTCTCGAGGCGCGCCCGACATGGCCTCGTCCATGACGGCGTTGCCGAGCGCGAACATCTGCCGGTGCTGTCCGTCGATGAGCGGGTCTCCGCACTCGTAGGTCGGATCCCAGACCAGCTGGAACAGCCGGTGCTCGGCGCTGTCGCCCCGCCCGGGAGCGAGATCCACCCGGTTCCGGCCCGCCCCCTTGGCTTGGTACAGGGCCAGGTCGACCCGCTTCAAGAGCTGTTCCATGGACTCGGTGGGGTCGAGCTGGGCGACGCCTGCGCTCAGAGTGACCTTCGCCGGAACTCCGCAATCGGTGCGGGCCACCTCCTCCCTGATCCGATCGGCGAGGCGCACCGCAGCGATCGCGCTCACCCCCGGGGCGAGCACCGCGAACTCCTCGCCCCCCCAGCGGCAGGGGGTGTCCGTGCTCCGGGCGGTCCGCGCGATCGCCTTCCCGATCGCGGAAAGGGCCCGATCGCCGGCATCGTGCCCGAACCGATCGTTCAGCTCCTTGAAGTGATCGACGTCCAGGAGGACGAGCGAAGCGACCTGGGTGTACCGGCGGCACCGGGCCAGCTCGATCGCCATGACCTGCTCGAGTTGGCGTCGGTTCCAGAGGCCGGTGAGGCCGTCGGTTGCGGCCTCGCGCTCGAGGGCCCGTAGGGACCGCACCAGTCGCTGCGCCGCTTCCTCGGCCTCTGCCTTGGCGGCGAGGAGCTCTTCCTCCGCGCGCTTGCGCCGGCTCACGTCCCGGAGGACGAGCACGATGGACGCCCGGCCGTCCTCGGCGGCGACCCTCTGGGCGTTGGCCTCGGTCCACAGGGCGGTCCCGCCCTGGGGGTGGATACGCATCTCGGTCGGCCCTCGGCGCGCGTCGCGGAGCATGTCGAGCACGAGGTGGACATCCTCGCGGTCCACGAAATCGCGGATCGGCCGGCCGATGAGTTCGGCCGGCTCGGCGCGGCCCAGCATGGCGATCCCGCAGCGGGAGGCGAACTGGATTCGCCCTTCGGCGTCGGCCACGAAGATCGCATCCGGGGCAGCGTCCAGGAACGCGCTGTGGGGCAATGGGTCGCTCATGGGCACCCCGGGGATCGATCCGCCAAAGAGCGATGATGCCTGGCCCGGGCGCGCGAGGCCAAGTCGGAGCGGGGCACTTGGGAGGCCGACCTCGTCGGCCAGGGCCCGCGGAACGGGTCAGGAGGACCCCCTCTACGTCCGGGGGGGGACCTCTCCGGGATGGCGCCAGCCTTCACTCACCCCCGGCGGGGGGAGGTTGGCACGGGAGAGAACCTCGACGAGCTCCACCGGCAAAGGCGCCTCGAGCCTGAGGGGCGAGCCGGTCATGGGTTGCGGGAGGGTCAGCTTCCAGGCATGGAGTGCCATCCGGCGGAGCCCCCACCGCGCCCGCGAAAGCCGGTTGAAGGCGAAGTCGCCGTAGCGGCGGTCGCCCGCCACGGGGTGGCCGACCGCCTCGAGATGGCGCCTGATCTGGTGGGTCCGGCCGGTCTCGATCCCGACGGAGAGGAGCGAGACCTCCTTCGTGGAGGAGACGACCTTCCAGCGCGTCACCGCCTCCTGCAGGTTCACCCCGCGTGCTGCCCGCGAGCGGGCGCTCTGCTCGTGCTCGGGAAGCGGGAGGTCGACGATTCCCGCGTCCCGCGGCATCTTCCCCTTCACGATCGCGAGGTAGGTCTTCCTCACCTCGTCGCCTCGGGTGAAGATCTCGGTGAGCCGCACCATCGCCTTGCGGTGTTTGGCGACGAGGACGACGCCGGAGGTCTCGCGGTCGAGACGGTGGGCGGGCGAGGGTCGAAACTCGGTGGGGGGGAGGTCCGAGGTCTCGAGATACGCTCGCGCCATCTCGACCAGGGTCGCCCCCTCGATCCCGGTCCCCGGATGGGCCGCCAGGCCCGCGGGCTTGTCGACGGCGAGGACGTCGTCGTCCTCGTACAGCACCTTGAAGGTGACGGGTCGCCCTCGGCCCCGCTCGGCCGGCGGGAGCCGCGCGAGCAGCCTCTCCTCGTCCCCGCGGATCACGACCACGTCGCCCGCTGCGACGAGTTGCTCGGCTCGACCGCGGGCCCCGTTGACCCGAACCTTTCGGGTCCGGAACATCTTGTACACATGGCTCAAGGGCACGTCGCGCAGCGCCTTGCGGACGAGCTTGTCGAGCCGCTGGCCGGCGGCATCCGGCGACACCGTGAACTGGATCACGGCACCGTTCTACCGGAGATCGCCCCCTCTAGGCCCGCGAAAGCACGATGCGCGCAGCAGACGCCCCGTCGACCTCTTGGCGCTCGCCGCAGGTGAACCCCCGGGAGGCGAAGCGCCGCTCGATCTCCGCGGCGGCCGACCGGGCGTCGATCCCGTGCTCGGAGAGGCGAGTCTTCATGCCCAGGTCGCGGAAGAACGCCTCGGTCCTCTCGATGGCCTTTTCGGCCGTGTCCACCCCGAAGATCCGCCGCCCGTATTGGGTGAGCTTGTCTCGCTTCGCCTCGACGCGCTCCCTCATGGCGCCGGGAAGGATCACGGCGAGGGTCACGGCGTGGTCGAGGCCGTACAGCGCCGTCAGCTCGTGGCCGATCATGTGGGTGGCCCAGTCCTGGTCCACGCCGCAGCCGATGAGCGAGTTGAGCGCCTGGGTGGCCGACCACACGAAGGTCGCCCTCGCCTCGTAGTCGGGTGGGTCGGCCAGGATCTTGTCGGCGTTCTCGAGGAGGGTCGCCAGGATGGCCTCGGCCTGCCGGTCCTGCAGGGGTGCGGGCGCGAGCGTCGTGGCGTACTGCTCGAGGACGTGGACGTAGGCGTCCACGATCCCGTTCACCACCTGGCGGCGCGGCAGGCTGTAGGTGGTGGTGGGATCGAGGACGGCGAAAACCGGGAAGCAGCAGGGGGCGCCGAAATAGTACTTCTCCCCCCGCTCGCGGCGGGAGATGACGGCGGTCGGGTTTCCCTCCGAGCCCGTGGCCGGCAGGGTCATGACGCAGCCGACCGGCACGGCGTCCCGCACGCTTTCCCCGTGGTCGAGGAGGAAGTTCCAGGGATCCTTCCCCTCGGGATAGCGGGCGGCCGCGCCGATGAACTTGGTGCCGTCCAGGACCGAGCCCCCGCCCACGGCTAGGAGGAAGTCGACCTTCTCGCCCTTCACCACCTGCACCGCCCTCATGAGGGTCGCATATTCCGGGTTGGGCTCGATCCCCTGGAACTCGATCACGCTGCGGCCGGCGAGCGCCCGGAGCACCTGGTCGCGGACCCCGTTCTTCTTGAAGGAGCCGCCGCCGCTCGTCAGGAGCACCCGGGCCTCCCGGGGAACGAGGCTCGAGAGCATTGCGATGGTGCCCCGTCCGAGCACCATGCGGGTGGGGTTATAGAACGTGAAGTCGTGCATGAGGGACATGCTACACGGCCCCGGGTAGGGGCGGAATGGCCTGTTGGCCGCAGCGGTCGGTGGGCTGGGGCGAGAGTGCGCTACAAGAGCTCGAGCTGCTCGTGCTCCCGCAAGGGCTCCGCCCTGAGCCCCTCGCGCCTCAGCGCGGCCGCGAGGGCATCGGCCTCCCCGTGGACGGTGAGGACCCGGCTCGCCCCCGTGGCCCGAGCGTACCGCACGAGCGCCGGGAAATCGGCATGGTCGGAGAGCGGGAAGGCCGCATCCACTCCCCGGAAGAACCGGCCCCCGCCGAGCGCCCACCCGGTGCAGACCGCGGTCCGCTTCCGCCGGAGCCCGCGCATCGCGACGCTGCGGGCGAGATGCGGAGGGCAGACCACCACCTCCCCTGGTCCCGCTCCCTCGGGTCCCAGCGGCCGAACGCCGCGGAGCGCGACGCCCATCCTCTCGTAGACCTGGTTCACGCCTTGGACCACCGGATGAGCGCGACAGGAATATCCGCGGTCCACGAGGTGCTTCAGGATCTCCTGCGCCTTTCCCAGGGCATATCCGAGAAGGATGGGGGTCGCGCCGTCGGTGAGCGCGTCGTCGACGAAGCGCCGGATCGAGGCCCAGATCTCGTCCCTGGGGGGAAAGACGTAGCGGGGGAGGCCGAAGGTGGACTCGAGGACGAGCACGTCGCAGGGCATGACCTCCGCCGGCTCGGCTGCCCCGGTGGGCTCGGTGCAGAGGTCCCCGGTGTAGCCGAGCGAGACTCCGTCCCGTGTGATCCGAAGCTGTGCGGACCCGAGCACGTGGCCGGCCGGGAAGAGCTCGAGGGTCAGCTCGCCTAGGCCGAAGGGGGTCCGGGGGGCGGCCGGGAGGTGCTCCGCCCTGGTTCGGCGAGGCGTCCCGAGCCGGTGGCGAACGAGGGCGAGGGTGGCCTCGGTGGCGATGGTCCGTTCGTGGCGGGCGAGATGGTCGCCATGGGCATGCGAGACGAAGGCGCACTCCACCCGTCGCGTCGCGTCGAGGTGGAGGGTGGAGTTCACCACCCTAAGCCCACCGCGGTGTAGCTCGACGAGCGGCCGCCGCATCGCCGACCTTGTACCGCATCGCCCCCACGGTCCCGAATCCCTGACCGGCGGGGGGGCGACCCCTCGGCGGGGGAGGGCGGGACCACATGCCCTCTGGCGGGTGTCAGCCCCACCGGGCAACATGCGCCTCCGGCTGCTCGCCCCCCGCCCAGACGTGCGCGCCCGATCGGCGGTCGTACCTCGGGCCGGGTGCGGGCTGCTCCAACGCGAACGCGCCTCGTGCGCCCTGGAGGGCCGGGATGAAGAGAGTCATCGAAGTGGAAGAGCGCGTACCCCTGCTGCAGGGCTTCCCCCTCTCGCTTCAGCACCTCTTCGCGATGTTCGGGGCGTCCGTCCTCGTCCCCATCCTGTTCAACCAGTCGGCGAAGACGGTGGTGGTCGACCCGGCGCTGGTGCTCCTCCTAAACGGGATCGGGACCCTCATCTATCTCGTCATCTGCCGGGGGAAGGCGCCGGCCTTTCTCGGCTCGAGCTTCGCGTTCATTGCGCCCACGATCACGTGCATCACCCTCGCCAAGACGCCCCAGCTCGGCTTCGCCCACGCGACGGGCGGGTTCGTCTTTGCCGGCCTGGCCTTCATCGTGGTCTCGCTCATCATCCGCTTCGCCGGTCGACGATGGATCTCCATCGTCCTCCCCCCGGCCGCCATGGGCCCCATCGTCGCCCTCATCGGCCTGGAGCTCGCACCGGTGGCGACGAACATGTCCTTCTACAAGGGGACGGCGATGGACGGCGTCTCGACGTTCATCTCGCTCTTCACCCTGGCGGTGGTGCTGGTGGGGTCGATGGTGTTCCGCCGGTTCTTCGCCGCCATCCCGGTTCTCATCGGGGTCCTCGCCGGGTACCTGCTCTCGGTCATCGTGAACGTCTGGGTCCCAGGGACGATCGACTACTCCGCGGTGACGAGCGCGCCGTTCCTCACCTTCCCGAAGCCGGTCTTCCCGGTGTTCGACTGGGGCTCGATCCTCATCGTGCTCCCGGCGGCACTGGTCGTCATCTCCGAGCACATCGGCCACCTCTTCGTCACGAGCAACATCGTGGGGCGCGACCTGCTCAAGGTACCGGGCCTCCACAACTCGCTGCTCGGGGACGGGCTGTCGACGACGCTCTCGGGCCTCACCGGCTCCTGCCCGACCACCACCTACGGGGAGAACATGGGGGTCATGGCCATCACCCGGGTGTACTCGGTGTGGGTGATCGGTGGGGCCGCCGTGATCTCCATCGTGGTGGCGTTCTTCGGGCAGGTGAGCGGCGCCATCCGGACCCTCCCGGTTCCGGTCATCGGCGGCATCAGCATGATGTTGTTCGGGGTCATCGCCGCTTCGGGCTTGCGCATGCTCATCGAGGCCAAGGTCGACTACTCCAGGTCCCGGAACCTGCTCCTCTCGGCGGTGGTCTTCGTGATCGGCATCTCCGGCGTGCCCATCCAGGTCGGCAACACGCAACTCAAGGGCATGGTGCTCGCAACCCTGGTCGGCATCTTCCTGAGCCTCGTGTTCTACGTCATGGAGAAGCTGGGCTGGACCAACGAGCCGTCCGAGGTCCTCCCCGAGGGTGGGCTCTCCACCACGGGGGAGGCGAGCCGGACCGCGGCCTCGCCGCAGCTGTAGGGAGATCTCCGCCCCCGGAGCAACCACCCGATCCGGCCTCGGGTCGGGTGGACCCATTTCTGCCTAGGCCGTCCGTCCTGTACCATTCGTCCATGCCGTTGTTTATCGAGAACCCGCGCAAGGCCCCCCGCGCGCCCGTGCGGTGCGAAGCCCGCGTCGCGCTCCGCGAGGGAGGCTTTTGGGCGGGGCCCACGAGCGACTACGGGCCCAGGGGCTGTCAGGTCTCCGCCCCGCTCCGGCTCGACCCGGGCTCGAGGCTCTTCCTCGAACTCGTGAACGAGCGCGTCGCCGGCCCCTTCCAGCTCTCGGGCCGCGTGGCGTGGTCGAGCATGCAGCCTCCCTGGCGCAGCGGCATCGCCTTCGATGAGGGGAGCGTGACCGTGGCGACCCGCTTCTTCGACCGACTCGCGGCCGCCTATCCGGGGCTCGACACCTACGGGCGGGCCCCGGATCGCATCCCCGCCGACGGGATCCTCGCCCCCTTGCCGCCCCCCGCGGTCGAGCCCCTCCTCACCGTAGCCGAGCGGGACCTCATCCGCGCCGTCGGACCCGGCGCGACCCCGCAGGCGCTCCGCTCGCGCTTCGGCGATCGCTGGCTCGTCGCTCTGAACGCGACCTTCTCGCTCCTCGGGCGTCGCTACCTCACCGTGGGAAGCCCCGATCCGGCCGCCGCCCGCGCCTGGGAGCCGCTCCTCATGAGGCCGACCGTGGAATGAGCGAGGAGCGACCCGCTCGACGGTCGCCCCCTTTGAAAACGGCCGATCGCTTTAGCGAAGGAGGAGGTAGTACAGGCGGCCTTGCTGCTTCATTCGCCCCGCCGCGTTCTCGGCGTAGGCGCCGCTGCCGAAGAACACGTCGATGCGGGCGGAGGTCCGGATCGCACCCCCGGCGTCCTGGTCGAGCATGAAGCGCGAGAACGGGCGCATGGCGGGCTGGACGGCGTCGACCGGCCGCTCGGTCTCGATGAAGCAGAGCGCACCCTTCGGAAAGACGCGCGCGTCTGCGGCCACGGTGCGGTCGGGGGTCACCGCGACGCCCAGGGACCCGGTCGGGGCGTCCGCGAACCGGAAGAAGACGTAGGAGGGGTTCCGGGCCAATAGGTCGGATTGGGCGGCCGGGTTTTGGGCCAGCCAGGCGCGGACGCTCTGCATCGAGACGTCCTCCGGCTTGAGCTCGCCGCGCCTCACGAGCTCCGATGCCACCGCGACGTAGCGGTGCCCGTTCTTGCCCGCGAAGGTGACCACCTGGGTGGTTCCATCGGGCAGGCGTAAGACCCCGCTCCCCTGCACCTCTAGGAAGAAGGCGTCCACCGCCGAGTCCACGAAGGCGAGCTCGCTCCCCTGACCCTGGAGCGCACCGGCCGCGATCTCGGCACGGGTCGGGTACGGGACGAGCCGCCCGGCCACCACCTTGCCCACGATGTCGTCCGAGAGCTGAGAGAAGTCCTTGCTCCTCACGACGACCAAGTCATCGGGCGCCTTGTACAGCGGGACCTGGTAGGCGCCCTCCCGAACGAGCGAGCCGTGCAGTTCGGGGAGGTAGTACCCCGTGAAGAGCACGGTGCCCCGGCCATCCCCCACGGACCGGAAGACCCGGAACTCGCGACGCATCACCTCGTTCAGGTTTTCGGGGGTGGGGCGGGCGAGGACAAGGTCCCGGAACCGCATGAGCGTCGCCTGGACGCGCCGAATGGGAACCTGCTCGCGGCCGAAGGCGAGCGTTCGCCCCGGATCAGCCGCAGCCAGGCGCGAAAGATGGGTGAGCGAACGCTCGAGGGCCTCGTCGAGGCCGGCGTAGTCGAGGTCGTCGGCGAACGCCGGGAAGGCGCCCGGGGAAAGCTCCTCCAGGGCTCGATCGGCGGTTCGAGCAGGCTCGGGGGCGGGCGGCACCACGGTCCGGCAGGCGGCGAAGAAGAGCGCTCCGAGGAGCCCGGCGAAGGCGAGGGCGCGCATGTTCACGGAACGGTGGAACGAGAGGTGAATTCCGGCCTGGGCTCCCGGTCCCGATTCGCCTCGGCCTTTTCCGGACGCGGGCCGGCCCGCCGCTCGAGCACCCCGCCCAGCTCTCCGGCGATCACCCCGAGCACGATGAGTCCGCCGCCCAAAAGGTCCGCCTTCGAGAGCGACTCGCCCCCGTAGAAGTGGCTGAACACCGCCGCGGCGACCGGCTCCAGGGTGTAGATGAGCGCTGCCCGGACCGCGGTGGTGTGGCGCTGACCCCAGTTCTGGACGAAAAAGGCCCCCGCTGTCATCCACAGACCCGTGAAGGCAACGACCCCAGCGAAGGTTTGAGCCCGCGAGGCATCGAAGCGGATCCCCTCGAACGGGATGAGGAAGAGTGTCCCCGCGAAGGTGACGGCCACCTGGAGGAGCGTAAAGGACACGAGCGGGTGGCGGGGGGACCACTCGGACATGAGGGCGATCTGGAAGGCGCAGGCGAGGGCGCATCCCAGGGTGAGCGCATCGCCCAGCCGGACCGCGGCCGACACCCCATCCGAGAACGGGCGGGTGAGCACGAACAGGCCCACGACCGCGAGCCCCACCCCCGCCCACGACGCCGCCCGCACCGTGCGCCCGAGCAAGAACCGACTCACGAAGGGAACGAGCAGGACCGCCATCCCGGTCAGGAAGGCGGAGCGCGACGGGGTGGTGTAGCGGAGGCCCTGGGTCTGGAAGACGAAGGTGGCGAGGAGGCAGAGGCCGAGGGTCGAGCCGTGGAGGAGGAATCGCCGGCCGGGCCGCTCGCGGCGAAGGAGCGCCACGAGCCCGAGGACCAGGACCGCCGCTCCGAACCGGGCCGCGAGGAAGACCCCCGGGGAGGAGATCTCGAGGACCTGCTTCACCAGGGTGAAGGTCGTGCCCCAGAAGAGCGTGAGGGTGAGGAGGGCGAGATCGGCCACGCCCCCTCCTACCACGGCGGGGCGGCCTCGGGCCCCTGCCGTGGGACCGCGGGCCCTCTAGCCCCGCCGGTACCTCCGGATGCCGTCGGCCTCCTCCCGGGCCACCGCTCCTCGAGCTTCGAGCACCTCGAGGTTCGCGACCACCTCGGAGAGCACCAAGAATGCTTCGCCGGGCCGCAGCTCCTTGAAGATCGCGAGGGCGATCTCGAAGGGCGAGAGCGAGCCCGAATGGAGGACGGACAGAAGGCGGTCCTGGCGTCTTTGGTAGAAGACGCGGAGCGAGTCGATGACCTCGCGGTGCCGGCCGAAGGGTGGGCCGTGGCCAGGGAGCACGAGGTCGACCTCCAGCTCCCGGGTGCGCGAGAGGCTTTGGAGGTATGCGATGAGGGGACAAAAGTAGCCGTCCGCTCCATCGGGCCCGAGTTCCAGGAGCGGGTTCGGGGAGACGCGCTCAAGCAGGTGATCGTTGGAGAAGAGGATCCGGTTTTCGCGGTCGAGGAGGCACAACAGGCCGGGCGTGTGCCCGGGCATGTGGAGAACCTCGAGGTCGAGGTGACGGGTCCGGATCCGGGCGCCCTCCCCGAGGGGCCGTACCTCGCGGATGCGCCGGGCTCGAAAGGCGCGTTCCCCCTCGACGGCGATGGTAGCCAGAACGTCCGGCGGCGCGCCCAGGCGGCGGAGGTGGGCGGCGTAGCGGGGGGCGACGTCCGTCCAGGCCCACCCGCCCTCCGACATCTTCGAGATGTCGGCCGGGTGGGCGAAGACCGGGACGGGCCGGCCCCTTCGCTCCTCCACGAACCTCGCCCCGCCGTAGTGATCCACGTGACCATGCGTGACCAGGATGCGGCCGACCTCCTCGAAACGCCTCCCCAGCGACCGGAGCCCCGCCTCGAGCGAGGAGGTGGCCTCCTCGGAGGAGTAGCCGGTGTCGACGAGGAGGAGCCCGCCGTCTTCGTCCTCGACGGCATAGACGTTCACCGGCCCGCCCGCCTGCGGGAAGGGGATGGGGATCGGGATCGGATGGATCCCGAGCGGGGAAAGCTCGGGCGCGGTCAACGCGAGGCCCTGACCTTGGCGGTGAGCGCGGGAAGGGCCTGAAAGAGGTCGGCCACGAGCCCGTAGTCGGCGATCTGGAAGATGGGGGCTTCGGGATCCTTGTTCACCGCCACGATCACGCGCGCGCCCTTCATCCCGGCGAGGTGCTGGATCGCGCCGGAGATCCCCGCCGCCAGGTAGAGCTCGGGCGCCACCACCTTCCCCGTCTGGCCGACCTGCCAGTCGTTCGGGACCCAGCCGGCATCCACTGCGGCGCGGCTCGCCCCGACGGCGCCTCCCAGGCAGTCGGCGAGAGCCTCCACGCATCGGAAGTCCCCCCTCGTGCCTCGCCCACCCGACACGACCACCCGTGCCTCGGTCAGCTCGGGGCGGGTCCCGCGCTGCTCGGTGAAGCCCAAATGACGGGTGCGGGTCCCAGCCGGCGGACCCGGATCGTCCCGCGAGACCGTGCCCCTCGCTCCCTCGGCCAGGGCCGCGGGAAACTCGGTGATGCGAACGGTGAACACCTTCACCGGGCTCGCGATCTCCACGTCGGCGAGCACGTTCCCCGCCCACATGGGCCTCCTGAAGCTCACCGCCGGACCATCCCCGCCGAACGCCAGGACGTCGCTCGCCATCCCCGCCTCGAGGCGAGCCGCGACTCGGGGGAGCAGATCCCTCGCGTACGCGGTCGAGGCAGCACCGACGTAGGTGGCCGAGAGCCTCTGCGCGAGCCTCGCCAGGGCGGGCGCCTGGGCGGCCGCCACGGGCTCGGCCAGCTCCGGCGCCTGAAGGACGTGGACGGCGACGCCGAGCGCGGCTAGAGCCTCCGCGGCCCGGTCCACGGCCTGCCCGACGAGGGCGCAGTGGAGTTCTCCCCCGGTGCGGCGGGTCAGCTCCCGACCCGCCGAGAGGGCGTGCAGGGTCGCCCGGCGCAGTGTGCCGCCCCCGTGCTCCGCCACGATGAGGACCTTCGACATGTCCCTCCCCGCGAGGCCTAGACCACCTTCGCTTCCTCGTGCAGCTTCCGGAAGAGCTCGTCCGCGTCCGCCACCCTCACGCCGCCCTTCCGAGAGGGGGGGGCGGAGAGGTGCCGCACGAGGACGCGCGGTGTGAGATTCACGCCGCCCAGCGAGGAGGCGGCGATCTCCTCGAGCGGCTTCTTCCTCGCCTTCATGATCCCGGGCAAGGAGGCGAAGCGCGGCTTGTTGAGCCGAAGCTCGGTGGTCGCGACCGCGGGGAGGGTCAGGGCGAGCCGCTCGAGGCCACCGTCCACCTCGCGCACGACGGTGATCTCCTTGCCGTCATCGGACAGGACGATCCCCGGCTCGCGCCTTTGCTCCTCGGCGCTCTCGAGCGACTCCTTCTTCGAGGCGAAGGTTGCCTGGGGCCACCCCAGGCGTTCGGCCAGGTAAGGGCCGGTCTGTGCCTGGTCGTCGTCGATGGACTGCTTGCCGAGGAGGACCAGGTCGGGTGTCTCGCGGGTCACCACGGCGGCGAGGAGCCCCGAGACGACGAAGGGATCGAGCGGGCCGTCGTGGCGGACCAGGATGGCGCGGTCGGCCCCCATGGCCATGGCGGCGCGCAACTCGGTGTCGGTCCCGAGGCCCCCGACCGCGACGGCGATGACCTCGCCCCCGTGCCGCTCCTTCAGGCGGAGCGCCTCCTCCACCGCGATCTCGTCGAACGGGTTGAGCTTCATGCTCACCCCTTCCGTGACGATGCCTGTGCCGTCGGGGCGGACGCGGATCTTGGACTCCGGGTCCTCGACGCGCTTTGCGGTGACCAGGATTTTGAGCGACATGCCACCTCGGGCAGCCCGGCCGAGCCGGACTCCCGGTTATTTGCGCAGCGCGCCACGGACCCGCAACCGAAAGCCGCCCGCGGCGGGGGCTCGGGCTCAATTCCTCGGGGGTGCGATCTGTTAGGTTCGACGCCGTGATCGCGACCCTCCTCTCTCGGTACGGCTACGCGGCCGCCCTGGGGCTCCTTGTGGGTGCCGGGGTGGGTGTGCCGGTACCCGAGGAGCCCATCCAGCTGACCGCGGGAGTCCTGGCCCAGCAGGGGATCCTCTCGCTCGTTCCGGCCATCACCACCTGCTGGCTCGGGATCGTCGTCGGCGACTTCTTCTGGTTCATGCTGGCCCAAAGGCTCGGCCCCGCCGTGCTCGAGCGGCGAGCGGTGCGGCGGGTGCTCACCGCGGAGCGCCGCTCGAGGCTAGAGGCCTACCTTCTCCGCCACGCCTTTCTCACCGTGGTCATCTCCCGCCACCTCTCGGGATTCCGGCTGGCGGCGTTCGCGCTTGCGGCGACCCATGGCGTCCGGCGCTCGACCTTTGTCGTCGCCGACGGATTGTCAGCGCTCGTCTCCGTCCCGTTTGTCGTCTTTGCGGGCTACCTCGGCGCGTACCACCTGGCGGAAGTACGGTCTGATATTCGCAGGGTGGAACTCGCGATCCTGGGGGTGACGGCGGTAGCCGTGGTGGTTCTCCTTCTCGTCCGACGGTTTCGACGGGGCCGCGCCGCTCTCAAGTCCTCCCCGCGCCTTGACGCTGCGCGGCGAGGGCCTGCCTGACCACCCCGGCAGGGTTCACGGTTTGTGATCGCTATCGGACAGCCGCCCCGAACAGAACGCGGTGCGTCATCGCCCGGTCCCAGGGTCATCTTCATCGCCGGTTCGCACGCTTGACTTCCCGGTCAGGGGAGCACAATTAGGGAGCCGCCAGGGTTCCCATTGAGGTAGGTTCACTGCCGGTTCTTCCCCACCGAGGAGGCCGTCGATGCTCGTACGCCGCCCAGGTCTTGCGCTCGCAGCGCTGCTTGCGCTCACCGCCTGCCCCAAGGTCAACCAGACCGCTCCTGCCCCAACGGTCGTGATCGCGACCTTCTCGTCCCCCAATATCCCGACCCCGAACGACCTAGCCCTCCAGGCGGTTCCGACTCTCCCGCCCAGCGCCCAGAAGGACCTCCTCCAGTCCTTCGTCGACCAGGGCGGGTTCCCCGCCGATGAGGCCCCCACGCTTACGGTCCCCCTTCGGGCGTATACGTGGAATCCCTCGACGAACACGTACGACCCAGCGAGCGCCCTGCCGACGGTCGACGCCACCACCGTCACGGCCGCGACCGTTGCCCTCTTCAAGGTCGACGTGAGCCCGCCCCAGCAGGTCACCGTCGAAGCCACGGCCATCCAGCAAGCCGGCGCTCTCACCCTCGTGCCCGCCGCGGACGCGAGCGGCAGCCGCCGGCTCGCGGCCGGCCGTTACGTGTTCGCAGCCCGGGGCGGGGCGAACGGTGTGATGACGACGGATGGACTCCCGATCGGCGCAGACCTGCCGATCGCGCTGACCGTTCCCGACGTGGACCTGACCGTACTCGCGAATCAGCCCCCCGGAGGCCTCACCCAGGCGCAGCTCGCGCAGCTCGTGCCCCTCCAGACGGCGCTCTGGCAGCCCATCGGCTGGACCGCGGTGAACGTGGGTGGGACCAACTACTGGACTCCGGGTCCGAACCCGGGCGTGCAGCCCGCGTATTCCTCTATCGACGCGGCCTTTCCTCACGCCGACGTTGCGAGCATTGCAGCCTTCCAGATCGCACCGCCGACCGGGAGCACGATCCCCGTCGTCGACGCCGCCTCCGGACAGGCCCCGCTTCCCAATGATCTCCTCCGCACCGGCCCGAACGGCACCATCGCCTATAACCCCGCGTTCGGCCCCATCGCCCAGGGCCTCACCACCCTGCAGGGCTTCTCCACGACCGCCATGCTGCTCGCGCCGGTGGCGAAGCCCGGCTCGGCGGTGTCGGCCATCGACGCCAGCACGGTGAACGGATCGACCGTGTTCCTCTACAAGCTGGGGGGAAGCACCCCGGCACTCGTGCCCGAGTTCAAGGAGCAGGTCGCGCTCGGGGGCCTCGGCAATCCCGCTCTCTCAGGCTATGTGGCCCAGCCCACGCCCATCATCGTTCCGCAGGGTACGCAGTGCCCGATTCCGGGAGGTTGCTCTCAGACCATCGGGTTGCAGCCGGCCGTGGGTGTGCCCACGCCTCTCGGGACGTTCTACCTTCCACCCCTCGGCGAGAAGACGACCTACGCCGTCGTGATCACGGACCGGGTGAAGGACCTCGCCGGAAATTCCCTGGCTCGGCCGACATTCATGACCCTCCTCCTCGACTCGAACCCGCTCGTGGATCCCTCGACGGGCGCCTCCCTGGTGGGGGGCGTCGACGCTGCCACCGCCGCCGTCATCGAGCAGATGCGCACGGACCTCGCCCCCGTCTTCTCCAATCTCCACGACGGGGCCACGGTCGCCGACGTGGTCCTCGCCTACACCTTCGAGACCCAGCCCATCACCGACACCGCACTCGCGATCGCGGCCCTGCCCTATCAGCAGGCCGGCGCGGGAACGGTGCAGGCCGCCTCGTTCCTCACCCCGGCAGAGACGGCGGCCGAGTACGGCATCGACGTCTCGCACCTGCCCGGCCCGCCGAGCGGTCCCATTGCCGAGTTGGCGGAGGTGAGCCTCCCCACGATAAGCCTCCTCCTCGACTCCCAGAATGAGGGAGCCTTCGACCTGATGCACCCCGTGGCCGAGCCCGTCACCGCCCTCGTGGCCATCCCCAACGCCGCCCTCGTCACCGGGGCCTGCCCCCCCGGGAGTCCGGCCTTCGCGACGACGACCCATTGCGCGCCGCTCGTCGTCTACGTGCACGGTACGACCCGGAGCAAGGCGGACGTCTTACCCGTCGCCGCTGCGCTCACCGCGCAGGGCTTCGTGGTGGCTGCCATCGACGGCGAGAAGCGCGGCGACCGTTCCTACTGCACGAGCGACGCGCAGTGCTGCCCCTCGTCCATCTGTGGCTCCTCCACCGGCACCGCCGCGAGCACCTGCGCCTTCAAGGCGAACTTCACGACTCCCACGGACGGCGGCACGCCCATCGGCGTGTGCGAGTCCGCCCCGGGCGTACGGGGCTCCTACCTCAACATGCGGGACGACTGTTCCCAGCCGTTCCTGTCCGACGGCACGACGCCCAACCCGGCTTGCCTCTCCCCCAAGGGCATTCCTTACGTCAGCGCCAACTACCTCATCACGGCCAACTTCTTCCGGTCGCGGGACTCCCTGCGCCAGGACATCATCGACGAGTCGGCTCTCGTGAAGGCGCTCGCCCCCACCGGGCAGGCGTCGGACGCCTTCGCGAACGAGCTCTTGGCCCACAACATCGCGGTGGACTTCACCAAGGTCTACTGGGTGAGCCAGTCGCTCGGCTCCATGCAAGGCGCGGTCGACATCGCCGCGAACCCGCGCATCGCTCGCGCGGTCTTCAACGTCCCCGGTGCGACCGTGGTCGACATCCTCGCGAACCCCGCCTCGTCCTTCCACCCAGCGCTCCTCGAGGCCATCGCCCCCATCCAGGAGAACACCCCCGAGTACCTGCAGGTCCTGCAGATCGCGAAGTGGGTCCTCGATCCGGCCGAGCCGGCCAACTTCGGCCAGCACGTGATCCAGTCGCCGCTTGCAAGCCCGCTCAACGCCGCCGGGTTCCCGAACCCCGACCGAACCGGCGCCGTGCTCCTAGAGAACGCGTACTGCGACAACACCGTGCCCAACACCCAGAACGCGTACTTCGCCTCCCAGGTGATCGGACCGCTCGTCCCCCCGCCGGGCGCGGGAACGACCGGATACGTCCAGTGGTACATCGACGCGACCGTGGCATCGCCCCCACCGGCCTGCCCGGCCAGCGGGGTCGGGCCTCCCGCAGCGACCCACGGCTTCCTTCTGGACGGCGTCGCCCTGCCGCTCACGACCACGGCCCAGACCACGGCCGCGGAATTCCTCTTGTCGCCGTCCGCCCAGCCCGACACGATTTGGCTGCCGTAACAAGGAGGACACCATGCGCACGCTCAAGCTCGTCCTCGCCCTCCTCCTCCCCTCGGTCGCCCTGGCCAACGGCTATGACGTCCCCAACGTGAACCCCCGCGACCTGGCGATGTCCGGCTCAGCCGTGGCCGCCCAGGTGGACGCCGAGGCGGCCTACGCCAACCCCGCCGCCCTCTCCAAGGTGGAGGGGCTGAGCCTCCAGCTCGCCGGGTCGGTCCTCGACCTCGACACGAAGTGGACCGCTCCCGGTACCGGGCCTTTGGCCGGGCAGTCCGCCCACACCAAGACGTCACTCGTGGTGCCGGTGTCGCTCTTCCTCTCCTACGGCTTCAAGCTGGGGAACCAGAACGCCGGGGTCGGGTTCGGGATGAACATCCCGGCGGGCGGCAACGTGTACTGGCCCGACGACTGGGTCGGGCGCGGCTCGATCATCACCGTGGACCGGAAGATCTACGGCTTCTACCTCACCGGTGGCTACGAGCTCCTCCCGAAGCTCCGGCTGGGCGGTGGCCTCGTCTACTACTACGGGACCGAGTACCTGAAGCAGGGCATCCAGCCCTTCCCCGACGCCTTCGGCGAGCTCTCGACCAAGGGAGGCGCCTTCTCCTTCGATCTCTCGGCCGAGTACACGCTCTCTGTGCTCCCGCTCAGCTTCGGGGTCGACTTCAAGTACAAGGGAACGCTGAAGATGTCGGGCAACGGCCACTACAACGTCCCCCCCGGCACCCTGCCTGGGACCCCGCCCCCGGTGGATCAGGGCGTGACGCACGATCTCACCTATCCGAGCGTCTTGAACGTGGGGGTCGCCTACCGGGTGATGCAGCCCTGGCTCCTCACCGCCGCCTTCACCTGGAACGGCTACTCGGTGTACCAGTCGGACGTGTTCGTGGGCGACAAGGGGACCACCATCACCGTCCCGCGGAACTACAAGGACGGCTACACCTTCCGCCTGGGAACCGAGTTCGACCTGAATCCGAAACTCCAGCTCCGGGCGGGGTTCCTCCGCGACATCTCCGGGCTCGATGCCTCCGTCTACTCGCCCTCGCTGCCCGACTCGAACGCCTGGTCCGGCGCCCTCGGATTGGCCTGGTGGATCGAGAAGGACTTTTCGATCCAGGGCGCGTTCTTCTACGCCTGGCTCGATCCGGTCACCACGGATAACCCGCAGCTCCCGGGCACCTTCAAGACCGAGGTGTGGATCGCGTCCGCCGGCATCACCTGGCGGACCGACCTCGGCAGCAAGTAACGGCCGACCCTTGGCCGCGCGTGAGAGAGGGCCCGTCCGGAGTCGGGGGGGCCCTCTTCTCGTCCTTTCCTCCGGGGACACGGCACTGGCGAGGCGACCTGACACCTCGCGGGCCGGGCGCGTGGGAGGGGGTGGGGTTGCCGCGCGGCGCTCGTCTTGCGGGGCCTCGGGGGTGCACTTGTCCAGTTTTCTTCGTGCAGTTTGCGCAAATGTCCCCGCCCCGTCACGCAACAGGGCCCTCGGGCAGCCATGATGTTCCCGTCCGGAACGTGGGGAGGGAGGGCACGGGAGGCGGGAACGGACAAGGCACCCGGGAGGCGACCTTGACGCTCATCCACCTGTACGCGCTCTACCGGCACGCGTATCGCGAGTTCGACCACGCCGTCACGGGCCCGGCGCTTCCCTCGGCGCTCCCGCCGGTGGCCCGCGCCGTGGCCGAGTTCGCCGAGTCGGACGCCCGGGACGGCAGGCCGCTTCGCACCCTCACCGAGTTCCAGCGCGCCCTCGCCCACGGCGCCGAGGCGCTCGCCCTGCTCGGCTGGAACCCGGCATAGAGAGCTCGACCCAGACGACGACGAGGTTCCGCAAGGTCTCCAGGGACTTCTCCATCCCCTCCACCGAGAGCCACTCGGTCGGTCCGTGGAAGTTCTGGCCCCCGCCGAACACATTGGGCGTGGGCAGCCCCATGGCGGTGAGGCGCGAACCGTCGGTCCCGCCGCGAATGGGGACCCAGCGCGGCTCGAGGCCGGCGCGCCGGGTCGCCTCCTCGAGGGCCTGCGTCACCCGGGGCTCGCGCGCGATGCCGTCCCGCATGTTGCGGTAGCTCTCCTTCACCTCGAGCTCGATGCGCGCCTTGGGGTGAAGCCTCTGCACCTCTCGCACGATCTTCTCCAGATGCCGGCGCTGCCGGACGAGTCCGGAAGTCTCGAAGTCTCGCAAGAGGAGCTGCAGGGTGGCCTGGGCCTCCTCGCCCTGGGCTTGGTGCGGGTGGATGAAGGGCTCGCGCCCTTCGGTCGTCTCGGGCGCCATATCGCGGGGCAGCCGGACGATGATGTCGGCCAGGGCGCGCAGCGCGTTCACCATGATGCCTTTGGCGGTTCCGGGGTGGATGCTTCGGCCGTGGACGGTGATGGTGGCTCCGTCGGCGCTGAAGGTCTCCTGGTTCAGCTCTCCGAGAGCATCGCCGTCGACCGTGTAGGCGACGTCGGCGCCGAAGGCGGCGAGGTCCAGGAACTTCGTGCCGTTCCCCACCTCCTCGTCGGGCGTGAAGGCGATGCGGACCTCGCCGTGGGGGATGGACCGGTCGCGAAGGAGCTCGCCCGCCAGAGTCATGATGATGGCCACTCCGGCCTTGTCGTCCGCCCCGAGCAGCGTGGTTCCGTCGGTGGTGACCACGGGCTTGCCGAGGTTTCGGGCCAGCTCGGGGTTCTCGCGGGCGCGGATCACGGCACCGTTCCCAAGCGGGATGTCCCCCCCGCGGTAGGTCAGGACCTTGGGACGGACGTTCGCCCCGGGCGCCGAGGGCGAGGTGTCCATGTGCGCGAGGAGGCCGACCCGGGGGACTTTCTCGCGGGCGGGGTGGAGGGCGGGCAGGGTGGAGGGGATCGACGCCAAGACGTACCCGTGCTCGTCGACGCGGGCGTGGCGTGCCCCCATGGCCCTGAGTTCCCGGCAAAGCAGCCTCGCGAGGACGAGCTGCTTCGAGGTGCTGGGGACCGACTCGACCCCTTCCTTCGACTGGGTGTCGATCCGCGCGTAGCGGAGGAAGCGAGCGAGCGCTGTCTCCGATGCATGCCTCTTCCCCATGGGGAGCTCCCGGCGAGCGATCGTGACTTCACCTAATACCCCGGCCCTGGTCCGGTGTCCCTTACGATGGCACCGGGCGAGTGCGGCTACCGCGATTGAAGTGGGAGCCCGGGCCGCCGAGCCTTCGGTCGACCCCTCCCGGCTCCTCCGGGCTCGGTCTTGCCGCCGAAAGGGGACGGCGAGTCTTGACCCCCACCTCGAGAACGCTCCGGGCGGGGCCGGCGACTCCAAAGCCCGCCCGGGCGTCCGCGCGGATCCGCTACCGCAGTGCCTTCACCGCCTCTGCCTCCACGGCGAGCCCCTTCCTGTGCCGGGCGAAGAAGAGCCGGAATCCCTCCACGTCGCGCGGGTTCGGCTTCACGGCCTTCCCGATGCTCGCAGCGATCCGCTCGTCGAGGTAATCGGGAAGCGATTGCCCGCGGTTGTCCCGGACCATGTAGGCGGCGAGCAGCGCCATCCCCCAGGCTCCCCCCTCGCCGGCGGTGGGAGGGACGCTCACCGGAACGTTCAGGGCGGCGGCCATCATCCGCTGGCCCGTGTCCCCTCCCTTGAAGAAGCCGCCGTGGCCGCGGATCTCGTCGATCACGACCCCCTCCTGCTCGGTGAGGACATCCATCCCGGTCCGCATGGCGCAGAGCGACGCGAAGACGAGCGAGCGCATGAAGTTCTCGATCGTGAACGCGCTGTCGGGCTTGCGCGCGAACAGCGGTCGCCCCTCGGTGAATCCGGTGACGTGCTCGCCCGAGACGTAGTTGATGGAGAGGAGCCCGCCCGCGTCCGGGTCGGCCGAGAGCGCGAGGGGCATGAGTCGGGCGTAGAGCTCCTCGAGCCGTGCCTCCCCTCCGAGGGCCTTGGCCACCTGCCCGAAGAGGGAGATCCAGGCGTCGAGGTCGGAGGAGCCGTTGTTGGAGTGGGCCATCCCCACGACCTTCCCGTCGGGCGTGAGGACGATGTCGATCTCCTCATGGACCTTGGCGAGCTTCTTCTCCAGGACCAGCATGGCGAACACCGAAGTCCCGGCGGAGACGTTCCCGGTCCGGGGGCGCACGCTGTTCGTTGCGACCATTCCGGTGCTCGCGTCTCCCTCGGGGGGGCAGAGGGGGACGCCGGCCCCCAGCTTGCCCGAGGGATCGAGGCGCTTCGCCCCCTGGGGCGACAGCTTCCCCGCGGGGTGGCCGGCGGGGAGGACCCGGGGGAGGAGGTCGAGGAGCTTCCAGGGGAAGCGCCGCGAGGCAATGAGCCCCTCGAACTTCGAGATGAGGGGAGCGTCCCAGCCGAGCGTCTCCGGGTCGACCGGGAACATCCCGGAGGCCTCCCCCACGCCCAGCACCTTCTCGCCCGTGAGCTGCCAGTGCACGTACCCCGCGAGGGTGGTGAGGTACGCGATTCGCGAGACGTGCTCTTGGCCCTCGAGGATCGACTGGTATAGGTGGGCGATGCTCCAGCGCTGGGGGATGTTGAAGTCGAAGAGCCGGGTCAGCTCGGCGCAGGCCTTGCCCGTGATGTTGTTGCGCCAGGTCCGGAACGGAACGAGCAGCCGGCCCTCCTTGTCATGGGCGATGTAGCCGTGCTCCATGCCGCTGAAGCCGAGCGCGGCGAGGCTCTTCACCTCGACCCCGTATTTCGTGCGCACGTCCTCGACCATCGACGCGTAGCAGGAGGCCACCCCCTTCCACACGTCCTCGAGGTCGTAGGTCCAGATGCCGTCCTTGAGCTGGTTCTCCCAGTTGTGCGATCCCGACGCCAGCGGGGTGCTGTCCGCGGCGATGAGAGATCCCTTGATGCGGGTCGACCCGAACTCGATCCCGAGCATCGCCTTGCCGGCCCGGATGAGCTCGGCTGCGTTGCGGACCTCTACCTTCTTTCCTTCACTCATTGGGATCCTCCTCCACGAGCGCGCCGGCCGAACGGCCGCGCGCTTCTCAGGGCGACCGGGACCAATCTAGAGGACAAGGTTACCCTGAGGCCACTCCCTGGTCGACGGGGAAGTCAGGGCGCGCGGAACGAACCCTGCGCCAGTGGAGTCGCCGAGCGCGCCCCATGATCGCACCGCTCCCAAGGCCCCTTCGCGCGCCAAGGGCCTTTGCTTTGCACCGCCGCGGTCGAGACCAGACGCGCGCTGCGGCCAGGCATCCGGCTCCCGACCACCGCCGCATGAACCCGGGCCGATCCCCATCGCCTACGGCGGCCGGGCGGGCTCGCTCCCGCCCGCGGCGGCAGGAGATGGAGGCGAGCCAGCGACGGGAGGAGGATCCCGGTTCGAAGGGTGCGTCGCCTCGTCCTGGTGAAGGGCCGGAAGGGAGCGCTTGGAGTATCGCGGCGGTCTCGCCCGTCCGCGTCTCGACGCTTCCCTTGAGAGAAGGACGGGCCGCGGCGCTCGCCGCGGCCCGGAGTCCTGCCTTTCTTTCGAGCGACTTCAGTACCCGCGCCCGTGCCCGTACGCCTCCACGAAGGCGGGTGGATTGGGCGTGCCCAGACCGGTCGCCAGGTCGTAGCCGCGCGCGACGTCGAGACTCGTGTCGGCGCCGAACGTGATCACGTACCAGCGCGTCGAGGTGCCATTGTAGAAGGCGCTGTAGAAGCTGCTCACGTTCTGGAGGGGCGAGGCGAGCTCGAACGAGTTGTAGAAGAGGGTGCCGTTCGCCGCGTCGGTGGTGTAACCGGCGACGTTGAACGGCGAATCGATCGGGGTGACGTCGGCGATCGCCCCGTCGGGCAGCCCGTAGATCGACCGTGCTGCCTGTCCGATGCGCCCCCCCGCCCGCTGGGCGGCGATGGCCCAGAGCCCCGAGAACATCGGGCAGGACAGGCTGGTCCCGCCGATCGCGGCGAAGCCCTGGTCGCCGGCGCTATCCACCGTCTCGACGATCTCGACCCCGGTGTACGGGTCAGCGGTCCAGGAGATGTCGGGCACGAGGCGCCGGGCTCCCGGCAAGGCACGCTGGAACGACGGTTTCGGGTAGACGTTCGAAGCGCCCCCCCCGCCGCCGAAGAAGAAGCCGAGGTTCACCGGAGGATCGTAGGGCGCGCCGCCGCTCGCCACGGTGTTGACGATGCGCGTGAGGTTCGTGCCCCAGCTGGTCTGGAAGGCGAGCCTGCCACTCGGGGTCAAGGCCGTGCTCACGCCCCCGATCCCGGTGGCGTAGGGGGAGCTGGCCGGGTGATTCACGTCTGCATAGCCGAGGTTGATGGTCTCGTTCCCGAAGTCGCCGCTCGAGAAGTGGATGGAGATCCCCTTCACCACTCCGACCGCTAGAACGCCATCCGCGGCCGCGCGCGAGGGCACGTCGGTCGTGGACTCCTGGGTCGACCAGCTGTTGGAGATGGCCACCACGTTGGGATAGGTCTCCGCCAGGGCGATGGCCGCGAAGAGATCGCTGTCCTCGGCGCTGGGAGCGACGAAGAGCACGATCTTTGCGCCCGGCGCGATCGCGTGGACCCACTCCACGTCGAGAGTGGTCTCGTCCGCCCAGCCGCTGTTCGGATCGCTCGGGAAGACCGGCTCGGTCGGGGTGCCGACGACGGTCAGATCCGCCGGCGGCAGGCCCATGTAGTCGGAGAACGCGGCCACGTCGTTCTGGATGTACTTCGAGCCGTAGGCGTCGACGATGGCGACGGTGGTGCCGGTCCCGTCCCAGCCGCCGCTGTAGAGCTGATTCAGGTTGTACGCCTTCTGGAGGTCGCTCGGCTGATACCCGCAAGGCGGGATGGTGCCGGGAGAGGTATTGGTGATGTCCGCGCCGTACCGGTTGCCGGCATAGGTGGCAGCGAGCGGGCTGCCGCTCGCGTCCGCGCCCGAGAACTTGTGCACCTCGGGAGGCCGGAAACACTGCGCAGAGAAGACGAGGCCATCGGGGTTCGAGGTGACCGTCGGGGGGAAGGGCAAGCCGGTCTCGGGATCGACAGGGCGGGAGAGGGTCGGTCGCATCACGTGCCCGCCCAGACCGGTGACCGCCGTCACGAAGGGCGCGATGCTCGCCGGCACGACCGGCTTCTGCGCCGCGGCGTGGACGGTGAGGCCCCTGAGTGCGTAGTCGTGTACCGAGACCTGGAATGCCGAGCCGACTTGCGACGCCGGCCCGACCGCGGTCACGTACAGGTTGCTCGGGCCGACGCCGATCACGGAGAGCCCGTAGGACTGGAGGACCTGAGAGACAGCGGCCACCTGGCTGCTGCGTGGTGCGTGCGATGCCTGGAAGTCCGCATCGGACAAGAAGGGCGCGCCTTGCTGCTGGCCCTCGATCCTCCGATCGAGTCCCGCGCGATCCTGCAGGTTGAGCCAGACGGTGACCGAGATCGGTCGCGTCGATTCGACGGCGCCGAGGTCCTGGGCGTCCTTGAGCGCCGGGTTCGTTGCTCGCACGGGCAAGGCCAGCGCGATCAGGGCACCGACGGCGAGAAAATGAATTGCGCGCATTGAGTGCGGACCTCCCTTGGAATAGGTGGCAGTGTCTCCGGCAAGGCGAAGTAGGCCAGAGCTGTACTCTACCGAGCGCTACCAGACGAGGACCCGTCAGGGCGACGCCGAGGTGCCGTCTCGATCGCTTCGGGGGCAAGAAATCGTTAGCAACCAGCGGCTGAACGAGCCAACTCCTCGCCCGGAGCGTCCCCCGGATGAGAAACCCTCGCCGAACGCAAACCTGAACCATCGTTTGAATGACGAGGAGGGGCGCTAACCCTGGGCTCGGGTTGCCTCCGACCCGATCGACTCGTGCATCCTTCGGAACGGCCAGCCATTCGCGAAGTGTGCTTTCAGAGGTTCGGGGCCCAGGACGGCGCAGAGCCACAAGCGAAACGTGGGCCGCCAGACGACGGGGCCGTGTCGCGAGTGGCAATCGATGCGGACACGACCCCGTGGCGAGGGCCAAGGCGGTCAGGGAGTCCTCAGCGCGATCCCCAATCGGGTTGGGGCCACTCCCTCCCAGCGTCGCACTCGAGGAGACGCCTCGCCGGCTCGAGCGCCGCCAGGAGCGAGCTACGCTGGAGACTGTGGGACGCCGGGCGGACGCGGGGGACCCGCCGGCGTCAGCCGCTCCCACCTAGGACCTGCAACCATTCGAAGCGACGGTCGCGTCCACCCCTGCCGGAGCCGCCGCCGTTTTCCAGCCCGGCTCGCAGGAGAGGACCATCCCTTCTGCCATCGCCGCCGCCGAACGGGGACGAGCATCGGCCCGCCGTCGTGGTAGGCGAATCCCACGCCGCAGCGCAGCGCGTGGGAGGAGCGATGTCCCCTTGGCCTCACCGCCGCGGAAGGGAGGCGGTCATGTTCCCCCCCGTGTGCGCCACGCCGTCGCCGCCCCCTCGATGAACCGTTCCACCCGCCACATGGCCTCGCCCAGCGGCGTGAACCGGTACAGGGCGTCCTCCCGCGTCATGAGCCCCTGCTCGACAAGCGCCCGACGCACCGATGATACGTCCTCGCAGACCTGGCCGATGCGCCACGAGAGCTCGCGCTCCTCGTAAGGGCGCAAGTCGGTCAGCGCGAATCGCAGAGCAGCCTCGACCGAGATCTCCGCCACCGGCTCGGCCCCGCGGCCGCGGAGCCGCTCGCGGACTCGCCGGGAGAGCTCGCTCCGCTCCTGCGACGGCGGCGGCCCACGGTAGAGGGCTCGCAGGGCTGCCTTGCGACGCGCTGGCGACCCACTGGCGGCGAGCCGGCGCAGCACCGCCTCCAGCTCGTCGCCACCCAGGGCGGCGAGGGTGCCGACGGAGCCCACCTGGACGCCTTCGTCGGGATCGTCGAGGCAGGCCAGCACCGCGTCGCGTGCTCCGAACGCGGCCGGACCGAGGTGGCCGAGGGCCGCGAGGGCCGCCAACCGCTCCTCTCGCTCCACGGCCCCGAGCCGAGTCGAAAGCCCGCCCACCGATTCCGCGTCGTCAAGCGCCGCCACGGCTCGGATGGCGGCCAGGCGGGTGCAGGTGCACTCCGCCTCGAGAGCCGCCCGGACGCGCGCCACCCGCTCGCGGTCGCGGAGCGCGGCCGCGGCGACCAGCGCGGCCTCGCGCGTGCCTGGTTCCGCCGCGTCCAGGTAGCGACCTACCCGCTCCCGAAGCCTGCGCAGCGCGGCCGCGTCCACCTCGTCGGCGGGGATGGCGTGGATGTGCCTCGCCATCAGGGAGCGGCCAGCGGCAGAGAGAGGGAGGTCGGCCACGGGGCGCAGGTGCCGCCCCAGCGCCGCGGCGGCGGCCAACCCCCGCGCGGCACGGGCCGGGTCGCCGGTGGCGAGGTCGTCCCCCGCGGCGCGCGCCAGGGCGCTGCCAGTCCGGCACAGGGCATGAAGCAGGGCGCGTGGCCGAGGCAACTCGTCCCCGGCCTCTTCGTACCGGGCGAGGAGCGCGCCCACGGCCGGCTCCCCCATCGAAAGCAAGGCATCGGCCAGAAGGTCCGACACCGCGCTATCGCGCGCCGCCGCGAGCAGGGCGAGCAGCAACTCGGCCTTGGCCGCTTGGGCCGCGGGATGCGCCACGATTGCGTCGACGAGCACGTACGCCAGGGGAGAGGCGCTCGCGTCCGGCCCGCCGGCCCAGGGCAGCGTTCGGTATCGCGCCGCGGCCACCCCGAGCGCCCGTCCGGCGCGCGCTGCCTCCGGTGCTCGGGCGGCCAGCCTCACGTCGAGCACCGTTCGAATGGCGCCCCCTCCCAGGCGAGGGAGGAGTTCGCCGATTCGCTCCACCACGTCGCTCGCGTCGTCCCGAGAGAGAAGCTGGCGCAGGCGCTCGGGCGAGCGTTCCAGGACGACCGAGAGGCGTTCCGCGGCCTGGGGCCGGTCTCGGAACAGCTCGACCAAGACCTCCAGTTCAGCCATGACGTCGTCCCTCAGGTCCGGGTCTCGCACCGCCACGCGCTCTTCCCACTCCTCGCGCACCATGTCTTCGATCGCCTTTCGTCCGCGGTGGAGCCGCGACAGCACCGTTCCCCGCGGCACGTCCAGGATGGCCGCCACTTCCTGCGTGGACAGGCCCTCCAGATGATGCAGCACCAGCGGGACGCGGTGGGCGGGGGAGAGCCGGAAGAGGGCCCTCGAGACGGCACGCTCGATCGAGCGATCCGTGGGCGGGTCCGCGGGCAGGTCTTCGGGCAGCCGAACCTCGTCCCGCCGGCGGCGATATCGCATCCGGAACACGTTCAGCGTAATGATGCGCAGCCACGCCCCGAAGCGATCGGGGACGCGCAGCTGGGGCAGCTCCAGCCAGGCCTGCACCAGGGCCTCGTGCGCCAAGTCCTTAGCCTCGGGCGGGTTTTCCGAAAGACGCAGGCAGGCCGCAACCACCCGAGCCTGATGGCGCTCGACCAGCGCGCCGAAGGCGGCGCGGTCGCCCGCCTGCGCCCGGAGGACCAAGTCCGAGTCGGTGAGGTCCTTTCCCACGAGAGAGAGGATGCACCACCGGAGCGGATATTCCATGCTGGCCTTGGGTCCCGCGCCTCGGCCACGTCCCCGGTTCCCGGGACCCCGTTTGTCCGGCAACGTCGTCGTTTCCGATCTTGCCGCGGGCGGTCGAGCACCGCGCACCGGGGCGACGGTGCCGTCCCCGCAGTGCGGGGTTGGGGCCGTGGGACTCAGCGTTCGTTTGCCCCGATTTGGGTGGCGCCCCACTTCGTCAGGGCCGGCCGGGTCACGGTCCTGACAATGGGCGATCTATACTGTGCGTGTAGTGTGCACATCGTTCGGGAGACAGGGATGCCCGACCCCAGGGACGCTCACCTCCAGACCGTCGCGAAGGCGGTGCTCGACGGGCGCGTGATCTTCTTCCTCGGCGCCGGCGTGAACCGCTGCGGCCGGCCCCTCGGCGTGCAGTGGGACCTGGAGCTCCGCCGCTATCTCCCCGACGGCCGCGAGCTCGCGGAGTACCTGGCCCGGCAGACCACGTACCCGCAGCCGGACGCATCGGACCTGCTCCGCGTTTCGCAGTACCTCTCGGTGATGGAGGGTTCGGGGCCGCTGTACGAGCGGCTCCACCAGGTGTTCGACGCGGACTACCCGCCCACGAGCGTGCACCGGCTGCTCGCGTCCATCCCGGCGCTCCTGCGGGCGCGGGGTCCGGTCGCCCAGTACCCTCTCATCGTCACCACGAACTACGACGACCTGATGGAGCGGGCGCTCCGCGAGGCCCACGAGGAGTACGAGCTCGTCGTCTACGTCGCCGACGGCCACGAGCAGGGCAAGTTCGTCCACTTCCCCCCCGGCGAGGATCCCCGCATCATCGAGGTGCCCAACGAGTACAGCAGCATCGGCCTCGACCGGCGCACCGTGGTGATGAAGATCCACGGCTCCGTGGATCGCCAGATGCCGGACCGGGACAGCTTCGTCATCACCGAGGATCACTACATCGACTACCTCACCCGGACGGATCTCGGGAGCCTCGTCCCGGTGGTGCTGGCGGCGAAGCTTCGCCGGAGTCACTTCCTGTTCCTGGGCTACGGCCTGCGCGACTGGAACCTGCGGGTGATCCTGCACCGCATCACCCGCGAGCAGACGCTCAGCTACAAGTCCTGGGCGATCCAGTTCCGGCCCGACGAGCTGGAGCAGAAGTTCTGGGAGAACCGCAAGGTGGAGATCCTCGATGTGCCGCTCGAGCAGTACGTCGACGGGCTCCACATGAAGCTCGAGCCGCCGCCTCCCGCACCGCCTCCCGCACCGGCGGCAGAGGAGCGAGCGGGAGCGCCGTGAGCGCCGACCCCGCGATGGCCGCTCCCGCGGCTCCCGGGCCCTCGCGGGCGCGCGAGTCCTGCCCGTACCAGGGGTTGGTCCCATTCCGGGAGGAGGACGCGGAGCTCTTCTTCGGCCGGGATGAGGAGCGCGCCCTCCTTCGGGCGAACCTGCTCGCCGCCCGGCTCACCGTCGTTTACGGCGCGAGCGGCGTGGGGAAGACCTCCGTGCTGCGGGCCGGGCTCCTCCACGACCTGCGGGCGGAGCACGAGACGCAACGCGCCGCCGGGCAGCAGCCGGAGTTCCTCGTGGTCGCCTTTGCGTCGTGGCGCGACGACCCCATACTCGCGCTCGAGGCACGGGTGGAAGAGGAGGCCCGGGCGGCGGCCGGAGGCGCCGCGATCTCTTTGCCCGCAGCCGGCTCCCTTCCGCTCGCGGCCTTTCTGGGCGCCGCGATCGACGCCACCGGGCAGGACCTCCTCGTCGTCCTCGACCAGTTCGAGGACCTGTTCCTCTACCACGCCGGCGAGACGAGCCCTGGCTCGTTCGTGCACGAGTTCGCGAAGGCGGTGAACTCCGGGGACCTCCGCGCCAACTTCATCGTCGCGCTGCGCGAGGACTCCGTGGCGCGGCTCGACGTGTTCAAGGGGAGGATCCCGGGCGTCCTCCGAAACACCTTGCGCATCCAGCACCTCAGCGCGGCGGGCGCGCGCGCGGCGATCACCGGTCCCCTCGCGTACTGGAACCGGCACCACGGGGATGACCCGGTCGAGATCGAGCCGGTGCTCGTGGAGGGCGCGATCGAGCAGGTCCGGACCGGAAGGGTTCTGGTGGGCGAACCGGGGCGGGGAGGCGTGCCCGCGCCGGGGGTGACGTTGCGAAGCACCTTGGGGACGACGTCGCCGGAGGCGCGGATCGAGGCGCCCTACCTGCAGCTCGTCCTGGAACGGATCTGGGCGGAGGAGGCAGGGGAGGGTTCACAGGTTCTGCGGCGCGCGACCCTCGAGCGCCTCGGCGGCGCCGAGGCCATCGTGCGCGAGCACCTCCGGGTGGCCCTCGGGAAGCTCTCGACCGCCGAGCAGAACCTTGCGGCCGAGGTCTTCCGCTACCTGGTCACGCCCAGCGGCGGGAAGATCGCCCTCTCGCTCGCGGACCTTTCCGGCTACCTGGACCGAGGGCCGGCGGAGCTCGCCTCCGTGCTCTCTCGGCTCGAGGCCTCGGAGGCGCGGATCCTGCGCCAGGTCCCGGCGTCCCCGGGAGAGCCGCCGGAGAATGTCCGGTACGAGATCTTCCACGACGTTTTGGGCAAGTCGATCGCCGCCTGGCGGGTCTGGTACGACAAGCAACGGCTCTCCGCGCGCGCCGAGGAGCGGATCCAGCGAGAACGACGGCGCGTCCGGCAGATGAAGATCTTCGTGGCCGCCCTGGGGCTTCTCGTGGTCGGCCTGGCGCTCACCGTTGGCCTGGCGCTCGTCGAGAGCTCGCGCGCCAACGAGGCGCGCGCGGTGGCACTGCGCGAGAGCTCGCGCGCGAACGATGCCCGCGCCGTGGCAGACCTGCGCGCCTTGGCCGAGTCCGCGCTGGTGAACCTCGATGCCGACCCCCAGCTCGGCCTCCTCCTCGCCATCCGCGGCGCCTCGGACCCGCGGGCGGCGAGCGTGCCGGAGCTCGCCGGGGTGTTGCGCAGGGCCACCGCACAGTCGCGCGCGCTACGCCCCTGGATCGACGTGCGGGCTCGCATCATGACGATGGCCTACCACCCCGCCCGCGAGCTCGTCGCCGTCGCTCAAGAGGAGGGCATCGTGACGGTGTGGTCCGCGACCACGGGCGAGGAGCTGGCCGAGCACCGGGTCGAGCCGGTGTCGGAGGTCCGGGCACTGGGATTCGATCGCTCCGGGGCCCTCCTCGTCGCCGGCAGCGACGACGGTCAGGTCAGGGTGTGGGAAGCGACCGGGTCCGGTCCGCCCCGCCTGCAGAACTCGGAGTCGCAGGGCGGCAGCTCTGCGATCGAGGGCGTGGCCTTCTCGCCCCGAGAGGCGACCGGGAGCTCGTTCGCCACCGGTGACGCTCGGGGCCGGATACGCATGTGGGCGCTCGACGGGAGCCCGCCGCGCGAGGTCGGCGCCGCCCCTGGCCAGACCGCCGAGGTCACCCACCTCGCCTTCAGCGACGACGGGGCCTGGATTGCCACCTCGCACATGGACGGCGCGATCCGGATCTGGGCCGCAGACCCCACCGGTCCCCGGGGGCCGCCGGGCTGCCCGGCGCCCTGCGAGCTGAGGGACCCCACGGTCCGGGTGGACCACGTCAACGGCTTGGCGGTGAGCAACGACGGAAGGAAGATCGCCAGCGCGAACTGGGACCATCAGCTGCGGGTCTACGACCTCGACGCGCCGGCGGACCGGCGGGTCCGGGTGGTCGGCCGACACGCCAACACCGTCTTCGCAGTCGCCTTCAGTCCCGACGGGCGCCGCATCGCCAGCGCCTCCGCCGACGGGTCCGCGGTGATCTGGAGCGTCGGCACCCGCGCACGTCTCGCCTCCTTCCTCGGCCATTCGCAGCCGGTGTGCTGCGTGGCGTTCGCCCAAGACGGGAACCGGCTCCTCACCGCGAGCTGGGACGGTACCGTCCGGACCTGGGACGCCCGCGGTCACGCGGAGCACGTGACCGCCGTCGCCGCCGCAGCGCGGGCGCCGCGCCTCGCGACCGGCGGTCGCGACGGCACCGTGAAGATCTGGGACCTGGAGACCGGCGCGGAGCTCGCGGGCGGCGACTGGCACCGATCGCTGGTGAGCGGCTTGGAGTTCAGCCAGGACGGAACCCGCCTGGCCACGAAGGGCGACGACGGCGTGGTGAACGTGGTCGAGACCTCGACGGGGAACAAGCTCTTCACGAGCCGGTTCGTGGGGGAGCTGACGGGCATGTCGCTGAGCTGGGACGGAAAGTGCCTCGCGGAGGGCAGCGACGAGGGGCCGGCGTGGTTCTGGGAGATCGGGCGGAACGACTCGAGGCGGGTGGAGCCGCTCGCTCCGGAGCAACAGATGAAGGTCCGGTTCACGCAGGAAGGCAAGCTCCTCGCCTACACCGACGGCGGCTGGGCTCGCACCTACTCCTGCACGCCGACGGGCTGCACCTCGGTCCAGAATGAGGCCGTGTCCCTCGCCGAAAAGACGGTGATCATGGACGCGGCGTTCTCCGCACAGGGGATCCTCGCCACCGCCGGCCTGGACGGACGGCTGCGCTTCCACGACGGTGCCACCC
>Ga0335077_10001086_pt1 | contig 31817 bp, 33 predicted proteins | sample Lox_Sample_31_FD_207151 | JGI IMG/M metagenome (GOLD analysis project Ga0335077, IMG submission 207151) | Soil microbial communities from Loxahatchee National Wildlife Refuge, Florida, United States - Lox_Sample_3.1 | ecosystem: Environmental > Terrestrial > Soil > Wetlands | place: USA... | reverse complement strand
AAATCAAGGCCCGCGCAAGACTATCTCGGTCGCGGCTGGGCAGTCTGCGTAGGACTTCAGGGACGGGCCGTCTAACCCAGGCGACCGGTGAGGTAACGCTGGATCGTCGGCCCAACCGTTGCCACCAGCTCGTCGTCGGGCAATGACGCCAGCGGCTCGATCTCCCACACCCACCGCATCATCACGACGCCGAGCACCTGCGTCGCGGACAACGACGCGCGCAGCAGCCGCTCCTCACCCTCGATCCGGTCCGCGATCGCCGGCAGCAGGCTGGTCGTCAGGAACGCCTTCAGCTTCTCTCGAGTGCGGGGCTCGTGCGCGGCCGTCATCAGAATCGAGCTAAGCGTCTCTCGGATCGCCGGTTGTGACCAGCTCCAGATCACGTTCCGCATGACCGCCTCACCGCGCTCGCGAAGTGGCACGGCGTTGGCCGCCGCAATCGAGTCGAGCCACTCCTGAGGAGGCATCGTGCTCGCGTCGAGCAGGTCCTCCTTGGAGGCGAAGTAGTAGTGAACGAGCGCTGGGTCGACCTCGACGTCGCGCGCGATTCCGCGGATCGTCGTGCCCGACCAGCCGTTGTGCGCGAACGACGCTCGCGCCGCGGCGGTGATCCGCTCGACCATCACCCCCGGCTCATCCCGCGGCCCCCGCGGACGCTGGGACGATTTCCCGCCCGTTCGTGGCATGCCCGGTTATTTCATCACACGATGAAGTGGCCGCGCAACGTCGACGAGGGCGCGCGACCGTTCGCGCCGCCGCCCCGTAACGTCTCGAACGCTTGACGATAGGCCTCCATACCAGGCCGAACGGGTTGTTACGCTGGGCGTGGGGTCATGGACGAAGAGGCTGACGAAGGAGCGACGGAGCGCGCCGGGGAGGAAGAGGCGCCCGACCCTCTGCTGGTCGCGCCCGCCGCCGTCCTCGAGGGACTCCCGGACGCGGTGGTGGCGGCGGCGCGCGACGGCCGGATCGTGTTCGTCAACGCGCTCGCCGAGGAAATGTTCGGTTATCCGAAGCGCGAGCTGATCGGACAACCCGTCACGGCGTTGTGGCCCGAACGGGTCCGCGAGCGTTACAGCCGCAACATGGAACTGTATTTCGCCACCGAGCATCCGATGCGGTTCTCGACGGCCGCGTGGGGACTCAGACGGGACGGCTCGGAGTTCATCGGCGAGATGAGCTGGGGGATCATCGAGACCAGCGCCGGCCCGCTGCTGCTCGCGGTCGGACGCGACATCTCCGAGCAGCGCGCCGCCGAGGCGCGGCTGCGGGCCGTCGCCGCGATGGGCGGGCGAGCGCTGGCCGGCGCCGACCCCACGGACCTCGCGGGCGAGGCGATTGAGCGGCTGGTAAGGCTGCTGCCGGTTGCGGCCGCCGAGGTGCGGCTCGCCGATGGCTCGGCGCTCGCGTCACGCGGGCCGGATCCTGAGACGGGGCTGCGGTTTGCCATCGGCACCGGAGATGAGCTCCTCGTCGTGCCCACGCGCCCTCTTGTGGAAGACGAGTTGAGCTTCGTGCGGGCGCTCGCAAACACGCTCGCGACGGCGCTCGCGCGGCTGCGGGACGAGGAGCGCATGCGCCACGAGGCTGTACACGATCCCCTCACCGGGCTCGCGAACCGGACCTTGCTCCGCGATCGCCTCGAGCATGCACTCGCCCGCTCCGAGCGCGAGCGCGGCGCCACCGCGGTGCTGTTCGTCGACCTCGACAACTTCAAGCACGTGAACGATGCCTATGGCCACGCTGCGGGCGACGCCGCACTGGTCGAGCTGGGCAAGCGTCTGCAAACGGCGATCCGCCCCGGCGACACGATCGCGCGGATCGGCGGCGATGAGTTCGTCGCCGTGTGCGAGCACGTGGACGAGAACTCCGCCTTCGCGGTCAGCCGGCGTCTGCTGGAGGCGATCCAGCGGCCGTTCGCCGCCGGGGATGTGCAGCACGAGCTGTCCGCGAGCATCGGGATCGCGCTCGGACACGCCGACGCGGACGCGCTGCTCGCGAACGCGGACGCGGCCACCTATCGCGCCAAGGCGGCAGGTCGCGGACGGATCGAGCTGTCCGAGCGGTAGCCGCTTCCGCAAGATCGGGGCGCAGACATGCGTTGCATGATCACCAGGGACGGCAGAGATGGTGAGTGATATGGAGACCAAAATCGCGCGCCCGGTGGCGCGGCGCGCGTCGCACGTTCGGCGCAGGCGCACGGTCCACCCGCAGGGCAGGCTGCGGTTCGCGACCGGAATCGTGCTGATGATCGCGCTCGCCACGGCCGCGTTCGGCGTCGAGGGATACATGCGCTCCTCCCGTTCGCAGCACCATGTGGCCGCGCTCCAGGCGGAGCTGGCAAGCCTGCAGCAACGGGTCGGCGCCGACGAGCAGGCCGTCGCCGGCGAACGGCACCACACGCGCACGGTCGTAGTGCAGGCGAGCGCGGTGCGGCGGTTGGTCCAGCGCGTTAAGTGGCAACTCCAAAGCGTCCCCACCGAAGCTCAGCTGGCCGGCTTGCGCAGCGAGGTCGCCTCCTACGCCGCCTGCGTCCCGCAGCTCCAGAACGAGATCGAGGGCCTTCGCCTGAGCTGGAGAATCGACGCCGCCAAGCCGTCAACCGACTCGTTCAAGCTGTTCAGCACCGCGCCGGCGTCGGCGTCCTGTCACTAGCGCTCATCGAGCGCTTCGTCACCCGGATCCGGGGGCCCGCGCGATACACGTGCCCTTCGTAATAGAGCGGGATCACGAGCTCGACGAACTTGCCCCTCGGCATCGGCCGCGCGTCGGAGCTCAGCATGCTCGGGATCGGGTCGAGCAGGGTGCTTTTTTGATCGAGCAGGTTGTCGGCGTTGGTCGACAGCTTGCGCTCGTCGGCCCGCAGCCACACGTGGCAAGGCTCTCCCTCCTCATGGTGGCCTCTGGGGAGCGGCGATCCTACGCCGCGGGTTCTGCCGATATCAAGCGCTGCCGGCGGCGGCCGGCCCGGCCACCACGCTCGGGCTCGTTCCGTGTCAGCATCGCTGAGCGGCGCAACCGATACCGAGCAAGCCACGACCAAGGAGCGAACTGTGCAGATCACGCGAAACTCCCTCGACAGCAACGCCGGGCCGAGCGACTGGTTCACCGGCACCGTCTACCTCGACACCGTCGCCACCCCCTCGGGGCCATCTCGCGTGGCGGCCAGCAGCGTCCACTTCACTCCGGGCGCCCGCACCGCCTGGCACACGCATCCGTTCGGTCAGACGATCTACGTCACCGAGGGCATCGGGCGCTGCCAGCGGCACGGTGGGCCGGTCGAGGTCATCCGGCCCGGCGACCGCGTGTACTTCGAGCCGGGCGAGCACCATTGGCACGGCGCCGCTCCGAGCCGCTTCATGACCCACATCGCGATGCAGGAGGCCGATGAGGACGGCAACCTGGTGAACTGGGGCGAGCACGTCACCGACAAGGAGTACCACGCCGCGTCCGCGTCTTAGCCGTGATCAGCCGGACATGTCCACCGGGTACACGTTCGTCGGCTCGATCGTGACGACCACGCGCTTGTCCCCCGGCTGGTCGTGGGCCGAGACGTCGGCGGAGTACTTCTTCCCGAGCTTGTTCGCGAACGCGTAGTCGTCGTCGGGCTCGACCAGGGCGTTGCCCCGAACCACGAGATACCGGTAAGGGTTCTCGAGATCGAGCAGCATCAGGCTGCATTGCGGACGCTTCATCAGATTGCGCGTCTTCAGCCGCGCGGTGTTGAGCGAGAGCTTCAGCTCGCCCTCGTCGTGGAGGAACCAGAGCTCGGTGAGCTGCGGGAACCCATCCCCGCCGATCGTTGCCAGCGACGCGACCTGGCCATCCAGCAGGTCGCTGTGAGATTTAGGGAAGGTCGTCATGCGCGACATTCTGACGAGCTAGCGTCGGGCTACATGGCGGGGTCGTAGTAGTAGCCCCACATCTTGAGATCCGGGCTCTTGGCTACGACCGAGCGGACCGCCCCGTTCCACGACGCCCACGAGTCGGGCACCACCCACTGGGGCCGCGTGCGGCTGGGCAAACCGGGGCCCATCTCAGAGCACCAAAGCGGGAGGCCCTTGGAGGCGGCCCAAGCGGCATCCTGCGGAACCTGCATCAGCCCTTCCACCTTCGTGTGGTAGCAGTGGGCGGCGATCGCCTGCACACCGGGCGGGCGCCCGTGCGCGAAGCCCTCCTCGGTGGAGCTGAATCCCCACGGGCTGAACTCGCCGTAAACGCGGATCGCGTGCGGGGCGAGCCGCACCAGGACCGGCTCGACCGCGTTCCACAGGGCACGGTAATTCCGCCCGGGGGATCGCCCCTCCCGGGTGAGTGATAGCGTCCCCTGCCCGTAGCCGCTCGTGGTCGACAGGTCCTGCTCGTTGCCGACTCCGATGGCCCACACGAACGGTGCATAAGCCGGCAGCACCTGCGCCACGTAAGCGGCGGCCTGGCCCGGGGTCCAGCGGTTCTTGAACTGGAGCGAGATGTAAACGCGGAAGCCGGCCGTCTGGGCCACCTGGACGCAGGCGAGGCCGGCGCTCACCGGCCCGTCCTGGGGCGCCAGGATCAGGCGCAGGACATTCGCGTGGTTCGCGCGCAGGAACGGATTGATGTTCCGGTTGGCCAGGCACGCCCGCTCGCTACTGACCGCGAACCAACTAGGCCGGCGTGCGGAGGCGATCGTTGGCGTGAGCATCATCGCGAGCGTTGCCGCCGTCGCGATGAATGTGCCCACGCCAACGAGCCGTCTGAGAGTCGAAGTCTTGCTTACGTCCACGCTTGTCCTGCTTCGCCGGGCGCCGAGCTGCGGTTCGCAGCGGCGATTAAGCCGGTCGTCACGTTCTGCATCGGCACGGCGAGCACCTTCCTTGAATTGCCGCAACCTGAGCAGCGTCGTTCTATAGGTTCCGGGTTATGCCACAAATGGGCCTGACCGAGGTGCTTGCTGCGATGTCGCTTGCGACCGACCTCGGCTCGGGCTTTCCGCCTGAGAAGGGGCTCCGGGTGTCCCTGGCCGGCATGGCGGTGGGCGCCCAGGCGGACATTGCGAACGGGGAGCTGTCCGACCTGTTCCAGTCAACGCTGCTGCTTGCCCTGGGGTGCACGGCGTTCGCCTCGGAGAACGCCGGCTACTTCGACGACGACCTGGCGTTTCAGCGGGCGATGCACGCCCTCGACGTCACCGACGCGGCCTCGCTGAACAGCTTCGGGTCGTGGGCCGGTGAGGCTCGGGCCGCGACCCTGCGAGCACGGTTCATCGAGCTTGCCGCGACCGTGGGGCCACAAGCGACGGCCGCGGCTTGCGAGGCGTCGCGGTCGCTTGGAGCGAAGCTCGGGCTGCGGGCGAACTCGATCGCGGCGCTCGACCACGTGCACGAACGATGGGACGGGCACGGGCTCCCGGGCCTCTGCGGCGGCGAGGATCTGCCGCTGATTGCGCGCGTGATGCACCTGGCCGAGCAAGCCGCGATCGCGCACGGGACCGGCGGACCGCGAGCCGCCGTGGCGACCATCGCCCACCGCGCCGGCGGCCATCTCGATCCGGCGCTCGCCGATCTCGTGCTGTCAGATCCCGAGCCCCTCCTCGCCGCGCTCTCCGCCGCCGATCCGACGGCCGCGGTGATCGAGGCGGAACCGGCGCCAAGGGCGCGGGTGAGCCGCGACGCGATCGATGGGCTCGCGGAGGCGTTCGGGGATCTCGCCGATCTGAAGTGCCGGTTCACGTTGGGCCACTCGAGGGGCGTGGCGTCGCTGGCGGACGGCGCCGCTTCGCTGTCCGGGCTCGGCGACGACGCTCGCGGCCGGGTCCGGCGTGCCGCGCTCGTCCACGACGTCGGACGGACGAGCGTGTCGACGGGGACGTGGGAGCGTCAAGGCCCGCTCAGCGCCGGGGAGCTTGATCTGGTTCGGCTGCATCCCTACTGGTCCGAGCGCGTGCTCGAGCGATCGGGAGCGCTGGTTGAGTGCGCGCCGCTCGCCGGCAGCCATCACGAGCGCCTGGACGCATCCGGCTATCACCGGCGCACGCCGGGCGCCGCCCTGTCCCGCGAGGCGCGGCTGCTCGCGGCGGCGGACGTCCTGCACGCGTTGGGCGAGGCTCGCCCACACCGCCCCGCTCATGATCTCGACAGCGCGGCGCGGATCGCGAGCCTCGAGGCGAAGGAAGGCCGCCTGGATCCAGACGCCGTGGCTGCGGTGATTGAGGCGGCCGGCGGGCCGCGGACGAGGCGCGAGTGGCCCGCCGACCTGACCGATCGCGAGGTCGACGTCCTCCGGCTGGCGGCTCGCGGCCTGTCCAACAAGGCGATCGCGGAGACGCTCGTGATCTCGCCCCGGACGGTCGGGCACCATCTTGCCCACATTTACGACAAGACCGGCCGGCGCAGCCGGGCCGGCACCGCGCTGTTCGCGATGGAGCACGGCCTGCTCGAGCCGGTTGGCGGCGAGCACAGATAGGCAAAACGGCCGATGCCGCCACCGAGCGGCCGAAGCATCATTCGGTCCATCAGCCACAACAAAGGAGGGATTGGATGTCAACCGAGAACGAGGCGTTGGCGCGTCGGTTCTTCGAGGAGCTTTGCAACGGCCGCCGGGGCGCACTGGCCGTCGAGCTCATCGCCCCGGAGTATGTGTCACACGGGCCGCAGGCGCCCCCGGCCGAGGGCCCAGACGGCGTCCGCGCTCGGATCGCCGTCTACCAGGACGCCCTTGACGGCTATTGGGACATCCAGGAGATCCACTCCACCGGCGACCGGGTCGTGGTCCGCTGGATCGGCCGCGGGACCCACAACGCCGAGCTCATGGGGGTATCCGCCACTGGAGCGGCGATCGCGGTAGACGCGATCACGATCCTTCGCTTCTCCGGCGGCAAGATCGTGGAGGAATGGACCGTCTGGGACGCGCTGGGGCTGTTGCAACAGGTCGGCGCGGTCCCCGTTCCAGCCTAAGGCGCAGGCGCGGGTGGGCACTCGGCCCCCCCGCTCTTATCGTCCGCTATAGATTTTCTAGGGCTGCTCTTCGTTACGCCGGACAGCCTGACCCCAATGCGTCTGCATGGCCAGAACGGTGATCCCTCGGTCGGCCTGCGGCTGGCCCGAGTGGGTCTGACCGTGGGCGCCATCGCTGCTGCGGTGACGGTGGCCGTCAGCACGGGAGCCGTCCCGATACCCGGCCTTTCGGGCGGCTCCCGGAAGACGCAGGCGAGCGAGGAGCCGGCACTCGCGGCTCAGCGGACTCTGGCCGACGAGCAGTGGGCCTCGGCCACCTGTACGAGCATCCTCGACTGGAAGAACGAGATCCGGCGCGACGGGACGAGCCTCAACCTCGGCCTCGGCCTGGGCACCCGGATCCACGACGCGGTCACCGCTACGACCCGCCTGGTCAACCAACTCGACAAGCTCGGGCTGCCGCCGGGCGCACAGACTTCGCAGGCCCGCGCCGAGCTGAACCAGCTCCGCTCGGACGTCGCGTCACGGCTGAAGGCCCTCGAAGGCACTGCGAGCAGCGTCGCGGGCGGCAACATCGCGGCGATTGGCTCGCTCCTCGCGGACCTCGAGAACGCAAAGGTGCTCGGCACGCAGATCACGAGCGAGCTGCGCCATGTCGTGTCGGTCGATCTCGGGCTGTCGCTCGCCGAGACCCGCGCGTGCCGGCAGCTCGTCGGCATCCCCATCTAGCCCGCCTTCCTCTTCAACGGCAAGGGCTCGAGCCCGGCGATGGGGCCTGGCCCCCATTGGCGTTCTCGAGCGCCACCCCATACGGTTCGTCTCGGTTCGTATGCGGCGGCTTGACATACAGCTGCTTGGCCGCTTCGAGGTGCGGGTCGATTCGCGACCGGTGCCAGAAGACGCGTGGCCGCAAAAGCGAGCGGCTGACCTCGTCAAGCTGCTGGCACTCTCGCGCGGGCATCGCATGCCACGAGACCAGGTGCTCGAGATGCTATGGCCAAGGCTCGCCCCCGAGGCCGGCGCCGCGAACCTGCACAAGGCAGCGAGCAACGCGCGCCGGGCGCTGGGCGAGCGCGATGCGGTGATAGTGCGCGGCGGCGTGGTCGCGCTCGCTCCCGATGCCGACGTGATCACCGATGTCGAGCGGTTTGAGAGCGGCGACGACACTGCCTACGGCGGCGATCTTCTCGCCGACGACCCGTATGAGGAATGGACTCTCGGCCCGCGAGCGCGGCTGCGCGATCGGCGCCTCGCGCTGCTGCGCTCACAAGGCCGCTGGGAGGAGGTGTTACACGAGGACCCCGCCGACGAGGAGGCCCATCGCGCGCTGATGCGACGCTCGATGGAGCGCGGCGATCGGCCAGGTGCCGCGCGCCAGTTCCGGCGCCTGAGCGAGGAGCTGGCGCGGGTCGGCGCGGATCCGTCGGAGGAGACGCTGGCGCTCGAGCGCGAGCTCATGCGCGGTCCGGCGATCCACGCGCCACGGCTCCTGACACGGCCGCTCGAGGGACGCGAGCGAGAACTGGCGGCCGGTCTCGCCGCCCTGCGCCGGGCCGCCGCAGGGAACGGCGGCGCGCTGCTCGTCACCGGACCGATCGGGATCGGGAAGACGCGGATGATCGAAGAGGTGCTCGCCGAGGCCGAACAGCTCGGGTTCCACACGCTGTACGGCGCGGGCCACGAAGCCGAGGGCCGCTTGCCGTACGCGCCGCTCGTCGAGGCGCTCGACCCGCTCGCCGGACGGCGTCCCGAGCTGATCGGCGCGCTCACGGATGGCGCGCAGGTCGCGCTGTCGCGGTTGTTGCCCTCGGTGCGGCCCCCGAAGGGGCTCGCCGAGGAGCCCGTCGACCGCCGACTGGTCTTTCGTGCGATCACCGGGCTCGTTGCACACGCCGCCGCAGAATCCGGAGTGGTGCTCGCGATCGACGAGTTGGGCGGCGCCGACGAGGCAACGCTGGCGGTTGCGCACCACCTCGCGCGCAGTGCGGGCGGCGAGCGTCTGCTCGTCGTCGCGGGAATCTGCGACGAGCCACTCACCGAGGGCGCGGCGCTTCTCCGATCGCGGCTGATCGGGCGCGGCGGCACCGTAGAACTGGCGCTAGGTCCGCTCGATGCCGGCACGATCGCCGCGGTCGCGCAGCGCGCGGCCGGCAGGCCGCTGCCGGTCCGAGCGCTCGACGCCATCGGACGCTCGGCGGCCGGTAACCCGTTCTTCGCGGAGCAGCTGGCGGCGTCGGTGGACGCCTCCGGCGAAGTCACGGTGTCCGCGCGGCTGCGCGAGGTCGTCGGGCAGCGGCTCGAGCTGCTCGATCGGTTCGGTGAGCCGCTGCTCGCTGCGCTCGCAGTGATCGAGGACGGCTTCACACCAGAAGCGCTGATCGGACTTGCGGGCGCTGATCAAGTGGACGAGGCGCTGAGCGAGGCCGAGGCCGCCGGCGTGCTCGAGCGCGCGCGGGGTCGCTATCGATTCCGGCATTCGCTCGTGCGCGAGCAGCTGGCCGCTCGGCTGCCCGAGGAGAGCCTGCGCGCCACCCACGACCGTGCCGCCGAGCTGCTCGCGGCCGACGGCGCCGCCCCCGAGCGCATCGCGCATCACCTGCTGGGCGCGGGCCGCGCGACGGAGGCGGTTCCGCTCCTGATCGAGGCGGCACAGTGGGCCGTGGAGGTTGGCGCTTATCGCGACGGTGCTGGGTGGGCGGAGCTTGCGCTCGAGCACGCCGACGTCGAGGAACGGCCCACTCTGCTCGCGCTGCACGCGCAGCTGCTGTACGGCGCGGGCGACGGCGGGGCCGGCGTCGCGTTCGCCAAAGCGATCGAGGTCGCGCCCGCCGAGCACGTGCCCGCACTGCTCGTCCAGCAGGCCCGCGCCTCAATGGCCGCGGGTGACATCGCGGGGGCAAGCAATGCGCTCGAGCGGTTCGAGGCCGAGCGGCTCGAAGACCTCGGCGAGTCGACGCTGGTGCGCGGGATGGTGGCGTGGCACACCGGCGACTGGGAGCGAGCGCGCCGGGTGGCCTCGGAGGCTGTCGGCCTCGCCGCCGATCCCGGCGACCTGGCCCTCCTCAACGGAATGCTCGCCCATGTGTCCGGAGGCTGGGAGCAGCACGCCCGGCGCCAGCTCACGCATATCTGGGATTCGCCGGAGGTCGCGGGCAAGGTCTTCGACGCTTATCTTTGCGTGACCGAGTACGTGCTCACCGCGGGCGACCCGTACGAGCGTCTGGCGGGCTTTGCCAAGCGGTTGCGCGCGCAGGCGCATCAGGCGGGGGCCCGTCGCGGCGAGGCGTTCGCCGCCACCGTGCTCGGCGAGACGGAGCTGTTCACGGGCAACCTCGAGGCCGCGCGCGCACACCTGCTCGACGCGGCGCGAATCAGCCGCGAGGTGGGCGCGGTCGCGGGCGAGTCACTTGCACGCACGCGGTTGGGCGAGGCGCTCATTCATCTCGGAGATCGCGCCGGGGCGCAGGCCCAGCTCGAGGAGGCACTCGAGCTCGCGCACATCTCACCGATCGCCGAGCATCTCGTGTTTCTCGTCTGCGCTGTGCTGGTACGCGTGCCCAACGACGGCGCCGATGCGCTCGCCTTGCTCGAACGCGTCGAGACGCTGTTCGACCCGCGCTGGGTTTGCCCGTTCTGTCCGACCGGCTACTACGTCGCCGCGACGATCGTGTGCGCCGGCGCGGGGCAGCTCGCGCGCGCCCGCGAATTCCTCGAGCGCGCCGAATTCGGGGCGGCGCGCTGGCCGGCGGGCCCGTGGGCCGCGGCGTTGGCCGAGGCCAGAGCGGCGCTGCTGCTGGCGGGCGGCGACCAGCGCGGCGCCGCGGACGGTCTGCGCCGAGCCGCCGAGGGGTATGACGCAGCTGGCCAGCTGCTGAATGAGAAACGGGCCCGCGCGGCGCTCGCGCGACTCCTCGGGGTGGAGACCCCCGGCTAGAGCGACAGGGAAGGTTCCGGGAAGGCGTGTCGGCGACTTTGCCGGCATGCAAACGAACATCTCACACTCACACCGTCGCCGCGTTCTGGCGCTGCTCTGCCTGGTCTATTTCCTCGTGATACTCGACGCGGCGATCGTGCGGCTTGCGCTTCCGTCGATCGACCTCGCGTTGGGGCTGTCGCCCGCGTCGCAGACCTGGGTCGCGAACGCTTACATGCTGTCCTTCGGCACCCTGCTGCTGCTCGGCGGGCGGTTGGCAGATCTGTTTGGGCGCAAGCGGATCCTCCTTGGCGGCGTCGGCGTGTTCACGCTCGCGTCGTTCGCGTGCGGGCTTGCGTCCTCGGGCGCGATGCTGATCGCAGCTCGCGCGTTCCAGGGAATCGGCGCCGCCGCGATGACGCCGGCGGCGTTGTCGATCTTGATGCGCACGTTCCCGGAGGGCGCCGAGCGCAACCGGGCCATCGGCGCATGGGGAGCGACCGGCGGAATGGCCGCGACTGCGGCCTGGATCATCGGCGGCCCGCTGATCGATGGCCCAGGCTGGCAGTGGATCTTCTGGATCAACATTCCCGTCGGTCTCGCGATCGCCGCCTTGGCGATCGCGCTGCTCGGCGAAAGTCGCGACGACGCCGCGACGCGCACCTTCGACGTCGCCGGAGTGGCGTGTGTGACCGCCGCTCTGGTCGCGCTTGTGTACGCGCTTGTTGAAGCTCCCACCGCCGGTTGGACCTCCACTCAGACCGTGCTTCTGTTCGTGCTGTCGCTGGCACTGTTGGGCACGTTCGCCTTGATCGAGCGGCACGCCACGGCGCCACTCGTACCACGCCGGATCGCCCGTTCTCGGACACTGCTCGCGGCGAACCTAGGACTGGGTCTGACCGCCGCCTCGATCTACGGGATGGCGTTCATCATCTCGATCTACGGTCAGGAGGTGCTGGGCTACTCAGCGCTGAAGTTCGGCGTCGCCGCGGTCGTGCTGCCCATCGGCGTCGCGATCGGCGCAGGGCTCGGCCAAGCGCTCGTGACCCGGCGCGGTCCGCGCGCGGTCTCAGCCGCCGGCATCGCCGGTCTGGCGGTCGGCTTCGTACTACTCGCCCGGCTCCCCGTCCACGGCGCCTACGTTACCGACCTACTACCCGGCTTCGTGCTGTTCGGCGTCCCACTCGGTCTCGCGTTCACGGCGTACTCGGTGGCGACCCTGGCCGGGGTCGCCAGCCGCGACGCAGGATTGGCGTCAGGGCTCAACAACACGTTCGAGCAGGTCGGCGGAGCGATCGGCACCGCGATCATGGCGACCGTTGCCACCTCACGCACCGGAGATCTTCTCCATGCGGGCGCCAGCCACCTGATCGCGCTCGACCGCGGCATCCAGCTCGCCTTTGCGACCGCGGTCGCGCTTCCCGTACTTGGTCTGATCGTCTCGTTGTTCTTGCTCCGGCAAACCCGTCCGGCAGGCGCGGGCGAGCCGCTCCGGTCCACGCCGGCAGCGGCCACGTACGCCGACTGAGAGCGCCGGGGAAGGTTTGAGGAAGGCGCGTCGGTGACGCTGGCGGCATGACTACAAACACCACATATCTCGCTCCTGCGGGCGCGGATCTCGAGGAGGTCTACCGCGAGATCGCGGCCATGTACCGCGATGTCGCGAACGAGACCGCCCGCGATCTGCATTTCCCCACCGGCCGCCGGCTGGCGGAGGCCCTCGGCTATCCCACCGACCTGCTCGACCGGTTGCCGGACGGAGCCGTGGCTTCGTTCGCCGGCGTCGGCTACCACCTAGGACTCGCTCGGATAGTTCCCGGCGAGCGGGTGCTCGATCTCGGTAGCGGCTCCGGGATGGACGCGTTCGCGGCCGCGATCCAGGTTGGTCCGCTGGGCTCGGTCACGGGCATCGACGTCACGCCCGAGCAACTCGCCAAGGCAGAGCTACTCAGTCGCGACCCCGGCGTGACCTTCGTGCACGGCCGGATCGAGTCGCTGCCGTTCGACGATCGCTCGTTCGATGCCGTGATCTCGAACGGCGTGATCAACCTCTCGCCCGACAAGCGCACGGCGTTCGCCGAGGCGGCGCGGGTGCTCCGTCCCGGCGGACGGCTCGCGCTGTCGGACATCGTCACCGAGCGGCCGATCGCGGCCCGCACCGCGGCGCAGGCCGATCTGTGGGCCGCATGCATCGCCGGCGCCGGCCAGCGCGACGTGTACATGCGCGAGATCACGACCGCGGGACTCGACCTGGAGGAGCTCCTCGAGAACGCGGGGTACGGCTTCACCAGCGAGCGAGCGCAGCGCACGAGCGCCAAGTACGGCGCTCGCAGCATCTCGCTGCTCGCGCTCAAGCCAACTTTGACCACCACCACCAACACCACCCAGGAGGTATCCCAGTGACCCTGGTGACCAGCACCATCCGCAACGGCGTGGACACCGAGAAGATGTTCGCCACGCTTGACCTCATCAAGGCGCAGCCCGAGCTCGCCCGATTCCAGTTCCGCGCCAGCAACCGCTGGATCGACGGCGCCCACAACCGATCGACGATCAAGAGCTTCTACGCCGCCGGCGGGGAGGACACCAGCCGCGGCGAGGAGTTCGTGCTCGACGCGGGCGAGCCCGCGATCCTGCTCGGGAGCGACACGGGTGCCAACCCGGCCGAATACCTCCTGCACGCGCTCGCCGCCTGCCTGACCACGTCGATCGTGTACGTCGCGGCGGCGCGCAAGGTGGAGCTCACCTCGGTCGAGTCGACCATCACCGGCGACATGGACGTGCGCGGCGCGCTCGGCGTCGACGACGAGCCCCGCAACGGGTTCGAGCGCATCGGCGTGTCGTTCCGGGTGACCGGCAACGCGTCGGAGGAAAAGCTCCGCGAGGTCGTGGAGCGCGCGCAGCAGCGTTCGGCCGTCTACGACATGGTCACGAATGGAGTCCCGGTCGCGGTCCAGGTCGCTACCGACTAAGGCTCGTTCTGCCGCCTGGTGGCCGGCGCTCCGGCGACGGCCACCGGCGGCGTGAGCGGATTGGAGATCCCGATGCCGATTGAACTGAAGGCCCACACCGATGCCGGCGCCCGTCTTGTGGCGATCGCCGAGGAGCTCTCGGGCCAACTCGCCGCCCGCGCGGCCGAGCACGACCGCGACGGCAGCTATCCGTTCGAAGCGATCGAGGCGCTCAAGGCCGCTGGTTACTTCGTCGCACCGATACCGATCGAGCTCGGTGGGCTCGGCGTCTCGTCTGCGCACGATCTGGTCGTTGCCTCGAGCCGCCTCGCCCGCGGCGACGCTTCGGTGGCGATCGGGGTGAACATGCACCTGGTCGCGGTGCTCAACATGGTGCGCCGCCGCGAGGTCGCGGTCGCGTCCGGGGCGGAGCGGCGGGCCCGCGCGTTCGGCGCCTCGCTCGAGCAGATCGTCCGGGACCGCATCGTGCTGGCGGCCGCGATCAGCGAACGCGGACAGGACTTGACGCGGCCCGGCACCGTCGCCACCCGGACCGAGTCGGGCTGGCGGATTGACGGCCAGAAGATGTTCTGCACGATGTCCCCCGCCGCCACCGATCTGTACGCCACCGTCCGGTATTCCGACGGCGACGGCACCGAGCGCTACGCGTATGCAATGGTGCCCACGGGCTCCGCCGGGGTCGTCGTCCACGACGATTGGGACTCGCTCGGGATGCGCGCTTCCGGGAGCAACTCGGTCTCGTTCGACGGCGTCGAGCTGCCGGAGTCCGCCGTTCGCGGCGGCTTCCGCGCCGGCGACCCCCTCCCGTACATGGAGCGCAACCTCCACTCCGGCTTGTTTCACGCGTCGGCTTCGCTCGGCATCGCCGAGTCGGCCGACGCGATCGCCCTCAACGGCCTTCGCGAACGGATCAACGGCGACGCGCGACCTCGCATGCAGGTGGCCGACAACGCCGTCGAGCTCGCCGCCGCCCGGTCCGTCCTTGCTCGCGCCGCCGAGCTCATCGACGAGCACCGCGCGGCGAATCCGGCGTCCGACGGCAGCGCGCAGGAGCTCAGTGCGCTGTTCGCCGAGTCGCAGGCCGCCAAGGCGTTCGTCAACGCCGCGGCGGCGGGGATCGTCGACCGGGCCCTCGCGCTGTCGGGCGGTGCCGGCTACCGCAACGGCAACCCCCTAGCTCGCGCGTACCGCGACGTCAAAGCCGGCTCGTTCATGCACCCGCTGGGCGCCAACCGCGCCTACGACTACCTCGCCGCCGTCGCTCTCGGCGAGGAACCCGACCTCCACTGACCGCCGATGACAGCCGCAGCCTCACGCGCTACCTCTCACCTCGGTCACTCCTTCCGCGAGGCGCTGTCCCGGTTCGCGACCGGCGTCACGTTCGTCACGGGGGCACCGGATGGCGAGCCTCTCGGTCTGATCGTCAACTCGTTCAGCTCCGTCTCGCTCGAGCCGCCGCTGATCTCGATCTGCCCGTCGCGCGACTCATACACGTGGGCGCGCATGCGGCGGACGGGCCGGTTCGCGGTCAACGTGCTCGGCGCGGGCCACGAGGGCTTCGTCGCGCGCGCCGCTGAGCCCGGAGCAGACCGATTCGCCGGTCTCGAATGGAAGCCCGGACGCGCCGGAGCGCCAGTCTTGACAGGAGCCCTCGCCTACCTCGAGTGCGAGATCGTCGACGAACACCCGGCCGGCGATCATTGGATCGTGGTTGCGCGGGTCGAGAGCCTCCGCGTGCTGGCACGCGAAGACCCGCTGATCTTCTTCGCGGGCACATTCCACAGCGCCGCGCCCCTCGTTCCTCACCGGGCGCCACTTGCCGCGATCGACGGCGGCCGCCGTTAGAACGACGATACTTTCGGCATGGAGCGCAACGTGCTCGGCGGACCTCTCGAGACCTGCGGCACGGAGCCGATCACCGGCTTTTACCGCGACGGATGCTGCCGAACCGGTCCGGGTGATTTCGGGAGTCACACGATCTGCGCCGTGGTGAGCGCCGAGTTCCTCGAGTACCAGCGGAGCACCGGCAATGACCTGAGCTCGCCCGCTCCCGAGCACGACTTCCCCGGCCTCGAGCCCGGAGACCGCTGGTGCGTCACGACGCGAGCATGGCTGCGGGCGCACGAGCAGGGCGTCGGCGCCTTCGTCGTACTTGCCGCGACCCACGAGCGCGCCCTCGACGTCGTGCCGCTCGAGCTGCTCGAGCGATACGCGGTCGACGTGCCAGCCGACCCCGGCTCCCTCGAAGACGCTACTTGAGCGTCTCGACGGTGAGCGACGATGGCGCGCTCGCGGAGCGGGCGATCGTGTAGACCCCTCCGGCGAGCTGGGGAAGCTGGCCCGGGAGTGGCGTGAGGTGCGGAGTGTCGGCGGTGGCGAGGGTCAGCCGCAGCTGGTTTCCTGCCGCGATCGTGGCTAGGGTCGGGAAGATCTCGATCTGGTACTCGGTCACCGCGCCCGGCGTCACCGGCTCGGCCGAAACGTGCGTATACGGGTGATAGGCCAGGACGGTTACACCGCCGGCAGTCCACGACCGTTTGTTGTCGACGGCGCGGAGCGAGCGGCGCGGGGGTGTAGCTGGTCGCCCCGGGGTAGGCACGGAGCCGGTGATCGTCCCGGGCACGCGACTCACTGGCGATCCGGAGCCAGTGAGGATCCCGCCGATACCGCCGATTCCCCGAGCATTGGCGGCGGCGGGCGCCGAGCCGGTGAGCGTCCCTCCCTGGCCGAAGTACAGGCGCGTCGGCGTCGCCCTCGTGAACGGATCAGCTGAAGAACGCGAAGCTGCGCACTTCGATGCTGTGCCGCGGCACGGCCCGCTCGACGGTCGGGTCCCGGAAGGCCGAGTGCGGCACCCGCCAGGCCCGGCTGTGATCGGAGTCGTGGAAGACGAAGAACAGGATCTCGTCACGGGTCATGTCCGGGAAGTACGACGACTCGTGGTCGGGGTTGAAGACGAACTCCGACCCGCTGGTGATCATCTTCGATTCGTCGACCTCGGCAAACGGGTCGTCGGGGATCCGGTCGACGACGTACAGCTGGTTCGGCAGCCCCTCGTCGTCGCGGAGGCTGCGAAAGTCGCACAACGCCAGGGGCCAGTCCTGCGGTGGCGGACTGAACACCCGCCAGAAGCTGGTCGCGAGTGCCCGCCGGTATCCGGGGCCATCGGGGAACTCCTCGGCGTAGACCCGACCTGCCGTCATCTCGGCGCCCTCGGGGCCGTAGTCGATGTGAACGAGCGCCGCCTGTGGTTGGGAGGAATGCTCGGCGGGCGCCGCCGACCGGCGCAGCACCGCCCCGCGCGTGACCACCTCGTCGGCACCGGTCCGCTGCTTGATGAACTCGATCACCTCGGGGAGGTAGACCGCGTCCACCTCGGCCTTGTCGGTGAAATCCGCGATCGCGCTGCGCTGGCGGAGGATCTCGAAACCCTGGATATCGGTCCGAAACGTGTTCTGAACCGGCCGCCCGTTCCGGACATGAACGGTGTGCGACTCGTAGCTGCCGGTGTTGATGCTCACGCCGGGCGCCGTGAACCGGCGAAGCACGGTCGATCCTGGAGCGAGGTACTGCAGCTCTCCCGGAACGGCAGTCACGGCCCAGAGGCTAACGGCCCAGGGCACGTGGCGTCGAGTCCCGTATCCGGCGCCACAGTCCGCCCCGGTCCCCCTACTCGCCGCGGTCGTCCCGCCCCCCTACGCGCCAGAGTCCGCCCCGGTCCCCTATGTTCTTAAGAAGATCTCACCAAGACGGCCTAGCTTGCCTGAAGGGAATGAGCGCTCCCCGGCATTTGTGGTCTGGCGATTGGCAGCATGAATCCTCGGCTCACGGGGACGAGCTCGCGGCTGGCCGTGCGCGCGGAACCGTGCCCACGGAGCCCGAGCCGCCGGTGGCCCGACCACGCCCGACACTTCGCGATCGCATGCGGGCGTTCCTCGCGCGCATACGGACCGCGCTCGCGCGCATACGGACCCTACCCCGCGGGACGCGGCGCCAGCGCCGCATCGCGATGCTGGCCGTGACCGCGACTCTGCTGCTCGCGGGGGCCGCGTACGCGGTGACATCCGCGGTCGGTGGGTCCGACGGCCACGCGTCGACCGTCGCGAGTGGGTCGCGCGCTTGGCTCGGCATCGACGTGACGCGCTCCTCGCTCGGCGGCGTGATGGTCGTCGACGTGTTTCCCGGGAGCCCCGCTCAGGTGGCGGGGATGGAGCCGGGTGACGTGATCACGCAGATCAACGGCCACTTGATCGTCAACCCCTCCGACGTGAACTCGGCGCTCGCGCGCATGCACCCAGGCGACCACGTGCAGCTCCAGTTTGAAGGAAGCGGGACGAGATACTCGGCGCGCGTCCCGCTCGCGTCCCCACCCGCCGGTTACCCATGAGCTTTCTCCACCCGGCGGTACTCGTCGCGCTCCTCGCGATCCCCCTCCTCATCGTCTGGTATGTGAGCCAGCAGCGCCAGCGCGCCAAGGCCGCGTCCGCGTTCTCCGCTCCGGTGCTCAGCGCCTCCGTGACGCCGCGCCGCCCGCGATGGCGCCGGCACGTTCCGATGCTCGCGTTCGCGCTGGCCCTCGCTGTGCTGATCGTCGCCGCCGCCCGCCCCCAACGCACCGTCGCGGAGCCTGTCGACACCGCGTCGATCATGCTCGCCAACGACACCAGCGGCTCGATGTCGGCCACCGACGTAAAGCCATCACGCCTGGCCGCTGCCGAGAGGGCCGCCAACGATTTCCTGGCGAAGGTCCCGGGCTCGGTACGTGTCGGCTTGCTGCAGTTCAACACGACGGTGGCGCTGCTGCAGTCCCCCACCACCGATCACGCGCTCGTCTCATCCGCGCTCGCCCAGCTGCGCGTGACCGGCGGCACCGCGATCGGCGATGCTCTTCGTAAGGCGCTGACCACGCTCCAGAACGTGCCGCGCGAGGGCGGCAGGAAACCGCCGGGCGCCATCTTGCTGATCTCCGACGGCGCCTCGGACGTCGGCTCGGACCCGATCACGGCCGCACAGCAGGCCGCTGCCGCACACGTTCCGATCTATACGGTCGAGCTCGGGACGCGAAACGGAACCGTCAAAGAGAAGCGCGGCAACAGGACGATCACCGTGCCCGTGCCGCCCGACCCGGCACAGCTCGCGGAGATCGCCCGCGTCTCGCACGGCCAGGCGTTCACCGCGACCAACGCGAAGGGCCTCGACACGATTTACAAGCGCCTCGGCGCTGAGCTCGGGCACAAGAAGGTCAAGCACGAGATCACCTCCACGTTTGCCGGCGGCGGTCTCGCCCTGCTGCTGCTCGGTGCCGCCGCGTCGCTCGTGTGGTTCGGGCGACTGGTCTAGCTATGTGGCCCCACTGTGATTGCTAAGGAGAACAGATGACTGAAATCGAAAATGCGGACGAGCTGCGCGCCGAGGCGCGCGCAGCGTTAGGGGAAGCCCTGTACGAGATCAAACGCGTGATCGTCGGCCAGGATGCGATGCTCGAGCGGCTGCTGGTCAGCCTGCTCGCCGGCGGTCACGTCCTGCTCGAAGGCGTCCCGGGACTCGCCAAGACACTCACGGTCAAGACGCTCGCGGCGGTGCTCGGCGGCTCGTACAGCCGGATCCAGTTCACCCCCGACCTGGTCCCCGCCGACCTCGTCGGCACGCGCGTGTACCGGCCGGACACGGCCGCGTTCGAGACCGAACTCGGTCCCGTGTTCTGCAACTTCCTGTTGGCCGACGAGATCAACCGCGCGCCCGCGAAGGTGCAGTCCGCGCTGCTCGAGGTCATGCAGGAGCAGCAGGTGACGATCGGCGGCACCACCTACGAGGTCCCGCTGCCGTTCATCGTGATGGCGACGCAGAACCCGATCGAGTCCGAAGGCACCTACCCGCTCCCCGAAGCCCAGGTCGATCGCTTCCTGATGAAGATCCTCGTCGACTACCCGAGCACGGGCGAGGAGGCGGCGGTCGTCGGACGCAGTCTGCGCGAACAGCCCGATGTGCAGGAGCGGCTCGCCCTCACCGATCTGCGGCGGTACGCCACCGCCGCCGGGACCGTGCTAGTCGACCGCGAGACGATCGGCTACGCCGTGGCGCTCGCCGACGCAACTCGTAACCCCGGGGGGTACGGCCTCCAGGAGATCGCCCCGATGATCGAGTTCGGCGCGAGCCCGCGAGGACCGATCGGCCTCGTCCAGGCCGCCCGGGTGCTCGCGCTGCTACGTGGCCGCGGCCACGTGGTACCTGAGGACGTCCGCGACCTCGCCGCCGATGTGCTCCGCCACCGGATCGTTCTGTCCTACGACGCGCTCAGCGAGGGCGTGACCGCCGACAGCTTGCTCGACCGGGTGTTGACGGCCGTCCCCGAGCCGGGCTCCGCCGACCTGATTCGTGAGGCCCCGACGGTGGTGCGGGCGCGGTGACCACGAGGCTGCTCGAGCCGCCGGCGGCACGCCAGGGCCCAGGGCCGCTGGCGCAGCCGCTCGTCGAGGCACTCGATCTCGCGATCACGCGCCTGGTGGCGCGGATGCTGCCCGGCGATCGCCGTGCCGCCGGCGTGGGCGTCGGAATGGAGCTCGCGCAGCTCCGCCCGTACGTGATCGGCGACGACGTGCGCCACATCGACCCGGCTGCGACCGCTCGCACGGGTCAGGCTCACGTCCGCATGCACGTGCCCGAGCGGGCGCTCACGACCTGGATCGTGCTCGACGTGTCGCCGTCGATGGCGTTCGGGACCGCGCGCCGCCTCAAGGCGGACGTGGCCGAGGGCGTGGCGCTCGTGTTTGGCCGTCTCGGTGTGCGTCGCGCGGGCAGCGTCGGGCTCGTCGCGTTCGGCGCCGCCGCCCCGCGAGTGCTTCCGCCGCGCGGCGCCAAACCAGGGATCGTCGCGTTGCGCCGCATGCTCGCCGAAGGCGTCGCCCCCGACGGCCAGCAGCACGCCGACGGCCTCGCCGACGCGCTCCGCCGCGTCGGCCGGATGGCGCACCAGCCCGGACTCGTCCTCGTGATCAGCGACTTTCGCGACCAGCACGGGTGGGAGCGGGCGCTCGGATCACTCCGTATCCGTCACTCCGTGCTCGCGGTCGAGATCACCGACCCGCGCGAATCGGAGCTGCCGGCGGTCGGACACTTGGCGCTCGTCGATCCGGAGACCGGCGCCCGCATTCAGGTCGATACCTCGAGTCGCCGCGTTCGCGATCGCTTCGCCCAGCTCGAGCGCGAGCGCCGGGATGTGCTGACGCGCGAGCTCCGCCGCCTCCGAATCGACCACGTCACGCTGGCAACCGACCAGGACTGGCTGCTGGCGCTCGGGCGCCACTTGAGATGAGCTTCGGGTCGCCACTCTGGCTGGCCGCGCTCGCGCTCATCCCGATCGCGATCGTCGCCTCGATCGCGGCCCGCCGGCGGGCCAAGCGCTATGCGGTCCGGTTCCCGGCGGTATCGACGCTGGCCCTCGCCGCCGGCGCGGGGGGCTCGTGGCGGCGCCACCTTCCGGCCGCGTGCGCGCTGGCCGCGATCGCGGCGCTCGCGCTGGCGCTCGCGCGGCCCCACGTCAGCTACAGCGCCCCGGTCGACCGGGCATCGGTGATGCTCGTCACCGACCACTCGGGGTCGATGGCCGCGACCGACGTCCAGCCCACCCGGCTCGCCGCCGCCGAGCGCGCGGCCAACACTTTCATCGATCAGCTGCCCCAGCAGGTCTTGGTCGGCGCGATCGCGTTCTCGAGCTCGCCCGACACCGTCCAGGCCCCCGTGAGCAACCACGGCGCCGCCCGCGCCGTGATCAACGCGCAGAGCGCGAACGGCTCGACCGCGACCGGCGACGCGCTCCAGCTCGCGCTCCAGCTGCTGCGCGGCGCGGACAAGAAGCACCCGCCCTCCGCGATCGTGCTCCTGTCCGATGGGGCGGCGAACGCCGGCGTCGACGTCGCGACTGTCGCCCGACAGGCGGCGCAGGACAAGATCCCCATCGACACAGTCGCCCTCGGCACGCCCAACGGCGTCCTCCCGAGCCCCGATCCGTTTCAACCGCCCGTTGCCGTTCCTCCCGACCCGGAGCTGATGCAGGAGATAGCGCGCGTCTCGGGCGGGCGCTCGTTCAACGCCCAGAGCGCGGACGAGCTCAGCTCGATCTACAAGGGGCTCGGCCGTCAGCTCGGCAGCGTGACCCGCAAGCGCGACGTCACCGCGGTATTCGCGATCGGCGGCCTGGCATTCCTGCTGATCGGAGCAGCGGGGTCGACCCGCTGGTCCGGCCGCCTTCCCTGATCCTCAGCCGGCCAGTCCGTGGGCGTAGGCGTAGTGCACGGCCTGGGCGCGGTCGCGCGCGCCGATCTTGGCGAAAAGGTGGTTGATGTGGGTCTTCACCGTGGCTTCGCTCACCACGAGCGCCTTCGCGATCTCGGCGTTGGACAGACCGCGCGCGATGAGCGACAGAACCTCGGCCTCGCGCGGGGTCAGGTGGTCGGGCAGGGCGGCCGGACGCGGAGCCGGGCGTCGGGGTGCACCCGCGTCGACGGCGGCGAGCAGACGGCTCTGGACGACTGGGTCGAGCAGCGCCTGATGGTCCGCGGCGGCGTGGACGGCGCGAGAGATCTCGGCGATCCCGGCGTCTTTGGTCAGATACCCACGCGCCCCCGCGCGGAGCGCATCGAGAATCGAGTCATCGTCGGCGTGGGTGGTGAGAACGACGATCTCGGTCTCGGGCTGGGCCTCGCGGATCCGGCGCGTGGCCTCGACGCCGTCGAGCCGTGGCATACGCAGATCCATCAAGACGACGTCCGGGCGGTGGCGCGAGGACAGGGCCACCGCTTCCTCGCCGTCGCCGGCGGCGGCGACCGGCTTGATGTCGGGCGCCGCCTCGAGCAGGGTCATCAGCCCCTCGCGGACCAGCGCCTGGTCGTCGACCACGAGGACGCGTACCGGGCCGCTCATCGGACCCGCCCGGGCTGAATTGCCGGCGCCTTGGGAGGCGGCAGCCGCAGCTCGACCCGCCAGCCCTCGCCGGCGGCGCCCGCGTCGAGCGTGCCGCCGAGGAGCGCGGCGCGCTCGCGCATGCCTTGAAGGCCGTAGCCACCCCCGGATGCGGCCAGCCCGTTTCCGCTCGGGGCGGGCTGGTTCGGCAGAGGTCGGTCCTCGACGAGCAACACCACGTCGTCATCGGGAGCTTGGCCGGCATGGACGGCGACCGAGACGTCGGCGCCCGGAGCGTGCTTGCGAATGTTCGTGAGCGCCTCTTGCGCGACCCGCAGCACGGCCTGGCCGGTCGGGCCGGTCAGCCGCGCGGGGTCGCCGTCGACGGTCACATCGGCCGGCGCGTCGGCGCTCGCGCGGTAGTCGGCGACAAGCGCCTCGATTCCGGCCGCCGCCGACACCGACTCCCCGCGCAGCGCTCCGACCGCCTGGCGGGTCTCCTCCAGCCCTTCTCGCGCCAGCGCGTGCGCGCGCTTCACGCGCGCGAGGACAGTGTCGCGATCGGCGCCTTGCTCGACCAATGAGCTGGTCGCCTCGAGCTGAATCGTCAGACCCGCGAGCGTGTGAGCCAGCACGTCGTGGATCTCGCGTGCGATCCGGGTCGATTCCTCAAGGCGCGCGGTGCGCAGCTGCTCCTCGTGAGAGCGCTGAGTCTGAGCAAGCAGAAGCTCAGCCTGGTCGGCACGTTCTCGAGATTGGCGACTCGTCGAGGCAGCGAGTGCCATCGCGGTGAACCCAAGCGTGTACGCGAGCAAACCGATGGCGCTCCCGTCGTAGGCGAGTACCGCCGAGGCCAGCGCCAGCGAACCCAGCGCGACCACGACGAACGCGCGCGGCAGCTGCGCCCGCAGGCCGGCCGCCGCGACCGCGATGAACACGAACGCGCTGGCGGCGGTGTCCGGCGCCGCGCCGGCGAGGAGGCCGCCGGCGACGGCGAGCAGGTAAACGTCGGGCGTGATCCGATGCTCGTCCGGCCGGATCGTCCAGACCAGCCAGGCGACGATGCAGACGACGAAACAGACAGTGATCACGAGCCCCCGTCCGCTGCCACCCAGATGGTGCTCGGAGCGCACCACCGTCCAGCCGATCAGCACGAGCGCGATGATCCTTACGACGGTGGCGAGTCGGGGGTCGAGGCGCGAGAGAACCATCGTCAGGGAAGGTACGGCGTTCGGAGGCCCGGTACACGCCGAAGCGGGACCCGCTGGCCGCGGATCCCGCTCTCGTTTGCCAACCCGGCTGGTCTGGCCGGCGCGTTCACTCAGACGAGCTCCGGCGCCACCCGGCCCGTCAGCTGCTCGCGGCGAAACGCCTGGACCAACGAGCGCCCGCACACCTCGAACACCGCCATCGCCAGCAGCGCCACCGTCCACGCCTCGGCGCTGGTGATCGAATGCGTGGCGCTGAAGTGACCGATCGTGCTCGAGCCACCGTTGTTGACCCAGATCAGGAACGCGAACCGCGAGCCCATCCCGAGGACCCAGAAGATCGCCGATGCCCAGCCGGCGCGGGCGAGCACGCCGCCGTCTACGTCGCGCCGCATGATCACGGACTGGCCGCTGGCCGCGCCGATCAGCAGTCCCACGAGCGCGAGGACCGCGACCAGGACCAGGTCGTTGCCGGCGGTGGGGATGCCGTGCAGGTAGTTCGCGACCGCGATCGCCACGATGACCATCGGGCGGACGATCGCCTTCGTGGTCAGCTTGCGCTCCTTGATCTGGAGCAGGACGAGGAGGACCAGCGCTGAGTCGATGAGGTAATCGGTAAATGTCATGGGAGGATGGTCGTCCGCGAGCCCGGATCGCACATCGGCGCGGGGTTCGATTCGCGGGTGGATATCGACGCCGGTCTCCACCCAGGGGTGGAGAACCGCCGTGCCAGACTCCGTCAGATGGACTCCGAGCGCCGACGCGTAACCCTCTCAGGCGATCTCGCCGGCAACTACGTGGTCGTCGAGGAGCGACCCGATGGATCGCTCGTGGTGGCGCCGGACCCCACGAGACGATCCGGGGGCACCCGGCGACAGCCCGAACCCGAGGGGGTCTGGTCGCTCTTCTCCGGTCTGCTCACCCGTCCGCCGTCAACGCCGCCAAACGTCCCCGAGATCCTTGAACGGTGGGGAGTCGAACTCTCGGACGACGAGGGCATCAGCGACTTCATGATCGCCGAGATCGACGGCCAGACCGGTTTCCTCGCGGTCACCACCCAGCGTTTCATCTTCGCCGCCGGGTCGGGCAAGGCGCTCCGCGTCGTCCAGGAGCACCTGCTGTCGGCCGCGCGCAATGTCGAAGTGGTCGGGCGAAAGCGGCGGGCCAAGCTGCACGTCACCTGGCACGGCTCCGAGAGCGTCATCGAGGTCCTTGATCGGGATGCGCTGCCGCGCCTGTACGAGACCCTTGCGGGTCACGGCATAAGTTGACGGCCTTTATACGAGCATGGCCCGCGCGGCGAGCTCGGTCGTCCGCGCGAGACAGTCCAGGTAGGCGTCGCGGAGCGGGCCGGAGTGACGCAGGCGCCAGAGAATCTCCGCGTGATCCCACGCGACGTCGCGAGCATCGGCGAGCGACCACATCGCGATCGCCTCGTCGGTCTTCTTCGACGTCACATCCTCGATGTCGGCGATCAGTATCGCCTCGAGCCTGGCGATCACCTCCGGGATCGTCGTCACGCCGACGCCGGTGCTCACGACGCGATCCGAACCGCCACACGGCCGTTTATCCTCGGCGCGGTGCGAGTTCTCATCACGGGTACTGCGGGTCATCTCGGTGAGGGCCTGGTGCAGGCCCTCGGCGAGCTTGGTCATGACGTCGTTGGCCTGGACCTGCTGGAGGCTCCGAACACCGTCGTCGGCTCGATCGTCGACCGGGCATGTGTGCGCTGCTGCATGCAAGGGGTGGAAGCGGTCGTCCACGCGGCAACCCTGCACAAGCCCCATGTCGGCGCAAGCTCCCGCGAGGAGTTCGTGGCCACCAACGTCAGCGGCACGCTGATCCTGCTCGAGGAAGCAGTGGTCGCGGGCGTGGAGCGGTTCGTGTTCACGAGCTCGACGAGTGCGTTCGGGCGCGCGCTCGTACCGCCGCCAGGGGCCCCCGCGGCGTGGATCACCGAGGACGTCGCGGACGTGCCGCGGAACGTCTACGGGGTCACCAAGGGGGCCGCCGAGGATCTTTGCGAGCTCGTCCACCGCGATCACGGGCTCGCGGTCGTGATCCTGCGCACATCGCGCTTCTTCCCCGAAGGCGACGACCGCGAGGACGTTCGCACGGCCTACACGGGCGACAACGCGAAGGTCAACGAGCTGCTCTACCGGAGGGTTGACCTGGAGGATGCAGTCCGCGCGCACCTGCTCGCGCTCGAGCGTGCGCCGGAGATCGGGTTCGGCCGTTACATCATCAGCGCCACGACGCCTTTCTCGCGCGAGGACCTGGCCGAGTTGCGGACGGACGCCCCCGCGGTCGTCAAGCGGCTGTTCCCGAACTATGAGGCTGTGTACGCCGAGCTCGGCTGGTCGATGTTCCCCGAGATCGAGCGCGTGTACGTGAACGATCGCGCGAGGAGCCAATTGGGGTGGTCTCCGCACTACGACTTCGCTCGCGCGCTCGATAGCCTTGCGGCAGGCGGGGATTGGCGCAGCGAGGCGGCGCGGGCGATCGGCGCGAAGGGCTACGGCGCGTCCGCCGGCGACGTCTATAGCCTCGGCTGAATGGCTCCCGCCCAGCGCGACGGCACCGTCTTCGACGACGTGGCGGCCGAGTACGACCGCGTCCGCCCGGCGTACCCGGACGAACTCGTCGACCGTGCCTGCGAGGTCGCGGAGATCGAGACCGGCGATCCGGTGCTCGAGATCGGGTGCGGCACCGGTCAGCTGACGCGGAGCCTCCTGGCCCGGGGCCTTCGAGTCACGGCGCTCGAGCCCGGCAAGCATCTGATGTCGCTGGCCGAGCGGAACCTGGCTGGACGCGGCGAGCTTGAGTTCGTCAACGCGCGGTTCGAGGCGGCGGAGCTTCCCCACGGACACTACCGGGCCGTGTTCTGCGCCTCGGCGTTCCACTGGATTGACCCCGATGTCAGCTGGCCGAAGAGCTTCCGTCTGCTCGCCCCGGGCGGGACGCTCGCGCTCATCCAGTATTTCGGGCTTCAGGACCCCCGCTTCGCCGACGATCAGCGGGCGTTGCTGTCGACGGTGGCGCGAATCGCGCCGGGGCTCGCCGCGGACTGGCCCGCGTACCGGGATCTCGACGCGATCGCCGCCGGCGTCGAGCAGCGCCGCGACAACGTCTCGGAAGCGTGGGCATGGATCGGGAGCTACGACCTAGCGCGCGCTGCGGCCGGCCGTCTGTTCCGTGACGTCCAGATCGCCACGGTGCCGACCGTCGTCGAGCACACCGCCGACGAGCTCACCGGCCTGCTGCGGTCAATGTCGTTCCACTCGGAGCTTTCCTCGGCCCAGCGGCAGGCCCTCGATCACGAAAATGTCGTGCTCTACGAGCGGCTGGGCCGGCCGATCCGCTCGAGCACGGTCGGCATCCTGATCACGGCACGCCGCACCTAGCTCCCCGGGACGGGCTCGAGCCAGGCTGCGATGTCAGCGACGATGGTTGCGTCCACGTGCTGCGCCGGTTCGTACTCGTCGGGGGTGGACGGGCCGGAGCCAGGCGTGAACAGGTGGTTGTGGTCGGGATAAACGCGAATCGTCACGTTCGCGCGGTCCCCGAGGCCGGCCTCCCACCGCGCGAGATCATCCGCCACCGTGACCTGATAGTCCCGGCCGCCCTGGAGGATCAGCATCGGCTTGCGCAGTGCGGCGGCCACCTCGACGGGGTTGTAGTCGCGCAGATCAAGCCAGTAGGAGGCCGGGGCGCCCAGCGGCAGCTCGCTCGGCGGCGTCGACGGCGACAGATCCGGGCTGTCGACCATCCTTGCCTTTTCGGTGAGTGCGTCGATCGCCGGCTGCGCCGTCGCCTCGGTGTCCGGACGCAACGAAGCGAGGTAGCGGGTCTGCCTGACGATCACCCACTGGAGTGGCTCGGCCCCGCCGGCAAGGACGATCATCCCGGCGACCGAAGGCTCGGCGGCCGCGACGCGCGGGGCCACCGTGCCGCCGAGGCTGTGACCGAGCACGAACACGCGGTCAGGGTCGACGGCGGGGTGTTCCTCCAGCAGCTTGGCTGCCGCGATCGCGTTCGGCAGATACTCGTCGGCGAGGGTGAAGTCGCGCATGTCCTTGACCTCGCTCGCGTGCGCGTAGGTGACCTTGTCGAACCGGAGCGTCGCCACCCCACGGCTCGCCAACCCCCAGGCGATGTCCTTGAACGGCTTGTTTCGGCCGATCGTCTCGTCGCGATCGAGCGATCCTGAGCCGGCGAGCAGGACGACGCCCGGATGTCGTCCTGGCTGGTTCGGCACCGCCAGGGTCCCTGGCACCGCGAGCGGTGCGGACCCCAGCGTGACCTCGTTCTCGGTGAACGCGGTCGCGTCCGCGTACGCCGGCGGCTCCCATGGTGCGATCGGCTCGGCGGCGCCCGGGGGCGCGATCTGCAATCCCGCGAGCCGACCTTCCTCCGTGACCGCCGCGACGAGCGCGAATCCGCCGCGCTCGGACGCGACCGGCACCTTGACCACGACGACGCCGGCGTTCGCCGGTTCACAGACGGGTTGGCCGATTGATGTGACCGCCCCTTGGCGGCCGAGCTCGGCGTCCCACGAGGCCTTCAGCGCCTGTGGGGGCGCCATCGCCTGCAGCGTCGGCGCGAGCAGCTCGTGGATCTCGGCGAACCGCCCCGCCTGCGCGAGCTCGAGCACGTTCAGGGTGGTCTGGACCGGCGTCGTCGACATCAGGAACTCCTCTTCCTTCGCGTGCGTGGTCGCTGCTTCTGATCTGGCGGCCCGTCGTCGTCCTGCGCCGGCGACGGCAGGAACACCGTGTAGACCAGGCGCCGCCTCCGGTCCTCCCCGGGCGGATTTGCGAGGCGTTGACGGAACACGATCGAGAGGTCGCGGAGCAGCTCGGCGAACTCGGCGTCGGTCAGCCACATCGCGCCGACCTGATAATCGGCGCCGTCTCGGATCGGATCGACCGGATCCGAGGCGAGATAGCGGTCGGCGTCGGCCAGCATCCCCGCGACGTACGCCATGAACGCCTGGCCATGCTCCTCGGCGGTCATCGCCTTGGCCTCAGCCGGGTCGATCCGAGCGGCGAACAGCCGGAGGGTGTAAGTGCGCTCGACCGCGCCGCGCACCCGCCGCTCGGCGACCACCTGTAGTACCCCCGCCTTGGTGAGCAGCGCGACGTGACGGTAGAGGCTGCCGGAGGGCACATCGTCGAGCTCGGCGGCGAGCTGGCCGGTGGTCAATGCGCGGTCGCCGAGGAATGCCTTGACGATCCGGAGCCGCACCGGATGGAGAAGGAGATCCGCGCTTGCCACGCCGGGCAGACTATCAAGCCGTTCACGATTATCGGAACATTCCCAAATATGGGGACGTTGCCGCGCGAAATCTCAGGGTCGTTTCGTGAAAAGCCCGGGGTTTACCACCGATTGTCGCCGTGGCGTTACCGATCTACGGTCCGGGCAGATGTGTGATGCGAACCGTTGGCCGCTATGAGATCTTGCGCGAGATCGGTCGCGGCGGCATGGCGGTCGTTTACGCCGCCCGGCAACCCGATCTCGACCGCCAAGTCGCGCTCAAAGAGCTGAGCAGCTTCCACGCGAACTCGGCGGAGTTCGCCCATCGGTTCCTGCGCGAGTCACGACTAGCCGGGTCGCTGAACCATCCGAACATCGTCACCGTGCACGAATACTTCGAGCACGCCGGCACCCCGTACATCGCGATGGAGCTCGTCCCTCGCGGCTCTCTGCGTCCGTACCTGAAGGGCCTCTCACTCGCCCAGATCGGCGGCGTGCTCGAGGGGATCCTCGCTGCGCTGGCGCACGCGGAAACGGCCGGGATCGTCCATCGCGACCTGAAGCCCGAGAACGTCATGGTGACTGCCGACGGGCGCGTGAAGATCACGGACTTCGGGATCGCGCGGGCCACGCAGCGCGCCGGCACGCATTACGTGACCGCAACCGGCATGACAGTCGGAACGCCGACATACATGGCACCGGAGCAGGCGATGGCGGGAGAGGTCGGTCCCTGGACGGACCTCTATTCGGTCGGGGTGCTTACGTACGAGCTGGTCGTGGGCCGGCCGCCGTTCAGCGACTCGGACAATCCGCTCGCGATCCTCATGCGTCATGTCAACGAGCGGATTCCGTCGGCGCGGGAGTTGCAGCCGACGCTCGACGCGAGCCTGTCTGAGTGGATCGACTCGCTGCTCGTCAAGCGCCCGGACGAACGGGTCCGGCACGCCCTCACCGCATGGGAGTCGCTCGAGGACATCATCGTCCGGCTGCTCGGGCCGCTGTGGCGCCGTGACGCACGGCTGCTCGCCGACCCCGCGACCGCGGTCGAGGCGGATCCGCTGACGCCCGCGCCGTTCGAGAGCCAGGTCTCGATCAGCACGCCGACCCCGCGGCCCGTCGCCGTGGCGGGCGAGTTCATCACGTTCGATCCGGGTCGGGCCGGTGGCGTCTCAGGACCACATGTGGAGCCGGTGGCGGAGCTGTCAGACCCCGAGCCCGTGCTAGGCCCGGTGGCGACGGATGACCCGGAACCCGAGCCCGAACCGCAGCCCGAACCCGAACCGCAGCCCGAACCCGAACCCGAGCCCGAACCCGAACCCGAGCCCGAACCCGAACCGCAGCCCGAACCCGAACCTGAGCCCGAACCAGAACCGGAGCCCGAGCCCGAACCCCCGGGGCGCCCCACGTCCACACGGGAGTCTGAGCGGCGCGGTCCGCGCATTGCCGTCGCTGCGCTTGTGGCGGCGGTGGCAGCAGCGGTCGGGTTCGTGGTGGCACCGGGCTCGGATCGCGCGCCCGCCCAATCTCTCTCCTTGTCGCAGACCGCGTCCACCGACCGGCTCTCGATCTCGTACCCGGTCTCCTGGCGCCAGGCGACGACCGCACAGCCCGTGGCGGCATCACTGAAGCTGTCTGGCCCTGTCGTGCTGGCGCCGAGAGGGGGCGGCGGGGGTGCCCTGATCGTCGGCACGACCGCCGCGGTGGACTCGACCCTCCTGCCCAAGGGCTTCGGAGCTACGCTGCTCACCGGGCCGCAGGGGGCCGATGTCAGATTGGGCGCACAGACCTTCCGGCGGTACCTCAACCTGCTGCCGAGGGGTGCCGCGACGACCGAGACGGTTTACGCGCTGCCCACCAACGCGGGCACCGTTATCGCTTCGTGCGTGGCGCCGTCGGCGGATGCGCCGCGGTTCGCGTCCGCGTGCGAGCATGCGGTCGCGTCACTGCGGCTCAGGTCGGCGGCTGCCTTGTCGCTGACGGCGAACCCCGCGTTCGCACGATCGCTCGGCACGATCATCGGGGCCCTCAACTCGGCGCGAACGACTGACGCACGCAGTCTCGACACGGCCAAGCGGCCCGCTGCCCAAGCCGCGGCTGCGCGCCGGCTCTCCTCTGCTCATGCCGCCGCCGCGGCGGCCGCGGCGCGGCTGACACCCGGCCCGATCGGTGCGGACGGGAACCTCGCAATCGTCGCTGCGCTGCACAAGCTGAGTGCCGGCTATGCCTCGCTCGCGCGCGCTGCGCAGGCCAACGACAAACGCCGCTACACGGCGGCGACAACCGTGATCACCCAGGCCGACGCCGCGCTCGACGCGGGGTTTGCGCGCCTGCGCCAGGACGGCTACTCGATCGGCTGAGCCGCTCAGTTGCCGTGGACGACGCCTGAGGTGCCGCCGCCGGAGCTGTGGACGACGCCTGACGGGCTATGCACGACGCCGGTCGTTGGGCTGTGCGTGACGCCTGTGGACGGTGGGGTGACGCTCGAGGTGGTCGGAGTCGAAGCCGACGCCGCAGGGACGGCGGGCGTGGTTCGCGGCCGGGCGATGGGCGTGACGCGCGGCTTCAGGGACGGCACCGTGACCGCCCGCTGTAGCGCGGGTACCGATGCCTGCGGGGCCGGGATGGAGATCGGTGGAGCGAG
>Ga0335077_10001085_pt1 | contig 31846 bp, 36 predicted proteins | sample Lox_Sample_31_FD_207151 | JGI IMG/M metagenome (GOLD analysis project Ga0335077, IMG submission 207151) | Soil microbial communities from Loxahatchee National Wildlife Refuge, Florida, United States - Lox_Sample_3.1 | ecosystem: Environmental > Terrestrial > Soil > Wetlands | place: USA... | reverse complement strand
GGGCGGGAACGAACACGTTGACGGCGTGGAGGCCGCCGGGCACGGTCATCGAGCGGAAGTGGGCGAAGCGTCGCTCCCGGATCCCCGGGGGCAGGCAGTTGAGCGAGGTGCTCGAGTAGACCACGTCGAACGGTCGAGGGAAGCGGAAGGTCCGGAGGTCGGCCTGCCACGACCGGATCGGTACACCGAGTCGGGCCGCCCGGTGACGCCCCTTCCGGATGCGGTCGATCGATGCGTCCACTCCGGAACAGCGGAACCCTCGCCGACCGAAGTAGATGATGTCGCGGCCGCGGCCCATCCCGAGGTCGATGAGGGTCGGTCGTCGCCGGGGAGGCGTCGGCTTCCATCGAAACACGTAGTGCATCAGGTGCCAGCCGAAGAGGTCGAACCGACCTTCGTATCCGGGGGGTTCGCGGGGCATCGGCGGTCTCCCACCGGAGGAACCCGACGCCGAATACGGTTTCGAGGAGACCCCGGCCTCGGAGCCCGAGGCGACCCGGTATCAGGCGGTGTCCTGGGCCGGCCGAAGTCGGCCGGCCGCGTGACGGAACAGGACGACCGCGGGAACGGCCGGGGAGACGAGCAGGAGCCAGATGAGCAGCGGATTGCTCGTCAGCCCGAGCACCGCCCCTCCCAGCAGGACCGAGACGATGAACCCGGCCGCTCCTACCATCTGGAACGCACCGTTGTAGGAGCCGAGCTCGCCCGGGGGAGCAAGGTTCGACGGGAGGGTCGCCTGCGGGATCGTGATCAGGTTCTCCCCCACCGTCAGGACGACCACCGCGACGAAGAACACCACGACGGGCAGCGTGCCGAGCAGCCCGGCCGCCCCGAGGCCGAGGAACGCGATCGCGTAGAGTCCGACCCCCAGGATCGCGATCGTCGTGTGCCGCCGCCCGATCACGCTCTCGGTGGTGAGGGTCTGGCCGAACACCACGACGAGACCGTTCAGGGCCAGCCCGATCCCCAGCAGCCCGTACGGGATCCCGAGAACATTCCGGACGTAGAGGGGAAACGTGACGGCCCACTGGCCGACCACCAGCCCGGCGAAGCCGACGGCGAGCAGCAGCTCGATCGCTACCTTATCCCGGGCGAGCCGTCGGAAGCTCTCGAGCATCCCCGGCGCTTCCGGTCTCGCCCCGTCGAGTCTCCCGACGGTCGTCGATGCCCTCCCCCGGGCGAGCTGCAGGTCCCGGGGCGACGGGGCCAGGGTCGCCGCGAGGAACGCTGCGCCCCCGGCGATCACGACCGTCGCCACGGCCACCGAGCCGGCGAACCCGATCGAGGCGATCAGCAGCCCGCCGATCGTTACGCCGGCGGAGTAGCCGGCGTTGAAGCCGATCCGGTAGAACGTGAACCCCCGGGTTCGCTCGGCTCCTTCGGCGAGATCGGCGATGTAGGCGGACGACGCCGGCCCGGCGAGCGAGGCGATGATCCCGCCCCCGATGGCGGCGGCGATCGCCCCCGGGAGGGAGAGGATGAAGAACGAGTAGGCGAGGCCCGCGCTCGCGACGACCTCTCCGACCAGTCCGGTCAGGATCAGCTGCCGACGGCCGACCCGATCGGTCAGCAGGCCGCCGAGGATGTTGAACGGAAGTAGGATCACCCCGACGGCCGCGATGATCGTGCCGACCTCGAGGTACGGGAGGTGGAGGACGTTCACCAGGAAGAGCGCGAGGAACGGATTGTACAGCGCGTTGCCGAGCATCCGGATCCCGACGCCGATCCCGAGGATGCGGAGGTTCCGGTCCACGGGTGTGGGAGCTTCCCGGACTTAGAACGTGCGACTCACCGGAGGTGTGCTCCGGGCGTCCTCAGCCGCGCGTGTTTCGGCCGAAGGCCGGTGGATCTGACGGCGACGTACCCGCTCCCGTGGTCCGATCCCCGCCTCGTGGCCCGTGACGAGACGAACTTCGAAGGGAACTCCTCCAAAACTGTCCGGGGAAGGCCACGACGGGGCGACTGCTCGACGATCAGACCCGGTTCGTCGCGCCATTCCTGACGGCCCGCGGCCGGTCCCGGGCCCGGGCTCGCGGCCGCTTCCGACGGCGTCGGGGAAGCGGCGAACGGCGACGAACGAGCCGGGGGGTCCATTCGTACCGTTCCATGAGGACGAACTCGCCGCGGAATCGGACCCCTTCCGCCCTCAGTCGCCTGCGTTGCTCCTCTCCTTCGTAGTCGCGCAGTGCGATCCGCCCTCCCTTGGCGACGACCCGATGCCAGGGGATGCGGGAACTGCCCCGGAGCGCCCAGACGGTCAGACGGGCGGCCCGTCCAAAGCCCGTGGCCTCGGCGACCCGACCATACGACATCACTCGGCCGCGCGGGATCGACATGATGACCCGTCGAAACTGGGCGAGTGTGGACATCGGCTGCCGGGCCCGACCTGAGGCTCGGGCATTCGGTCCCAAGGCGACCGGGTCGGATAGCCGCTCCCGGTCCGTCATGGATCGTCCTACCGGCCTATCGTACGTAAGCGGTCCCGTCGACCGAACTCGTTTTCGCCTCTGCACCCTTGCGAATCCGAATGCAGGGAGGGATCGTTCGCCTCCGACCGCCTTCGTTGCTGAACAGCACGATACGTCGATCGCTCGTGAGCGGACGGATGCCTCTTCTGTTCGGAACCGGCTACGCGCTGCTGATCAGCATCCTCCTCGACCTGACCTCGCCGAGCGCCTACGCCACGGTGATCTCGCTGTTCCTCCCGATCTTCATCGTCGTGGGCTCGATGGGTGGGCTGACGGTGTTCGTGAACGACCGCATCAACGGCGTCCTCGAGTACCTGATCGCGTACGGGGTCGCGGCCCGACGCTTGTTCGCGGACATCCTCCTGGCAGGCTTGGCCCTCGGGGGGATCGTCGCGGGCACGACCCTCGGAATCGGCCTCGGGCTCTACGTGGCGGAAGGGAACACGATCCCGCCGACCCTGGTCGAGGCTCTCCTCGTCTACTCCCTTCCGATGGGGTTCGCCACCACGGCGTTCACCTCGACCATCGGGATGTACTGGTCGTCCCTCACCTCGCCGCGCGAGGGGATGAACAGCCCCACGGGGATCGCCCCGCTCATCGGACTGGCCCCTCCGGCGGCGACATTGGCCGTGCTGGCCACCTTCGGGGAGTCCCATTTCCTCGCGATCGTGGGCGGAGCGACGCTGGTCGTGGTGGTCGTGACTTCGGTGCTGCTGCGGAACGTCAGCACCCTTCTCCCGAACGAGCGTTTCCTCTCCCCGGCGTGAACGGCACGATCGAATGACCTCGACGACGCCCCTCGGGCCGGCGCCCCCGGTCGCCCTCCTGGACGGAGGAGGCATCGAGTGTCGGTCGGTCAGCTCGGGGTACCTGCGCACGACCGTCCTCAAGGAGATCTCGTTCTCGATCCACGAGCCGGGGGTGTACGTCGTCCTCGGACCGAACGGGGCCGGCAAGACCACCCTGTTCCGGACCCTCTCGGGCATCCTCCGACCGTCCGAGGGGGAGGTCCGGATCGGCGGGGTGCCGGTCGACGCGCCTGGCGCCCGCGAGCAGCTGCATTTCCTCACCCATATGGATGGGATCCCCGCGGGCCTGCGTGTTCGCGAGGCCCTCGAATTCTACGCCCGGGTGGAGGGGGCCTCCCCCTCGGACGTCGATCGCGTGCTCGACCAGCTTCAGATCCGGGAGCTGAGCCAGAAGTTCCACTCCCAGCTGAGCGCCGGCCAACGAAAGCGAGTCTCGGTCGGTCGGGTCTTCCTTCGACCCCGCGCGCTGTACCTGCTCGACGAGCCGACCGCGAACCTCGACCCCAAGCTCGCGAAGGAGATCCGCTCGCTGATCCTGGAGCTGAGCCGGGAGAAGATCGTCCTCTATTCCTCGCACAACCTGTTCGAGGCCCGGGAGATCGGGCGGTGGGTCCTCGCGATCAAGGAAGGGCGCCTCGCGTTGTTCGACCGCATCGAGAACCTTCGCGGAGCCCGCTTTGTGGTCGGCGTCCGACTGCTCGACCCGGTCGACGCGCTTCCCGGATTCTCCCGGGAAGGCGACTACTTCCTCCGGGAGTTGGCCGGACCGGAGGCGGTCCCCCCGCTGCTGCGCGAGCTCGATGCTCGGGGGCTCAGGGTCCGGGAGCTCCGCGAGATGAACAATCCGCTCGAGGACCTGTTCACCTGACCCGGGGTGGGGCGCTCGGCGGCAGAGCCGAGCAGAGGCCTGACGGCGGCCGCGCGGAACTCCCGCCTCCCCCTTACCCAACGCCAGATTGAAGTGCTCCGAAGCAAGACGCCGGTCCTCGCGAACCCCGATGCTCGATCGCCCCCCCTCCGATCTGCCGTTCGAATTGCGCTTCGAGTACGCGAACGAAAACCGCCAAGCGACGATCAATCTCGGCGGGATGGGCGTTACCATCCTCACTTTCCTGCTGATCTTCCTCTACGACCGGTTCTCCACGGGAGGGATCGATCAGGCGCTGTTCCAGGTCACGCTCGGCGCGGTCGTCGTGAGCATCTTTTTCCTGGGGGTGGCGGGCACGTACTACTACCTCCTCCTGGAGGCGCTCGAACGGGGGGCCGGCCCGCGGGCGCGGCTTCTGGCGATCGCCGACGCGTCGTTCGTGATCGGCCTGGCGCTCCTCCTGCTCGAACCGGCCCTGATCCTGATCACGCTCGGCATCTACGACGTCGGGACGCTGGCTGTCGTGCTCTGGGCCGTCAGCCTGTTCTTGATCGCCCGGGGTCGCACCCAGCTTGGCGGGGCCCCTAAGCTGAGCGCCGGATAGACCGACGGCCCGGTCTTCCTTCTGCCCGAAGCAGTCCTGCCGCGCGCCCGTCTGCGCCGGCTCCACGGGGGAAGTGACCGGCGACCCCGTTCGAGAGTTAAGTATCGACCTCCGGTCTGGGGCCGATGGGCCGCCGGGAACTCGTCGAACGCCGTCTGTCGGAGATCGCGGGCCTCGCGCCGGGCCCGTCCCGTCGGGGCCACGCGAACCCGTTCTTTCTCGGCGAGACCGAGATCGCCCACTTTCACGGGGATCGCCGCATCGATATCCGGCTCACGAAGGAGTGGATCCTCCAACGGCGGGCGGAGGGGACCTGGGACGATCGGGTACGTACGCACGGACCGAACTCTCACTGGGGCGCCCTCGAGCTCGCCTCCGAATCCGACGTCGAGCTGGCCGTTGCTCTCGTGCGGGCGGCAGCCCGGACCAACGCTCCGAGGTAGACCTCCGCGGGAAGGGCCGCGGGCCGACCGAGCGACGCGCACCGCGGGGCCGGTCCCTCTGGTTACGGTCGGGATATCAAAGGTTGAAATCCCCCCGTGACCCACGGTCCGCGGAGATTCCGTGTCCTCGACCGCGACCGACAGCGCCGACGTGATCTGCGCCGACGACCTCCGGGTCGTCTACCCGGCAGGGAAACGGGGCGGGACCGGGACCCGCGCCGTCGACGGCGTGACGTTCCGCGTCCGTCGGGGAGAGATCTTTGGCTTCCTCGGTCCGAACGGGGCGGGGAAGACCACGACGATCTCGGTCCTCACGACCCTCCTCGCGCCGTCCAGTGGCCGGGCGACGGTCGCGGGTCTCGACACCACCGTTTCCGCCCCGGAGGTCCGCCGACGGATCGGGCTCGTCTTCCAGTCCTCCACCGCGGATTCGGAGCTGACGGGGCGCGAGAACCTCACTCTCGAGGCGGGCCTGTACGGCTTCAGTCCCGCCGAGATCGCCCCGCGGATCGAGGAAGTCCTGCGGCGGGTGGAGCTTTCCGCGGTCGCCGACCGACTCGTCAGTACCTACTCGGGGGGCATGCGGCGCCGGCTCGAGCTCGCGGCGGGGCTGATCCACGACCCGAAGATCGTCTTCCTCGACGAGCCGACGCTCGGCCTCGACCCGCAGGGGCGGGCCGGCTTCTGGCGGTACATCCGCGACCTGCGCGACACGGAGGGGATCACGGTGTTCCTGACCACCCACTACCTGGAGGAGGCCGATCAGCTGTGCGATCGGATCGCAATCATCGACCACGGCCAGATCATCGCGACCGGATCGCCCGGTGAGCTCAAGGATCGGATGGGCGGCGACACCCTGTCGGTCCGCACCGCCCCCGGGGCCGGCGACCTGGAGCCGGTCGTCCGCGCGATCCCGGGGATCACGGCGGTCCTCCGGGAGGACGGAGGGTACCGGTTGAAATGCGCCCGCGGGGACGCCCTGGTGTCGAAGGTCGTACTGGCCGCGCAAAGCGCGGGGATCTCGATCGAACAGCTGGCCGTCCATAAGCCGAGCCTGGACGAGGTGTTCCTCGAGCTGACCGGTCACGCGTACCGCGAGGAGGGGACCGGCGCCGATGAGCCGGCCGAGGGGCCCGTTCCGCCCGCGGCGGCGAGCCCGACCGCCACCGCACCCTCGAAGCACGGAGGCGCCTGATGTACCGCGAGATCGTTTCGCTCATGCGTCGCGAGTACCTGAAGTGGATCCGCGCGCCGACGTGGGTCATCTCCGGGCTGCTGAGCCCGGTCCTGTACCTCGTGCTGTTCGGCCAGGCGTTCGACCTCGCGAAGCTGCTGCCGCCGAACGTTCCGGGCTCGACGATTGTTCGGGTGCTGCTCGGGGCTCCGAACTACTTCTCCTACTTCGCGATCGGGATGGTCGCGTTCGCCGCCGCGACCGCCGCGATGTTCTCCGGGACGGGCGTCATCTTCGACAAGCAGCTCGGGATCCAGCAGCGGATCATCTCGACGCCCACCTCCCGCGGGGCGATCTTCTCGGCCTACCTGCTCTTCCGGGGGGTGCTCACGCTCATCCCGGCGTTCCTCGTGATCGGTCTCGCCCTCCTGCTGGCGTACGTGCCGGGCCTCGCGGGGCTCACCGTCCCGTCCGGCGTCACCGGGCTCGGGCTCGCCGAAGTGTTGCTGGCGATCCTCACGCTGTCGCTCGCGTTCACGGCGCTGTTCCTCGCGTTCGGGTTCTCCGCCGGGAAGATCGAGAGCTACTTCGGGGTCGTGACGATCCTCCAGCTGCCGATCCTTCTCACCTCGAACGCGATGTACCCGTCGGGGACGATGCCTCCGTGGCTCCAGCATGTCGTCGCCGTGAACCCGATCTCGCTCGCGGTCAACGTGATGCGGGCCAACCTGTTCGGCGCGAGCGGCTACCCGTACTCCCCCGGGATCTATCTCGCCGGCCTCGTCGGGTGGGCGGCGGTGCTGATCGCCCTCGCCTCGTTCCTCGCGTACCGGTCGTTCCAGTCCGGCGTGGTCCGCTCGGATCCGGGCGAGTGGGGACCCGCGCCGTAGACCCGCGACGGCCTCGACGCGCCGCCACCGGGATCGCGTAGCGCCCCCCGGGGCCGGAGCTCCCTCGGCCCCCGAGCGCTCAAGTCATCGACGAGCCCTCGCAGCGACCATGAACCTGTCCGTTCGGCCGGCGAGTCCCGGTCGTTCGATCGGTCGGACCGGCCGTCGATGAGCGGCCGGCCGCCGGTCGCCCTCGGGAAGAGCACCGCCCGGACGATCTACCTCCTCGGGGCGTCCAACCTCGTGATGTCGGCCGGACGCTCCGCCGCCTGGCTGTTCCTGCCGATCCTGCTGTACACCGGCTATCGGCTGTCGTTCCTCACCGTCGGCCTGCTCGTCTCGTTTGTCATCCCCGTCTCGCTCGTCGCCTCGATCGTCGGCGGGGTCGCGTCCGACCGGTACGGCCGCCGTCCGTTCATCGCCTACCCGCCGCTCGCGAACGCGGCCGTCTCGGTGTCGCTCTACTTCCTCTGGCACGACGGCCTCCTCCTCGTGATGGGGCTCTGGGCCGCCAACACGTTCCTCGGCAACATCGGCAGCGGGGCGCAGAACGCGCTGATGACGGACGTCTCGGAGGAGTCGCGTCGGATGCGCGTCTTCAGCATCCTGCGTGTGTTCGGCAACGCCGGCTTCGCGATCTCGCCGGCCCTCGGCGGTCTGCTGGCGAGCCAGTTCGGGATCCCGATCGTGTTCGTGGTCGCGGCGGTCGCCGCGCTGGCGGGGGGACTGACGCTCACGCTGTTCCTGACCGAGACGCATCCGGCGGCTCCGGCGTCCCCCCGATCGCTCACGGATCGGGCGTATCTCCCGTTCCACGACGGCCTGTTCCTCGCGTTCGGCGCGCTCGGGGTCGGCCTCACGCTCGCCGCCGGCCAGTTCGGCACGGCGCTCAGCCTCTTCTCGGTCGGCGTCCGCCACTTCTCCTACGAGCAGGTCGGCTGGCTGTACTCGCTGAACGGGATCCTCGTGGTCACGCTGCAGATGCCGATCGCGTGGGGGCTGCGACGGAACCACCTCGGCTGGATGGCGGTCGGCACGCTGGCCTACGGGGCCGCGTTCCTGCTGTTCTACGCCGGCACCGAGTACGTCGTCTTCCTGATCGGAATGGCCGTCCTGACGCTCGGGGAGAACCTCGTCAGCCCCCTGCAGAACACGATCGTGGCTGCCCTGTCGACCGAGGAGGACCGCGGCAGTTACTTCGGGGCGTACGGCGCCGTCACGAACGGCGCCAACGTCTTCGCCCCGCCGCTCGGCACGCTCCTGCTCGGAACCGGCAGCCCCCTGGTCCTCTGGGGCTCGTTCTCGGGCCTGACCGGCGTGGTGGCCCTCGGGTACGGGGCGCTTCGGTCGCGGAGCTCCCGGGTGCCGTAGGGGACGCAGGCTGGGGGTCGGCGAGGCGTTCAACGCCTGACGGGGGCTCCGCGACGCGCGGTTCGTCCGCCCCTCAGCGGGCCGACGCGAGAACCTCACGAAGACGCCGGTCGATCTCCGGTTCGGGGATCCCGACGATCTCGAACGTCTTGCGTCGCGAACCCTCCCCTCGGAGGAGGCGGACGGACGCGCCCGGCACGTCCAGCCACTCGGCGAGCAGGCGGACGATCGCCCGGTTCGCCCGCCCGTCGATCGGCGGAGAGGTGCAGCGGACGACCCATACGGCCCCGCCGTCGTCCCGCTCCAACCGGTCGGCGGCGCTCCGAGGACGGGCGACGATCGTCAGGGACCCCATCACCGGGCTCCTCCGCGCGGCCTCACCGCTCGCCCGCGTCCGGTCCAGGGGTGGCGCCGGTCCGATCCGTCCGCGCCGGGCGGATCAGACGATCTGCCCGCGGCGAACGGCCGGCCGCCCGTCGATCGAAAGGTCGCCCCCCGTGACGACGAGCCAGCTTCCGAACGGGCATGGGTTCTTGCCGCCGACGAACGAGTTCCCGCCGATGCGGAGCAGGACCGAGCCGAGCTCCTGGTCCTCCATCTGCGGGCAACCGGAGAGCTTCGAGTTGAGACCGATCGACACGAAGCTCAGCCGGTCGCGGCCCTTCTTGGGGGCCGCCGAGTAGACCTTCTCGAAGTCCGCTCGGCCGTTCGCCAGTCGATACTCCGTCAGGTGCCCGTTCTCGAACGTCCAGGAGAGACCGCTCGCCGGACCGGAGTCCGGGTAGACCGTATGGTTCCCGACGACGGTCCCGCGGGCCGAGGTGTGGTCGATCGCCTGGCCGACGACACCCCCGGGGATCGTCGCCATGTTGTTCCCGGCCCGCAGGTCGGCGGAGTCGACGAGCGCGTCGTCCAGCTGCACCGGGAAGTTGCCCAGCCGCCACTCGAGGGAGGTCCCGTTCGGGTGCGTGAGCTTCGCCCTCTTCCCCGACTTGAGTCGGGCGGCCAGTCGGCTGCCCAGACGGTGCATCTCCTCCGGCGAGGCGAGGCTGGCGCGTTGCAGGGAGGTCCGCCAGTCGTCGAGGTCCATCTTCCAGCGCGCCGCGGCGCTGGCGCTGGTACGACCCAGGTACATTCGTGCCCCGCGGAGCCGGGCCTTGGCGGCCCGTCGATACCACTCCGGATTGTACGCCGCCACCCCGGCCGTCTTCTTGTCGGATAGCTCCGCGTAGCGCGGCCACTGGGCGGGTCCGAAGAAGAACACGTAGGCGTCGGTCTCGGCGAGCGCCTTCCACTCGTGATCGCCGACGCGCCCCGTCGCGGCCGACCGACCGGATTCGAGGGCGTCCCAGAACGCTTCCTCGTCCTCGTACATCAGCATCGGGTGGGCGCCAAGCTTCCGCGCCTCGGTGACGTACGGGACGGCCCACGGGAGCGCTTCCGACCACGACTCGATCAGCACGTTCTCGCCCGGTCGCACGCGGAGGGTCTTGGTCAGCACCTGTCGGGCGACCTTCTGGTCGAGCCCGTCGGATCGCGTCGGCATGCCGCCCCCATCCGCGGGACCTACTACTAGCCTCCGGGCGGAGCCGGTGCGCCCGTCCGTCCCGCGGGGGTTCCCCCCCGGCGTTCGGGTCGCGCGCGGAGTCTAAGTAGCCCGGGCCCGAAGGGACCCCACCGGCCCCGATGATCGCGGAACGACTGATCCACCGCGCGGCGGGGTACTTCCGGCGGCACCCCGTCCTGCTGCTGCTGTGCTTCACACCTGGGATCCCGGAGTACCTCTCGGGCTCCTCGTCGGTCGCCTTCCTCGTCGTCTTCCCCGGGGGCACGCTGTTGACGCTCCTGTTCCTCGGGCTGAACCTCGGACTGTACGGCCCCGGGGTCCTGCTCCTCCGGGAACTGTGGGTGGGCTGGGGTCGCGGATGGGGGCGACTCCTGCTCCTCGGAACGGCGTATGGCCTCCTCGAAGAAGGGACCGCGCTGAGCACGCTGTTCGACCCGAACGCGTCGGTCGTCGGAGGACTCGGGCACTACGGGCGGATCGCCGGGGTGAACTGGGTGTGGCTGATCGGGGTGATCGGCGTGCACGTCGTCCTCAGCGTCGGCGTTCCGATCCTGCTGCTCGGCCTGTCGCTTCCCGAGACCCGAGGACGCCCGCTGCTGACGCGTCGCGAGCGGACGACCGCGATCACGATCTTCCTCGCGGATGCGCTGTTCCTCGCCTTCATCTCCGGTTACTGGCGCGTCCAGTTCGCCTGGCTGCTCGGCGCGGCCGTCGTCGCGGTGGCCCTCGGGTACGCGGCCTCGCGATGGCCCGAAGCGCGGCTCGACCCGGCGACCGCGGAACCGCGGTTCGGTCCTCTCTCCGCCGGTCTCCTGGGGCTCGCGTACTTTCCCCTCCTCCTGCTCGTCCCCGTGCTCGGTCAGGAGGCGGCGTGGCCGGCGGCCGCGACCGGGGCGCTCGACCTCGCCGGCGCGGTCGTCCTGTTCGAGACGGTCCGTCGCGGGATCGGTCGGCGCCACAACGGCGCCCAGTTGACCGCCCTCGGATTCGGGATCACCCTCCCGATCGTGGGGTTCGGCTTCCTGGCGGAGGCCCACCTACCGCTGGTGCTCCTGCTCGACGCGGTGTACGGGCTCTTCTTCTGGGCGCTCTGGAGCCGCTGGCGAGACGACCGCGGCTCCCACGAGCACGCCGCGGACGGTGGGCCCCCTCCCTCCCCGTGGGTCGGTCGCGAATCGACGGGTTCGGGCCCGCCGTCGCCGTCGTCGGGTCCGTGACCGGTTTGGTTTATCTGGAGACTCCCCCTGAAGAAAGCGGCCCGACCTGGCCAACGGTGGAGAACCATGGGGTGCGGCGCGATGAAGATCGCTTGCGACGACGGCTTCGAGCTCGTGACGAAGGACCAGAAGGAACTCGTGTCGATGACCCGGATGCACCTGGAGAACACGCATCACCGGTCGGTCAGCGATCCCGAGATCCTGGCCATGGCCAAGCATCCGTAGGATCCCTCGGATCTCGGGCGAACCGTATCCAACGTCCGAGCCCGCTCGGTCCCTGCTCCGGCCCCGTTCCGATCTCGCGCGGAGCCGGTCGATTTCAGAACGTTCATGTAGCCCGTCTTCGTGGGAGGTCCGTGGCCCGGGCCGCTCACCTCCGTCCGCTCGCCGCGGTGGGCCTCACCGTCCTCCTGGTGGCGGGGGGTCTACTGATCCTGACTCCGCCTCCCCGGTTCGCGGCCGATCCGGTGGGTGGCCCGCTGCTGAACCGGGCGGCACCGAGCCTCCCCTCGAACTCCGCTCCCGGAGCGGGAGATGTCCCGCTCGTGGGATCAGCGATGGCGAGCCTAGCCCACGGGGCCGGACCCGCGGGTGGTCAGCCCTGGAACTGCGTCGATCGGGCCGGATCGTCGTTCCGCTGCGACGGACCGGCCGCTTCCTTGGGGGCTCCTTCGTCGGCCCGCGCCACGACGGGGCGAGCCGCGACCGCCGCTCCGGGACTGCCGAACTGGTACGACCAGACCACGTACATGGACAACGGGAGCAGCGGACCGCCGTCCGTGGAGTCGGCCGCGGCGTACGACCCGGATCTGGGCGAGGTCGTTCTCTACGGTGGGTTCGACGAACCGTGTGCGTTCTACACCTGCGCCTCGAACTACACCTGGGAGTACAACGACTCGGGCTGGTCGGACCACACATTGACCGTCCGGGGTTACCCACCGAAGCTGTACAGTGAGGACCTGGTCTGGGATCCCCAGTTCGACGCGATCGTGATGGCCGGGGGAGTCATCGAAGGCTACGTCGACGTGAACGACACGCTCTACACCGAACTGTACCCCACGAACTTCACGTGGGAGTTCCAGGGGAACCGCTGGACGAACATCACCGCGCAGGTCGGGCCGATCGGGAACGGCGTCGGATTCGCCTCCGCGGCGTACGACGACGCGCGGCACGAGCTGGTGCTCGTCGGAGGCTGCTGGGTCGGGAACTGCTCTCCCGGATTCAACGACTACTGGGCGCTGACGCCCTCGACCGGCTGGCGCGACGCGGGGCCGGCGCCGGCCCTCGGGATCGGCGCCGCCTGGATCACGGCGGCCTCGATGGCGTACGATCGGGGGAATCAGACGATGGTGCTGTTCGGGGGCTACCTGGGCTCGAGCCTCAGCAACGCGACGTGGATCCTGAACGCCACCGGGTGGTGGAACGTCACGTCGACCGCGGGCACGCGGATCTGCATCTTCGTCTGCTTCACGCTCTATCCGGACGCTCGGGACTTCGCGAGCCTGACGTGGGACGGGCAGTACGGCGCGATGCTGCTGATGGGCGGGGCGAACCGCAGTGGGACCCTCAACGACAGCTGGTTCTTCAGCAACGGGAGGTGGATCCCGACGGCGATCTTCTTCCCGATCCCCGGCCCCTCGGTGAGTGCCGCGGCGATGCCGACCAACAGCTCCGACATCGCCCCGTTGCTCGTCGGCGGCGAGTGCACGTTCTACTTCTACTGCTACAACACGTCGTGGGTCTTCGAGGGGGCCCCGCGACCGTCGATCTACTCGGCCGTCCAGTCGCCCACCGCCCTCGACCAGCTGAACGTCTCCGTCGGGGATATTCCGGGCAGCGGTTCCGGTCCGGTCCTGCGCTGGGCCCTCAGCGACAACGACTCGCACACGGTGAACGGGACCGCGATCGACGTCAACTTCACGTCGAACGCGAGCGCCGTCCTGCCGCTCGTCTTCAACCGGAGCGCCGCGGTCGCCCTGACGTTCGCGGTGACCGACTACTTCGGTGTTACGAACTCGACGACGACGAACATCAGCGTCGTCGTCCCACTGACCGCCCAGCCGACCGCGCTACCCGGGCCGACCGAGCCCGGGGTACCCGTGGGATTCTCGGCGGGGGCGTTCGGGGGTACGGGAGCGTACTCCTACGTGTGGAACTTCGGGGACGGGAGCCCTGCGTCCACCCTCGCCGCTCCGACCCATACGTTCGCCGCCCCGGGCACCTACCCGGCGTGGGTGAACGTCACGGACGCGATCGGCGGGTACGCCAACGTCAGCGTCCCGGTCGTGGTCCTCCCCACGCTCGGGGTATCGATCGCGCCGAGCCCATCGGCGACCGACATCGGCAGCCCGATCGGATTCGCCGCGGACGTGACTCACGGCTCGGGCACGATCGCATCCTACGCCTGGAGCTTCGGCGATACCCTGACGTCGACCGCAGCCGCCCCCTCCCATCTCTACACCGCCACGGGCTCCTACCTGGTCTCGCTGAACGTGACCGATAGCCTCGGGGTGGTCGCCGGGTCGACCGTTCAGGTCGCGGTCCACGCGCTCCCCTCGGGAACCGTGTCGTCGAGCGATCTCGCACCGACGGTGGGGACGAGCGTGACCGTCACCGCGACCCCGTCGGACGGCACCGGGCCGTACAGCTTCGCGTGGACCTTCGGGGACGGAGGGACGGCCGCGGGGTCGGTCGCGTCTCACGCCTATGCCGCCGCCGGGACGTTCGAGGTCACCGTCGTCATGACGGACGCGGACGGACACTCCGTGACGAGATACCTGAACGAGACCGTGTCGGCCGCTCCGCCGCCCCCTCCGTCCCCGTCCGGCTCTCCGTTCGGCGGGTCCGCGTTGTATCTGCTCGTCGCCGCGGTCGTCATCCTCCTCGCGGTGGTCGCCGCCCTCCTTCTTCTCCGGAGGTCCCGCTCGCCACCGGCGCCCCCGCCCCCGACCGGATCGCCACCGGTCCCCTGACGCCGGCGGGCGGGGTCGGAACCTCCTCGGTCCAACGCGGAACCGGGCCGAGCGCCGGGGCGTTTTGAGCGGACGATCCAAAGCCACCGCGCGCCGGCATCCGAGCCGCGGCCCGCGCGGACCGCATACCGGCGGTCCTCGGCTTAGGTCGACCGGGCCGGGCTCGGCGGCGGCGGGATTCGGCCGGGAGCGGTGGACCGCTCGAACTCCTTCTCCTCCCACATGTCGAACGCCGACGCGGCGGCCGCGGCCTGCGCGAGGATGGCGAGCGCGTTGAGGACATGGAGGACGTGCAGAAGATCCCAGCCGGTGTACCCGAGGGCGACGACCACCCCGGCGCCGACGTTCGCCCAAAGCAGGATCCCAAGGAGCCCCATCAGTATCGAGAGGGCGAGCGTGGCCCGGACCGTTCTCTTGATCCGGCCCGGGGCGGCGGAGGCGCGAACGGCCAGGAAGTTGACCGTCGCCAGGAGGACGATCAGGAGGCCCAGCGGCGCGTGGACATAGATCCAGTAGCTCGGCGGCCGCGGGTCGACGGCAACGAGCAGCTCGATCGCCACCAGCCAGACCATGGCGTAGAGGCCCGCCCAGGTCTTCATCGCGCTCGCTCCGCGGAGCGAGGAACCGGTTCATACGCGGGCCGTCAAGCCCGGTTGAGTCCACGACGTCGCCCGAGGGACCGGGGAGAACAGGAGGGCGCGGACGGGTACGCCGTCCGCGCCCGAAGGGGTTTGCTCCCGAGGGGCCGGTCGCCTTAGAACCCGGCGCTCCCGGTGTACACCAGCGAGAACGCGGCCGCGCCCGGCGCGGACGTCGAGCCGGTCTCGATCAGGATGCCGATGTCGTCCACGAACGACCCACCCGGCGCGAGGGTGACGAAGTTGGCGGAGAGGTCCGACGGGCCCCCGGCCGTCGGCGAGCCGCCGAACCAGTAGTGGCCGCTCGCCTGGATCCCGGAGTAGGTGATCGCATCGTAGCAGTCGTAGTCATAGGCGCCGCAGACCCCGTTGAAGCCGGCGGTGTACAGGCTCACGCTGACGTTCAGGGGGACGGATCCCGCGTTGGTGAGCAGGATCAGGCCGCTGCAGATCACACCCGGCGTCAGGTTGGAGACGTTGAGCGAAACCTCGGTGCCGCCGTCGCGGATCGGGGAGAACGACACGTTGCCCGGGGCCGACGCGTAGCCGTACGGGGTGTCGGGCAGGTAGAAGCAAGCGTACCCGCCCGTCTCCGTGATCTGAAGGCTCACCGAGCCCGCGGTCGCATAGCCGTTCACCGTCGCCGTCGCCGTGAAGGCCGAGAAACCGACCCCTGCCAAGCCGACGACCGCGACCGCCGCCACCAATCCCACTAACCATCGTTTCGCCATCTTCGAATCCCGGAGCGCCGTGCGCTCGGCGGGCCATCCCGTTTCCGAGCCTTAAACCGGGCCGAACCTCGGCGTCGTATCATCGGTACCTTTCCGTCGGATGGTCCTTAGCATCGAAACGGTTCCCGGCGCGGTTCGGCCCGGGGTTCCCAGAGGACGTCGGCGAGGGGGTCCGTCCCATCGGCTTCGGCCGTCGGGGACAAGGTCGACCGAGGTCCCGCCCGAGTGGCGAGCGGATCCCTTCCGCCCGAGCCGGACCGGGTCTGGGCGGATCCGGGAAGACGGGGGAACGGCGCGGGGTCGGAAGGGATCACCGGGAACGTGTGCCCCGGGGCTGGCTCCGGGGACGGGTTCGTCGTCCGGCCGTCGGTTCGTGCCGGCGAGAGGTCGACCTCCGGACGGGAGGGGCGCCCGCGCGTCGGGCGGATTGCTCCCGGATGAACTTCGTGGGCGCTCCGATCAGCCAGAAGACGTTGCCGTCGGGATCGGCGAACTTCGCCGTGCCGCCCCACCCTTCTCTCCGAAGCGGCTCGGTGAATGTGACGCCCCCGGCCTGCATCCGGCCGACCAGCGCCTCGATCTCGTCGGTCACGAAGGCGATCCCGGTGTTCCCGGGCTCGAGCGGCGCGAACCCTTCGCAGAGGTGGACGACGAATCGGTCGCCCGGTGGGGCGATCATCACGGCGTGGCCCCCCGGGGGGCCGATCGTAGAGACCTCGAACCCGACCTTCTCCTCCCACCAGCGCGCGGATTCCCGCGCGCTCCGCACCATCACCGCGACATCCGCGATCGCCAACATGCTCGCTCGTCGACGCAGGGGACGGTCGGGCGATAAGTTCCCGCCCAGGTCATGAAACGGGGGAGCCGGCCCGGAGCGGGACCGGGGTCACGAGATGCCGAACCGATCGATCTGCCGACGCACTCGTTCCATCAGCTCCGGGCCATCGATCTCGACCCGGTAGCGTCGGAAGTACCGGTTCAACGAACCGATCCCCCGCTCCAACGAATTCATCGCCTCCTGGAGGCGCACCCACGGGGGGGATCCGAGTCGATCGACGCGGATCCCCGCCGCCAGGTCGATGAACCACGGGCCCCCGTCGTGGACGAGCAGGTTGAACGGGCTCAGGTCGGAGTGGACGACCCCCGCCTCCGCCAGCCCCTCGATGCCGTCGGTCGTCGCCCGAAGGAACCGTTCCGGGTCGTCGAGGAGGGCGTGCTGAAGCATCGGAGCGACCGCGCGCCGATCGCCCAGGTACTGCATCGAGAACATGTTCTCGACCCGACGGCCGGGCTTGGGGACCCTCGCTCCGCCCTGCCAGGCGTAGCAGAGGAGCTCGAACTCGCGCACCGCCCGCTGCCCCATTGACTCCAGGCGGATCGACCCCTCGTGCCGATGCGCGGTCCGATACTGGCGATAGACCTTGACCACGAGCCGGGAGGCTCCGTTCCCGCAGAGGTAGACGTCGGCCTCCTTGCCGGAGCCGAGCCGCTGGCCGACCTCGGTCGCGAGCCCGGTGTCGAGGATCGCGTCCGCTACTTCCCGGTGCGTGGGCTCGGCGAAGGCGATCTGCCCGGTCCGCACTTTCCAATGCACGCTCTCGTCCAGGTATCCCTCGTTGGGCATCGGTGTGACCCGGCCCGGCCCGATCGGCACGGGAGCGCAGCGCGCGGAACACCGCCAGCAGCGACGGCCCTCGGCGACCTGACGAAGGTTCAGAAGGCCCACGGAATGACGGGGTTCACGCGCTCTGCCATCTTCCGTGAACCTCCCGGCCCGTGGCCAGCCCCCCCATGATCGGGGGAATATCTAAGGCCGCCGCAGAACCGATACACCGCGGTGAGCCGGGTTCATGTAGGAGTGCGGGGCATATCGCAGTTGGCGGGAACGGCAGGCTCTCGACACCGTGCGGAGTTCCGTAGACCTCGGGGCGCGATGGGGGATCCCCCCGGGCGACGGGTAACCCGTCGATGGCGCTCCACGACTACGCCGCGACGTTCTACGGGGGCTACGACCACGTCGCCCTCCGAACGGTTCGGGCCTTCCGAATGCCGTGGGCGATTCTCGCCGTCGGCGTCGCCGCGGCCGTCCTGGTCGGGCTCGTCGCCGCGGATGCCGCGGTGGTCGTCTCCGGTCCCTCCGTGGTCCGGGTGACGGTCGTGAGCTGGTACGCCGAGGGATATCTCCTCAACACGACCGCCGGGTTCTCCGTGCGGACCTCGGCGGTGGTGACGTTCGCCCTGACGTGCGACCCGGCCCGGTCGTTCTGCTTTCCCTTCACAGGGGCGAGCGTGAGCGCCCCGTTCACGGTGATCGCCTTCAGCTCCGTCGCCCACCCGATCGACTACACGAACCTCACACTCCGCGCGCCCGCAACGCGGTTCGACGGCCCGCTCACGATCTCGCTCGCGCTGCCGTAGCGCCTCACGCCGAACCAGCGCGCGGGCCGCGACGTCCTAGGGCAGAACGGGCGGTTCGACGCGGTCGCGGAGCGCCTCGTTCATCCGGTGGAACGCTGCCTCCGTCCTCGGGCCGAGCCCCCGCCAGACGAGCGGAACGAGGAGTCCACGGAACGTCTCCGACTGGGTGAGTACCGAGCCGCCCGCCCCGTCCGACTCGATGACGAACCGGTGCTCTCCATCGAACAGCCCGGGGAGTCCCAGCCGCCCGAGCCACCGGAGTTCCGAGGGTGCGCTCGCGACGAGGACTCGGGGGCGAAACCGCATCGTCGAGCCGGGCGAGCTCTGGAGCGTGACACGGAGCTTCTCCCCGATCGCGGGCCGACCCTCGACCGCCCGAATGAACGGATTCCACTCCGAGTATGCGGGAAAGTCGGTCAGTACCGACCAGACACGCTCGGGGGGCGCCCGCACCCGTATCTCGGTGTGAATCGTTCGTGCCATCGGATCGGCGACAGGGACCGGGTCTTAACAGGTCGGCACCGGCCCGGGGCCGCTCGGTCGCACGGACCCGGGCGTCGGCCCCCCTGCGGGAGGTTCCAATCAATCGGTCCGGTTCGAGAGCACGAACTCGTTGCCGTCGGGGTCGGCGATCACCCCGCGGACGAAGCTTCCGATCGCGGTCTCGACGAGCTTGGGCTCCACCGTCACCGTGCCTCCCCGCCGGGCGATCTCGCGGCACGCCTGCACTGGGTCCGCGTGGCGAAAGACGACGCCCGACACCGTCCCCGGCTCGCGTCCCTCTTCCCCGGGCGCTTGGACGTGCATTGTCAGCAGCGTGGAAGTCCCGGGGAGCTCGAAGACGAGACGGCTCGCCCGCTCGTCGTACATCAGCTCTCGCAAGCCGAGGACGTCGCGGTAGAACAGTCGGGCCCGGCCGGGGTCCTTGATGTGGATCGTTACGGCGTGAAGGCCGGAGACAACGTCGCTCACGGTCTCCGAAGCGCGCGCGCTCGATTAACGGTTCCGCGGCCGATCCCGGCCGAACGAACCCAGCTCCCCGGGCGTTTCGACGACCGGGACGAAACGGCCCGACTCGGCGACACCGGCCACCGTACCGCTGGCGGACGGCCCTACCTCGGACCGGCCGCCGGCTCCGCGTGGTCGTCGGACGCTCCGTCGGGCGGAGCCTCCGCCGGCTCGAATGCGAGGAACTCGTTGCCGTCCGGGTCGGTGAACCGGATCACGTTGCGGCCCCATGGCTCGTGCGACGCCGCCTGGGTGATTCTGGCCCCGGCGTGCTCCAGCCGCAGCTGGAGCGCGCGAACGCTGTCGGTCCGGAAGATGATCCCGGTCGTGACGCCAACCCGGCGGAGCGTCTCCGAGAAGAGCGGCTCCCCCCACTCCTTCTTCGGGACGACCAGGGAGAGGGCGGTGCTCCCCGCCCCGAGACCGAGCTGGACGTACCCGCTCTCCGGATCGTCGTCGAGCACGAGAAGCCCGAGGACGTCCCGGTACCACTCGATCGCCCGCCCGCGGTCCCGGACGACCACCGCGACGCTCTGCACCTGCGTCAGCCGTCCCGAGCCGCGGGACGGCGGCGGCTCGATGTTGACCCCGGCCCCGATCCGTTCGGTCCGCCAGTCGAGGATCTGGTAGTCGACATCGCCGCGTTTCCGCAGGGGGTCGCCCCGGAGCAGCCACTCGGCCTTCACCCGGTCCTCGGCCCGGAAGATCAAGAGGTCCCCTTTCGGCCGGGTCAGCTCGCCCGCGGCGACCAGTCGCCCGGCGGCGTCGAGCGCCGCGGCGGTGCGGTCGCGCTCTTTCGGCCCGGGGGCGTCCTCGCCGTCAGTCTCCCGGTAGCGGACGAGGCGTACGTACAGCCGCTTTGGCTTCCGTCCGAGTCGGGAGCTCCGTTCGGCCATCGGCTCGCCCGGCGAGCGCGGCGGGCGCTTTAGGCGCTCCCCCCCGCCCGCCGCCGCTCGGTCGTAGCTGTTAACTCGGGGCGGGCCGCTCGGCAGTCCGTGCCCGACCCCGACCGCCGCCTCGCGGCGATCATGTTCACCGACCTGGTCGGCTACTCGGCGCTCGCCCAGCGCGACGAGAAGGCCGCGCTCGCCCTGCTCGACCGGCACAACCGGCTCCTCCGACCCCGGTTCGACGCGTTTCGCGGGCGCGAGGTCAAGACGATCGGCGATGCGTTCCTGGTCGAGTTCGACAGCGCGCTCGCCGCCACCGAGTGCGCCCTCGATCTCCAGCGGGTGCTCCACGACCACAACCGCGGGGAGTCGGGCGAAGGACGGATCCGCGTCCGCATCGGCGTCCACGTCGGGGACGTCGTCCGCGTCGGGAACGACGTGCTCGGCGACGCGGTGAACATCGCCTCCCGCATCGTCGCCCTCGCGGAACCGGAAGGGATCTGCCTCACGCAGCAGGTCTACGACCAGGTCCAGAACAAGGTCGCCGCGCCGATGGTCCGATTGCCGCCCGCGGCCCTCAAGAACATCCGGGTCCCGGTCACGGTCTACCATCTCCTTCCGCCGTGGGAGGCGCCGCCGGCGGGTCTCCGGCTCGGACGCCCCGACGGTCGCCACCTCGCGGTGCTCCCGCTCGCGAACATCAGCCCCGACCCGGGGGACGAGTACTTCGCGGACGGTCTCACCGAGGAGCTGATCTCCGTCCTGTCCCGGGTCCGCGACCTGAACGTGATCGCCCGGACCTCGGTGATCCCGTACAAGCTGGCTCCGAAGCCGATCGCCCAGGTCGGCGCCGAGCTCGGCGTCGACACGGTCCTGGAGGGGAGCGTGCGGAAGGCCGGGAACCGGATCCGCATCACGCTCCAGCTGATCGACGTCGCGACCCAAGGCCACATCTGGGCGAACACGTACAACCGCGAGCTGAACGACGTCTTCGAGGTGCAGTCGGACGTCGCCGAACGGACGGCCGAGGCGCTCCGGCTCGAGCTGGCCCGTCGGGCCCCCGGCGCCGGCGACCGGCGGCCGACCGCGAGCGTGGAGGCGTACGACGCGTACCTGCGAGCGCTGGTCGACGCGGCGAAGCCGGGCTTCGCGTCGCTCGAGGCGGCGTTCCGCGGCTTCGAGCGAGCGACCGAGCTCGACCCGAGCTTCGCGGCGGCCTACGGGTCGTGGGCCGATGTCTACGTGCGCGCGGCCGGCGACACCCTTCCGATGCGCGACGTGATCCCGCGCGCCCGGGTGCTCGCCCAGCGGGCGGTCGAGCTGGACCCGTACTGCGCGGAAGGGCACGCCGCGCTCGGCAACATCGCCTTCCAGTTCGACCAGGCGTGGGACGTCGCGGAGCGCGAGTTCCGCCGAGCGTTGGAGATCAACCCGAGCGAGGCCCCGGCCCATCGGTTCTACGGGCTGATGCTGATCGCGCTCGACCGGCTCGACGAGGCGCGGGAGGAGGTCCGCCGCCAGATGCGTCTCGATCCGGAAGGCTCGGACGGCCTCACGCTCGCGCTGATCGAGCTGCTGGACGGGCAGTTCGACCGAGCGATCGACCTGTGCCGGTACGAAGGTCGCTCCGCGAGCGAGGTCTCCGCGCCCCACGTCGACCTCGGGCTCTTCCTCGCGGGGGCCGGCCGATGGGACGACGCCCGCGCGGAAGCCGACCAACCGCTCGGGGCGGTCTCGGAGGTCGTGCGATACGACCACGCCCTCCTGAACGCCCTGGTCGGCCGGCCCGACGAGGCCCGCGCTCTGATCGCCGAGACCGAACGCGGGGAGTCGAAGTCGTACACCTCGGCGACCCACCTCGCGATCCTCTACGCGGCGCTCGGCGACCGCGCCCGGGCGCTCGACCTGCTCGAGCGAGACTACCGGGAGGGCGATCGGACCCTCTGGCTGTACTACCGCGGGGTCTGGTTCGATGGGCTCCGGGACGACCCTCGGTTCGGAGCGCTGCTCGCCCGGTACGGTGTCCCTACCGACCGCGTCCGGGGCCCGCCGCGACCGCCGTGAGGGGCCGGCCGCGGGCGTTTCCGGGGGCGGGGCCGCCCGCGTCCGGCTCAGCCGAGGCGGTCGTGCTCGGTTCGGAGGTCGGTCCCGTGGTCGAGGACCGAGCGCAGGTTGGTCAGATAGTACGCCCAGCCGGATCGGATCCCGCCGAACAGGGCGATCGATCGCTTCCCGTCCTTGAACCCGGAGTGGGTGATCGTGAGCAGGGTCCCCTTCCCCTTCTTCTGGAGGTCGAACCGGGCCTTGGTCACGACCTCCCGTCCGTCCTCGAACCGGTCGACCCAGTCGAGCACGACCTTTCGCGGCGGGTCGATCGACCGGACGCGTCCGCGCATCGTGTACGCTCCCCACGTCAGACGGAAGACGCCCCCCTTCCGGGGAGCGGTGACGGCCCCCTGGACGAACCACCGGGCCAGTTGGTCGGCCTCGGTGAGCGCCGCGAAGACCTTCACGGGCGGGGCGGCGTAGGAGAAGGTGAGCTCGATCTTCGGTATCTTCGCCACGGGCGGTTCCATGACCGCACGACTCTTTAGGTCAGGGCACGGAGTTTCCGGGGAGGGGGTGTCCCGGGGGCGAGGGGAGACCGACGGTCACGAGGGGGGCCCGACGCGGTGCCCCTCGACGGTGAGGAACGCCGGCTTCGGGGGGTGCCAGCGGATCGCGATCAGCCCGCCGATCGTCGTCAGGAAGAACCCGAGCAGGAACCCCCCGAGGGCGAGCACGAGGCTGGCGATCGCCAGGACGATCGCCAGCGCCCCCCAGACGACGTGCAGCGACGGGGCGGCCAGCATCAGGATCCCGACGAGGATCGTCAGGAGCCCGACGACCAGACCGAGCAGGAAGAAGCCGCTCAGGAACCCGAACAGCGCGAAGATCGCCCCGACGAGGAGGACGACGACCCCCCCAAGGACGATCAGGAACCCGCCGAGGACGGTCAGGACCGCGGCAACGACCGGTCGGGGCACGTCCGGGGAGGGAACAGGGCCAGAAAAGGCCCACGCCGGGGCGTCTACCACGACGCGGAGCGCGGGGAGCCCCTACGGGGGCATCACCACCGGCGGGGGCGCGGAGCGGCGGCGCCGCCGGACGAGCGTCAGGCCGATCAGCAGAAAGACGAGCCCGATCAGCACGAGGACGACGCCGACGGTGACGGCGAGCGGACTGCCGACGAGGGCGCCGATGATCGCGAGCGGAAACCCGCAGGCGATGTAGAGGAGGCCGACGTCGACGGGGAGCGCGGGGGTCGGCATCGGGGCCCTCCCCGGACGCAACGCGCCCGGAATCATAATCCACGCGGCCCGAGCGGGTCGTTCCCTGCCCGGACGGTCCCGTCGCCGACGCTTCGGCGAGGACGCCCACCGGGGTCGACGCTAGCGAAGGGTGACCTTGCTGCCCTTCAGCAGCGCCTCGAGGTGGTTCTCCTCGGAGGGGGGTGGGTCGCCGGCCCGGCCGGCCGGCAGCGGCCGCTTGTACTCCTTCATGATCTCCCGGGCGTCCTCGCGCCGCTGGCGGGCCTTCGCGAGGAGCTCGCGACCTTCGCGCTCGACGTCGGCGATCTCCCGCCCGAGGACGTCCAGCTGGGCCATCAGCTCCGCGCGCGCCTTGCCGGCAGCCCGCATCTCCGCGACGACCGCGCCCGCCGCCTCGAGCCGGGCCGGGATCTCGGCCCGCCGCTTGTCCCGTTCGGTCCGCGCGGCGCCCATCTCCTGGACGAGTCGGGCCACCTCGGCCCGGGCCTCGGTGATCGCCGCGTCCGCCTCCTTCCGTTGCCGTTCGTGCTCGGCGGCGACCTCCTTCCGGGCGACGATCTGCTGGAGGTCCTTCGCTTTCTGGCGGAGGGCGGCGATCAGCGCGTTCTCCTCCTCGATCGGGAGCGCCCGCGTCTGTTGCCGGAGCTCGAGCTCCGCGATCTCCCGGCGGAGCTGCTCGGGGTTCATCCGTTCCCCCCGGTCGAACGTCAGCACGAGCTCGCGGCGTCGGATGACGGCCTCCTCGAGCCGACGGCGGGCCGCCTCGCAGGCGTTCCTCAGCTCGGAGAGCTTCCGGCCGAACTCGCCGGTCTCGTGGTGAAGCTGGGCCGCCTCGGCCTGCGGCGCCTGGCGCCGGTTGTACAGCTCCTGCTGCTTCGCCGACAGTTCCCGGACCTGGGCGACCAGCGGCCTGCGCTGGTCCAGGAGCGCGTTGAGCCGGGCCTCCAGCTGTCGGAGGCGGTCCCGCTCCTCCCGCTCCTCGCGCTGCCACTGCTCCGAGAAGAAGCCACGCGACGGCACGAACCGTGAAGGGACGAAGGGGCTAAAAAGGGCCGGAGCGCGGGCCGGCCGCGCGCCCTCCCTTCCGACCCGACGGAGCTCGCGGGGACCGCACCGGGAGCGCCACCGGCACGGATTAATCGGGGGAACGCCTCCGCGCGAAGTGTTCCGCCCGCGCTCGGTACGCCTCCGGGACGGGCGGGTGGCCGTCATCCGAAGGGCGGTCGCCCCGGATGCGCGGGCCGTTCTGGCGCACGCGAACGCCGTCGGGCGTGAACGGATCTACACCCTGACCGAACGGCTCCGCCTCACCGAGCGGCAGGAGTGGGCGGTCTTCCGTGCCGCCGACGGCCGCGCCGGGATCTACCTCGTGGCGACGATCGACGGGGCGGTGTGCGGCACGGCGACGTTCACGCGGGGCCGGCGGCCGAAGATGTGGCACGTCGTGACCCTCGGGGTCGCGGTCGGACGCACGGCCCGCGGGGTCGGCCTGGGCACCGCGATGATGCGCGCCGGCACCGACTGGGCCCGATCCGTGGGGGCGCGAAAGATGACGTTGGGCGTCTTCGCTACGAACGCCCGGGCGATCCGCCTCTACCGCCGACTGGGGTTCCGGGTCGAGGGTCGGCTCCGCGACCAGGCCGTGGTCGAGGGACGGCCGGTGGACGAGCTCCTCATGGCACGCTGGCTCCGGCCGTTCCGGGGGAGTCCTTCCGCCCGCCCCGGCTCGGCCCGCCGTACGCGCTGACGGCGCGCGACCCCGTCCGGTGGCCGGTCATCCCGAAGGACCCCCCGACGGGGCCGGAGGCGGAGCATTCGGGCGGGCCCGACCCACGCCCATGACCAGCGCCCCGACCAGGACCCCCACCGCCACGAGCCAGTACGCCGGCAGGATCGGCTCCCGCAGGAAGACGAGGTCGATCGCGAACGTCACGAACGGGCTAGCGAGGTAGACGAGCGCGACCGGGGCGGTGGCGTCGGCCCACTCGTAGGAGCGGACGAACAGGATCGTCAGTCCGACGTTCTGGGGTCCGCCGAGGAAGACGATCGCCCAGAGGTCTGGCCCGGTGAGCTGCCCGGCGGCCCGCACGGCCGACGGCCCGTCGAGGATCGCGAAGCAGGTGAGGGCGATCGCATTGCACAGGAAGACGAACGAGAGCATGTTGGCCGGTCGGTACTTCCTCGAGTACGCGGCGGCGACCGCGTCCGCGAACGCCCCCAGGAAGAGGAACGCGACGAGCGGTAGGGCGACCGCGGGGAACAGGAGCGTGCCGGCCCACGCGTACGCTGCCGCGACCCCCGCGAAGCCGATCGCGAGCCCGACCCACTCCCGCCCCCGGAGCCGCTCGCCGAGCAGCGGCCAGGCGAGGAGGCCGAGCATCAGCGGCCAGGTACGGTAGATGAGGGCCACGAGCGACGCGGAGAGCGAGTGGGTTCCCGCGGCGAGGGCGAGCACCAGCAGCGTGAACGACCCGAATCCCCACGCGAGCAGCAGCGTCAGCTGCCCCCGGTCCCGGGCGTACAGCCGGAACGGCTCGCGGCCCGGACGGATCGCGAGCAGCGCGCCCGAGATCGCGGTCCCGGCGAGGGAGACCCAGAACGCGAGCGCGATCGGCGGCAGGTTCGCGGCGATCCGGTAGAACGGGGGCGCCGCGGCGCCGAGAAGCAGGGAGGCGAACAGCCACGGCGTCGCCCGGGGGTCGCCCCGGCCCGCCGGACGGCTCGACATCCGCGGGCGGCGACGCTCCGGGGCGGATTAGCGAGCGGTCCCCGGACCGGCCGCGGGCGATTTGAACCTGCGACCGGTGGTCGGGCCGGTCGGACCGTGTTCGCCCGGATCCTGGCGTGTGTCGACGCGTCGGCGACCGGCGAGCGCGCGGCGATCGTCGCCTCCGAGATGGCGGTCCGGTTCGGCTGTCGGCTCACGCTCGTCACGGTCCTTCCGTGGACGGGCAGGAACTCGCAACCGGACCTGGAACGGCTCGTCCCGATGGACTCGAAGGGCCGACCGATCCACCGGATCCTCGAGGACGCCCAGGCGGAGGCGTTGAAGAGGGGGGTCCCCTCGGTCGACCTCGTCTACCTCCGCGGGAAGGTCGTCGAGGCGATCCTGGAGCACCTCGAGCACTCCCCCCCCGACCTCGTCGTGGTCGGGACCCGGGGGCTCTCGCGCGGGAGCCGCTTGCTGCTCGGGAGCGTCTCGAGCCGTCTCGTTTCGGAGGCGCCGTGTCCCGTGCTGGTCGTCCGCCGGGTGCGGGCCCCCGGTGGCCGGCCCGCGTGAACGCCGCAAGAATCGTCGGCGGCCGTGCCCCGCTGCCCGTCGTCCGAGCCCCGGAGAGCAAATCTCCTCCGGGGTGATCGGCATCCGGGGGGATCCGGCTGACCGAGATGAACCGGCTGTCCCGGTGGATGGTCAATCGAGGGGCGGGCCGGCGCGCCCGCCGGCTGCTCGCCCGGCTCGAGGGACACCTTCCGATCCGTCCGGGGAGCGCGATCCTCGAACTCGGGGCCGGGCGGGGGGCGCTGTCGGCGCTCCTCCTGGAGCGGTTCCGGCCCCGTCGCGCCGTCGTCACCGACTACGACCCGCGGCAGGTCGAGGCGGCCCGGGCGTTCCTCGGCTCGCGGCCGGCCGGTATCCCCGAAGGGGTCGAGCTCCGAACGGCCGATGCGCTCCAGCTCCCGTTCCCGGACCGCGCCTTCGACGCGGTGTTCGCTATCGCGATGCTGCACCACGTCGACGCATCGCCGCGGGAGTACCGCCAGCGCCCCACCGCCCTCGCCGAGATCCGGCGCGTGCTCGCCCCCGGCGGGCTCCTGGTCTACTCCGATTTCTCGAAGGTGCCGGAGCTGCGGCAGTCGCTCCACGGGCTCGGGATGGTGCGCGAGTACTCCCGCCCCGGCTGGTTCGGCCGCGAGCTCGCCGTCTATCGCCGGCCGTTCGACCCGGCCGGGGGATGACGGCGCCCGGGCGCGCTCCCCGGCGCGGCCCGACCTACGCAAACGCCCCGGGAGCGACCCCGCCTTGGATCTGATCCCGATGGGAGCGGGCCGCCACGATGATCAGGACCAGGGCGACGATGTTCAGCACGGGGAAGATCAGCAGGATGGCACCGGCCTTGAACAGCCCGTCGTTGAACCGCGCACCGAGCCGCCAGATCCCGATCAGGACCCCGATGTAGCCGATCAGGGCGACGATCGCCACGATCACGAGGCCGCCGAGGAGGCCGAGGACCGCGCCGAGATTGATGCACGCCCGGGTGATCGGATTGCCGGCGGCGCACGAGACCGCCTGGGAGAGCGAGAGGAACAGCCCCGCCCCCAGAAGGGCGATCAGAACGACGCCGATCATCGCCAGCAGCGCGAGGGTCGACGGGGTGCCGAACCGATGATCTACCGGCGCGAGGGTCCGGAACGCTTCCCGGCAGAAGTACAGCTCGAGGAGGGCGAGGACGATCCCGCTCGCGGCGATCACCGCCAGGAAGTAAAGCGCTCCCGGATTGAGCGAGACGCTCGACCCGCCCGGCGTGGTCGCGACGCCGACGACGCCCCCCGGGGAACCGAACAGGTCCACCAGGCTGGCGGCGGCGCCGACGAGCCCCACGATCGCTGCCCAGAGGATGTAGCCGAGCGCCCGGACGTCGGACTCCCGGGTCGCCGGGCTCGGCATCGGCACCCCGTACCCCGCGGCCCCGTACCCGGGCGCACCGGGATAGCCGGGCGTCCCCCAGCCGGGCGGGGGCGCCGCGCCGGGGGGCGGGGCGCCGGCGAGGGGGGGCGCGCCGGCGACCCCGGCGCCGCACGACGGGCAGAACGCGCTCGCCGCAGGGACAGGACGGCCGCAGAAGGAGCAGAATCGGGCGCCCATCGGTCGAACGGATTCCCCCGGAGGCGGATTAATTCAACGCTCGAAACCTTCGGAAGCGCAAGCCGGGGCCCCGCCGCCGGTTAGACCGCCCCCCGGGAGGGCGGTGGCGCGTCCTACTTCGAGCGCGCTCGCGGCCGACGGGCCGGGGGCAGCAGCCCCAGCCGGCGGGCGAGCCGTCGGTGGTCGTCCGCGTCGACCCACTCGACCTCGAGGTACTCGCGCAGCTCGGCGTTCGTCATGCCGATCCGTCGGCCCTCCCGGATCGTGAACGCGTACGCCTCGATCTCGGTGGGCGTGTCGACGTACTTGCGCTTCCGGTCGAACAGCGGTCGCCCTTCGCGGAACTGCTTCACGTGGCACAGCTCGTGGACGACGTCGAGATACAGCGTGCGCAGGTCGCTCGTCTTCAGGTGGTGGCTGCTGACGATGAGATGGCCGTCGACATCGCTCGTGCCCATGTAGCCGAACGGCGGGGAGAAGAACTCGACCCGGAGCCGACTAAGGATCCGCTCCGTGTCCCGGCCGAACAGCTCGCGGACGGGCAGCGTCCGCTCGAACCCGCGGAAGTACCGCCGGAACGGGTAGAGCCGGATCGACGCCCGCCGGTCGATCCGGACCCCGAACCCCGTCTCGACCGCCGGAGCGCGACGCGCCATCCGCGTCGGCTAGCGGCACCCCGCCTTAGCCCTTCAGGTCGCGGCGGGAGCGGCCCCGAGCCGTCGGGCACCGCCGGGATCGTCGCCCTGTCAGACCCTGTCTCGACCCCGGGCCAGGCTCTCGGCGATCGACGGGAACGACAGCAGAGGGATCCGCTCTCCCGCGTGGAACGGCGTCCCCGGCGGGCTCTTCTCGACGACGAGGGAACCCGCCCGCCCGCGCGGCGTCTCTTCGACCTCCACCCGGAAGACGAAGTCGAACGCCATCCGACCGGGAGCCCGGCTCCCCCGCACCGCGAACAGCGGGATCAATCCGGCCGAGAGCTGCGCATCGAGGAACGGGCGGATCGCCTGGGGTTGCCCCGGATACCGCTCCCGCACCCGCTCGGCGTTGGCGAGGACGAGGACGCGCCGTTCGTGGCTCGCCCCGAGCTCCGCCGCGATCTCCTGGGTGATCGACGGGAGGCGGAGGAACTCGGTGAGCGAGGAGACGCTCTGATCGTCGGCGCGAACGACCCGCACGACCGCCGAGCGATCGAGCTTCGGCTGCGGGGCGGCCTCCGCCAGCTCCCGCGTGAAGAACCGCCGGTCCGACGGGATCCAGCCGAGCTCGCCGGGGCCGGCCTCCTCGGCGCCTACGGACGGGCCGCGGATGTCGAGCCAGAGGAACCCCGAATCGATGTCGCTCGCGATCGCGTAGGCGACGCGCAGCACCGGGTCGCGCGACTCGCCCACGACGATCGTCGCCCAGCGTCCGCGGGCGATGACGCTGAACCCGCCGGATCGCGCCGGGGGCGCGAGGGAGGGCATCGGCTAAGGAGGAGCGGACCCGGTAGATATATTTCGGTGGAGGGACGGCCCCCCCCCGCCGCCCGGGCCGAGGCGGTGCCGGTCGTTACGGGGCGTGGGGAGGGGGGCGGATCGCGGATCGAGCGGCGACGACGGCGGACTGGAGCTCGCGCCAGGCCGCCTCCCGAGCCGCGCCCGTGGTCGCACCGGGTCGCTCCAACTCGCCGAGCCTCCGCTCCACGTAGGTTCGGGCCGCGCGGCAGACGTGGCAGTGCTGGCAGTCGTCGCCCAGCGGGCTCCGCCGCAGGCTCGTGAACGCCTCGGACTCGTCGCTCCCGATCCGTACAGCGACCTCGTGCAGGTCGCATCGGTCGGATTCGGCCATCGTTCTCCCAACGGCGCGGTCGAAGAAAAGCGCGCCGTCGCGACGGGGAGAGCGCTCCGCGTCCCGGGTCCGAGCCGTCCGCGAGGCCTAGGCCGCGGGGACCCCCACGACCGGAGGCTCCGCCGCCGTCTCCTCCGCTGTCCGGAACCGGGGCAGGAGGTCGAGCGGGGACGGCAGGTCGGCGGGAGGTCGGTACTGCGACAGCGGGCGGCCCCCGATCCGAACGACCCGCTCGGCGACCGAACCGCAGTAGCCGCACTCCGAGCAGCTGCGGTGCGCGCAGTCGGTAGCGGCGATCCGGCGCAGGAAGCCGGCCGGGAAGGCGTCGTTGTCGATCGAGAGGTCCGCGAGGGGGGAGAACGCCCGGGCGAGGACGGCGGCGGCCGGGGGCGGGTCGGGCTGGCGTGCGACCGCCGCGAGCGCGGCACTCGGGGCCTTCACCTGGACGAAGCTGAGCAGGTCGAGGAGGTTGCCGTGGTGTTCCCGGCGGGCGTAGGCCGCCGCGGTCCGTACCAGCCAGTCGGTCGACCGGTTCCGGCCGGAGAGCTTGAACCGGTGCACGCCGGCGTCCTCGTACGCCTCGAGGTCCTCCGGGCGGACCCAGATCGAGGAGATCAGCCGTCGCGGATCCCGGACCAGCTCGAGACCGCACTGGAGGATCGGGAACTCGAACCAGAGCCCTTCGCCGCCGGGCTGGGAACAGAGCGAGCTCGTGTTCAGGTGATGGCCGCGGTACGGGCACTCCGGGATGCACGTCTGGTTCGCGAGGATCTCGACGCGGGCCCCCGCGGCGACCAGTCCCCGGATCAGCGCGAAGTCCCGGTTCGCCTCCTCGAGGATGACGGTCCCGGCCCCGAGCCGGAGGAAGTACTCCGCCTGGGCCACCGACCGGATGCGGGCGAACGACGAGACCGAGATCGGTACCCAGGGGTGGGCGCGGTGGACCGCCTCGACCAGCGCGGGCAGGGCGATGACGAACCCGTCGACCCCCAGATCGAGGAGCTCGTCGACCTCCGCGTTGAAGCGCTCGAGATACCCGGGGGAGTACTCGCGGAGGCCGAGGTCGTTGCTGTTCAGCGTGGCGTAGAACCGGCGGCCGGTGCGATGGATCTCGGCGACGTGCCGTCGGAACGCCGCCCGGTCGACGTCCGGCAGGATGTACGGGGGGCGGCCGGCGCCGGTCAGGGAGACCCGGAACCCCCCGAAGAACGACTCGACGGGGAGCTCCGCGACCCGGCCCGGGAGCGCGTCGTCGAAGTTGGTCGCCAGCACGAGCTCCATCGACCTCGGGAGCCGTCCCGGCACGTCAGCCTGACCCCGCACCGGTGCGGCGCAACCTGTTTTCCCCGGCGGGCGCTCGGGGGAGCGTGCCGAACGACGAACCGCGGGAGAGCCTGGCCCGGCTGCGGACCGAGATCGAAAGCATCGATCGCGAGATCGTGCTGCTGATCGCCGCGAGGCTGGAGGCGGCCGACCGGGCGCTTCAGCTCCGCGTGGTCCGCGGCCGCCCGATCACCGACCCCGATCAGGAGCGACGGGTGCTGGGGCGGGCGCGCGCGTGGGCCGAGGCGGAGGAGGTGCCGTCGACGCTCGTCGAGCGGCTGTTCCGCGCCCTGGTCGAGGAGGGGAAGAGCCGGTTCCTCACGGGTCGGCCGCCGCGGAGCAATTCGAGCGTGACCGTTCTAGTTCCGGAACCCCGCGGAGCGGCGGTGCGTCTCGAGGACCGGCCGCGTACGGACCTCCGGCCCGTACCGCCGGCCCGCTAGCTTTCCC
>Ga0335077_10001084_pt1 | contig 31852 bp, 31 predicted proteins | sample Lox_Sample_31_FD_207151 | JGI IMG/M metagenome (GOLD analysis project Ga0335077, IMG submission 207151) | Soil microbial communities from Loxahatchee National Wildlife Refuge, Florida, United States - Lox_Sample_3.1 | ecosystem: Environmental > Terrestrial > Soil > Wetlands | place: USA... | reverse complement strand
GAGATTGGAAAAATGCACCTCCTTGTTGTGCTCGATTCGAGTGGCAAACCAATCGAGTCCGTCCGATTCAGGTTTTCGGATTATAAGAGCACCGAGCTATGCATGAGCTATGACGGATACCAAGGCATTGGCCTGCAAGAGGCCACGCGAAGAACTCCCTGGTGCAAATGCCGGTGAGAGGTTCGCAGAGGTGAACCGACGCGAGGCAACGCTGACCGTCAGGAATACGGCGAATTCCTAGCGAAAAGAGCACCCTTGAGTGGCGGGCTACCCAGAAGTGGCAGGGTCATGAGCGAGACTCAGGGAGGCGGGAGAGGATGAGGACGCAGGTGGGGATTGTGGGGGCGGGGCCGGCGGGGCTGGTGCTGGCGCGGCTGTTGGAGATGGCGGGGATCGAATCCGTGGTGCTGGAACTGCGCACGCGGCAGTACGTCGAAGAGCGCGTGCGCGCGGGCGTGCTGGAGCAAGGAACCGTGGACCTGATGAACGAAATGGGACTCGGCGAACGGATGATGCGGCAGGGATTGATGCACTACGGGATCGAATTGCGATTTGGAGGGAAGAGCCACCGGATTCATTTTCAGGAATTGACGGGTGGGAAGGGCGTGATGATCTACGCCCAGCATGAAGTTGTGCATGACCTGGTGGAAGCGCGGTTGGCGAGCGGGCTGCCGATTCACTACGAAGCGGAAGACGTCAGCGTGAGCGGATTCGATACCGAGCGGCCGGTGATTCGATACAGAAAGCACGAGAAAGAGGAAGAGTTGGAATGCGATTTCATTGCGGGATGCGACGGGTTTCATGGATGCTGCCGGAACACAATTCCGGACGGCGTTTTGACGATTTACGACCGGCAGTACCCGTTCGGGTGGCTGGGGATTCTGGCGGAAGCGCCGCCTTCGAACGAGGAATTGATTTACGCATACCACGAGCGGGGATTCGCGCTGCTGAGCATGAGGTCGCCGCAGATCAGCCGGCTGTACATTCAGTGCAAGCCGGATGAAGATTTGGCGGAGTGGCCGGACGAGAAAATCTGGGGCGAGTTGCACAAACGGCTGGAGACGACGAGCGGATGGAAATTGACGGAAGGGCCGGTGGTGCAGAAGGGCGTGACGGGGATGCGGAGTTTTGTGGTGGAACCGATGCAGTATGGGAGATTGTTTTTGGCGGGAGATTCGGCGCACATCGTGCCGCCGACGGGAGCGAAAGGATTGAATCTGGCGGTGGCGGATGTGCGGGTGCTGGCGGCGGGGCTGATCGAGTTTTACAAGAAGGGCCGGCGGGAGTTGTTGGAAAACTATTCGGAGATTTGTTTGCGGCGCGTGTGGAAAGTGCAGCGGTTCTCGTGGTGGATGACGAGCATGCTGCACCGATTCGAAGAGGATAGCGAATTTGACCGGAAGCGGCAGAGAGCGGAGCTGGATTACGCGACGAGTTCGCAGGCGGCGATGACGACGCTGGCGGAGAACTATGTTGGGTTGCCGATGGAGATTTACTAGAGGTTGGAGGGTAGAGGTTCGAAGAGCGAGATTCGAAGGAAGAGATCAGGAGCCGGTGTAGAGCTGGAAGGGCGCCCAATAATAAGGCTTTTGGTAGAGGCCGCCGGAGTGGAGCAAGGCTAGCTTGGCGTTGCGCAGAGCCGTGGCGGGATCTTCACCGCGATTGAGACCCCGATACAGAGAATCCATGAGCTTGGGAGTGGAAGCGTCGCTGACTTCCCAGAGTGCGCTGATGACGTTGTGCGCTCCGGCACGAAGGAAGGCCCAGGACAAGCCGACGAGCCCTTCGCCGGCGTACGCACGATTCCCGGCGCCATTGCAAGCGGAGATGGTGACCAGAAACGCGTGCAGGGGCCGGGTGATGATTTCCCGGGCATAGAGCTTATAAGAATCTCCGGACAAGGTAAGAATGATGGCGGATTCCAGGGGTTGGAGGCGGCTGGCGGTACCATGCGTGACGAAATGGATGAACTGAAAGCGGCCGGGATCGGCCTGGAGGTACGCGGGCGGAGTGGCTGAGGATCCGGTTAAGACATCGCGGTGGGAAGCGGGAAAATACCGTTCGACGATGTTCATTTCCGCGGGGCCCTGGGGAAGGGGTGGGAAGAGCGGATCGGCAGGAGTGGGATCACCTACGAGGAGAAGATGCGCGTTGCGAAGGGAGGTCGCGGGGCGGGGCCGATCGAGAAGAGCCAGCGAATCGGCAACAGAGAGGGTGACATCCTCGATCCAGTAATGAGGATGAGGCGCGGGGACAACCAAAGTTTCGAAATTGAGAGTGTCGAGACTGCCGTCGGGGAAGAGGATGACGCGGGAATCGCGCGGGATCAGCTTCGCGGCGGGCTGGACCAGGATGGAATAGAGTTTGCCGCCGGACGAGCCCGGAGTCGATAAAGGATCGAGAGGACTGGTGGAGAGGGCTTCGCGATAGGATTTTGCGAGAGCGTCTATCTCTTCCTGTGGCGGGAGGGTGAGAAGAGAAATTTTTTGAGGGGTGATGACCCAAAGGTAGGAAAGCCGCTCGCCAAGAGAATAAAAGAGGAAGGTGGAATGAAAACGGGCGGCGAGAGACCGCGGATGGAATCGGGAGAACGAGGGTGTGGAAGAGGGCGAATCAAGCGAGAGACTTTCAGCGAGGGATTGCGAGCGGCTGAGATCGGCCACGGCGAGAGCATCGAGGCTGCGGCCGCGGGAAACGAGGAAATCCATATAGGCGGTGTAAAACTGGAAGGCCGAAGAAAGGAAGGAGACGCGAAAATCCTGGCGTTCGACAGCGGCACGAGCCGTCTCGATGGTGCCGATGGCTTTGCGAAACTCGGCCTCCGCGACGGCGGGAAGGTTATCCGCGGCGTAAGCCTGTGCCAAATACGCCTGGGCCTGCCAGCGTAAGGGGGTTTCCATGTTTGGCGCGCGAATGACTTTCTGAAAGGTTTCCTCCGCTTCGCGAAAGTGGCGCCGGCTCATGGCAATGCGCCCGGAGATGATCGTGGAAGAAGCGCCGCCAAATTGATCGAGCCCTGCTTGTTCGATTGCCAGGGCTTCGCGATTGTATTTTTCAGCGGCATCCACAAGACCGGTGGCCAAGGCAATGTCCGAGGAGCTGTTCAGGCAGCTGGTGATATCGCGATTGTCGCCGATCTTGCGTGCCTGAAGGAGTGCTTCCCCGGAGGTGGAACCGGCGAGATCGTAGCGATGCTGCTGAAAATAGACGTCGGAGAGGGCGTTGAGCCACTTGACGTGATCACCGGGGAGACCGGCCTTCAGGGAGGCGCGATCGGCTTGCTTAAGCAGGTCCTCGGCATTTTCGAAATCGCCGACAACGGAGTAGTTCCATCCGATGTTTCCAAGGACTTTGGCGACGGTGTAGTCCGAACCTACAGCCTGCGAGCGGTTGAGCGATTCCTTGAACCAACCGATGGCCTCATCGTAGTGCTCCTCCCACATGGCCAGATAGCCGAGACTTCCGAGGACGTTGGTCTCCTGGTTGCTCAGATGGCGCTGGCGGTCCAGCTGAAGAGCCTGATGGAAAGCAGCGGAGGCGGCGGGGTAGTTTTTTCTGGAGATCTCCAGATTCCCCTGGGCTTGAAGAACGTCGCCGAGAAGATCTGGCTGAAACGCCGCAGCGAGTTGCTGCGCTTCGGAAAGGGCGCGCTGAGCTTCGTCGAATCGTTGCAGGAAATCGAGGGCAATCCCCTGCGCAGTCTTCCGGCGGACGGCAGTTTCGGAATGAGCGAGAGCAGGCGGCGGGGCCTCACGCAGAAGATCCAGGGCTTCGGCGTACGAACTGCGGAGGACCAGCACGTAGGCCTTCTGAACGCGAAAGCGCCAGGCCCATTCAGGATTCTTGCCTGCATAGCGGCGATATTCGCGGTCAGAATCGCGGAGAGCTGCCGCGAGGTCGCCGTGGACAGATTCCTGACGAATGCCATCCAGGACTTGAGCCGGCGTGGGGCCTTTCGAGCAGGCACATGCCGCGAAAATTAGCGCCAGCGGAACGGCTACTATCCACCCAAAGGCCCTTTGGGGGGCGGAATCGGAGTACCGTCGGAGTCCAGCTGGACGACGGTGCCGGTGCCGGAGACGGGAGAACCAAGTTCGAAGCGAATCATGGTGAGAGTGCGGTGGCCGTACCGGATCAGGAGTTCGCCAAGGTAGAGCCTGCCGAATTTCGGGATGTGGAAGCAGTGGCCCTTGCGGACGACGCCCGGGCACTCGGTCTGCATCTTCTTCTGGTTGATGGCTGAACACAGAATCGTCCCACACTCCGCAGGTTCCGGAAGCTTCTCTCCGGTTGCGAGCGCATCCTCAGCCATTCTCTTAAATTCGGGGTTCTTTTTGAATTCGTTTCTTGCCGCCTCGTAGGTAGGGATTTTCTCGAAGAATTCGACGTCGAGCTCGATTTTCGTTTTGCATCCGGCGATCCTGAGATTGTCGAATCTGCTGCCTACAAAAGTGAACAGAGGTTCCTTGTGATTCTCATCGAAGGAAAAATTGGAGGCGAAGCGGCCCACGATACGGTCGGCGGTGACTACGTCGAGAATGTTCACGCCTTCGGCGACAGAGGTCACGAGCGTAGTGTAATGCGTTTTTCCATCCAGCTCTTGCGAACTGCCGGAGACGTGGGAATAGCCGCGTTTCAAGAAGACAAAATGCTCGAGCCGGAAATCGTCCACACGAGCTTTGCCGTGGCCTCCGATGGAGGGCAGGGACGAAGCACCCTGCACCTCGATAAGGTGCTGGATCGGACGGGTAAAAAGTCCGCTCAAAACGTGAGCGTTAGCGTGGTAATGAAAGGTGCGGCGGGGAGACGCGGTCATATAGGCCACCTTAAATGGGGTTTCGAGAGGGTCTAATGCTGCTCAATTTGGCCCGGAATTACAACAATAAATGGTGCACGGGTGATTTCGTCGCCAGAAGGAGAAGAAGCGGACAGCCCCTGAAGCACAAGCTGGTAACTGCCAGGCGCAAGATTGGAGGGGAGCTGGACGGTAGAGGTCTTACCGGCCTCGGAAGAAGGGATCGGGAGGGAGAAACGGGTGGCGCCGGACTTGTCCTCAATGCGAAGCATAAAAGACTGATAAGGAGGATCATTCGGGACGTCGAGAAAGAAATCGAAGGGCTGACCGGCCGGAACCTGGAAGACGGATTGGGCGGCGCGTGAAACTCCAACGCGGACAGAGGGAGGGTGGAGGAGCCGCGGGGAATCCGTGGGAGCGGCGAGATTCTTCCAATGAGGTATGACGAGAAGATTTTGATAGCCAATCAAGAGCAGCAAAGCAGCCAACGCTGGCAGAGCAAACTCAGGACGCAACCATGCCAGCCAGGGTTTCGCAGGAGAGGTTGAGTGTCCGGCGCGGGCCGGGGCAGGAGACTCAGCAAGAACCTGACGGCTGGCCGCGAGAAAGAGTGCGGCCGCATCGAGTTCCGCAGCGCAGACGGCGCAGCCGAAATAATGTTCCTCAAACTCGGCGCGAAGCGAGGGAGGAAGCTCGCCGAGCAGGTACTTTTCACAAGCTTCTAAGCGTGTGGCGTCAGTATGGTTCATTTTCGTCATCCGCTGAGTAGTGCGAAAGAGGGGGAAATCGTTTCATCGGGCAGTCGCTCCTCGCGTTCCGGCCGTGACTTTGTCCTCGCCTAAAGCCTGACGGAACTTATCTTTAGCGCGGTGGAGGAGCACTCGGAGATAGTCGCGGTCCACGCCAAATTCCCGGCAGACGTCGTCTTTGTCTTTTTCCTCAAAGAAGATGGCGCGAATGAGATCGCGGTCGCGTTGAGGGAGGGATTTGAGGACTCGACGCACGTTCTTACTGGTCTCTTCTGAGATGAGTAACCCCTCCAGATTCAACACTTTGCCGGAGTTTTCAAGCTGAGAATCCTCAAGCGGCTGGCTGCGCGACGAGGCGCGATAGTGCTCCTGCAATACATTGTTGCAAACCGAATTGACGAAGGCTCCCAAGCGCTCCGGCTGGCGAATTCCGCCCTCGGAGCGAAGGGCGCGGATCACGCGAATCATGGTCTCCTGGCGAAGATCGTTCACGGTGTCCATAGCGAGATAACGTGCGCGCAGCTTGATCGCCAGGAGCTGACTAAAATAGGCAACGAAGTGGGTCTCCGTAGGAGGGTCACCTTCACGGAGGCGCCGCACGTAGGCGTCGTCAAAAGAATAGAGTTCCACTAGGCGTGCCCCGAAGAGGGAAGTATAGCCATGACTGGGGCCGGCGGCAATGAATCAAGGAGAAGCAAATCAAACGGCATTTGAAACGGAATGAACACGAGGCGCACTACCGAAATGAGGAACCCTGCAAGACCGGGAAACCTTCACCCAGGGACTCACCTGGTCCCCTGGCGTGCCCCTGAAGGGACGTATCCGGGCTGGAAAGGAAAGCCGGCCCGGATGCGTCTTTAAGCTTTTCAGATTCGGGGGCTGCTGTGAACGAAAACGGGCGAATCCACGGGACGGAGTATCCGATGGGCGACGCGGTGAAAGTGGGAAGAATTATGGCGCTGCGCGCGGACTTTGTGATGAAGCCGGAAGCGGCGGGGCAGATTCAGGCGGGGATCGAAGAGACAATATGCGGTATGAAAGATCACCCGGACGGATTCCTGCACGGAATGGTGCTGGTCTCGGATCAAGAGGCGCGGCTGGGGACGTTGATTACGTTCTGGCACGGAAGAACGTTCGAGGAAGCCAAACACCGCAAGATTCGCTGGATGCAGCGAATCCTGGCGCCATTTCTTGACCGCTGCGTGCGAGTGCAAACACAAAGCACATACTTTTTGAACGGCGGGCAAGAGGTTTCGCTGGAGAGCCGCGGCGCGAGTTACGAGCGGGCGGGATCATTGCTGGAGTCCGAGGGAGCGTTTTGCGCCAACTGAACGAAGCGGAGCGAATTGAGCAAATTCAGGAAGAACCGCGAAACGAAATCCGGTACAGAATCACGAAATAGAGTGGGGGCGCTGGGCGAGGAATCATGAACGGAAGAGGGACAGCACCGGCGAAGTCGGGGACCCCGGGAGAACAAAGTGCGATGCCTGTTGAACAATTGTGTGGTGTGGATTCTTGCCAAGAGCGCCGGGCTACTTCCTTTTGTGCTGAAAATCTGTGCTGCAACCATTTTCTTGGCCGTTGCTACGAATTTCTAGAGCGGATTGATCCGAATCGCGACCTTGCGTCGAACGGCGAACAAAGACGCACGGAATTGAAGAAATTGATGGAGGAGTGCGCGCAGCGAGCACTGGAAGTCGCCCTCGGGAATTCGAACTTGAATAACATGCAACGAGCCAAGCTGCTGGATATCTTGCTCTGGACGTCCGAGGTCACGATAGCCGCCAATGCGCAAAAGGCCGGCAACGGACATTTTCTGAAGCCTTGCAATCCATCGAGCTTTACCGGCGGGGAAAAAAGCGAGAAAAAATGGAAACCGCAGGGAACGAGCATGCGGACTTCCCTTTTTTGGTAACGCGTCGGCAAGCTGCCGATGCTCCAGCCGGCGACCGGAAGCGGAAGATGACCGTGGCCGAGAACCAAGTCCCGCTTCCCTGATTCCCTCTTGAATTCCTGTACCGGCACCAACGAATAAAAACATTTGTCATCGTGAGCGCGGACCATGGCTCGCGTGCGGACAACATTCTTCGCACTTGTGCTTTCCTCGTTGCGATTCGCCGCGGCAACTTTTTGTGCGAGTCGGGGTTCTAATTCAGTAGGTGGTTAGCAAACGTCGCTGTCCAGGAGCGACGATTCCAATTCCATTCCCAGCTCAGGAGGAGACCTGAGATGCGTAGAATAATCCTAACCCTTGCGGTTGCGAGCTCGCTGATAACTCCCCTGGCGATGACTGGTTGCGCCGTTCGCGCGCGATATTACGATGTGGACCACCACGATTATCACCGGTGGAATCATGATGAGGACAGATTCTATGTTCAGTGGGAAAGCGATACTCACCGGCAGCACCGCGATTTCAAGGATCGCAGTCAGCAGGAGCAGCAGGCGTATTGGGACTGGCGGCATGAGCACGAGCAAAATCAGCATTAATCTGATTGCGTTTGGAGGGGCTCGAGCTTCAACCCGCACAGTGGACCTGCTTCCCATGTCTGTGTAACATTGCGGACATGGAAAAAACGAAATTGGGCAAGCGCAATTCTCCTCCCAAGGGAAGACGCGCTCCGAAAAGCGTTGCGGAGTATCTCGCCAGCGTCCCCAATCCGGCCCGGAGCACTTTGGGCGAATTGCGCGCGGCAATTCGATCCAGCGTGCCAAGGGAGGCCAGCGAAACCATCAGTTATGGGATACCGGCCATCCGATACAAAGGAATATTGGTTTGGTACGCGGCGTTTGCGAAGCACTGCAGTTTGTTTCCGACAGCTTCGGTCATTGTGGCGTTCAAGCAGGAGTTGAAGGGCTTCCCCACGTCCAAAGGTACGATAAAGTTCCCGTTGGATAAGCCGCTGCCGATTGCGCTGATCAAGAAAATGGTCGAAGCCCGGGTTGCGAAGACCAGCGGCGAGAAGCGGCGCTGACACCTCTTGAGAGGGCGTACCGGACGATAGTACGAAGGGTGGCGCTACTTTCCCCGCACTGCCATTCCTGTCCGGCCTGTGGCTGCGAGCGTCATTTGGCAATACGTTGGGAGAGGCGGGCGAATTCAAGACCTACAATGATTGGTGACGTTGCGAACCGTGTGCGCCCTGATTGCGGAGCAAGAAATTCAGAGAGAAGAGACCGGCAAGCTTGCGTCTTTCTCGCGATCGCTTCGGCGTTCGTGTTTCCGAGTTTCGTCCACACGCTAGGCGGCCCTCCCTTCCTGACAAACGATCCCCGGACTCCGGGGAACGGGAAATGGGAAATCAATCTCGCTTCAATACCTCCGATTCCTGGCTAGGTTGCGTGTTCCTCCGAATGCAACCTGCTTGAATCCGCAAGAAATACTACGAAAATTCGGCTCGCAACACAGTACCAGCCGTTGCTCCCTACTGGGCGCAGAATCTAGCGCAGCCGTTTCGAAAACAAGATGTAATCGCACATTTTGGGATTAAGCTTCCAGATCTCCACTCGGGTTGGCAAATTCCATGAAGTAGGCAAAGGGTGCGACTTTCGCGTATCATGCGTGCCGTGCACACCGTGAGCAAATGGACCATCGCGATGTTGCTGACCGCCACCGCGGCGGTCGCGCAGCAAACCCACAAACAATACGAGCCGCCGAACGAGCCAGGCGCCGGTCAGAAGCTGCTCGCGCAATTCGCGGGCGACTGGGACGTCGTCAAGACATTCTTCCCCATGAACGGAAAGCCGATCGTGACGAAAGGCTTGTGCAAACAGTATATGATCCAGGACGGAAAGTTTCTGGAGTCAGATTTCACCTTCTTCAATGCTGACGGAACGAAGAGCACCGGCACCGGAATCTCCGGCTTCGATTCCAAAACGAATCGCTTCACCACCGTGTGGTTCGACTCGCGGCAGACGACGATGTCCATTCGCCAAAGCGACGGCACATTCGACGGCAAAAACATCGTGCTCTGGACCACGCCCCTCGATACCGAGCATGCCGGACGCAAGACTGTCGCGCGCGCGCACCTTGAGGAAGGCGGCCGAGTGCTCGTGCATCGCCATTTCCTGATTGATGACAAAGGGAATGAGCGGATGATCATCGAGCTGCGGCTCACGCGGAAGTAGTTTCCCTCCAGAATAATTCGCGGCAAGAATGGCGCAGCGAAGTGCAAACTCGGATAATTCGCGGAGGCTTGGTCTTTTCGTAGGATTCCGGGAAGTCGCAACTCTTGGGAGATGGTGGCGCGCCGGGCCCCGCCGCGGCGGGGGAACTCCTGACCAGCTGGTTTCCACCGCAGGCATGGATGAAGTGTGGCCCCACTTGATAGCCACCGGAGCCCAGGTCATCGAATGGCAGAACTCCACGACGAATGCGTTAGAACACAACCAAATCACGGACGTGTTCATAAGAGCTGCGAGCGCGGCTCCAGCGGCGCCAACAGGCGCGCCCTGTGGCAATACCCATCGGACCACACCCGCAATGGCCATCCAGGATGAATAAAGATTTTCGATGCATCTCTCACTTAAGCAAGCCAACAGGCTGCCCATGAATTACGGGAATATGTTCGAAGCAACGCGAGAAGGTTTCGTGTCACAAATGGAACGCGGAAAGCAGAAGCCGAGTGAGGAACAAATCCACCACGAGCACAATGACGGAGGACTCAACAAATGCGGAAATTGTCGCTTGGCCCACACCCTCCGTGCCGCCTTTGACGCGGAACCCCTGGTAGCACCCTACGGTCGCGATAATGAATCCGAAAACTAATGGCTTCGTGAAACCTATAAAGAGATCGCCGAAAACCAAGGTGTTGATGGCGCGTGTCCAGAACTGTTCCGCACCCAGTTGTAGTGTAATATTTGCGACTACGAATCCGCCGAGCAAACCCGCACAATCCCCTACTGCGACGAGCAGAGGCAGCACTAACACCGTGGCAAGGACACGCGGCGTCATTAGTTTGCGGATTGGGTCAATCCCGAAAGAGCGCATCGCATCTACCTGCTCTGTGACGACCATGGAGCCCAACTCGGATGCCATCCCGGTGGCGTTCCGTCCTGCGACGAGGAGAGCCGTGAACACGGGGCCGAGCTCACGGAGGAGTGCGAGCGATACGGCGTCAGCTGTTAAAATTGTCTCGCCGAATCGTCTAAATTGTGACGCAGAGTTCAAAACAACTACGCCGCCAACACAAACAAGAGCAACGACGACAATGCGCAACGAACCCACCCCAATTACGTCCATCTGCTTGACCAGGTCGGTGAAGTAACGGCGGTTACCAAAAATATGTCGGACGGAGCGAACGGTAATCAGCGTGTAGTCCTGGACGATGGAGGCCCACATTTTTAGCGCGTTCTCGATAACTGAAGTGACCGAAGTTGAGTTCATAGATGGCTCCCTCACAGTGGTTGGCGCCACCGTGTGTTCAAGCTCATAAGGCCGACCAGAACAACGAAGATACAGTAGGATACTTTAGTTGGCCTCTGGCAATTGTGCTGGACGACCCCCGGGCAGGCCGCTTTGCAATTTCGAAAGGCCGCCGTAAAGAGAATACCGGCAGCTCAATTTCCCCATCGCCGGCAGACCGCTGCGAGCTGTTTGGTTGCTCCGCCTCCCATGATTCAGATATGAGTCGGCAAAAACCTCCAATCCTAAGATTTGCAAGCGATTGGTTCATGGATATCACGGAAAACCAAGCAAGAAGCAACGCCAGGGATCGTGGCATACCAACAGGAGATGTACCAATCGCTATACTTGCTCGATTTCGAAAAGAGTTGGCCCCGCCCAAGTGGCTTTGTAATCACGAACCGTGAGTTTATTCCAAGGAACGTACACGAGGCATATAAGAGAAGCAACACCGAGCGAGGAATGGCGCGTCCTAGGCGACGATTTTAGAACTTTTCTACCAGAGTTCGTGTCAGTACTTCCGCACCCCGAGATCTCTCGCGAAGTGGGCCCATTGTTCGTAGGCGGCGACCCATTGAACGCATAACGATGTCGGCTCCTTTAACTCGAATAGACTCTGGTCGCTCGATGACCACAGCCTCGGTCCGCCCCTGTCGGGCTCGATCGAGATGCAACCTCAGCCATTGGCACGCCACCAGGCCGGCCACTACTTCTTTTCAACGATCACAGTCCCGCCCTTCATTACGAATTCCGCGTGTTCGAGTGCCTTCACATCGCTCAATGGATCGCCGGGAACAGCAATAATGTCCGCTAGCTTGCCGGCCTCCAGTGTGCCCACGCGATTCTTCATGGCGAGCAGATCCGCCGCGTCTCGCGTCGCTGCGTGAATGATCTGCATTGGTGTCATCCCGGCTTCTGCGTAAGCTTCATAAACCAGCAAGCTGGCTTGGCCACGGTTCATTCCGGGCATGGTCAAGTACATATCCGAGCCCGCTGCGATGGGCACCCCAAACTGGATGGCGCGGCGAAGCCGGTCCTGCTCGAGCTTTACGAAGGGCCCGAACTCCTGCTCCGCTTTGCTGCGCTCGGCCTCCGTCGGCTGACGAGTTCCGAAACTCATGTCCTCGAATGTCTTCAACGTGCCATCGGTCGGCACAAGATAGATGTGTTTCTGGGCCATCATTTTCAGCACATCGTCCTTCACCATGTACGCGTGCTCGATCGAATCGACTCCTGCTTCCGCTGCAATTCGCGTGGGTGCGTCGCCGATCGCGTGTGCGGCGACCTTCACGCCCGACGCATGAGCCTCGTTGACGATCGCCTTCATCTCGTCGAGCGTGACGTTCGCCGGGCTTCCGTTCACGATCACCTTAATGCAGGTCGCGCCGTCGTATAGCGCCTGGCGGACGGCTTGCCTGGCGCTCTCCGGGCCGTGAATGGTCGCATATTCCTGCTCGATGATGTTCTGTGCTTCCGGAATCAGCTGGCCAAACTGCCCGCCTTGAGCTGCCAGCGCTCGCGTCGAAGTGATCATGCGGGGTCCCGGCACCCATCCGTGGTCGATGGCCCAGCGCAAGGCAACATCGCCATTGACCCCGGAGTTTCCGACGTCGCGCACCATGGTGATGCCCGCTTCCAGGTCCTCGCGGCCGTGTCTGGCTCCGAGCAGCGCCCGCTGTGCGGTGCTTTGTGTCGCCACTGTGCGCAGCATCTCGACATCTTGAAATGCCAGATTCGTTCCGTCCATCTCTGACAGCAGGTGCGTGTGCGCGTCAATGAGGCCGGGCAGGAGCGTGGCATCGCCCAGATCGATCACTTCTGCATTCGACGGGATTTGCAATGCAGCGCCGACGGCCTTAATTCTCTCGCCTTCGATTATGACGACGCCGTTCTTCACGACGGTGTCGTCAACGGCCGTAATCATGTGCGCGGCTTTCAAGGCGATCGTCTTCTTTGGTGCACCCTCCTGCGCGGCCGCTAACGTGCACAAACCGCAGATGCACACGACTGCGGAGGCAGCTGTGATTGCCTTTCGTTTGAGCATATCTCCTCCTGACCTTCTCAATTTCGCAGGGTGACCAGCCGCCATTATATCCGTCATAGTGTCATGCATCCGCTCGTGCCATGCTCAAAATGAGCCAATCGGGCGAAAAACGGATTTTAGAAATAGAAGGCGGCTTTTGGAGTGAGTTTTATCTCTCGAATCAGCCCCTGAAAACAAGGAGCACACCTCATGTCGAGTTTGTGCCGTCTGACGCTACATCGAAATGCGGCATCAACGGTCATCGGCATGCACATATCTCAGTGCGACCATCTGATCGACGCGGGCCGCCCGTGGCGCGAGAATATAGCGCGCGGAAAGCGCGACCAATGGAAGGAAGTTCACAATACCGGCGAAGTTGGCTCAGTCTGCGCGCTTAATCTTGAACAGCAGAGTGCGTGAAAGGTACTCTTGAACAGCGGAATCGACGCCAGAAATGTTTATACCACGTTCAGAAAGCCCTTCGATCTAATCTTTGCGCGGACAAAAAATGAGGAGTGGCGCGCCCGGGGGGACTCGAACTCCCGACCTTCTGGTTCGTAGCCAGACGCTCTATCCAACTGAGCTACGGGCGCGCAATGAAACAATTCTAACATGAGATCTGAAGCAGCAGCCAGCGTGAGCATAGCCCGGCGAATGGGAATGGAAAGTGAACAATGGAGCTGAGTTCGCAGGAAACTTCCGGTCTCGGCCGCGGGCGGAGTCTATCCAACGGGGTTACGGGAGCGCAACAAGAACGCTCTAGCGTGGAAATCGGCGCGGAGCAGAGGCGGGGGATCCGAGCGTGTGACGGCGAAGGCGCAGGGTTATCCGGGGGATTCGGCGCTTCTGAAGCTCTTGCCGTGATGTTCCGAACCAAAGACAAGGAGAACAATGAGCGTGACAATCGTGAGCAGTTCAAAACCGGCGATGGCCCACTGATAGCCCACGAGGTCGCGCAGCGCGTACTCGATGGTGTTGGTCGGTGAAGCGAAGAGAATGCCGAGTTGGTAGGCAAGGCCGGGCATGAGGCCGCGCGCAGCGTCCGCGGCAAGCTCATTGAGATGCACGGGAATGACGCCCCAGGCGCCTTGCACTCCCATTTGCATGACGAAGGCCGCAACGATAAGCACGGAAAGCGACGAACCAAACGCCCAGAACGGGATGGTGGCGAGAGAAAGGGCCAGAGCAGCGATCATTCCCTTTCTGCGGCCAGCCGACTGCGACAGGAAACCGAACAGAATCGCGCCGAGGATGGCGCCGATGTTGTAGAGAATGGCCATGTCCGCGGTGCGCGAGGGCGAAAGGTGGTGGATCTCCTTGAGGAAATCGGGATAGAGGTCTTGCGTGCCGTGCGAGAGAAACATCATGAAGGTCATGAGGACGATCAGATAGAGGAAGCGCTTCCACTGGGAAAGGACGACGCGAAGGATCTGGCCGGTGGAGGCGGCACGATGCTCCTTCCAAGCTTCGGATTCAGGTACCTTCGCGCGGATGTAGAGAGCGAGCAGCGCGGGAACAACGCCGATCCAGAACATCCATCGCCAGCCCGCATGGGGCAACAGGAAACGCGCCGCGAAGGCCGCAAGCAAGTAGCCGATGGAATAACCGCACTGAACAATGCCGCTGAAGATGCCGCGGAGCTTGGTGGGCGCAGCCTCCATTGCCAGGGAAGCACCTACGCCCCATTCGCCCCCCATGCCGATGCCAAAGAGCGAACGGAGAATGAGAAATACCGTGTAGTTGGGCGCGAAGCCGCAAAGCAATTCGATGATGGAAAAGTAGATGACATTGGCCATCAGGGGAATGCGGCGGCCATAGCGGTCGGCGAGCAAGCCAAAAATCACGGCGCCGACGGGCCGAAGCGCCAACGTCGCTGTGGTGGTGAACACGATGGCGCGTTTATCCACGCCAAATTGCTTCGCCAACGTATCGTAGAGAAAGACGATGACGAAGAAGTCGAAAGCGTCGAGGGTCCAGCCGAGGAAGGCGGCGAGGACGGCGTGGTGCTTCCCGGAATTCGATGACGGGGAAATGGATGAGACAGGCATGGAACGGAGCGACTCATCTTACCGGGATGAAGCCGGGAGTCAAAAGAAATGTCGCGTGCCAGGAAGGCCGGAATGAAGCGGAAATAAAAACCCCGGGTCGGGAGGTTAGCGACCCGGGGCGGGGGTTACATCAGAGGGGGGCCGGAGGAAACTTGTCGCCGTTCAGTGCACGTTATACGCGGTCATCTGGCAAATCTTGCGCAATTCTTCGTAGGTAAAGAAGATCTCGTCCTTGCCGTCCGCATTCTCCCTATGACCGAAACCGGATTCATCGGAGATTCGGCGAAGCTCGGGTTCAGAAATACCCAGCAGGACGGCCGCTCTGCGATGCGTAACGTACCTGGGTGTGGGTAGGTTCATCGTCGTGTCCTCAAACGGGAAGATGGGCCATGGCGTCTTCTTCCACGGCCTGAATCATGGTTTTGTAAATGTCCACATCCCAGCCATCGCCGATGCGCATGCGAAGAGTCTCGCCTGTATCTTTCAGCAGCTTGCCACGCAAAGGAACGCGGATATCGCCAAGTGCCACCTGCAGCACAACGGCATGGCCAATCCACGATTCAAACGGGTTCTTCATGCAGCCTCCCTCAGAGGTTTCTTGTTGGCAAAGGAAGAATGGCGAAAGCCGGTGTGGCGGGCAATGGTACAGGGAGGATAGCGGGGTAGGAAGATCGTACTGTCTGAGAACCTTAGTGAAAAAAAGGCCAGTGTTCCATCGAAGTACGCACGTACTGGCGGTGCGGAACTTGCGCTCCATAGTAAGCGACTGAGGAGATTGGCATTCTGGCGAGCGTGGGAGAATGGAATTCAAAACTTCAATGAAAAGTCATGAGAATGAGGGCGGCGGCACCCGACCGGGAATCGGTCTTGCGCTGGGCGGTGGCTTTGCACGCGGATTTGCGCACCTGGGAGTGATCCGGGTTCTGGAACAGAATGGCATTGCAATCTCGCATATTGCTGGGACGAGTGTGGGGAGCATCCTTGGCGCTGCCTATGCCAGCGGAGCGCCGTTGGCCAGAATTATTGCGACTTGCAGCAAGCTGCGATTCCGCGACATCGCGCGCTGGCGAGTTTCGCGCTTGGGATTGGCCAGTAATCAGCGGCTCGCTGACCTGATCGCCCAGGTGTTCGATTCGACGCGGTTCGAGGACTTGCAGATTCCTCTGGCAGTGGTGGCCACGGATCTGGCCACGGGCGATCCCGTTGTTTTCACGCAGGGAAATTTGGTGGATGCGATCCGCGCCAGCTGCGCCTTTCCCGGATTGTTCGAGCCGGTGGAAATCGGCACACGCTGCCTGGCAGATGGCGGACTGGTGGCGCAAGTCCCGACGCTGGCAGCCCGGCAGCTTGGCGCGTCCCGCGTGCTGGCCGTATCGGTGGGGATGCAGGATGGCCGGCGCGATGCTCCAACAAACATCTTTCAGGTGGTGGCCCGCGCTGTAAGTGCTGCCCAGAAACATCAGCTGGAATCCTGGGAGCGCCATGCAGACCTGGTCTTACGGCCGGAGACAAAGTCATTGGCCTGGGACGATTTCGAGCGGGCCTCCGAAGCGATCGAAGCGGGCGAGACTGCGGCGAAACGCGCCTTGCCGCGCATCCAAAAACTTTTGAATAAATTCCAGGAACCGTTGGAAGCGCTGGAAGCGGAAGCGCGTTCGCAACTCTGGCTCGCGGAGGTCTTGCGATGAAACGCCAATACTGGTGGATCGCCCCGGTTCATTCCTTGCTTCTTCTTTGGCACCAATGCGGGGAAGATCTGGGGGTTTTCTGCTACCGTATTACGGAGGGCGCTTTCATCAGAGTGCATGAGCGCGCTCTTGTCACTATCCAAACGCGGCGCGGCGCGCCAGGAACCAGGCCCTTTTGCTCGAATTCATCCACCAGCTCATCCATAAACTCTATGATGTGGAAGGATTAGTCCGCTGGGGCGGACCGTTTCTTGTTTGCCTGATTGTCTTCGTCGAAACCGGTTTTTTTGTGGGATTTTTCCTACCGGGTGATTCCCTGCTGGTGACCGCGGGCGTTTTTTCCGCCGCCGGTGTCATTTCCTTGCGCTGGCTTTTGTTGCCGGTGATGCTCTGCGCAATCATCGGCGACCAGATTGGCTACTGGATCGGACGGGGAGCCGGAGCGGCTCTCTACCGCAGGCAGGATTCTTTCTTTTTCCGGCGACGCCACTTGGAAAGCGCGCACGAGTTCTACGAAAAGTATGGGGGCAAAACGGTGATTTTGGCGCGGTTCATACCCATTATTCGCACGTTTTGCCCCCCGGTTGCTGGCGCCGCGAAAATGACCTACTTGCACTATCTGGTTTATGACATGTTTGGAGGCGTGCTGTGGGTCGGCAGCATGATCCTGGGTGGCTACTTCCTGGGCAAATCCGTTCCCCACATTGGAGAGCGGATTCACTACGTCATCGCCGTGGTGATTTTTCTTTCTCTGGTGCCCGCCATGGTCAGCATATTGCGCGCCAGGCGCGTTGTACGGTCGAAAACAGCCGCCCGAATCCCTCGAGCGGATTCCGAGTAGATCATGCCATCCGATTCGCTGCGAGCGGTGATCTTTGATATTGGGCGCGTCCTGGTGCGCGTGGATGTCGGTCGCGCTATGAAGGGGCTTGCGGAGAACATTCGGCTCTCGCCCGAGGAAATTTGGTCGGCAATCGAGAAAGATTCGCGCTGGAAGGATTGGCAGGAAGGCAGGATATCTCCAGCAAACTGGCACCAACACCTGAATCGAAAATTGGGCGGTTCTCTGACCTTCGAGCAATTCTCGCGCGTGTGGAATAGCGCTCTCGATCCTCAGGCGATCCAGGACGATCGAATGCTTGCATCCATAGCGAAGCATTGCAGGCTGGGGCTGCTCTCCAACACGGACCCCATCCACGTGGCTCATCTCGAAGCCACTTACAGCTTCTTCCGCTATTTTCCGCCGAAGGTGCGAACCTATTCCTGCATCGTGGGCGCGAGCAAACCGTCGCCGCTGATCTACCGGGAGGCCCTTCGGCGAGTGGAAGCCCAGCCTGCGGAGTCGGTGTTTGTTGACGATGTGCAGGAGAACGTCGAAGCAGCGCGCACCCTGGGGATGAAGGGAATTCACTACCAGTCTCCAAAGGGGTTGATCTCGGAGTTGCAAAGCCTGGGTGCACTCGGGAAGGATGCCGCCTCCCAAATTTTCAGAGATAAAGTTACGGGTGCGTAAAGATTGCAGGGACTAGTACTGGGGCTCCCTTCCGGCTCGTTTTTGATTCTTTCATCAACTCCATTTGTTTCAATTGGCTGCGACCATTCTACCTGCCCATTGGGACAGGCAGGATTTGGCGTTATGGATGCACCCCTTCTTACACGGGTCCAGTGGGTCCTTAGGATCAAATTTCAAAATCTAGGCCGTCGAACGGCCACTGCGGAGATGAGGAGAGATTGAATATGTCAGAAGAATTCAATGTGGAGTCCAAGAGCGGGGGGAACTGGCAACTGCCGGCGATTATCGTTCTGGGATTGGTAGCCATCGGAGGACTGGCGTTCGGGTGGAATGCCTCTTCCAAGTTGGATGCGACTCAGCAAGCGGTGAATACCCAGGTGAAGACGCTGCAGCAATCGGTGGATCAGGACCTGACGTCCCTGAAGGACCGGCTGACGCAGAGCGAAAAGACCAACGCGGATCTTCAAGGCGACCTGAAAGTCGTCACCGACAAGCTGAAGATCACGCAGACTCAGCTGAAGAAGGCGCGCGAGGAGTCCGCCAAGCAGATTGACGAAACTTCGCAAAAGCTGACCGCGCTCGATACCTCCGTGCACACCGAACTTGCCACGAAGGCCGGAACGGACGATCTGAAGAATGTGGACACCAAAGTCGTGGGCGTCCGCACCGATCTGGATCAGACTCAAAGCGACCTGAAAATGGCCCGCAGCGAATTAGGGACCTTGATCGCGAAGAATCACGATGAAATTGACCAGCTTCGCCGTCTCGGTGAAAGAGACTATATCGAGTTCACCATCGCCGGCAAAAACAAACCGCAGAAGGTGGCCAACGTCACGGTCGAACTCAAGCACGTAAACCAGAAAAAGAATCAGTTCAGTGTAGCTTTGACCGCAGAGGACAAGCAGCTCGAGAAGAAGAACCGCAGCATCAACGAGCCTATTTTCTTCTACATGAACGGTTCCCGAGTCCCCGAAGAACTGGTCATCAACAAAGTCTCGAAAGATAAGATCAGCGGTTATGTCAGTATCCCGAAGACAAATCAAGCGCCGGCGGCAAGCACGACCTCTTCTTCCGGCATGTAATTTCGAATTGAATCCCCGGCCGACCGATGAAGGCTGACTGGGAGAAGGCGGGCAGGGTTTCCTGCCCGCCTTTCTTTTTCTGCTAGGAAGGGCGAGGTAATTGTGTTGGTGTGCCCCCGCGATGCTGCGATACTCACTGAAGTGAGCCTGAGAAAAAGCCGAGGAGCTTTCGTTTGCGCCGTATCAACCCGGTAATTTTCTGCGCGGTGGATGCCTTTCTGGGAAGAGGTGGTGAGCCTCTCTTCCGCTTCGAGGAATTCGTCGCGTCACTCCGCAACTCCGGGGTTCCTTGCGTCTGGGTGTCCCAGCGAACGCGGGGCGAGTTGGATGAACCTCGCCGCAGGCTCGGCGCTAACGATCCGTTTATCGCCGAGGGAGGTTCCGGCGTCTACCTTCCGGAGGACTACTTCCATCAGAAGCGGGCCAAAACGGAAAGACTGGGACGCTTCCTTTGTATCCCCGTTGCGCAAGCCCAGCCTGCAAGTGCAGAAGCCCTGGAAGAGCTTGCGAAAAAAACCCATGTTGGAGTCGTCCCTCTGCGCTCCCTCAAGCCTAGAGAATTGGCGCAGAATACAGGGTTGCCAATTCGTGGAGCTGAGCTGATGCGCTCTCGTGACTTCGACGAACTCTTTTTCTTTGCCGGAGCAAGCAGCACCGAGATTCTACGATTTATCCAAGCCGGCGAACAACAGCAGCTGGTCATTCGTCCCCATGGCAACTTCTGGTCTCTGGCAGTCGGGGCGAGCATTCCGAAATGTGTGCTACAACTCGCACGGCTTTACGATCTGGCGTTACACAAACGGGCCCTTCGGGTTGGGATTGCGGTCACGAAGGATGCGAATTCCTTTTCCTCGGTGTGTGATCGCGTCTTCAGAGTGATTTCTGGCAAGCCGCGCGCTGATGAGGGAGAAACCCCGGAAGCCGCGAAGTATCAATGCTCCCTTTCCGCACCCGACCTGTGGCGGGAGATATTTTCGGCGGTTCGGGCAACGAGCTGAAGCGCCATGGAAACAAAGTGTCTGAAATGCGACGTGTCTTGCACACACGATTGACGCCAGCTCGGCTTCCAGGCTCAGAAAATCAGGGAAATAGCGCAATTTTTCGCATATTCTTGAATTCCCTCGATCAAATGTCTGGCCATTGAATTGCCACACTTGGTGCGGGGGACATGTAGGTCTCCTGCAGGTGGAACGCAGTCAGAGCAGTGAAAGTGGAAGGATGCTCGACACGTACTAGGAGAACTATACATGGCTTGGCTCATCCGAGCTCTACGTCTTCCCGCATCAGAGTCCCACACCAATGTGCTTCTTGCGATTTGCCTTTTCGCAATGAGCGTAATGTCTGTCGCGATCGTCTGGCAGGCCCAAATCATCGCTCACCAGCGGGAGGCGATCAGCTGGCTTGAAGCGTTGAAGTTCACTCACTGAGTTCGCTTTTTGTTGAGGCGACCACCGCCGCCGGCACTCTTTGTGCGCGGCAGCGATCGTTCGCCTGCCCGCGCAGTGGAGATGCTGCAAGCGACTTGGTGAGCAAGGCTCGGCTATTAAGGCGAAAGTTTCTCTCGCGCCATTAAATCCATGAAAGTCGAAACGGGGAACCGTGCGGCTCCCCGTTTCGTCAATTTGCCGGTCGTTCCGGAAGCGACGAGTCAACGTACGCGCCGGGCGATTCGATGGAAGTCAACCTTTGGGTTGCACGCCTCGACGTCTGTTTCTGAAACGACTCGCACCGCAAGAGCGGTGTGTTCAGCTTTTGTTTTGCTCTAAGCCCGGTGGAGTCATTATCCCTCCGGAGCTCGATGAGCTCACAGTCACTGTCTACGCCCGAAATTGTTTCATTGCAAGCGAAATTGAAGCAGGCAAAACCGGTTGAAGCTGCGTGAAGTGCGCTGTGGATTTTCCGGGTTACTTAATGAAGAGGGTTTCGCGAAGCTGGTCGCGTCCGACAAAGGACTTCATGGTCCGGAAATGGCCGAACAGATCCTGAATTTCACGGTTTTGGTAAACGCGCTGCGCGGGGCACAGCGGCTGGGAAGAAATAAGCTGGAGAGTGCTGGAGTCCGCGATCCGGTATCGTTGAAAATGATCGGGCTTTTTGCTGTGAAACATCGCGAAGACCACACCACCGGGACGCAGAAGCTCCATGATACAGCCTGCAGCTTGCTTCGCAACGATCGGTTCCAGGTAATCGAGAATATCCCACAAAAGCACCGCGTCAAACGAAGATGGCGGATATTGCAGATTCTGCTTCATGAAGCGTGTAGCGCGGCCCCCGGGAGTTAGATCCTCTCCCTCCTCTGAAGCTACCGCGTTGCGCAAACGAACTTCTTCTTCGTCGAGGAATATTTTCCAGGTGCGAAGGAGATCGTCCGATGATACGCGGAATCCCCGCTCGATAAAAAATGTGAGCGTCGTCTGCCAGGCAGGTCCCAGGTCGAGGAGCGTTCCGCGGCCGAGACCATCTAGGTTCCAAAGGAATTCCTTCAAACCGTTCGAATACTTGCTGCACTGTTGCTCCGGTGCGCGGGGAGTTCCGACGGCAGGCAGATGAGCCTCCCGGCCGCCGTTGTTGTTGTGCCCAGCGGGATGAGCTGGCCTCGATACGTTGCGGCCCGATTGTGAGCCGATTCCGATCCCGAGTTTATTGAGGAGTCCCATGGGTTAGACCGTGGCCGTTCCCGAAGAAAGCGCGGCACCTGCCGAAGCCGCTGACCCCGCTTGCGCTTCCCTGGATTTCGTTACTGGCTTACCGGCCTCCACTTTGCCGCGAAACAATGCTCCATCCTCGATCGCCAACCGGTCCGTTTGTACTTCCCCTTCGACATGGGCCGTATTCCACAGCTGGACGCGCTCTTTTCCAGAAACCTTGCCGTCCACGCGGCCCCGAATGATCACCTCGCGCGCGGAAATGTCGGCTTTGATCTTGGCGTTGGGTCCTACCGTGACGCTACCCGTCCCGAGATCCAGCTTGCCATCAACTTGACCATCCACAAAGAGATCTTCCTTTCCCATAACATCGCCCCTGATCTTTATGCCTTGGCTGATGCACGCCGCAGCGCGCGGAGATAGTGGGACAGAAGAATTGGAACTGCTCGGAGGAGCAATAGTGGACGCACCTGTGGAAATCTCAGGTGTTCCCTGCGGCCTTGCCTCATCTTTCTTCCACACAAGACACCTCAACGCACGCTTTGAAATTTTCGAAGTCGGCTGTCGTCGGCTGGGCGGGCGGCTCGACTCTGAAGCGCGAAGATAGTACAGGACTTAGGCACTGTAAAGCGGAATGCCAGGGCCCAAATCTGGGGTGTTGCGAACATGACTATACCACATATCGTAGGTACCACGCTGGACGTTCCACAAGCCATAGCGTCCCCAAGTGGGAATCGCCTTGATGTCGAAATTCCCACAGGGCCTCGGCCATCCCGCCCATCTCCAAGATGAACCGTTTGATGGAGTTACGCTTCTCATACCAATGTGCGGGATCGAACTGAGCGTCCTGTGCGCCGGCAACCCCCACAGAAACCTTTGCGGGAAAAACACGGCGAAAGATGTATCGCGCCCGCCTGGAGTCATAATTGGATGTCACCAGGATCACGCTGCGCCATTTTTTTTCTGATGCAAATCTCTCCAAGGCCCTTGCTTCTCCCGCAGTGCTATCTGCGCTCTGTGGAAACTGAACAATCTTGTCTTTGGGAATTCCACGCTCGAACAAATCGTGCGCCATTAACTCGGCAATGCTCGCTCCGGGCCGCACCTGCTCTCCGCTGGCCACCACTACCGGCGCAAGCCCTTGCCTGTAAAGTTGCGCGGCAAGAGTGGAGCGGTCGGCGTAGAAGTCGTCCCCAAGAACGATGATAGCGTCGGATTTTCGGAGGGGATCCTCGACGATCCAGGCTTCACCAATCATCTGCAGCAAGGGACGCCGGACAAGATACAGTCCCACGCACAACAAAAAGAGAAACAATAGTGCTATGAACTTGCTGATCGCGCCTCCGCGATCACTTCTCATGGATTGGGATCCAAAGACCGGAAACGCTCGGCGGCTTGTTCGGGAAGAACCGCGTTAAAGTACGTTTCCTTGATGCTGTAGGATTTGCTTTTGGTCTCTACGATCGGAAGAATCTCGATGTGCCAGTGAAAATCATCGGCAAGAGTTTTCCAATAACCTGCAAGCTCACCTTTCTTGCTGCGCGTATTGGGCGCAGTATGAACAACCAGGTGGAAGGCCGGGGCCAATTTTTCGAGACGCCGTAGTACCCGGCCGAGAAGGGCGGCAAATTGCCTTCGGTTGGAGCCGGGGCGCGCCTGTTCAAACAGATGATTATGTCGGCGAGGAAGCAGCCAGACTTCGTACGGCACTCGTGCCGCGTAGGGGCACAGTGCATAGTAATCTCCCTGCACATCCACGATTCTCTTTCCGTCCTTCTGGTCCTGCCGCACGATGTCGCAAAAAACGCACCGTTCTTTTTCCCGATACCATTCGCGGGACGCGCGAAGCTCGTATTTGATCCGCCGCGGAACGAAAATCGATCCGGTGACCTCGGAGTGCGCGTGCGGCCATTCTTCGCCTGAAACTTCGCCCTGGTTCTTGAAGACGCTGACGTACTTGAACCGCAAATCCTTTTTCAAATCCGCGATGCGCCCCGCCCACACCCACAGAACTCTCTCGATTTCCTCGTCGCTGAGCTGGGAGAGGCGCTTGTTGTGGTCGGGAGTTTCCACCACGATTTCGTGCGCGCCTAGCGGCTTCATCTTGTCGTAGATGCCTTCGGCCTGGCGCCCAGCCTCCCCTTCGATATGATAGAGAGGATCAGGATGGGCTATGACGCGCACTTGCCATGGCCCTTCGGCTGGCCAGGAAAAGATCGTTTGCTGCTTATCAATCGCCGGCCGCTCAAAGGGACACGAAGCTTCTTCGTGTGTGTCCCGGTGGCCTAGAACTACCCAGCTCTGCGTGATGGGATCGCGTCGGAGTTCCATTCGTTTCTTTCGTTATGCCTCCGTTGGTCACATTTGTTCTTTGTCCAACGTGCTTCGTAGTTTCTTTCCCACGCTTCGTCCTTGTCAAGCGATTGGCTCACCGATTTGAAGGCAAGTTTGAAATTGTGATCTCCGACCGTTAGTATTCCGGACATGGGTATCACCATATGCTTCGACGTTTCTTCATCGCCGCTCTAACTCTCTGCGCGCTCGGGCCGAGCCTCTGGAGCGCCCAGGACATCCTGCGGGAGGAAGCTGACCGCCTGGCCACGGTGTTGAAATGGCGTCCCGGTAGCGTCGTTGCGGAAATTGGGGCGGGTAACGGCAAACTTTCGCTTGCCGCTGCTGAGCGCGTAGGGCCGTCAGGGAAGGTCTACAGCACAGAGCTGGATATGCAGGCGCTCGCTCACCTGGAGGAACTGGCGGCGAAGGAAGCGAACATAACGGCCGTCAAAGCCGCTGTGTCAAACACAAACCTTGCGCCTGAATGCTGCGATTCTATATTCATGCGCCTCGTATATCATCACCTCACGAAACCGGCTGAAATTGATGCGAGTCTCTTCCGGTCGCTGAAGCCCGGCGGACGCTTGGCTGTGATTGACGAGGCCCCGCGCAAAGGAACCTCAATCCCCGAGGGTGTCCCCAAGAACCGGGGCGGACATGGCGTGCCGCAACAAATCCTTATACATGAACTCGTCGCGGCGGGATTTCAGGTGGAGAAGGTTTACGACGATTGGCCTAGCCGTGACGCATATCACGAAATCTATTGCGTCGTCTTCGACAAGAGGAAACGTTAGCCGCTCAGGATACTCAAACCGGTCTACTACCGGACACAATCATTTGCGTGAAAGGCGCGTGCTATTCTGCTGCACAATGCAATACATGTTATCTGACACCCAATGGATGCAGGTTGCACTGGAAGAAGCGCGCGCAGCGGCCTCAGCCGGGGAGGTTCCCGTCGGCGCTGTACTTATCTATGAAGAAAAGCCAGTCGCGCGTTCCGGCAACCGCACTATTCGGGATGGCGATCCCACAGCCCATGCCGAAATGGTTGTGCTGCGGGAAGCTGCACGAGCGCTCGGCAATCACCGCCTCAATGGAACGACGCTATACGTAACGATCGAACCTTGCGCCATGTGCGCAGGAGCCATGATCCAGGCGCGCGTTGCCAGGCTTGTCTATGGTGCCGACGATCCAAAAGGTGGTGCCGTCCGCACCTGTCTCGAGGTGCTTTCCAATCCCCGTCTGAACCATCGGGTCGAAACCTCTGCAGGAGTTTTGGCCGAGGAATGTTCTGCGGTGTTGCAAGATTTCTTTGCGTCCCGACGGTAGACGTGGAACGAATTGGACTCTTCCGCAAGACCCCCTCATTGCTCAATTCTTTTGCGGTCTGCTAGGATGTTTTATGCTTCCGCGGAGAGGTGTCTGAGCGGTTGAAAGAGCTCGCCTCGAAAGCGAGTGTAGGGGGAACCCTACCGTGGGTTCGAATCCCACCCTCTCCGCCATATTTTCGGCGGATCTGGTCCATCTTCTCTCTCGCCAATCAAACGACAGGGTTTCTCGTGCGTCCAAGAAGGAGTAGCCTTGCTCAGGTTTTGACTCGCGACACTTTCCTTCGGGGTTCCGTGCCATGTCGAAGACTGCATTCATGGACGAGCTGTTGCAGGATCTGCGTTACGCGGCGCGCGCGCTGCGCCGCAGTCCCGGCTTTGCAACCACCGCCATCCTCGCGCTGGCCCTCGGCATCGGCGCAAACACGGCCATCTTCTCCGTCATTAATGCCGTCTTGCTCCAGCCTCTCAATTATCCGGAGCCGGATCGCCTGGTCCAATTGGAACTCAGTTCTCCGCAAGGAAATGCCAACATCACTTCAATTCCTAAGTTTTTCGCATGGAAATCCCTGACCAAAGTCTTTCAAGCGGTTGCCGCTTACGATCTTGGCGGACCTGGCGTAAACCTCACGGGAGGCGACCGTCCTGAGCAGTTGAAGGGCCTGCATGTTTCCGCGGATTATTTCAGCGTGTTCGGCGCCACTACGGTTCTTGGCCGGCCATTCACGCCAGTCGAGGATCGCCCCGGCGGCCCGGATGTCGCCGTGATAACCTACGGCCTGTGGCGAAGCCGTTTTGGAGCGGATCCAAAACTGGTTGGCAACACCATCCTTCTTGGCGGCGAACCATACGTTGTCACCGGTGTTCTGCGTCCTGAATTCAGCAGCGATCCTCCGGCGGACATCTATCTTCCTCTGCGAGCCGACCCCAATAGCAGCGATCAGGCTCATTATTTAAGAGCGACCGCCCGCCTGCTGCCTGGTGTAACTCTTTCTATGGCACAGGCTGCAATGAAACTCGCCGCGAAAGAGTACGAACAGAAATTCCCGAATTCTCTGGGGCCACAGGCAAGCTTTACCGCCGAGCCGTTACGCGACACTGTCGTCGGTGACGTTCGCAAAGCGTTGCTCGTTCTCTTCGGCGCGGTTGGTCTCGTATTGCTTATCGCCTGCGCCAATGTCGCGAATCTCCTCCTCGCGCGCGGAACGGTTCGCCGTCGCGAAATCGCTGTCCGCGCCGCGATCGGCGCGGGCCGCGGCCGGATCATCCGCCAGTTGCTCACGGAGAGCGTGCTGCTGGCCCTCGCTGGCGGTGTCCTCGGCTTGATTTTGGGCTACGCAGGAGTTCGCGCGCTTCTCGCCATCAACCCCGGGAACATTCCGCGTATCGGCGATAGCGGCTCCGCAGTTTCGCTCGACTGGACCGTTTTGCTCTTCACCCTGGCCATCTCTCTGCTGACCGGAATCCTGTTTGGATTGATCCCAGCATTGAACGCCTCGCGTACAGATTTGAACGCCACTCTCAAGGAAAGCGGCTCGCGTTCCGGCAGCAGTTCACACCATCACCGGGTTCGCTCGATTCTTGTGGTCACCGAAATGTCCCTCGCCATCGTTTTGCTTGTGGGCGCGGCCCTGCTGATCCGAACTTTCATGGCGCTTCGGACTGTGGACCCCGGCTTCAATGCCCACAACGTCTTGGTGATGGAGATGTCTCTTACCGGACCTCGCTTCGAGAAAACGGCCGGCGTTGCGCAGCTCGTCCGTGACGCTGAGCGGCGCGTCCAGGCTCTGCCTGGAGTCGAGTCGCTCGCCTCCACCTGCTGTCTTCCACTCGAAGGCGGCTTCGGGCTGCCATTTATTATCGTCGGACGGCCATTGACCAACGGCCCGTACACGGGCGGCGCCAGCTGGCGCACGATCTCTCCCGAATATTTCAAAGTCTTCCGCATCCCACTCATTCGTGGACGCCTTTTCACAGACCGGGATGATGCCAATTCCGCTCCCGTGGTGCTCATCAACGAAGGGCTTGCCAAACAGTATTGGAAAGATGCCGATCCGGTCGGGCAGCAGATTGTCATCGGCAAAGGTGTCGGTCCTGAATTCGAGGAGCCCCCGCGGCAGATCATTGGCGTGGTCGGCGACGTCCGCGATCAGGGCCTCAACAACAATCCAGATCCCATCATGTACGTTCCCGAGTCGCAGATTACGGACGGCGTAAATGCTTTGAACAATCGGATCATTCCTCTCACCTGGGTCGTGCGCACGAAGGTCGCGCCAAATTCACTAAGCGCCGGCGTCCAGAAGGAACTCCGCGAAGCCAGTGGCGGCTTGCCCGTCGGCCACATTCGCTCCATGGATCAAGTGCGCGTCGAATCTACGGCCCTCACCGACTTCAACATGACCCTTCTCGCGGTTTTTGCGGGAATTGCTCTCGTTCTGGCTGCCGTCGGCATCTATGGCTTGATGGCCTATTCCGTTCAGCAACGCATCCAGGAAACAGGAATACGCATGGCTCTTGGCGCGAGCCCGGAAGACGTTCGCAAAATGGTGGTTTGGCAAGGTATGCGCCTCGCCCTCGCAGGCGTTTTGTTCGGCGTGGCCATCGCTTTCGCGCTATCGCGCGTGCTCGCCAGCTTCCTCTTTGGTGTTCAGCCGCGCGATCCGGTCACCTTCACGACGGTTGCCGTCGTTCTCAGCCTCATCGCGCTCTTTGCAACGTACGTCCCGGCCCTCCGCGCCTCCCGCGTGGATCCCATGGCCGCGCTACGCTACGAATAAGAAACGCCGAGAAACATCTCACGGCATTCACCCTTTTTGCCTTGAATCCGATTAGAAATGGCAGCTCGCCGCTCCGCGCTTTTCCAAATACCGCTGGTGATATTCCTCCGCGCGATAAAACGGCCCCGCCGCGGTAATCTCTGTCGCAATCGGCCGCCGGAATTTTCCGCTCGCTTCCAGATCAGCCTTCGATTTCTTGGCAATCGCTTCCTGCTCCGGCGAATGAAAGAAAATCGCGCTGCGATATTGCGTTCCGTAGTCCGGCCCCTGCCGGTTCACCTGCGTCGGATCGTGCATGTGCCAGAACGCCTCGATCAACTTTCCGTAGCTGATCATCGCTGGATCGAACGTCACCTGCACCACTTCTGCATGCCCGGTCTGGTCCGTGCACACATCCTTGTATGTTGGGTTCGCCGTTTGTCCGCCGCTGTAACCTACGATGGCATCCGCCACGCCAGGAATCATCCGGAATTTCGCCTCGATTCCCCAAAAGCACCCCGCCGCAAAAGTTGCTGTTTCACTCATCTTTTTCTCCTCAAACCTCTCTACGTAAATTCAGCTCTGCCGGATGGAATAGACTACCGCACACATCCATTTCTCCGCCAATTCCCTGCCCCGCAGAAATGCCCGGTGTTCTGCGCGAATCAAATCGCCGTCTTCCGCAGCCGCAGCGCATTTCCAATCACGGACACCGAACTAAAACTCATCGCCGCGCTCGCAATCATTGGACTCAGCAACCACCCAAACACGGGATAAAACACTCCCGCTGCAATCGGAATCCCCAGCGCATTGTAAAGAAACGCAAACGCCAGATTCTGTTTGATATTTCGAATCGCAGCCCGGCTCAGCCTCCTCGCCCGCACGATCCCGCGCAAATCCCCATTCACCAGCGTAATCCCTGCATTCTCGATGGCCACGTCCGTTCCCGTCCCCATCGCAATCCCCACATCCGCTGCCGCCAGCGCCGGCGCATCGTTCACTCCATCTCCCGCCATCGCCACGCTCCGCCCTTGCTCGTGAAGTCGAGCGATCACCTCACCTTTTTTCGTCGGATCTGTTTCGGCTTCAAACTCGTCAATCCCCAATTCTTTCGCCACGGCGCGCGCCGCCTCCTTTCGATCTCCCGTGAGCATCACAATCCGCAAGCCTTCCGCTTGCAGCGCGCGCACTGCCTCGGGAGTCGAAGCCTTCACCTTGTCCCGAATTAAAATCGCCCCTGCCGCCTTGCCATCTACCGCGCAATACACGACGGTCGCGGAATTGCTCCCCTCCGAATTTATCCGCGCCAAATCAGCCGCTTTCACCTCGACCCCGCGATCTCCCAGGAATTTCTCGGTCCCCGCAAGAGCTTGCTTTCCTGCAACGCGTCCTTCCACGCCAAACCCGGCGATCGCACGAAACTCATCGGCAGGCGCCACCGGCAAATTTTTTTCTTCTGCCGCCTTTACAATCGCGCGGGCCAGCGGATGTTCGCTTGCTCGCTCCACGCTCGCCGCAATCGAAAGCAGTTGTTCCTCTGATATTCCACTTCCTTCAAACGTAAGAACGCCGGCCACTCTCGGCTTTCCCTCCGTCAGCGTCCCCGTCTTGTCCACCACCAGCGTGTCCACTTTCGCCAGCTTCTCCAGCGCCTCCGCATTCCGCACCAGCACGCCCATGCCCGCCCCTCTTCCCACCGCCACCATAATGGACATCGGCGTCGCCAATCCCAGAGCGCACGGGCACGCAATGATCAGCACCGCCACCGCCGCAACCAGCGCGTGCGCGAATCTCGGCTCCGGCCCAAACACTGCCCATCCCAAAAACGCCAGCACCGACGCAGCCACTACCGCCGGCACAAAAATACCAGCCGTTTTGTCCGCCAACCGTTGCATCGGCGCCCGGCTGCGCTGCGCTTCGCTGACCAGTTTCACGATCTGCGCCAGCATCGTCTCGTTTCCCACGTGCTCCGCCGCCATCACGAAGCTCCCGCTCGTATTCAGCGTTCCTCCAGTCACTTTGTCTCCCGCAGCTTTTTCCACCGGCATCGGCTCGCCTGTCACCATGGATTCGTCCACCGCGCTCGCCCCTTCGCGCACTTTTCCATCAACAGGCACGCGCTCCCCCGGTCGCACGCGCAACAAATCTCCCACCCCAACCTGATCGAGCGCCACATCCGCTTCCGTTCCATCTTTTGAAATCCGGTGCGCCTGCTGCGGCGCCAGATGCAGCAACTCCCGGATCGCTCCCGAAGTCTTCTGCCTCGCCCGCAACTCCAAAACCTGCCCCAACAGCACCAGCGTCGTAATCACCGCCGCCGCCTCGAAGTACACCGGCACCGCTCCGCTCGCATCCCGAAACGACGCCGGAAACCACGCCGGCATCACCGTCGCCGCCACGCTGTCCAGATACGCAGCGCCCGTCCCCAATCCAATCAACGTAAACATGTTCGGACTCCGATTCACCATCGAAGCCCAAAACCGCTGAAAAAACGGCCAGCCGCCCCAAACCACGACCGGCGAAGCCAGCGCCAGTTCCACCCAATGCAACACCACGGTGGAAATTGGCAATCCCAGCCGCTCGCCGAACATTCCCAGCACCAGCACCGGCAAACTCAGCGCCCCGCTCACCCAGAATCGCAGCCGCATGGAAACGTATTCCGGATCGGGCCCAGTCTCTTCCGCCACCACATCCATCGGCTCCAGCGCCATCCCGCATTTCGGGCAAATTCCTGGCCCAATCTGCACGATCTCCGGATCCATCGGACACGTATACCGAATCTGCTTTCCCGTCTCTTCTCTTTGTTTAGAGATTTTCTCGGGGACGACTGCCTGCGCAGCGCTGTCGTGAGCATGATGACCGTGCTCCATCCCCGGTGTTCCCGGCGCCGCCAAAAACCTTTCCGGTTCCTGCTCAAATCGCTCGCCGCATCTCGTCGAACAAAAGTAATACGTCTTTCCTTCGCGCTCGCGCTTGGCTGCCGCCTTCTGCGGATCCACCATCATCCCGCACACCGGATCCTTCGCCTTCGGCGCTCCTCCCATGATCGGCAAGCTCATCCCTGCCGATTTTGCCGCCGCAATCGCCGGAACCGTTGAGAGGCTCGTTGCTCCCGCAACCGCCGCCTTCGCAAGATATTTCTCCGGCCCGCTCTCGAATTTCTTCGCGCATCCCTCGCAGCAAAAGTAAAAAGTCCTTCCCGCATGTTCGACCTTTGCCCTCGCTCGCTCTGCATCAACATTCATTCCACAGACCGGATCTCGTTCCATCATTCTCCCCATGCTTTTTGCAGCATCGACCCTCAGCGCAGATGCGTGTAAATCAATCCCAGCAGCTCGTCGTACATCGCTTCCGTCTCTTCCTTTTTCCCGCTCTGCATCGCCTTCGCCGCGCAATGGTGCAAATGGTTCTTCATCAGATTCCGCGCCACCCCGCGCAGCGCCTCCTGCACCGAGGCAATCTGAGTGATGATGTCCGCGCAATACCGGTC
>Ga0335077_10001082_pt1 | contig 31873 bp, 25 predicted proteins | sample Lox_Sample_31_FD_207151 | JGI IMG/M metagenome (GOLD analysis project Ga0335077, IMG submission 207151) | Soil microbial communities from Loxahatchee National Wildlife Refuge, Florida, United States - Lox_Sample_3.1 | ecosystem: Environmental > Terrestrial > Soil > Wetlands | place: USA... | reverse complement strand
CTTACGGCCGCGGTCAACTCCAGCACGGCTTACAGCGCCGCACCGTTCGCCTATAGCAATTGCAACAACGGAACACCGTCGTCGTGCTTCCTGGTCGGCGCCATTGTAAGCATGTACGCAAATCTCGCATCAGACGGCACGCTGACAGCCACCGAACTAGACGAGCTGGACGTGGCGGCTACCGATGAAGTCGAAGGCGTGATTTATCCGACGCTGCAAACCAATGTGGTGGGACTGATTCTGTTCGACAAGACTTCGGCGAGCGGCAACACAACCCTGTCGGCTTCCACAACGGGGTATGGCACACCGATTTTTTTGACGGCGAACACCAGCATCGGTTACAACATCGACTCCGGGCCACTCACGGCGGCACCGGGGTTCAACCCCGTAGGCTTTTCGGGCAGCGGCGACCTGCTAGCCGGCCAAGTAGTGCGCGCGCAAGTTTCGAGCGTGACCACCAGCAATAACCAGATCAACGCCACCGCCTCCAACGTTCTGCTGCGCTGGTCGCGGATTCCCGCTACGCTAAACGATGTGGCCGGAAATAGCTTTACACTGACCAACATTCCGGCGTATATCGCGGCGCTTAACACGACACTGAGTCTGACGCCACAGGTTATCATTTATCCGTCGTACACCGCTTTCGACGGGGTGACCGGCACAACCGATACGGGCTTCGTTTCGGGAGCTCAACTTGCGATCCGTACGTTGTATCTGAACAACAACGCGCCGGCGTTCCAGGCGAACAAGGTGCGTGTGCCGTAGAGTTTCACCGCCTCCGCAAAAGGCAAAGGGCCGGTTCCGCTGAGGGGAGCCGGCCTTTTTTCCCCTTGTGATCTCGTAGTTCAGGCTTTCGGGCCTGAGGGTTTCGGAATCATGAGCGCCGTGTAGTGATGGCGCGAAAAACCCTCGACCCTAAAGGGGTGAGCTACACGGTGGCACGGGTTAGTAGCTGCCCACAGTGGTGTTCGGGGGGAGCGGCGCGCTCGGCCCGGGTAGCGGTGCTGAGGGAATATTTGGCGCGATGGTCGGCTGCAGGCGGCGATAAATCGCCAGTGACAGCGCGCCGACGCCCCAGATGATTACGGCATACTTAAGCCACATGCCCAGATAGGGCACGGCCATGCCGACGCGCAAAATACAGATGCCAACAACCATGCGGCCGACCAGGCCCCAGGTGTCGGCGGCGCGGCCCATTATCCACTGCCCCACCGTGGCGCCAACGATGACCTGCGCGAAATAGAGGGAGCCATACCAGAGGAATAAAGTGGTGAGGCCCACGAACAAGCCGACGACGGTGACACAGGCAATCACAGCGGCAATGGGCACAGCAAAAAATACGAGAACACCCAGGCCGAACGAGGCACCGACGTTTTCGACGTTGGCGGAGGCTTCGCGGGAGAAGCCGGGGAGAAGCGACAACAGTACCAGACCAAACAAGACGTAGGCAGCAGCCCAAATCACGGCCCAGACGTAGTAGCCGGAGCCGCGCACGTTATTGTGGGACTTGTGTTCCATCTTCTTGTATTCGAGGGGAGAGGCCAGCTTGGCACTGGAGGAGACGTCGGCGGGATTATCGCCTTCAAACTTAGCGGGTCCGCCGATGGAAGCACCACTGTTGATGGTGAGGTTTTCGCCCTTGGCGGTCAGCGAACCTCCGATGGTGCCATTGATGGTGGCCTTGCCGAACATGGTGAGGAGATCGCGGCCGAGGCTGCCGTCGAGGTTGAGCGATTTGGTAAAGCTGGTGAGGCTCCGGCCGATCTTTCCGCTGGGATCGACAGTCAACATTTCGGTGAAAGTCGAAGCACTCTTGTCGACATTGCCGGAGAGGGTGATGTTGTTGGCCAACGACCGGAGGTTGCCATCGATCTGGCCGCTGATGCGCAGAGTGTGGCAAAAGCAGATCAGGTCGCCGGTAATGTGGCCAGAGATCTCGACTTGTTGACCGAACCCGAACACGTCACCGTCCACGGTACCTTCCAAACGGATGTGATCGCCCATGGCGTACAAGTCGGTCTTGATGGTTTCGTCTTTGGCGACGGTGACCGTGTCGTTCTTGCGAAACTCCGCGCCGGAGGCGGGCGTGGGCGAGGTGAAGGCAGCGAGCAAGCCGAGGCTGGCGAACATAACGGCCAGGGCGGTGCCGCGACGAAGATATTTGCGGATGGCGAAGATGCCAAAGCCAGCAACCGACGCGAGTGCGACAAATTCAACGAGTGAGAACATGGATTGCCACCCTTTCCACAAGGCTCCCTGAAAGACCATAAGGCTAAGCAAATTGCTGCCGCCGAATCCCGCCTGTTCCAACTGGTTCTGTACCGGCTCGATGTAGGCCGTATACATCGCATAGACTCCGAGAGCCGCGAGGCCAAACACGACGCCCCAGATCCAGCGCAGGGAGCGCCTCACTTGCTCGTGGAATTCCGCGAGTTTCATGGGAAGCGGTTCGTCTTCTTCGAGCATCGAGCGGGTGAGGAGACGCGATTCGCGATCAAGAGCACGGAGCATGGTGAGGCAGCGGGCGCAGGTTTGCGTGTGCAGAGACACTTCTTGGGCAGCGTCGCGATCCAGTTGCCGTTCGACGTACATCAGCAATGTGAATTCATCGAGATGTTTGGTGGTGTTTTGGTCGCTCACTGCGTTCCTCCCGCCGCCAACGCGCCGCTGCCTTGCAGCGCCTGGCGGAGTTCGTGCCTTGCGCGAAGCAGCACCACACCCACGAAGGGCCGGCGCACGCCCAAGGCATCGGCAATTTCGTCGTAACTCATGTCCGAGTAGTAGCGCATCACCAGCGCCATGCGCGCGCGGGTTCCCAGGGTGTTCAGCGCCTTGCGCACTTCATCGCTGCTGCGTTCTTCGATTAACTTTTCCAGTTGATTCGGTTCTGGCGCTTCCAGCGGCAATTCGTCCACATCTTCCATGTCTTTATCGTGGCGCGCTTTGCGGCGCCGCAACATGTCCCAGCAGTGATTGGCGGCGACTTTATAGAGCCAAGCGGAAAAAGAGCGGCTGGGATCGTATTGTGTCAACTTCTCCCGCAACTTCATGAAGATTTCCATCGTGGCGTCTTCCGCATCCTCCCTGGTCGGCAGGGCGCGCCGGCAAAAACGAAAGATCGCCGGCGCATATTCCCGGTACAGATCGCCCCAAGCCTGGGTATCCCCAGCCCTGGCCCGGACGATTAAATCTTTAGGCTCCGTTATGCCCGGCACGCTCATTCGGCCTGGTTTCAGCGGTTCCATAACTTAGTACGCAGAAGAGGCCTTAAAACTATCACAGGCTGCAATAGGAGCGCTGTAGACGGTTGAAAAGACGCGAGCTAGTGGTCTGTTGTGGGGCGGTCTAAATGACGTGCCTGAACACGCGCCAGGGCCGATACCTCGATTTAACAACAATATTTTCAGTGGCATACAAGGAGAGACACGCCTTCTAGATTATTACAAAAAGCAACGGCCCCGGGGCTGGTCCGAGGCCGTTGGAACCTCTCGACGAATGAGGCTAGAAAGAGAATTTCGCGACAACCTGCATGCTGCGAGGTCCACCGCTACCGAGATACGGGTAGCCGATACCGACGTCACCGGTGGCGGTAAGGGCCAGTGCGCCTGCGGAAGTCCCGTTGGCATTGACTCCGTTTGGAGCGGCGTCAGCAATGAAAAGAGGCAGATAAGGGTTGGCAAAGTTCGGGTGGTTGAACAGATTGTAGGCCTCGAAACGAAGTTGCATGGTGAGACGTTCGGTCAACTTGGTGTCTTTGAACACGGAAAAATCGAATTGCTTGAAGTTGGGACCGAGGAGCGAGTTTCTGCCCAGGGTGCCGAAATGCATGGAGTTGATGCAGTTTGGCCCGATGGTGGTGCAAATGGTGGTAGTGCCTTGCACGACAAGTTGGCAATTCCCCGCCCCGGTTGAATCGGACAATACGCAAGGAACCGCGAAGGAGCCGAGCTGCATAAAGTTCCGAGGGTCGCTGCGATTGTAGACGACCGGGCCAACGATATCAGGCCGGCCGAACCCTTCGCCGCTGCCGTTGTAATCATCCTCGAAGTTGTAGTTGAGCTGGAACGGTTGGCCGCTTTGCAGAGTCAAAATGCCGTTCACGCCCCAACCGTTGCGGAGCATCTTCCAACTACTGTCTTTGGCGTCGGGAATCTGGTAGATGAAGTTCCAGGTGAAGCGATTGCGCACGTCGAAATTGGAATTTCCGCGGTTGTATTTGATCAGGCCTTGGCTATTGTCAGGCTGAGCGGCGTTGGGGACGAAATCTTCCCCATCGCTGGCATCGTCGATGGAGTGTGACCAGGTGTAATTCACCGAGGAGGTCAAGCCGTGCCAGCCATCAATGCGCCAACTGGCCTGCAGGGAATTGTAGATGGAGTTCGCCGAACTCTCCTGATAGTTGATGTAGTAGTAGGGGCTCGACGGGAAGTAGCGGGGAACGCAATAGCAACCCGGAATATAAGGCAGGCCGCTTAGGTCGGTGAGTGCATCAAGACTGGCCTGATGGTAATCAAACTGCTGGATTTGCTGGAGTGACGGCTGATTGATGTCGCGGAAGCGGAACAGCTTGTGACCCTGTGAGCCGACGTAGCCAACCTGCAGGGTCATCTTGCGCGAGAGCTGTTGCTGCAAGTTCAGGTTGTAGTTTTCCATGTACGGCGTGCGAATGTGATTGTCCACACCGAAGGCATCGCCCATGGGACCAGGGCCGGCGTAAACAGGAGCCGTGGTACTCAGGCTCCCGCCAAACAAACCGGCCGAAGAAATGAGGTTCGGGCCGACGTAGCCGTTATAGGCCGCGCCGGGATCAAAGGAACTGTTCCAAGGCAAGTGCCCCATGAACATATCTTGAGAGAAGGCATCATAAAAGATTCCCCAACCGACACGAACAATGGTTTTGCCCTTACCGAAGACGTCCCAGGCGACGCTGACGCGCGGCGCCCAGTTGTTGTAGTCGGGTTGGTACAAACGGCCGGCGCCCACGGCATAGCCGATGCCGGTGGTGGGATCGACGTTGGTGAAATTCTGGTGCTTCTCCTGGATGATGCCAAAGTAGTCGTAGCGCAGACCGAGGTTGAGAGTGACGTTGCGCGAGACGTGGATGCTGTCCTGAATGTAGGCAGATTCGGAGTTTTCGAAAGTATTGCGATTGGTATCGCCCTGCCGCTGTGATCCGCCGGAAGGATTGCCGGCAATGAAGGCGTCCAAGGAATCGAAGCTGAGGGTGCCGCGGAATCCGCGGTTAAACATCTGGGAGACGGAGGTACGGCGGAATTCGTAGCCGAACTTAATATCCTGCCTGCCGGTCTTCCAGGAGATGGCGTCGATGAAGTGCCAGTTGGTGTCGACGCGTTGGCGTGGATCGCCGTTATCAGCACCGAGCGGCGCGAAGCCACTGCCATTCGGCGATGACACGGAAATCTTGGGCAAGCCCAAGTTGTAGGTGCCGGCGTTGGGGGAACCCGTTTCGATGGTATTCAAGCCAATCGAAGTTGGGTCAAAACTGCGGTCCTGGGGAAAGAATCCTTCGGCAAAGCGATTCCATCCGAGGCGCGCTTCGTTGACCACGTTGGGTGTGACGGTGGCCACGTAGGAAATGGAGACCAACTGCACGCGGGTGGGCGTGTACGTGTCATAACCGGGAATCAATCCGCCGCCAACCAGAGCCAGGGGGAAATCCTGAGTGCTGTTGCCGATGTAATAGCGCCCGGTGAGCATATTGTTGGGATTGAAGCTGTGATCGATCTTGACGATGCCGCTGTCGACAAAGTTGTTGAAGGGAGTGGCCAGGGAGGCGTTGACGCCGCCATTGTCGTAGCAGTCGTTTCCGTTGGTCGGGGCCGGCCAAATCTTGTTGGAAAGAGCAAGAAGATTGGCAATCACGGGATTGACCACGCCGCCATTGTCGGCGATGGCGGTAGCGTAGTTGGCCTGCGTGGGAACGCATGCCAGACTGCTCAAGGCTCCGGTTTCACGTACGCCGTTGTAGTTCACAAAGAAGAAAGTACGGTCTTTGATGATGGGTCCGCCGAGATAACCGCCGAACTGGTTGGAGTGGAAGGGGTTCTGCGGGATAGACAAGCCCGAGGACGGATCCACCTTGTCGTTGAAATAATTGCGGGCGTTCAAGACGGTATTGCGAAAATATTCGGAAACAGAACCGTGAAAGGCGTTGGTGCCGCTTTTAGTGACGATATTGATGACGCCGCCGGCGCTGCGGCCGTATTCCGCCTCGAAGTTGGAGGCTACGTGCAGTTCCGCGACTGATTCGATGGGCAGGATGGTGGCAGGCGTACCGAACACGCCGGCTTCGTTGATGGCGGGATCGTTGCGGTAACCATCGTTCATGTCCGTGCCGTCGAGAAGGAAGTTGTTGGAGCGGCCGCGCGCGCCGTTGACTGAGAAGGTTCCGAACGAGCCAGGGGAATCGGTGATCATGTCGGGGGAGCCGGTGACGCCGGGAGTGAGAAAGATCAACTTGAGATAATCGCCGCCGTTGACGGGAAGGTTTTGAGCCACTTTGGATTCGATGATGCCGCCGAGGGTGTCAGAAGTAGATTCGACCATAGGCAATTCGCTGCCGACCACTTCCACTGTCTGGGCCACCTGGCCGGGCTGGAGGGTGACGTCGGCGCGACGCTCGGACTGCACGTCAACTTTGAGACCAGTGACGACACCCGCTTTAAAACCGCTTTTTTCGACGGTGACGGTGTAGGTGCCGAGCGGCAGTTCCGGTGCGGAGTAGTCGCCGGAATCCGTAGTGGAGACAGTGCGAGTGAGGCCGGTATCGACGTTCTTGATGGTGACGGTGGCCCCAGGCACGGCGGCGCCCGAGGAGTCCGTCACAGTCCCCAGGATGGTGCCGCGAAACGTCTGAGAATTCACTAGCGAGCCGGACAACAAAAGTACAACCGCCAACAGGCATGCCCATCTACACAGGGTCTGAAAAGACCTGTTCATCATTTTCTCCTTCAATCCAACAATTGGCATCCCGAGTCCCCGAGATGAGTCAGACACCTTCCCCGAAAAGCGCCTGGGGGCACCTAAAGTGAGTGAAAGCAACATACTCAGGAGGGGGCTGCGAATCAAGCGGTCCCGGCATCAATAGTTCCTATTGTCCAAATCGGTACCGCCTATGCGGCGCAGGCGCGAATTCTGGTGCGATTCGGCCGTGAAACTCGCTAGTTCGAGAGGGATGGGGTAAATTGGAAGATTGAACTGCTGCGCGGGGATTCGGCTGTGGCGGCGTGAATTAACTTATGGCACAAAAACTATCCTCATTGGTGATTGTCGGGCGGCCCAACGTGGGCAAGTCCACGCTGTTTAATCGGCTGACGGGGACACGCCGCGCCATCGTGACCAACGAACCCGGGATTACGCGCGACCGTATTTACGGGAAATGCGAGTGGCGAGGGAAAGCCATCGAGATTGTCGATACGGGCGGGATTATTCCTGACGACAAGGCGCTGATCCCGACGGAGATTTTCCGGCAGGCACGCGTGGCGTTTGAAAAGGCGGCGCTGCTGGTGCTGGTAGTGGATGGGTCGGCGGGCCTGATGCCGCTGGATGAAGAGCTGGCGCGGTTGTTGCGGGGCACAGGCAAACCGTTTGTGGTGGCGGTGAACAAAGTCGATTCGACGGCGCAGGAGGTGAACGCCGCGGTGTTCCATCGCTTGGGTGCAGCGGTTTTTCCGATCGCCGCAGAGCACGGCACGGGGGTGGATGATCTGCTGGACGCGGCGCTGGAGCAGATGAAGTCGCAGGACGTGGCCGAACAGCCGGAAGAGAAAAAGGCCATCGAGATCGCGATCATCGGGCGGCCAAATGTGGGGAAATCGACGCTACTGAACCGCATGGCGGGCGAAGAGCGGTCGATTGTATCGCCGATACCCGGCACGACGATGGATAGGGTAGATACGGACGTGGTGCGAAACGGGCGCGTGTATCGTTTCGTGGACACAGCGGGAATCCGGCGCAAAGGCAAAACGAACCTGGTGGCGGAGAAGCTTAGCGTGGTGATGGCACGGCGCGGGCTGGAGCGCGCGGATGTGGCGATCCTGGTGATTGACGGAGAACAGGGCGTGACGCAAGGTGACGCGACGATTGCCAGCTACGCGGAGCAGTCGGGCCGCTCCGTGATTATCGTGGTGAACAAGTGGGACCTGGCGGTGGAAGCTGCGCAAAAGGCCGCCGACGCAGCTGCGAGATCGGCGAAGGGAAAAAAAGAGGCGCAAGAAAGCGCGCGGCCACGGCGAGAAGTCGACAAGGGGAAGTTGCTGTTTGAATACGAAAAGATGGTGCAGGAGAAGTTCAAGTTTCTGAGCTACGCGCCGATCGTGTTTCTGTCGGCTAAAACTGGCGAACGAGCGCAAAAGGTGTATGCGCTGATCGACGAGGTGGCGTCGGCACGCATGCGGAAGATTCCGACGCCGGAGCTGAATCGCTGGCTGAAGGAGGAGGTCGATCTCCAACGGGCGACGAATCCGAAGGCGCGGCCGGTACGAATTTACTACATGACGCAGGCGAAGACGGCGCCGCCCGTGTTTCTGCTGTTCACAAACCAGAAGAAGCCGCTGCATTTCAACTTCGAGCGATTCCTGGAGAACCAGGTGCGGGCGAAATGGGACTTTGCGGGCACGCCGATGCGGTTCATCCAGCGCCTGAAGAAGCGCGGGGAGCGCCCGTCGGGCGAAGAATAGAGGCGCCGTGCGAGGACGTTGACTTGGCGGCGTTTTCGCCTAGGATGGAAGCAGCCCCGCAGAAAAATGGACCAGGAAGCAAACTTGAGCAGCCCCGCAACAGCGCCGGTACCCGAACAGCCCGAGAGGACGGAAGGCTACTACCAGATTGGAGATGTGAGCCGGCTGGCCAATGTGAAGACGTTCGTGCTGCGCTTCTGGGAAGAGGAATTCCCGATGCTGCAGCCGTTCAAGAGCCCGAGCGGGCGCCGGCTGTACCGCCAGGAAGATGTGGACCTGGTGCTGAAGATCCGGCGGCTGCTGTATGACGAGGGGTTCACGATTGCGGGCGCGCGGCGGTTTTTGCAAGACACGGAAAATGGAAACGCGGAGCCGAACGCGAACGGAGACGCACCGCTGCCGTCTGGCGAGAGTCCGACGGCGCAGCTGAACCGCAAAATGCTGCTGGATTTGCGGGACAGCCTGCGCAGTTTCTTGACGCTCCTCGAACGCAAGTGATAGCCTTGAAATTGCCAGACAGCCCGCATTTCCTTGCGGATTGTACAGTCGGGACGTAGCGCAGCCTGGTAGCGCGCACGCTTGGGGTGCGTGAGGTCGCGAGTTCAAATCTCGCCGTCCCGACCATCTCCCTTCAGCTTGATCTCCTCACTCTCGCCACGGATTTTATTCGTCAAAGACGAACTGAACCGACCACCGGCACGGGGAGGATGTCGAACCACGGAACGCGAATGGACCAGGATTAATGTAATGCCCACCCTAACTGGCCTTGAATGAGATGAGTGCAGCAACGAGGCGGAGTGTGGTCAGAAAACAATTGGATTCCCTGTCGAAATACTTGCCTCCGCGAGTTCGACCACATCATTCGTGAACCGGAGGATTAACGGGTCGCTCGTCAAGCCTTGCAATCTCCGGGTCTCCGTCAGCAATTGCGGCACGTCACTAACAGCGACCCAATCGCCGGAGTGAGTGCCGCTATAGACCACGCGTTCAAGAAGCAGCGGGAAGCGATCCGGAGCATGGTTTTCAAGAAACCCACGAACGCAGGCGACTGAAGCCATATTCCCAAGGCGTTTCTTAACCAAATAGCCCGAGTGCGGACATGAGTCGCGGTACCACTCTTCGTGCTTCAGCCACAATTTCAAGTTGGTGTTACGGTTGCCTTTGAGTGTCGGCTCACCCGCTTCATCGCACGTCAAAAGTTCAGGAAAGGGATGGGGTCGCGCCTTGCCTTCCTTAATGCAATTGCAACGGACCGAAGCGTCTAATCCCATCGTCGGGTTCTCGCTTTGGCCGGCAGTCTATCCGACAAATTCTCGACGAACTACGAAAAACACGCAAGATCGTGGACAACTGGACATGTCGCTCATAGTGCGCGCCACTTCTCAGAGCGCGGCGACTAGCTCATTCTCGACCAGGGCGTCTTTCAGTAGTCCGGCGGACTGTATGGTGGACTGCGCCGGGAAGGCTGCGGGGAAATACTTCGCGTATACTTCGTTCGTTGCCGCAAGATCGTTCGTGTCTTTTGGGAACATTGTGGCCTTCGCAACATGAGAGAGTCCACTTGCGTGAGAATCGTCTTCAAGTTTTCCAGCACGCATTCTGTTTGCTGTATCACAATACACACAAAAGTGCTATTCTTACACATCGAAGGAAGCTGTGGGATGCGAACCAATATCGAAATTGACGATCGGCTAATGACTAAGGCTATGAAGAGCAGCGGTTCGCGGACCAAGCGCGCCACGGTCGAGAGCGCTTTGCGGCTGCTGATCCAGACGCGAGCGCAAAAGTCGATTCGCGCGTTGCGCGGCAAAGTGAAATGGACGGGAAATCTAGAGTTGTCCCGTAGAGGCCGAGCTGGATAGCGGTCTCATGGTAATGGTCGACACTACGGTTTGGATCGACTACCTGCGCGGGATTCGCACCGCTGAGTCCGACTGGTTCGATCGCGAACTCACCCATCAGCGTTTTGGGCTCACGGATCTGATCCTCTGCGAGGTTCTACAGGGGATCTCCGACGAGCGAGCCGCAGAACGCGTGTACCGCGAACTTTGTGCTTTTGAACTGTTCGACACCGGCGGCCAACGACTGGCGTTGGAAACAGCCAGAAATTTTCGCGTGTTGCGAACGCGGGGCCGAACGATCAGAAAGACCATTGACGGTTTGATCGCAACTTTTTGCTTATTGAAAGGATTTTCCCTGCTGCATCGTGACCGTGATTACAACCACTTCGAAGAGATACTGGGCCTCTCGGTGGTCCATCCCTAAGGTTGGTATTCTCGCGAGTAGAGGTTGTACAATCGGCTGTTCCACAGGCTTCATTCGATCACAAGGAGATTTCATGAGAGTACGCTCGTGGCTAGTTGTGCTTTCGGCCCTCGCTTTTCTGATTTCCACTGTTTCGTTTGCCCAGACGCAAAAGGCCGCCGCGAAAGAAGGCGTGCTGACGGCTGCGGAGGTGGGCGGCAAACTGTTTCCCGACAAGGTTTTCTTTCGCGGCCAGGTGGCTTCGGTGCAAGGACGCAACTCGGGTGGCGTGCGGTTCGCGGATGAGATGCTGATGATGGCGGCGCTGGTGGATGCTTCCGGTTACGCGAGCGGGATCAAGGAGAAGTATCAGGGCTATCTCATCACGGAAGTTCCGGTGGAGGTGAACGGGCAAACGCTGAAGCCCGGGGCCTATGGGTTCGGTTTCATCAACGACGACAAGTTCGTGGTAATGGATCTGGGAGCGAACGACATGTTCCAGACGGGTTCGAAGAAGGACACCGATCTGAAGCATCCCGTGCCGTTGCAGTTCGTCGCGGGCTCCAGCGCGGGAGTCTATCGCCTGTACAAGGGACGGGACTACGTGGAGATCCATCGCGCCAAGTAATCCGACGCGCCTTTTTTTGCAGAACGAAACAGGGGGCTGAGCGTCAGCCCCCTGTTCGTTTTTCGGCTGGCGTTCGCAACGCTAGACGTTCTTGATCTGGTTCGCCGCTGCGTCCCAAGTTACCTGGCTCTTGCGGAAGTAGGATTCGTTGGCCATGTGGCAGGCCAGCGCTGCGTTGTTGCCGAAGACAACGTCCTCGGGCAAGGGCTTACGCGAACGGACCGCCTCGAAGTAGGCCCACATATGCGGGCGCTGATCGTCCCAATCGTCGCCCTTGTAGGTGTAGGACTCGAACAAAGGCTCTTTGCCCGGGGCGGGATCGTGTTCGTCGTGCCACTTCTTGAAGTAGGCGTCGCGCATTTCGCGGGGGAACGAGTAAGCGTAGTAACTCGGCGCGGTGTCCTGGCCGGTTTGCGGATAGAGCGCCATGCCGAACTCCGTGACTTCCAAAATCCCCTTGGAGCCCTGGAAGCGATACATTTCTGGCGTTTCGCAACCAAGGTTGAGCCGCAAATAGACGGGGATTTTGCCGTATTCGTAGATAGTGGCCTGGACGTCGGGCATGTTGCGGCCGTCGGGGAAGCGGAGAATGCCGCCGTAGGACATACAGCGGTCGGGCGGCTGATTCCAGCCGAGCATGAAATTCATGCCGCTGACGAGGTGCACGAGCAAGTCGCCGGCAACGCCGGTGCCGTACTGCTTCCAGCAGCGCCAGCGGGCAAAGATTTCGCCATTGAACGGCACTTTGGGGACAGTACCCTGCCAGGTCTCCCAATCGAGTGTGGTGGGTGAAAGATCGGTCGGGAGAGGGTAGACCCACGCGCCATTGGGATCGTTGCGGCCCAAAGAGCCTTCGACGAGATTCAATTCACCGACACAGCCGGACGCGAGCATCTCTTTGGCTTTCTTGCAGAGCACGGAGCTGACGCGCTGGGAACCGATCTGCACGATGCGGCCGGTTTTCTTGGCCACTTCGACCATTTCGACACCTTCCTGCGCGCTGTGGGACATCGGTTTCTCAAGGTAGATATCTTTACCGGCGTTCAGCGCATCCACAAAGACCTGTTTGTGCCAGTGATCGGGAACAGCGGCAATGATGCAGTCGATGTCCTTGCTTTCGAGAAGTTCCTTGTAGTGGCGCGTGGTGACGATCTTGGGCCCGGCAATCTCCTTGGCCAGCGTGTGACGGCCGTCGTAGAGGTCGGCGGCGGCGACGCATTGCGCGCCGGGCAAGGAGACGGCCGTGGAAAGGAGACCGTTGCCCTGCATACCGACACCGATAATGCCGAAGCGGATGGTGTCGCTCGGAGCATTCATCTCCCATTTCGAGGGAATGCGTTCGGGCTCCAGAATCATTTTCTTTGAGACAGCCATGGCGCCGGTTGTGGCGGCGGTGGTCTGCAGGAAAGAACGGCGACTGATTGGTTTGCTCATCGATATTCTCCAGATTGGATTCATGGAATTGCGAGTTCCCTACTTCAACTTTTGAATGGCGACTTCCTTGAAAAAGACAATGTCGTTGTCACTGTGGTTTTGCAGACCGAACCAGCCCTGATTGGGCCGCGTTCCGCGCTGTGGCTCGAAGTTGAATTTCTTGTCGGGTACGGGCTGGCCCTCGGTGTAATCGGTGACCTTTACGCCGTTGAGTTCGACGATGGTGTGCGGGCCGTCGAGAGTGATGATCATGGTGTTCCATTCAGGGCCGGGCTTGCCAGGCTTGGCGAGCGGCTTGGTGAGCGAATACAAAGTTCCAGTGATGTGGTAATCGTCTTCGTTCGAAGTTTCCGGGTGATTGTCGATCTGCACTTCGTAGCCGTAGTGCACAGGCATCCATTCCTCGCGCGGCTCGACGGGGATGCGAATGAAGACGCCTGAGTTGTCATTGAAGTCGCGCATTTTGAAGACTACTTTGATGCGACAGTCTCCGACCATTCCGCCGGTCCAATACAGGAGGCCCATGCCGCCGTGGGTCTGGATCAAACCGTTTTCAACGGTCATGTTGCCCGGGCCGACGTGTTTCCAGCCGTTGAGGTCCTTCCCATCGAACAGCTGCTTCCACTCCGGCTCCGCGGCTCGCGAGGCAAACATCAGCGTTACCGCCGCCGCGATGAGCATCAGAGTGATACCAACTTTCCGCATCAAACACCTCCCATGAGATTTCTACGAAGCAAGAACGTTGCGAAGCATGAACCACAGATTGGCAGGGCGTTCCGCAAGGCGCCGCACAAACCACGGATACCAGTAGGTGCCGTAGGCGACCAAAACGACCGAGCGGAAACCCTCGCGCGCGAGGCGCTCCTGCTCGGCGCGCTGAATTCCGAAGAGCATGTGCACTTCACAATCGCGTTTCGGCATGCCCTGCTGGACAACGTATTCGCCGAGACGGCGGATCAAGGGCACGTCGTGTGTGCCGAAAACCGCGCGCACGCAATTTCCTTCGCGCTTGGCCTGGAGCATGGCTTGGGCTAGAGAGAAATAGTTGTCGTCGACATCGGCTTTCTTGGGAAAGGCGACTTCGGGCGGCTCTTTGTAGGCGCCTTTTACGAGGCGAATGGAGGGCTTCATCGGCAGCAGGTTAGCCAGATCTTTTTTCGTGCGATAGAGGTAGGACTGGAGGCAGATGCCGACATTCGGATATTTGGCTAGGGCGCGGCGATAAATCTGGAGCGTCGCGTCCACATAATTGCTGGCTTCCATATCGACCCAGACAATCGATTGACCATTTTCGCGGCGGATGATCTGCTCGAGGTTTTCGAAGCAGAGATCGGGCGAGAGGTCCAAGCCCAGCTGCGTGAGTTTAACGGAAACTTCGGTGCCCAGGCTGGTTTCGCGAATGCGGTCGAGCACCTCGAGGTAGTGCTCCATGACATTCCGAGCTTCGTCGAGGTCGGCGACATTCTCACCGAGATGTGTGAACACACTGCCAATGTTCTTCAGTGCGAGATTCTGGGCGGCCGCCAGAGCGGCGTCCAGCGTTTCCCCGGGCATGAAGCGCGACACACTGCGCCGCACAAAGGGATACTTCACGGCATGTTCGCGCAGCCACACATTCTGCGAGGCGGCAAGCAGCAGCGAGCGCATCAGCGCCATGGGCCGAATGTTCCTCCCGGGGGAGCGAGTGTGAAGGAAAGTGCGTGCGGCCCCATTCTAGAACAAATTGCGCGCCAGGAGTCACCCGAGATTTTACGGACAGCGGAAATCTCGCCGGGAACGGCGTCTTAATTTGAGAAAGCGGACGGTTTCAGGGAGAGGGCCTCGGAAAGCAATTTCGAAATCTGCGAGGCGAGAACGCGGGCGGCGGGCCCAAGTTGTTGCTCCGTGGCTTTCAGCTCCGCGGCAGCAGCATCAAGTTCTTCGCCGGGATTGGTGGTGAGCAGATCCTGTGCGCGGTAAAAGCAGGCATAAACAAGGCCTTCGGGCTGCTTATGGCGCCGAAGAAGCTGCGCGTAGTTGTACCAGTCGATGGCAGCGGTTCGCGGCTCGCCTTCGGTCTCGTCGATCATCAGGGCTTGCTGGAACAAGGACGCGGCGTCGCCGGGGTTGCCGCCGTGTTCTTGTGCCTCGGCGGCATGGACGAGCGCGAGGCTCTGAAGGCCGGGATTCTTGAGCTGAGCGGCAAATTGAGCAGCGGCATGATAACTGGTCATGGCGTCGGCGAGGCGCTGGCTGGCGGCATCGGCGTCCGCCACTTTTAGGAGCGCCGAAATGACGGTTTCGCCTTCGCCAGGGTGGTCGGTTGGATTTTTTGCCACCTCTCGCAGGTAAGCGTGGTAGTGGCGCGCGGCGGCTTGTGTTTCGCCGCTTTGCTCGAGCGCCTGCGCCAGATAAAGTTGCGCGTTCGTTTGCGTGGGGTCGGCGGCTACGGCGCGTTGCCAGGTATCGACGGCTTCTTCCGCATGCCCTAGTTTTTGGGCGAGCAAGCCGTAGTTCACGAGGGCATTGGCGTTCTGTGGAGCGTGGACCAATACTTTCCGATAAAGCGCGTAGGCTTCCTGATCGCGACCCGCGACAATCAACCCGCGTGCGTAGGCTTCCTGCAATCCGATGTTCTCGGGGTTCACTTCCGCGGCATTCCGCAAGGCCCACAGGGCCATCTCGGGTTGACCGGCCTGATCGGCGGCGCGGGCGAGCCTGGTTTGCACCGCGCTGTCGTCGGGGTTGAGCCGGGCAGCGCGCTGGAGGGAGGTAAGGTTTGCGGAAACATTGGCCCAATAGAAGTGAAGGCGATCCATGGCTCCCCAGAGCAATAAGCTGGCAACCACGACAACACGCAGGACCCGTGCGCCGGCGGAGCTTCCGGCAATCCAGTGACAAAGCGCTGCCAAACGGCCGGTTGACGATTTCGCCGGTTGATCGTCGCCGCGATCATCCAACAGCAGAGATGCAATGCGCGAATCGCGCAGCTTCCAGATGGCTCCATCAAGAATGAAATGGTGGAGATTCACGAGCGCCGTGATAGTGAGGAAGCTGGTGGCGAAGTCCGCATGGAAGACGCGGCTGACAACCCAGGGGCCCGGCACGAACAGGGCGATACCGCCGGCAACGAGCACCAAGAGATAACGCGCAAAGCTCCAATTCGTTTTGCCTTCAGCCCGAGCTTCCTTCTCCTGGTAGTAGCTGGTGATCCATAGATACTGCGCAGAGTGCATCACGGCGAGTATGCCGCTGGAATAGCGGGTCTGAGGGACTTCACTGTGCGTGATGAGCTCGATCAACGACGGAAGCAAGAACCACAGGAACTGCGTGGTGACCAGAGTGAGGCTCGGCAGAAGTGCTCTGAATGATGCGCGCCTTGCGAGTGAAAACAGCGCCCAGCCACTGGAGAGAAGGAAAAACAACGCAAACATGCCGCGCACCGGAAGGGTGAACTTCAACGGCAACCCGAGAGAGATGATCAATGGATCGGCGGACTTGCCGGTATGAAAGCTGAACAGGAGCATCAAGTACGAAGCGATAAACGCCAAGTGCAGTGCCTGCCGCTCACCCTCATGCGGCGAGAGGCCCGCGCGCCGCGTGAACATCATTAGCAAGCCGAAATTCTGGCCAGTGTAGTGCCAGGGGCTCCAACAGATGTAGAGGGTGAAGATCCACGGCAGCAAGGGATACCAGAGGTGGGCGATCAATCCGGCGGCAGCCAGGAGCAGTGCTACGTGGACGGTGAAATAGCGGTATTTTCTAAACTCGTCGTAGGAATGATAGGCGCGGTAAACCGTGGCCATGAAGTGCGGGTAGTTGAAGAGAAGGGCGAGCAGATAAAAGGCGAAAGACCAACCCGTGGTAGAACTGGGCGAGACGTAATTGGTCAGCACTAGCAGCGGAGCGGACCATGCGCCGCATCCAATGAGAAGATCGAGCCAGGGGCGATAGACCCAAGGCGCGGGCGGCTTGGTACCGTTACCGACAACGTGAGCTTGCGCGCCCGGCAGCGTGGAAAATGTGGATGACATCTCTATCGAGCCTAACGTACTCTTTCGCGTGTAACGGGACGACGCGGCCATCGCATGCGGAATGAGTTACGACTTTATCGGCAGGATTGTGTTCGATAGGAGAGCGGCGACGCATGGAATCGCGATGCCGCAGCTATTTCGGGGACTGTCGTACCCGCGCACAGCGCAGTTTCCGTCCGATGCGCTTATTCCGTCTGTTATGCATCTAATGAATAGCAGTTCAAATTGAGGAGACCGTAAATGAGGAACCCTACCATTCTCGCCCGTGCGCTTCTGAGCACCGCCGCACTCGCGCTGTTAAGCGCGGGTTTGACACCGGCGCAAACGAAGGCGCCGGCCAGCGGTACTGTGACCTTCACCGTGACGGCGGTCGGCAAGAAAGAAAGCGCCCCGCCCATTTCGAAGGACGACGTTCAACTTTTCCAGGGCAAGGAGCGCAAGCAAATCGGTGACTGGAAGAAAAGCGATCAGCTATTCCTTGCTATCTTGATCGACAATTCAATTGATAGCGGCGCGGCGGGCCAGTGGGATTATTTGCGAGAATTCATCATGAACCAGCCGGCGTCGACGCACATCGCCGTGGGTTACCTGCAAAACAACACCACGACGATCGCGCAGGACTTCACACAGAATCACGAATTAGCGGCGAAAGCCATACGCATGCCGATTGGCGTCGGCGCACTCGGCTCCAGCCCCTACCTGGCCACCCTGGACATGCTGAAGCGCTGGCCTGAGACTGGTCCGCTGCGCTCGATTTTGCTGGTGAGCTCCGGCATCGACTACTTCCGTGGTCTCGGCTCCGGCCCGTTCTATCCCGACCTGGATTCGGTGATTTCCCGGGCCGAGAGGCAGAACACGAATATTTGGTCCATCTACTATCCGAGCGCAGGCCATCGCGGCCGTTCGTTCATGCTGAGCAACAGCGGCCAGTTGAACATCGACAAGCTGTCGGAGGACACCGGAGCCGAATCGTTCTTCCTGGGTAGCGGCGTTCCGGTTTCGATCAGACCGTATTTGGAAGAAATCGGCGCGCACCTGAGCAATCAGTACCTGCTGACATTTGTGGGCAGCGGTGGGAAGAAGGGCAAATACCAATCCATGAAGGTCAAGACGGAACTCGCGGACGTGGAGTTCCTTACGCCCGCGTCGGTTTATTTGCCGCCCGCTTCGTAAATGCAATCAAAGTTGGACAAAGGCGTCCGGTTGCGGCTGGGCGCCTTTTCTTTTTTTGCGAGGGCGAAAACTAATTGGTGCGCGTGGAATCGCGAATCACCAGTTCCGGGTGCAGCTTCTGCGACACCACGGGCCAATCGCGATTCTCGTGGCCGGCTTTGATGGCATCCATGACGATATTGACGGCTGTGCCACCCATGACCTCGAGAGGCTGGCGCACGGTGGTCAGGGACGGCACGGAGAGCGCCGAGACGGCTACATCGTCGAAGCCGGTCACGGAACACTGCTCGGGCACGCTGATTCCGGCCTTCGCGAGAGCACGCATGGCACCGAGCGCGGTGAGATCGTCGAAAGCCAGCAGCGCCGTAAATTTTTTCTTTGTCAGCAAGAGTTCTTCAGTAAGGCGGTAGCCATGTTCGAAGCTGGAAGTGGCGTCGAACACGTCGGGCAGCTGCAGAGTCAGCGCGGGATCGAGTTCCAGCTTCACGGATTGCGCGAATTTCTGAATCCCTCGCCAGCGCGGGGCCGTGTCGATCAAGCGCTTCGGTCCGCGAATGATGGCGATCTTGCGGTGGCCACGCTGATACAGATGTTCGAGGGCCTGACGGCCGCCCGCTTCATTGTCAACCATAACGGAGCTGACGCGATTGCCCGGCAATTCCCAGCCGATGGTGGCGGCGGGAATTTCGCGTTTATTCAAATCGGCCAACACATCGATATCGACGAACAGCCAGTTGGCCACCACGATGAGGCCGTCGACGTGGCGTTCGAGCAACATTTCCAGGTAGCGCTCGAAGCGGTCGGGATGGTTATGGGCGTCGGCGAAAATCGGGAGATACGCGAGGGGATAGAGGGCGTTCTCGATGCCGCGCAGAATTGGCGTACAAAAGGGGTCGGTTACGTCGAACAGCATGACGCCAATGCTCTGGCTGCGCTTGCTGCGCAGGAAGCGGGCCATGGCGTTCGGGCGGTAGCCGAGGCGCTTGGCGGTCTCTTCGATACGTTGGCGCGTGGTGGAGGCGATGTAGCGAGCCAGCGGCGCGTTATTCAGAACAATGGAGACCGTGGCGGGGGAAAAGCCGGTGGCTTGCGCCACATCGCGCATCGTAATGAGCCCGCGCTTACGTCCGGTTTTTTTCATGGACGACCTCTCGCGTGCCCATCATCGGCTGATTCCACCCTAAAATGCAATGGATTCGCGCCCGGGGATTACTCTTCAGGAGGGACCTCGAACGAGAGCTGCTTCGTGAACCCTCTGGTCCTCCAAAGCCCGAAGGCGATTCCGGCGGCCATCCAGATAGCGCCCAGTTTCATGGCCGGATGACTCAGATTCGCCCACAACAGAAGGCAGATAATGAATCCAACGACCGGGGGGATCAGGTAGCCGACTTTCTTCTCTTCCGCGCGCCAGAAATACCGCAAGAAGGCGGCAGCATTGACTCCCATGAAGGCAATCAGGGCGCCAAAGTTGAGCATGTTTAATCCGAGGTCGTAAGTCAGCAAGAAGGAACCAATCAGGGCAATGATGCCGACGAAGATCACGTTGTTACGCGGGATCCGGTGCTTCGGGTCGATATAACCAAAGAACGACTTCGGCAGGGCGTCGCTCCTGCCCATTCCGAAAAGCAGGCGGGCGGCGCCGATGTGCGCGCCGAGGCCAGACCCAAAATTCGCGACGATCAGGGTGACACCCACGATGCCAAACATCGGCGCCCAGGTTCTGGCGGCGGCGAAAACGTAAGCGGTGTCTTCGTTTGGAAACGGCTGCGACGCCGGCCATACCAGTTGAGCAACATAAACTTCGGCAGCCGACAAGACTCCAATCACCAGACAGGTGAGCACCGTGGCCAGCATGATATTTCGTCGCGGGTTTTCCGCTTCTTCCGAGAGCGTCGAAATGCCGTCAAAGCCGATGTAGGTAAGCACGGCGACCGAGGTGCAGCCGAACAGTGTTCCCCAGCTAAACGTTGCAGGATCATAGAAGGGCCGTGTGAAATAAATCGGGTCCGCGGTGTGGGGGGTGCCGAGAATATAGCGGATCGCCGTAACGAAAACGATAACGATCACGACGCTCATACCCGCCGCCATCAAGGTATTCACGCGGGCCGACGTTTTGATTCCCTGTATATTCAGCAGCGTGAACACACCGGCGAAGAAGATTTTCCATCCCCACGTAGGAATTCCCGGAGCGAAATCGTGGGCTTGCTGCGCGCACCAAATCGTGCAGATCAAGGGATTGAGCATGTAGTCCATCACCATGCTCCATCCGGTCACATACCCGACGGCCGGGTTGATTTCTTGCGCCACGTAGGTGAACGCGGAGCCCGCGCTCGGATAGGCGCGAGCCATGCGGCCATAGCTGATGCCGGTAAACAGCATGGCCACCATGGCGATCAGAATCGCAGTGACCACGTGGCCACGGCCGCGGACGCTCAACACACCGAACGCCGACATGGGAGCGACCGGTTGAATAACAATGATTCCGTAAAGAATTAAGTCTCGAAGAGTGAGTGTTCGCCGCAGTCGAGGTCCCGCCGCGGCGTTGGTGCCGGCCTCCGTGCTCAAGCACCTCTCCTTTTGCCGGGGTGTTCTCCGTCAGAACCGGAAAGGACCACGGCGCGAGTCAAATTTTTCGGTGCGTCGGGGTTAAGTCCCTTCCGCAGACCGACAACTATTCCCAAGAGATGAGCGGGAATTGCGGTCACAGGGTATCGCGCAAATTCCGGTCCGTCCAGAGCAAGTTCGACGAGGAGGTCGCTGTACTTCTTGAGCTCGGGAGTGGCACGATTGACGATGACGCACGTGGCGGCGCCGAGTTCCTTCAATTCGCGAACGAGACTGGTTTCCGCTTCTTTAGCGGCGTCGGAAACATAAAAAGTAATCAAGGTTTGCGGTCCGGCGATCGACCGCGGCCCGTGGCGGAACTCGAGCGAATGGTAGACCTGGGCGTAGGAGGAAGACATTTCCGTGACTTTGAGTCCGGCTTCCTGGGCGAGCCAGTAGTGGACACCCTGCCCGAGGAACACATAATCGGCAAAATTGCGCTTGGCGGCGAAGGCTTCGATCTTTCGGGCGTTTCGATCGAACCACGCTTGACCTTTTTCCGGTAACTCGTCAAGAGCGCCGGAAAACTGCTGGTCGGATACAAATTTCAACCCGAGCCGCTGGAAGGCCAGGAGAATGGCGGTGAACGAGCGGGTCATGACAGTGCTTTTCTCATCGGCCCAATCGAGCCTGAAAGTGTGGGTGCAGAGCTTTTCGAGCACGCTTTGCGGGTTGCAGGTGACAGCCAGTGTTTGTGCGGTCTTGTGCGATTGAAGAAGTTCAGCGGCGCGCAGCACTTCGGTGGTTTCTCCGGAGCGGGACATCAGCACGATCTGTTCGGCGCCGATCCGGCCAAGGGTCTCCTCGGGGGCGAAGAGCAGCTCGGAGGCCGGGACACCAGTGGCCGGAATGTAGAAGTGCTTGGTCCAAAGGGCGGCGATGAGGCGGGAAAGGTAGTAGCTGGAGCCGCAGCCAACAAAGAGCCACGGGCTACGAGGAGAGTAAGCTTCCGCCAGGCGCTCAAGCGTGCCATTCTCCTGGAGCTGCTTTTCGGTCTCCGCCCAAATGCGGGGTTGCGAGCAAATCTCAGCCAAGGTATGTTCGGCCGGGCGCAGCTTGGACTTTCGAGCCGGCGCCGGGGTCTTCGCAGTACGGGTCGCCAAGGGACCACTCCTTTTATTGAAACGATTCAATAGGAGCTATTTTGCAAGACTGGTGGCCGGCGCGCAAGCCCTAAACTTGGCCGTCTACCACGGCGGTGTTGAGGTTTGGTCACGTTTCTATACCGGAAGCGTCGCGGGAAATCCACAAGCTCTTCCAAGACTGGCCCTTAGGCCAGTTCCCAAAACTGCGTTCCGGCCTTATCTCTTGGTTCACAGCTGCCCGAAAGTGCGCACCGCGGTGAGACGATTTCGCGTCTAATGGGTATGAAGACGCTTTACGTCGGAACCCAGTCCACAGACAAAGGCAGAAGGGATGGATGTCTTAGCCCGAGTGATTGACCGGCAACTAATTCGACGCCTCCTGCTCCACATGGCAGGCTTCGTGGCCGTTTTTCTGGCCGCGGACTGGCTGCGGACCCTATCCGTGCGGCCCGACGCCATCCTGCAAGGGTACCTGCAGATTACGACGGGGTTGTTCGCGTTCGTCTTCGCGGCGGTAGCCATGGTGCGGTTCCAAGGCACGCAGGATCGCATCTCGCTGATTTTGGGGTCCGGCTTCCTGTTATCGGGGGCCACGCTCACGGCTTCGAGCGTTTTGTTTTTCCAATTGATCAGGGAATCGCCGGTGTGGGTGCTGTGGGCCCCTGCCGGGTGGTGGATCAGCCGGCTGCTACTGGCGCTGCTGTTTGGGGTGGCGTTGCTGGTTGAACATTTCATCCCGCGATCGCGGCATCCACGGCTGGAAATCGCGGGCGCGCTGTTTACGGTGATTTCCCTGACGTATCTCATCACAGCATCCCTGAAGAGACTTCCGCCGGAAGTTTCCGGCCATCCTGATGCGATCATTCCGAATCCGCTGCACCTGCTTCCGGCCACTATTTTCCTTGTGGCTTTGTACGGCTACCGACGGCGGAAATATCTGAATAACTCAGCGTTCGACCGCTCTATCTATTCAGCGGTTTGGCTGAATCTGGCGGCGCAACTGGCGGCGTGCCAGTCTGTAAAGTTGCTGGACGGCCCGTTTCTGTTTGCCCAGGGCTTGAACGTGATGAGTTATGTCATTCTGCTGGCCGGGTCGCTGCTGGATAGCGCGCGCGTGTTCGAGCAGGTGCGGCACCTGGCGGCCAGTGATCCACTGACGGGACTGGCGAACTACCGGAAGCTTCTGGATGTTCTGGATACGGAGACGGAACGCACATTGCGCACGGGCAGGCCGTTCGCCGTGTTGTTACTGGACCTGGATGGGCTGAAGCGGATCAACGACACGTACGGGCACCTGGTAGGGAGCCGCGCGCTTTGCCGCGTGGCCGATATCCTGCGCGTACATTGCCGCGCGATCGACACCGCCGCCCGTTATGGCGGAGACGAATTTGCCGTGGTGCTGCCGGAAGCGCGGGAAGAGGAAGCCCAACGCGTCTCGTCGCGAATCGAGGAAACGCTCGCCGCCGACCAGGAAGAGCCGCCAATTTCGGTAAGTATTGGAACTTCGGTGTATCACGGCGAGGGCGAACGCGTGGAAAAACTGCTGAAGGACGCAGACCACAACCTGTACCAGGAAAAATCTCGACGGAAGGGAGCGGCGCGAGGAAATGAAGCGTCGCGCCGCCGCACGCACAAGAAGAGCTAACCGCGCTTAATTCCCTTTCTGATAAGGCGTCAGCTGGTCGGTGATCTTGGATTTGTCGCCGACGACCACAATGGTCATCTCATCCGGCTTTATGTATTGGCCGGTCATCTTCTGCACATCGGCGGGCGTGACTGCATTGACCTTAGCAACGTAGGTCTTCAGGTAGTTCTCGCCGAGTCCCTGAAAATCGACGTATTGCAGCTGGCTGATCAACGCCCCGCGGCTGGAGTTCTGAATGATGAAGAGCCCGGAAATGTAGTTTTGAATTCCCTTGAGCTCGGCGGCCGGCGGCGCCTCCGATTTGAGGCGGTCGATTTCGCCGAAAATTTCCTTCAACGAAGCTCCCGTGTATTGCGTGGTGACGTCCGCGCTTTCGGCCCAGTAGGCATCGTGGTAGCGGCGCGAGATTTCGCTGCGCGGAGAGTATGTGTAGCCCTTCTGCTCGCGGATGTTCGCGGTGATGCGGGAATTGAAGGAACCGCCGAGCAGCGCGTTGGTGACGCCCAGTGGAATGGCATCAGGACTGGTCGGAGGAGGCACGGGCAATCCAACGAGCAGCGTGGATTGCGGAGCGCCGGGGCGATCTGTCACATCGAGCACTCGTTGCGCCTTAGCCGAAGCCGGCTTCTCGGCGCGCGGAGTGCCCTTGGCCCAGCCGTCGAAACTCTCGGCGATCGCTTTCTTCACGGCGGCGGTATCAAACTTCCCTGCCACATAAAGGTGCGTGCGTTGGGCACCGAAGTTCGACTGGAAGTAGCTCTTCACGTCGTCGAGCTTAATCATTTGGATGTCCGCTTCGGTCGGTAGGACGGTTCCATAGGGATGATCCCCATACAGAATTTTGCGGAACTTGACCAGAGCGATGGTCTGCGGGCGCGAGCTTCGCACGGCAATTTGCCGAAGAGCATCGTTCTTCAACCGGGCCAGTTCGGACTCCGGCAGGCGCGGATGTTCAAGCACATCGGCGAGAAGTTTCACGGCTTGGGGACCGAACTCGGAGAGCACATCGAGCTGCGCGATGGTCTGGTCCGCGTTCGCGGCCACATCCAGAGTGCTGCCCATTTTGGCGGTGGCGTCGGCAAGCTGCTCCGACGTAAGCGACTGCGTGCCTTCCTTCATCAGGTCGGCGGTCAGGCCGGAGACCCCGACATGATCGCTGCCTTCGTTGACTGAACCGGCATCGACGGCCGCGCTGACGGTGACTTTGGGAACGATTCCGTAGGGCACCAGCGTAACCTTCATTCCATTGGCGAGCGTGTACGTTTCGTTGGCCGGCACGGTGAATGCTTTTGCCGGGGCGCCTTCGGGAGGCGTCTGTTTTTGGGCCTGAATCGGCGCCACGGCTACGAGTGTCGACATCAGAACCAGCACGTTCAGTTTGCTCATCGTTGTTTTCATCGTCATTCTCCTTACTGGTTCTTCGCCGGTGCATCGGCAGCCGGTTTGGGTGCCGGTTGCAGCTCGATGACGGTGCGGTTGCCGGGCCGCAGATATTCCTGGGCCGTCTTCTGGATGAGCTCGGGGGTGACCTTATCGAATTGACCGACGAGCGAGTTCACGCGCGAAGGATCGTCGTCGAAGAGCGCGAAACTGGCAAGCAGGTCCATCAAGCCGAAGCCGCCAAATTCGCCCATGGTGTCATAGAGACTGGAGCGCAGTTTCACTCTAGCCCGGTCGAGAGTTTGCTTGTCAACGGGCTTGGAGCGCAGAGGATCGATCGAGGCATCCATGGCTTCGAGGATGGTGTCAGGTTTGGTGGTGGGGTCGTAGCGCACTTCGGCGACAAGCAGCATGGGCCCTTGATAGTTGAACATGTTGCCCAGCAGATTGATTCCACCTTCGACGCTGTCTGTAAGGCCGCGCTTCAGGACCAGTTCCTTGCGCATCAAACTGTCGTCACCTTCGATCAGCATCTGCTCGATCAAGCCCATGGCGTAATACTCGGGAGTGTTGCGGTCTGGCATGTGGTAACCGACGGCGAGCGCCGGGCGGGGCGCCAGGGGGTCCTGTTTGGTGATGATCTTCTCTTTTTCCTGTTTAGGCTCAGCCAGGTCAGGAAGAGGCGGCAGTTTGGAGGATTTGATGCCACCGAAATACTTCTCGACCATCTTCTTGGCGTCAGCGGTTTCGAAATCACCGACGATCGCCAGGACGGCGTTATTTGGAGCGTAATAGGTATCGAAGAATTTCTGCACTTCCACGAGCTTGGCGGCCTCGATGTCGGTCAGGTCGCCGTAAAAATTGTGAGCATTGTACCAGTTTGAGTTTGCGGCCATCGGAAGGTCGATCCAGGGAAAGCCTCCATAGGGCGCGTTGAGCACGTTGACTTTCACTTCGTTACCGACCACCCCTTGCTGATTCTTCAAATTCTCTTCGTTCACGGCGAGGCCGCTCATCCGGTCGGCTTCCGCCCAGAGGATAGTCTCCAGTTTGTTGGAAGGCACGACTTCGAAGTAATTGGTGAAGTCGAAGCGCGTGGAGCCATTGAGGATTCCACCGTTGGCCTGGATCAGCTTGATGAATTCCATTTTTCCCAGATTCTGCGAACCCTGGAACATCATGTGTTCGAACAGGTGCGCGAAGCCGGTGCGGTCGCGCGGCTCGATGCGGAATCCAATGCGGTAATACACGCCGACGCAGACGGTTGGGGCCGTGTGGTCTTGCGACAACACAACGCGCAGGCCGTTGGGCAGTTTGTAATATTCGACGGGCACGTGAAACTCATCCGCCGGCGCCGCCAATGACGGCAGGCCGTACAGCGCGACAACCATCAGCAGAACCAGCAGACGCGCCAGCCCTCTTCCCACTTCTTGCATAACTCCTCCTAGGACTTCCGTAGCGTGCTTCCGGAAAAGCAAAAAAGAACACCCCTATATCTGTTCTAGACGCAAATCGCGGGTAAAAGTTTCGTTCCTCGCAGCAAAACTCAATGGACCGACCGTTTCGGCTCGGTGGCCTTGCTTACGAGTGAGAACCGGGGTTCGGCCACGCCTTCTCCAAGCAGCCGGGCCGCGGTGTACTCGCCGAAGGCGGGTCCGTGCTTGAAGCCGTGGCCGGACCCGCCGCCAGCCAGCCAGACATTGGAGAGTTCAGGGTGCCGGTCGATCAGGAAATCGCCATTGGAGGTGTTTTCGTATTGGCAAACGCGGGTTTCGGTGATTGGGGCGTCCTTCAAAGCGGGGAAACGGCGCGCCACGTAACTTGTGGCCCAATCGATTGCCTCGCGGGTTGGCAGACGCGATTGCGTGTCGGGGTCGACGCGTTCCCCGTGGCGATCGAGAGCCACTTTAAGGCCGCGCGATTCGATGTCGGGCATGCCGTAGACTTCGTCGCCTTGAAACAGCCAGGTTGGCAGTGCCGGCGGTGCGAATCGCACATCACCTGGAGGACAGCCGAAGAAAAATACTTCCTGGCGGGTGGGGAAAATGCGCGAGCCAAGTATTTCGGGAAACACCTTGCCGAGCCACGGGCCGCAGGCGAAAACAAAACTGCCCGCGGAGAGGCGTTCGCCGGAATTGGTGAGCACTGAATCGAATTTGCCAGTGGAGCGCGGTGGTGTGATTTGCGCGATTCGAAACTGCACCCCCGCCTGCCTGGCGCTTTCGACGACGCAACTGACGGCGCGCCGCGCGAGCAGGACACCGCTTTCCGTTTCGAGCATGCCGCGTGCTACATTTTCAAAATTCACTTGCGGGTAGCGGGCTTCGAGTTCGCGTTGATTCATCAATTCGTGATTGACGCCGTGACGCTTCAGATTCGCCAGCGAGTCTTGCAGATAGGGGTCGCCTTCCCCGGCCATCCAGAGCACGCCGGTTTGCAGGAAGAGTTTCTCTCCAGCGCCGGCAAACAGTTCTTTCCACTGCGAGAGGGAATGCTGCGACCAACGCGTGTAGATTTCATCGGAGCCGTAGCTCATGCGGATGATGCGCGATTCGCCCCCCGAGCTTGCGCGGTTGTGTGCGGGGCCATAGGCTTCGAGCAAGACCACGCGCTGGCCGCGTTTTGCGAGGTGCCACGCGGTCCACGCACCAAACACACCGGCGCCGACCACCGCCACGTCGAAAGTCAAATTTGCACTCATGGAGCAGTCATTCTACCGGAATCTGGCAGTTATGAAAAAGCTCGAGCTACTTCTTCTGAAGCTTGGCGGCCCAGTGCGACAGATGGTTGAGTGATTCCACGTGGGTCGGGTCGAGGTGCAACGGCGTTACTGAGGTTTCACCCGCGAAGATCGCGGCGTAATCCGAGTCGCTGTCCACCTCGGTATCGCGACTCAACTTTTGTTCGCTGAGCCAGAAGTAGGGACAGCCTTTGGGATCTTCGCCTTCGAGCAGCGCCGTGCGGGTGATTTTTTTCGATTGCCGCGTAAACTTGACGCTACCATTCCAATTCCCGGGCACGTTGACGTTCAGCAAGACTTGCTCGGGAAGTTTCTCTTTGAGAATGAGCTCCGCGGTGTGGCGAGCGAGTCTTGCGGCTGGGGCAAAATCGGCGTTCACCTTCTTGGAGCAAAGGGAAATCGCGAGAGCCGGAACGTAGTGGATGGTGGCTTCGCGGGCCGCACCGACCGTGCCGGAGTAATAGACGTTCTCGCCAAGATTCGCTCCGTGATTGATCCCGGAAATGACCAGATCCGGCCGTTCATTCAGCAGTTTGTGCAGGGCCACGATCACGCAATCGGCGGGAGTGCCATCGACGGCCCACACATTTTCTTCGATGCGATGACAGACAATGGGTTGGCGCAAGGTTAGCGATTGCGCCGCGCCGCTGCGCTCCCAACTTGGCGCGACGATTTGGACATGCGCCCAGTCTTTCAGTTCTTCCGCCAGCGCGCGCAATCCCGCAGCCTGGTAGCCGTCATCGTTGGTCAGCAATACACTCGGTTTCGTCACGTCGGTGCGCACACCTCCACGTCTATTGTACCGACTCTTGATTGACTTGCGGAGGAAGGTGGGCTAGTCGGTCGCCGTCGCAAGTTTCGCTTCGGCGGAGATTCCCAGCAATGTGTTTACTTCCGTCATCACCTCAAACGCATCGGCAACGTAGAGAACATCGGCTTTGCCGCGTGCCCAGCCGCAGTTGGGATCGAGATTGATGGCGCGCCGTTCATTGATGAAGCGCCAGCCTACGACGTGAGGCTCTTCGCCGTGGCAACAGGTGGAAAGCCCTTTGGGATGGCGCGGGGTGGCGCCAGTCTGACCCACCTGATTCAAATGCGTCATGAAGCCGAGCACGGCCTGATTTTCGCCGCTCTGATCCACCAGCGATTTGCTGCCGCCGAGCGAAGCTTTGGAAGCGGCCAGGAACTCCAGAATCAACTTTTCTGCTATCTCCGGATGCGGTTTCCCGTCAGCTTGATTCTTGGTCCACCCAGCGCCGGCGACGAAGAGCAGTTCCGCCTCCGGCCGGATCGTCTGGGCATCGGCCTTTGGCGCGCGAATGCCGACGACTGTGGTGCGCTGCGCGGTTTCCGGCAGGGACAGAGAAATCTGCTCGACGCTCGCAGTTCCGGCAGCGCCGCGCCATGGCTCATGGCAACCCGCATCCATCAGCAGGAGCCAGGGACGCTCTTCGCGCTGAATCTGGCCTTCGATGCGCTGGCGATAGAACCAGCGGGTTGCACACACCGCTCCGTCGACGACAGCGAGCGAACTCACGTGGGCATCCACGCGACCTGATAGCCGGTGCGCCAACGCGGGCAAGGCACGCTGGAAACGCGAGGTTGCGGGAGCCAGAATGAGGTCGGCGCTAGCTGCGTGGCACAGCGCTTCGGCTGCGGCGGCGTCACTTGCGAATCGCGGCAAGGCAAACTCCGGCCCGCACACGCCGAGAATTTTCACAGCGCCACAACTTGCAATTGCACTTGCCGCGGCGGCGATTTCAGCTCCGATGAGTCCGACAGTGAGCGTTGCTTGCGTCTGACCTGCCAATTCGACAGCAGCGCCAAGAACTTCATAGGCCGACTTTGGCAGTGATTTGCCGTTCTCATCGATATGCGCCAGAAATAGGATGGTGTTTGTCATCGCGTCACCTCTGCCCCTCGGTGCCGATCCATTCGACAATTTCTTTGGCGATTTCCTTTGCCGGCGTGTCTTTCACGATGCGGGTTTGCCGCCGCTGCTGCGGAGGACGGACGCTACGGTAACGCAAACTGCCGGAGGCCAGCTTCGCGGCTTCGGCTTTCTGCAAGGCCGGCATAACGGTACGCATATTGGCCATGCCGATCTGGGGGCTGTTTCTCGGTTCGGGCAAATTGCCTGTGGCCCAACCGAGCAGTGCCGGCGCTCCAGCGCAACGGGAAACCTGGTGGCGGCCGCCTTCGATACGCTCGAGCACTTCAAACGAGCCGTCCGGTTGTACGGTTAGCTGGTCCACGCCTTGGAACTGATCGGTAATGGCAAGGTGTCCCGCAACCAATTGCATGGTCACGCCCGCTCCGCGCGAGGCGGATTCCCAGCCGCCGAAGAGCAGCAGCCGCGAACGATCGATTCCGCTGATTTTCTGAATCGCGCCGGCCAGGACTTCCGCTACGGCGTGCGCATCGGTGAATCCGCCCCCGGGTGCATCGATGGCAACAAGTTCGAAGCTGACCTTCTGCGCGATGGTCATCATCACCTGCTGCAACTTTGCTTTCGGCCCAAGCGAAACCAGCCGCACTTTGCTGCCCGCGACCTGGGACGCCAGACGTGCGGCTTCGTAGAGCGCGTGCGACGCCCAAGGATCGAGCACCGCCGGCAGCATCATTTCGTTTTTCAGGCCCGGGCCGGCAGGTGTCTCCACCGGTTCCAGCGTTTGCAAGGGATCCGGCACAATTCCCGCGCAAACCACAATGTGAAATCCCGTACTCATATTCGAACGCTCCCCAGTTTTCAGAATCTCAATTCATCGCGGAGTGCAGACCGCCCGCCCCAGCGTGGAATTCGACATTTTTGCGGCCGCCGTCGATGGTGGCCGTGCAATTCCAGAGGCACGCGCCGCAGAAAATACATTTTTCGCGGTCGAACGCGGGAACGCCCGCGTCACCCCGCGTGATGGCCTGGCCTGAGCACATTTCCACGCACAATTTCGGCTCGCAATTCCGGCAAACTTCCGGCCGCACAAACACAACGTGATTCGCGTATCCGCCGGGCGCCTGGACACCTCCCCCCATCAGCAGGGCATCCTGATGCGAGACCAGCAGCTTGCCATCGTAAGGAATTTCCGGCCAGCCACAGCGGTTCATGACGAGATCGTGCAAGGCCTGACCACGACTGGCCGCTTTTTCTTTCAGCATGGCCAGCTCGGCCGCGGGGATTCGTTGTTTGTACGCCGTTTCGAGAGGCAAACCAGCGCCACGCTCTGCGGGCTTCGGAGGAAACACCAGGCTGCCTTTAGAGTAGCCGGCAAGGGCCATGCCGAGCATGCCGCTAACGAAGCCGCGCTCGAATCCGTTACGGGAATTGGCCGCGATGAGTGCTTTTTCGTCAACCCAACTGGCTCGCCGGCGCCGAACATAGGTTTTCTGCAGGTTCTCCCGAGTGAACGGCAGTTTCTTCTGCAACAATTCGACGACCGCTTCGGCGAGCTGTACGCCAGTAGTCCATGCTTCATCGACGCCGGAGCCAGCAAGCACGTTGGTGCTGCCCGAGCCTTCACCGATGCGCGCGTACCCATTGCCAGCAAGAAATGGCTCGCCATGACGGCCGGATTCCTGGAGCGACTTCGCGCCCCACGATTTCAGGGTGCCGCCTTCGAGATAGCGCCACAGATAAGGGTGCATGGCGAAATGCTGCAAGTAGCGATAGGCGGTGCGCACCGGCGTCTTCATCCACGAGGGAATGAAAATTCCGACCGACGCGAGTCCTTCCGGATGCACGTAGAAAAAGCCGAAAATTTCGGGTTCGGGAAACCCGAGGGTGTGAATGACGGTGCCGGCTTCCAGCGGGGTGTCTTTCGGCAGTTCGACGACCAGCTTCATGCCGAGAGCCCACTCGGTGTGCTTGTTTCCTGCGGGCATACCGAACTTTTCGTCGATTTGGCGGCCAACCGCGCCGACCGGCCCGTCGCCGACCACGGTGAGTGCCGCGTGAATATCCATGCCGGGCATGAACCCAGCTTCCGGTTGGCCTTGCAGATTGGTGCCCTGATCGGCGAGGCGCACTCCCGCGATCGAGTGATCTTCGATTAGGGGAGCGCTGACAGGACTGCCCGGCCAGATTTGCACCAGGCCGGAGGCCGTGAGTTGCTCGCCGACCCACTGATTGAACTGGCCGAGCGAAATCACGAAGCCGTCATCCTTGTTCATAAATCGCGGGATGAACGGCAATTCGACCGCTTCGTGATGCAACCGCGCGAAACGTCCGGACAGG
>Ga0335077_10001081_pt1 | contig 31884 bp, 27 predicted proteins | sample Lox_Sample_31_FD_207151 | JGI IMG/M metagenome (GOLD analysis project Ga0335077, IMG submission 207151) | Soil microbial communities from Loxahatchee National Wildlife Refuge, Florida, United States - Lox_Sample_3.1 | ecosystem: Environmental > Terrestrial > Soil > Wetlands | place: USA... | reverse complement strand
CAACTGCCAAAGCTGGTGCTCATGATCGGCGCGAGATTGTGGTCGACGATGTAGACGGCCGAAGCATCGACGCCATCGGCGAAGTTACTCTGGGAAGCGACGGCCACGATGTGCGCCATAGGGGCGACAGCGCCCGCCCAGGTCACGTCGAGCAACGCTTCGACTGTGTCGGAGTAGGAGTTCACCAATGGGTCGTCGCCGTTCACGATCATCTCCGGATCATTCGCGGGCAAGCCCATCACGCTGCGAAAGTCGCGGATGTCCTGTATGCCATCGATTCCGTAGTTCGTGTCGACCAAGCTGCTACGCGTAACGATGGCGATGGTCTGGCCGGTGCCGGTGATGCCCGCATCGTAGAGTGGCTGGACATTGTAAAGCGTGGCGAAGTCCGCAGGGCCGATGAAATGCTGGCCCATGCCGACTTCGATCTTGCCCGTTTTGCGGTTGACCTTGAATTTCTGGCCCATCTTCAGGTTTGGCGAGTGCGGGTCGCTATGGAGCCGAACGACGCCTTTCACCACGCCGGAGAACGCGGCAGGAATCTGAATGTCCGTGGAATTAGCGACGAATTTCTCTTTATTGAAGGTGTAGGTGTGCATCTGCGTGGAAAACGCCTGCTCCACTTGGCCCGCGGTGCCGCTGAACACGACGAATTGGCGGCTTTGCGAGACTTCGTGCACCGTCATGCCTTGCTGTTGCAGCCACTGCTGCACCTTCTGAGCGTCTTCGGCCGCCACTCCAAACTGTTGGCCGTATTGCGCGGGCGTCAGCCATTTGTGAAACTGCGGCGAGGAAGAATCATGCTGCGCGGCAACAAGCTGCGCCGCCACCTGTTCCTGATCCACGGTGGGCGTGAGCAACAGAATCATGCGGCCGAGATTCTGCCCTCCCGCCACGCGCCCGGTGTCTACGCTGCGCTTGACCAGCGCGGGCATAGAATCTTTCACGGTCACGCGGACTTCGTTATGAATTGGTGCAACGATGCGTGCTTGCGCGGCAGACTGCGCTTGCACCCGGCTGCCCGAAAAAACTGCTGCGATCAAAGCGAGAACTCCGATCAAACGAACTCGATCAGTGGTAACCAAGGATGGTCCTCCTCCATCTGGACAACGATTTTCTGAAATCAACGCGCGGACCTGAAACGCGCGGCCGCGCAGACGAACCAACATCACTGGACACAACACGACGACTCGAACGTGCTTGTGAGACAAAAATTTAAGGTGGTGCCCTTCCGAAGAGCAATATGCGTGGAAGTGCAGCTATGGTAGCACTGGAATCAGTGCATCGGGACATGCACCGCGGTGAAGCGCGTGACGACCTTTACGCGGCGCAACACAACCTCGCGGCATGGAGCCAGGCGGATATTCAGACTCATCGCGGACATCCGGAATGAATTTTTGTACAGTAAAACGAGTGGAGTCCTGCGCGGCAAAACGCGCCCAGCGGACCCTGAGAGAACAGGCTTTCACAAATGCAGCCGCTGTGTCGTTGTCCCAGGGCAACTAACCCGCAAAGAAAACTTAACGGCCGTGCGCGAGCAGCTTTTCCGGGGAATGCACGATGATGCGGCCCCGGAATTTGCGGACCAGTCCCCGCTTTTGCCACCGGCTCAACAAGCGGCTGGCGGTAAAGAGAGTAATGTTCGCGCCGCTGGCCAGTTCTTCGTTGGTCACGTCAAGTTCCACGCCGTCGGGGACTGCCTGGCCGATGATTCGCGTCAGGCCCAGCAGGACATGGGCAAGCCGTTCCGGCGCGGTGTGCGAGGTGAGTCCGACAAACGTATCAATGGACCACGCCAGATACTCGGCGGCGACGGACAAGCAGTTGTCCAGGAGGCGCGGGTAACGGGTCACCAGTTCACGTGCCACCGCTCGATCCCAACACAGCAAGGTGGTGTCGCGCACGGCCTCCGTACTCAGCGCGTAGCTTAGGACCTTTCGGGTCATCGCCGCTCCCCCGATCACCCCACCGGGGACCACCCACATCATCAGCAACTTCTGCCCTTTGTTGGTATCGATGAAATACCGTGCGCGGCCCTTGACGAGCATAAAGAAATGATCGGCCGATTCCCCCTGTCGCGTAATGATGGATGGGGCGCGAAAGTGGCGGCGGGTTGCGGCGGCAAGAATTTGACCGATCTCCGCAGGGCGCAGTCCCTCGAGAAAAGGGGATCGGATATCAAGTGCGGCAAAAGAAGGGGCGGCAAGCGGCATGGACTCTCCGTCGGCCAGACGAACGCTCGATGGCGAAGTAGTGTAGCGCGGAGAAGCGTGTTTCGAACACCGCGGCGGTCACGAACGAGGCAGCGATTCGCGCACCAGCAGGATCATCGAGGCGAACCCGAGAACCAGCACAGCGGTTTCGTATGCCACCGAAATGTGGTGCAAGCGATTGAACTCCACGCGCATGGGATCGTTCTCCGGCGTATTCTGCACCGACACCATCTGCCGCTTCAGATTTTCCATCCGGTTGCTCACCGTGAATTGCGAAAGGGCGGTCAAAATTACCATTAGTACGACGCTCAGCGCCGCTGCGGTCGTAAAACTCGCGAAGTCGCGTGTACGTACCAGCCGCGCCAGCAGGAAAATCAAACCGAGGAAAATCCCAGCAAAGTGAAGCCGTGCCAGAGAAAATCCCACCAGCATCCCGGCGGCATCGCGATTGCCGAGCAGAGCAAATGCGCCCGGTGCCACCACAAAACTGAGAAAGGCGTCCGAACCCAGCCAAAGACTCAAAGAGATGAATTCCACAGCACGAAGGAAGGTCTGCATGAGGCCACTATACTAGAGCCGCAGGGAGCATTTCAAAAAGGCGGCGAGCCGCGATCGCGAAGCTCCAAACCACCCGCAACGAGAACTACGCAAAGGACTTGCTTCCCTGCCCTGTCCCGTCGCCTGAATAGCACATTCAACACAAAAGCCCCCTCAGGCCCGCGGGCGACATCCTAAAGTGTGGGACAATCAGTGGGAATGGTGGGCGATAAAGGATTTGAACCTTTGACCTCTCGCGTGTGAGGCGAGCGCTCTAACCGCTGAGCTAATCGCCCGTCGAAACGGGGAGCAGACAAAAGCGCTGCGCAAAAACGCACGCCTGGAATGTCTGCTAATTATTTGTAACAGGAAGAGGCGCGGTTTTCAACCAATGGCCACGATCACTTCGCAGGTAGTGACCCAGCTGCAGCGCTCCATCGCCCGCGCCATCTTCGGCAAGGAAGATGTGATCCAGCTCGCCCTGATCACCCTGCTGGCCCGCGGCCACCTGCTCATCGAAGACGTGCCGGGCGTGGGCAAAACCACTTTGGCGCAGGCTCTGGCGAAATCGTTCCACTGCTCTTTCCAGAGAATCCAGTTCACTTCCGACCTTCTGCCGAGCGACGTGCTGGGCGTCAGCGTCTACAACCCCGAAACGCGCGAATTCGAATTTCGCCAGGGTCCTGTGTTCGCCAACGTGGTCCTGGCCGACGAAATCAACCGCACGACGCCTCGCACGCAGTCCGCTCTTCTGGAGGCCATGAACGAAGCGCAGGTCACGGTCGATGGCCGCACGCTGCCGCTGCCGCAGCCGTTTCTGGTCATCGCCACGCAGAATCCCGTGGAGCACCATGGCACGTATCCTCTGCCCGAATCGCAACTCGATCGCTTTCTGATGCGGATCAAGATGGGTTATCCCTCGCACGAAACCGAGCGCCAGATCCTTCGCAATCGCACCAGCGATGATCCGGCCACGTCCATTGAACCGGTGGCCGATGTCGCCGACGTCCTTTCCATGCAGGAACGCGTCACGCGAATTAAGGTCGACAGCAGCCTTCACGACTACGCCCTGGAGATCGTCAATCGCACTCGCAAGAGCGACCAACTCGCGCTGGGAGTGAGCCCGCGCGGCACCTTAATGCTGCAGCGCGCCGCGCAGGCCCGCGCCTTTCTCGAGGGACGCGACTATTGCCTCCCCGACGACTTCAAGCAGCTGGCCATTTCCGTGTTTGCCCACCGCGTGGTGGCCAGCACCCGCCATGCCTCGCTACAGAAGAAATCGGAAACCACCGAGAACGTGCTCCGCGAAATTGTGGAATCCGTTCGCGTACCACTGTGAAATTCCAAGCAACGCTCACGAGCTTCTGGGAAAAAACGGATCACCCGGGAGTACGCGCTTTCTTCCTGTCCATGGCCTCGTTGAGCGTGGCTTTTCTGTTGGCCTTGTACTCCGGCGCGGCATCACGGCTGGGGAACCTAGCCCTCGCCAGCGCCACCGCCATGGCCGCGCTGGTGGTGGCGGGCTGGGTGGCGATCACGTTGGTGCCGATCCTGGCGCGGCGTACTCCGCTACGCTTTATCGGCTATCGGATGGAGTTCCGCATCACGCGGGAAGGCTGGATTTATCTGGCGGGAATCGTGCCAGTCGCGCTGGCTGCGATCAATACCGGCAACAACTTGCTCTTCCTTATCCTGGCATGCTTGATTGCCAGTATCTTAATGTCGGGAATCCTGTCGTCGATCACGCTTGCTGGTGTGGAAGCGCGCCTGGAATTGCCGGAACACATTTTTGCGGAACAAACTGTGCGCGGCATCGTGGAATTGAAGAATGAAAAGCAAACTCTACCCTCCTTTTCTCTGCGTGTAGAAGGGGTGAAGAAGAAAGATTCCGGCGACGCGGCCATTCTTGCTACCCCAGTCTACTTTCCCTATGTCCCACGCCTCGAATCCGCGAAGCTCTCCGTTCCCATGCGCTTCCCGAGGCGCGGAATTTACCGGCAGGAAGCCCTGAAGATCGTGACGCGTTTCCCGTTTGGCTTTCTGCAAAAAGCGCGCCGCCTGGACCTGAAATCGGAAGCGGTGGTTTATCCTTCGGTCGAAGCCACGCCGGAATATCTCGATGTGTTGCCGGGCATTCGAGGCGCGATCGAAAGCCTCGCCAAGGGCCGTGGGCAGGATCTGTATGCGTTGCGGGGATATTTACCGACCGACAGCGCGCGCCACGTTCACTGGAAAGCCTCGGCGCGTCTGGGCTCGTTGATGGTCAGGGAATTCGCGCGGGAAGATGATTGCCAGGTGTTGCTGGTGTTAGATCCCTACAGTGCGGCCGCGGGGGGCAGCGCGACCGAAGCGGACAAGCAGCAATTCGAATTGGCGGTCTCGCTTTGCGCTGCCATCGCCTGGAGCTTCCATGAACGCGGCGCGCTTCTACAGTATCGCAGCGCGGGGGTAAACGTGCCGCTGGCTCCGGCCACCGAGAATATATTCGAGGTGCTGCGCCATCTAGCGACGGTCGAGCCGCTGCGGGTTTCCCGGGAAGCGAATCCGCTTTCAGAATTCGCCAGCGACCCTGAATCGTTCAAGCTCATCGTAACAGCCCAAGCGCGCGGCACCATTCCCGCGGGCGTGTGGAACTCGTCGTACGTGGTTTTTGCGGAAGAACAGCGCGCCTGAAAATTTCCGCGATTTATCCCTTGCCTTGCGCGCTGCAATTGTGTGCGAAACTATCTCCCGCCATGCTGAAGGGGCCGCCGCTCACTCGTTTTCGCAAGAAATTGTTGGCTTGGTTCGCGGGCTCTCGCCGCGACTTACCTTGGCGGCGCAGCAAAGACCCATACCACATCTGGCTTTCGGAAATCATGCTTCAGCAAACACGTGTTGCGGCCGCGATACCTTATTACGAACGCTTCCTCGAACACCTCCCCGATGTGCAGGCGCTGGCCAATGCACCGGAAGAAGAGGTCTTGCGACTTTGGTCCGGTCTTGGCTACTACTCCAGAGCACACAATTTGCAAAAAGCGGCGCGCCAGATTGTCGCCGAGCATAATTCGCAATTTCCCGCCACCCGCGATGAGGCGCTCCGGCTCGCGGGAATAGGCGAATACACCGCCGCAGCGATTCTCAGCATCGCCTATAAAAGGAAGCTGGCTGTTCTCGACGGCAACGTCGCTCGCGTCCTGGCACGCCTCAGCGCGGTTCGCGGAGAGCTTCGCTCTCGAGGCCGCTGGCAACGGCTGCAAGCGCTGGCGGACAGCCTGGTCCCCTCCCAGGCACCCGGCGATTGGAACGAGGCTATGATGGAACTCGGGGCGACCATCTGTACGCCGCGTTCCCCGCGATGCTTGCACTGCCCGGTGGCGGAATTCTGCGCGGCTCGCAAGGCTGGACTGACCGACGTCATTCCTGAGAAAAATAAAAAGCGCGCCACCGTGGAAGTGACGCTCGCCAGTCTGGTGCTGGTGGACGCCAAGGCCGACACTGTTCTCCTTTCGCCGTCCCGGCATTCCCCGAGATCCGGCAAGGGGCATGATGTGGCCGGCCTGCTTTCGCGCATGTGGCACTTCCCCACTACGGGCGTCGAGCGCGATGCGGAGCGCGAGTTGCGGACATACGTCCGCGACAACGTGATTCACGCGTTGCCCTCTCGCGCGAAATTTCTGGCGCTTTCTCCCGTACACCACAACGTCACTCACCGGCGGATCACCGTTCTCCCCTTCCGCGTGGAACTCGACGAGCTGCCCGACGTGCCGGGCGCAGAAAAACTGCCATTGCGGAATCTGGGGTCAGTTCCAATCTCCAGCCTGACGCGAAAAGTGGCAAAGTCTGGGCTGTCCAAAGTCGAGGCCCCGCGCCGGCATTCCTCGCAACGCCACAGCAGCTTGCGTTTCTAGGGACGGGTCTTCGCGCATCGTTATCGATTGGAGGAGCCCGCGCAGGGCCGATAACCCCAGGTGGTATTCTGGGAATCGCGCCATGGCCGATGCCGCTACAACGTCCACGAACCTTCCCGCCGACCGGTTCTACCGGACTGCGCTGTGGTTCCTGGTGCTCACTTCGGTAACCACGCTGGTCGCCACCGGCAAACTGGATCTGGTGACCACAATCATCGCGCCGTTGCTGGTCCTGTATAAAGGCTATCGATGGTGGCAGGGATGCCCTCCGGAGTTGACGCATCGCCGTGCGACGCAATTGGTGGTCGGGTACCTGGTTTTATTCCCGTTTGATGTGTTCTTTGTTTCGCGAATCCTGGCTGGAGACACCGGCAATCCGACGCTGTTTTCCGCCTTATTGGCGTCCGTCCACTTCTTGCTGTTTGTTACGCTTGTCCGTCTCTACAGCGTGGCTACGGACCGCGACGCGCTGTTCCTGGCGATGTTGGCTTTCACCTGTGTACTGGCCTCCGCCGTTTTTACCGTCGACACTTCCTTCCTGGCGTTCTTCCTGATTTTCATGCTGTTCGCGATCGCCGTGTTTGTGGGATTGGAACTTCGCCGCGGTGCTACCGGCGCCATTTTCGCGCCGGTGGACGCGGACATACGAAAGGAGCGCCGCCTGAATCGGGCGCTTTCCCTGGCCGCACTCACCGTGGCGCTCGGCGCTACCAGCTGCGGTAGCGTGCTGTTCTTCATCTTCCCCCGTTTCAGCGCGGGATATTTCGCTCATGCCAGCATCCAGCCGACGCTGATGAGCGGGTTCACCGACGATGTGGAACTCGGAGCCATCGGCGAAATCAAGAGAGATTCCAGCATCGTTATGCGCGTGCAGACCGGCTCTCCGGTGAATTATCCACTGCTGCGGTGGCGCGGCATCGCGCTTTCTCACTTCGACGGGCGCCGCTGGGACTCCAAGAACACCCGCAGGGAGGTGCACCAACCGTCCGAGGACGGCTGGATCGCCATCGCCACCCTCAAAGAACTCGGGGGGCGCCCCGCGGCACAAATCCGCTTCGTCACGCTGCTCGAGCCGCTGGCCAGCGAAGCCCTGTTTGCTCCTTCTCGCCTGGTGCTGGTTCGCGGCAATTTTTCCAGTGAGGGCGGGACGTATGCCAACTCCGTCCGCCGTAGCTCTCTGGACACCGACAGTACCGGCTCCATCTTCAATCCCTCGAAGAATTTCGGGCAGATTCGTTATGAAGGGGTGTCTGTGTTGCCGGTAGCGCGCCCCGCGGAAGCGAACAACGCGGGCACGAACTATCCCGAAGAGATCCAGGAAACCTATCTGCAGTTGCCGGAACACCTCGATCCGCGAATTCCAGACTTCGCCAAGAAGATTACCGCGGACGCTGCGAATCCCTACGCGAAGTCCTTAGCCATGGAAAGTTATCTCCGGGAGAATTTCACATACAGCCTGAACTTGACGCAGAATGCGGATGCGGATCCGCTTGCGCATTTCCTGTTTAAAACCAAGGCCGGCCACTGCGAATATTTTGCCTCGTCGATGGCTGTCATGCTGCGCACCCTGGGCATCCCGTCGCGTGAAGTGAACGGATTTTTGCCCGGCGAATACAACGAGGTGGCCGGCGACTACATTGTGCGCGCCAGTGACGCCCATAGTTGGGTGGAGGCCTACTTCCCCGGAGTCGGCTGGCTCACCTTTGACCCTACGCCGCCTTCCAACGACGAGGCCCATGGCCTGCTGTCCCACCTCGGCTTGTACGTGGACTGGTTCCAGCTGACCTGGAACGAATGGATAATCAACTACGACTTGGCACACCAGACTTCGCTGGCCAGGAATGTCGGCCAAATCTCGTCGGATTGGAAGAATACTTGGCGGAGCAAGATTCAGCGCGCCGAGGATCGATTGATGGGGGGATTGACGCTGTGGCAATCGCACCATCCGTTGCTGCGATTCGCCTTCCCGGTCTCGCTGGTGGCCGGTCTGCTGGTGTTGCGTATGGAATGGTTCCGCCGGCTAGTGAGCTGGGTGGCGGTCCAGCTTCTGTTTTTCCGAGCGGCGGACGCGCGGGCGAATCCGCAAATGGCCTCGCGGCTGTACGCTGAACTGCTCCGCGTGCTGGAGAAACGCGGATTCAGGCGCAGCGCGGGCCAGACGCCCCGGGAATTCGCCGCCGCCTTGGCCTGGCAACCGGCCCTCGCTCCGGTGGTCAGCGAGTTCACCGACCTGTATGCGCAAGCCCGCTTCGGCGGCCTGCCTTGCGATTCCTCGCGCCTGCGCACGCTCCTTGAGCAGGTCCGCAACACGCCTCGCCCTCGCTGAAGCCATTCGGGTCATTTCCCCGGCAAATCTCGCTCGCATGCTAAAATAGCCAGATTGCGTTGAGGCGCAAATCGCTGCATGCCGAAGGTCGGATTCATTTCCCTGGGCTGCCCCAAAAACCTCGTCGATAGCGAGGTGATGATGGGCATATTGTCGCGCGAAGGCTACGAGCTAACGCCACGCGCCGATGATGCGGAAATCCTGGTCGTCAATACCTGTAGCTTCATCGAGCCCGCGCAGAAAGAATCCGTTGACGCAATCCTCGAAATGGCGGAACACAAGAAGTTCGGCGCGGCGAAGAAACTTATCGTGGCCGGCTGCCTGGTCGAACGCTTCCGCGACGAAATCCTCGAGCAGGTCCCGGAAGTCGACGCCGTCGTCGGCACCGGCGAAATCGAACGCATCCTGGAAGCCGTGGAAGGGGATTTGAAGGTGTTGCCCGCGCAGCCACCCAGTTTCCTTTATCATGACCTGACGCCGCGCATCATCACCACGCCGAAGCATCAGGCGTATATCAAGATTGCCGAGGGCTGCGACCATCCCTGCTCCTTCTGCATCATTCCGCAGTTGCGCGGGCAATTCCGCAGCCGCCGGTTCGAATCGGTGATTCGCGAGGCCGAAAATCTCGCCGCCGCAGGCACCCGGGAAGTCACCTTGATCGGACAGGACACGACTTCTTACGGCGAGGACCTCAGCCTGCGCGATGGCCTTGCGCTGCTGCTTGAAAGACTTGCCGGCGTCGAAAATCTTTTGTGGGTGCGCTTCCTATACGCTTACCCGAATCGCGTGACACAAAAGTTGTTGGATACTCTGGCCGCCCACCCACGGCTGGCGAAGTACGTCGACATGCCGCTGCAGCATGCCAGCCGCAACGTTTTGGCGCGCATGAAGCGGGGCTCCCACGGCGACGCGTTTCTTAAATTGCTTGACCGCATGCGCACGACCATCCCCGGCGTTTCTCTGCGCACCAGCTTCATTGTCGGCTTCCCGGGTGAAACCAAGGCCGACTTCGAAGAGCTGTACCAGTTTGTCGCCGCCGCGGAGCTGGACTGGATGGGCGTTTTCCCGTATTCCGATGTCGACAACGCCGCGAGTTTTGCGCTGGAAGACAAGGTGCCTGCCGAAGTAATCGAAGACCGCCGCAATCGCCTGATGGCGCTGCAAAAGAAAATCTCGCGCGAAAAATTACGCGCATTCCAGGGCCGGACCGAAACCGCTCTCGTCGACGGTCCTTCCAAAGACAACCCGCTGGTCTGGGAAGCCCGGATCGACGGCATGGCGCCCGATATCGATGGCAAGGTATATCTCACCGATATTGAGTTGCCGAGTGGCGAGATCGCAGCCATGGGCGACGTGGTAAAAGTGAAAATCGAGAAAACCGACGCCTACGACCTGATTGGGCGGGTGGTGGCTATCCAACGTCCCGCGGTGCGCGAGATGCCCGTTTTTTCGCCGCACGCGGCCCAGGCCCAGCCTGAAAAACTAACCAGAATATCTACCGGGGCGGCGCTCCGCGTTATGGGATAAAAATCTTCACGCCCCCTCTGTGCCGTCGGCACCCGCTGTGGTAAAACACTCCCTCTGACATGAAACACCAATGTCCCATCTGCAAGAAAGGCACCGATTCGGAAAAGGACGCCGTCTTCCCGTTTTGCTCGGAGCGCTGCCGGCTGTTCGATCTCGGGGCCTGGGCGTCGGAGAAATATGTGGTGTCCGAACCGATTTTCGACGAAGACGAATTCCGCGAAGCCGACAGGCAAGCGCCGCGCGAGGACGCGCAAAATCCCGATGAAACCATCCACTGACGCGGCAGCGCCAACCAGGGCTGGGAAGCCTCGCCTTGCCTACGCCGTCGCCACCATGCTCGGCACCGGCTATCTGAAGCCAGGCCCCGGCACCTGGGGTTCGCTGCTCGGATTGATCATCGCGGTGATGTCGCATCCGTTCACATGGTTCATCGCGTTCGGAAAGGGCTGGATGCTCGGTATCGGCAAGGATACGCCGCTGCTTTCCGGCACCTTGGGCATGCTGATGCTGCTGGTGCCGTCGATCGCGGTGTGGGTGGCGCTGGCGTGGTGGGGTGTGCGGGCGAGTTCGCAAGTGGCCAACGCCGAGGGCAGCAAAGATCCGCAGCACGTAGTCATCGACGAAGTGTCGGGAGTTCACCTCGCGCTCATCCTGGGACTCGCGCCGGTTTGGGCTCCTGCCACGTTTTTCAATGCCGCAGACGCGCAAATGTTTGCGCTCTATTCGGGCATGAGCATGTTGAACTGGAAGTATCTTTTGAGCGCTTTCGTGCTCTTCCGGCTTTTCGATATCACCAAACCTTTCCCTTGCCGGCGGCTGGAGCAGCTTCCCGGGGGCTGGGGCATTATGGCGGACGATTGGATGGCCGGGGTGTACGCTGCCATTTGCTTGCGTCTCGCGTTACACTTTCACTTATATGAAATTGGGCTTCGGATCCACGGCTGAGAAGAACGGCATCCCGCACATCGAACGGATCTCGCCGATGGCGGCTGTCCCCGGCGGAGAAATCACCATTTACGGAAGGGGCTTCACGTCGCGGCATGGCGCACCGCCCCAGGTGCGTTTCGGCGAGTGCGAAGCGCCGCTGACGCTATCGAGCGGCCGCCGGTTGATCGCGCGCGTGCCGGAAGCGGTTACCGGCAATACTGTCCAAGTGGTGAGCGGCGCAAACGAAAGTGCGCCGCATCCGGTGGCGCTCGCTTACCAGATTGCCGACAACCTGAACCCGGTTGCCAATCCCGCGGTTGATTCGAACGGAAATATCTACGTCACTTTTTCCGGGCCGCGCGGCCAGCGGGTCCCGGTTTCACTCTATAAAATCAGTCCCAGCTATGCGGTCAAACCTTTCGTCACATCGCTGATTAACCCCACGGGACTGGCGATCGGGCCCAGCGGCGACCTTTTCGTCTCCTGCCGCCATGATGGAACCATTCACCGAGTCGGACGCGACGGTCGCGTGGAACAATGGATAGAGGGAATGGGCATTGCCACGGGTCTAGCATTCGACCACACCGGCAATCTCTTCGTTGGCGATCGCAGCGGCACGATTTTCAAGATCAGCCCGTCGCGCGAGATTTTCGTCTTCGCCACGCTCGAGCCATCCGTGGCCGCTTACCATCTGGCGTTTCACCCCAGCGGCGAGTTGTATGTGAGCGGACCGACAACTTCCAGTTACGACCGCATCTATCGCATCACGCAAGGCGGCGAAGTGCATGTTGTGTATCGCGGGCTCGGCCGACCTCAGGGTATGGCGTTCGACGCCGAAACCAATCTCTATATTGTTGCCTCGTATGGTGGCTATCGTGGCATCGTGAAGATCACGCCGCAGGGCCACGCCGAGCATGTGTTGAGCGGCCCTGCCCTGGTGGGCCTGGCGCTGCTGCCAACCGGCCGCGCTATCGTCGCGGCCAACAGCGCGCTGTTTACTCTGGACTGGAACGTGCGCGGCTTGCCTCTGCGGGGCTAGAGCAATCTCGGACAGCCTGTTGAATTCTGAGTCTGCAATTCCCGGTTCGCCGTGTGCGCTACAATGTTTCGCATGAAAGCGGAAATTATCGCCGTTGGTTCGGAACTGTTGACGCCGGACCGAGTCGACACCAACTCGCTGTTCCTGACTGAAGAACTGAACAAACTTGGCATCGAAGTCCTGCGCAAAACGATCGTCGGCGATCACCGCGAACTGCTGGCCGCCGCTTTTCGCGATGCCTTGAACCGCGTGCCGGTGGTCATCGCCAGCGGCGGTTTAGGCCCCACGGAAGATGACTTGACCCGGGAGACCGTCGCGGAACTGCTCGGACGCCGCCTGCAACGGAACGAGGCGGTTGTGAAAGCGATTGAAGCGCGCTTCCGCAGCTTCCGGCGCGAGATGCCGGAGGTGAATTTGCGTCAGGCCATGGTTCCGGAGGGAGCCGAAGTTCTGGAGAATCCGCGTGGCACCGCCCCTGGCCTGTGGCTGGAAGACAAGGGACGCATAATCGCGTTACTGCCAGGTCCGCCTCGCGAATTAAAGCCGCTTTTCAAGGAACAGGTGCTGCCGCGCCTGGAACGGCGCGTGTCCGGCACGCGAATGTATTCGCGCGAACTGCGCGTCACCGGGCTGGGCGAATCCCACGTGGAGGAACGCATCCGCGAGATCTACCTGCGCTACAAGGACGTGAGCACCACCATCCTGGCGGCTCCCGGCGAGATTCAGATTCATCTGCGCACCTGGACTGACAATCTGGAACAGGCCAACGCCACGCTCGACGAACTCGTACGCAGCCTCGAGCTTGCCCTCGGCGACCGAATCTTCGCTCACGCCGCGCTGGCGCTCGAGGAAGTAGTCGCCAAGCTGCTGCTCGACAATCGCGCCACCATCGCCGCCGCCGAAAGTTGCACCGGCGGGCTGCTGGCCGAGCGCCTCACCCGCATTCCCGGCAGTTCCAACTATTTTCTTGGCGGCGCGGTGTGCTACAGCAACGAGATGAAAACCGCATGGGCCGCTGTGCCGGCGGAAATGATCGCGGCGAAGGGCGCGGTCAGCTGCGAGGTTGCGACGGCGCTGGCGGAAGGGATTCGCAGAAACGTGCGAAGCACACTCGGCGTCGGCATCACCGGAATTGCCGGTCCCGGCGGCGGGAGCGAAGAAAAACCGGTGGGCACGGTGCACGTGGCGCTCGCTTCGCTCAATGGCACCAAGGAACGATTGATCCATCTGCCAGGGGATCGCGAGGCGATTCGCTTCTACGCTTCGCAAATTGCGCTGGACATGGTGCGCATGCACCTGCTCTTTCAGTCCCCAGTGGTTCCCAGCCGCAAAGCAGGGAGCTGAGGCGACACCGTGCGCCTATTTGTCGCAATCGAAATCCCGGAGGGCATTCGGGATGAACTGGCGATATTCATCAAAGAACTACGCGCCATTGCGCCGCAAGTGAAATGGGTCCGCGCGGAGAATCTTCACGTGACGTTGAAATTCCTCGGCCACACCGACGGCGCCAGATTACCAGCGGTTGAAAAAGCCTTAAGCGCCGTCCGCGACACCGAGCCTGTATCGCTGAGATTCCGGGGCCTAGGTTTTTTCCCGAACGAAAAGCGGCCGCGCGTCTTCTGGGCAGGAATGGAGCCTTCAGCCAATTTGACGACCATCGCCGAATCAATTGACCATGCTGTCCACAAACTCGGATTCCCCTTAGAGGAGCGGCCCTTCACACCCCATCTGACCGTGGCTCGTTTCGATCCTCCCGGAGTGCATCCCAAACTTGCATCAGCGATTGCGGAAAACGTTTCCCGTGATTTCGGTTCCATGGCCGCAAGCCAATTCCACCTGATTGAAAGCAAATTGAAACCCAGTGGCGCGGAGTATACGACCTTGCGCTCCTTCCCCTTCGCGTCAGAAACTTAGCTCCGATGCCACTTCTCCTCTCGACCCTGTTGCTGCTGCTCGGCGCCGCTTACTTGATGGGCTCCATTCCTTTCGGTTTGCTTTTCGTAAAGGCTCTCGGCGGCAAAGACGTCCGCCAGCACGGCAGCGGCAATATCGGCGCCGCAAACGTGTCCCGCGTGGCCGGGCCGCTGGCCGGAATTCTTACGCTGGTTTTCGATGCGGCGAAAGGCGCTTTGCCCGTGTGGGCCGCGGGTCGCATCTTCGAAAACAGCGCAACGGCCATGATGCTCGCGGGACTGGCTGCGCTGGCCGGCCATTGTTTTTCCATCTGGCTGAAATTCCGCGGCGGGAAAGGCGTAGCCACCGCGCTAGGGGTGTTCGCCGCGCTATCAGGCGCTTCGACCCTCGCCGCGGTCATTGCCTTCCTGCTGACTTTGACCTTGTGGCGTTACGTGTCGCTCGCGTCTGTGGCCGCGGCGGCCTCTATGCCGCTGCTCATTTATTTTTTGTGGGCTCCCGGTCATGCGCCGCCACTGGTGATCAATCTGGGCACGCTGTTCGCCACCGCGCTCATCATATTCCAACACCGCGCCAACCTGCGGCGTTTGGCGCAGGGAACAGAACCGAAATACTCTCTGAAAAAATCGGAAGGCGACCAAACGTGAGCCGAATTGCCATACTCGGTGGAGGTAGCTGGGGGACCGGGCTGGCTATCGTGCTCGGTCACAGCCGCCGCAAACACGAAATCCGCATCTGGGTGCGCGAGATGGCCGTTGCGCAAGCGATTTGTGAGCGCCACGAGAACCCCGTCTACCTTCCGGGCTGCCCGGTGCCTTCTACGGTCCAAGCTTCCAGCGACATCCAGGAAGTGCTGCAAGATGCGCGCATGGTGATCGGTGTGGTGCCGTCAGCGTTCGCTCGCGAAGTTTATTCCCTGGCTTGGCCGCACATTTCCTCCGAATGTGTGGTGGTCAGCGCCACCAAAGGGCTGGAACCCGCCACGCATCAACGCATGAGCCAAGTCATCGAGCAAGTATTTTCTCTCCGTGCGGTTCCGCGCATGGCTGTGCTTTCCGGCCCGTCGTTCGCCCTGGAGGTCGCTCGCGGCGAGCCAACTGCTGTCGTGCTTGCTTCTCACGATCGCGCGCTCGCCATGTTTCTTCAGGAGGAATTCGCCGGGCCAACCTTTCGCCTGTACACGAACGACGACGTGCTGGGTGTCGAGCTGGCGGGGGCCGCAAAAAACGTCATCGCCATTGCCGCCGGCGCGTGCCAGGGACTCGGCTTGGGCCACAACACCCTCGCGGCCCTCATCACACGCGGCCTCGCGGAAATGACCCGCCTGGTGGTGGCGGTTGGCGGCAAGCCTGACACCCTGAGCGGACTCGCCGGCCTGGGCGATCTGGTGCTCACCTGCACGGGAACACTCAGCCGCAACCGCCACGTGGGTTTCGAACTGGGCCGCGGCCGCGCGCTTGCCGAAATTCTGGAGGAAATGAAGATGGTTGCCGAGGGAGTGGGCACTACCGCCGCGTTGCTGGCGCTTGCCCGCGATCACCGCATCGACTTACCCATCACGGAACAGGTCCATAGCATTCTGCATCTCGGCAACGCACCGCAGGATGCGATTCGCGCGATCATGGAGCGCCCTTTGAGACGCGAATAATCGAGACATGGCGGCGCGCGACGGGAAATTCGCAATATCAGCACGAAGGAGTGGTTTCGGGCCGTGATTTTTCGCTGGCACCGCTAAGTTATTGCCCATTAGTACGTTGGTCCCGTTGGCACTTGCGCGACGCCTGTCCTTTGGGGCAGCCCTGTCCTGGAGGCTTACTCTCTTAAAATTGGTGTATTGCGATGGCGGTCTCACTCCCATCCCTGTTGACGCGCCTCCGTACCGGCCGGGTGCGCATCCTGTGGCTTGTGCTTGGTGCGCTGCTGCTGGTCAGCGCGTTGCCGATTGGCTTGTATCACCGCCAGGTCCTGGACCTTTCGCAGGATAAATTGGTGGATATGGAGCGCGTGCAGCAGACCGAGCTGACACGCTCGCTTGCGCAAGAAGTGCAATTCTTTGAATCCAACCTCACGCAGCAACTCATCAGCCAGCGTCAGATTCTCGCATTGACCGGCCTGATCGACAACGTGACCGATCCGGTCAACGAACCCAAAGTGACGCGCCTGCTGGAGAATTTCGTGGATTCGAATCGCAACACCTTCGTCTACCTGACCGCCGTAGGACGGGACGGCAAGGGCACCAGCGCCTCGCAAGGAAATTTCCGCGCCGAGCAGGATCCCTTCGTGGCGAAGGCGTTGCAGCGCGCCTTTGTCAGCTCCGTACAGTCCGTGAAGTTCCGCAGCGATCCCCTGGCGCTCGCTCCCGATAATCGCCCGGCGTTCGTGATCGCCGTGCCGCTCACGGATTCGCAGAACAATTTCACCGGCATGCTCGCTGCGGTGGTGTCACTCGATCCGATCCTGCGCCGCCTGCAGGACGCCAGCGTCCGCGGCCGCACCGTTTTTATCGTCGACCACTTCGGCCACATCGTCGCTCACCCCGACACGCGGCATTTCGTGCCCGGCGAGGATCTGAGCGAGAAGTCGCACCTGGTAGGCCTGGTGAAGTCCCTGCCGAAGGAATTGCGCAACACAGAGACTGTGCGCTTCAGCCAGAAGGAAAATAAGAGGCCGGTCGAAATCGTGGGGACCTACAGCACGTTCCCGGAAGTGAATTGGGCGGTGATCGCGCAGCGCAGCGTGAGTGAAGCACGCGCCGACGCCGGAGTTCCCGAGTTGAATCGCCAGGCGCTTGCTTTCGGCAGCGCGGTGGTGTTGATCGCCATTCTCTTCGGTTACTTTTTCGCGGTGGGCATCAGCGGCCCCATTCGCAATCTTGCCGCCTCGACGCGTGCCATCAGCCGCGGGGAATTCCATCAGCGCACTCCAGTCAGGGGCGCCGCGGAAATCAGCGAACTGGCCGAAAACTTCAACCTGATGGCCAGCGACATCGAAGAGTACATCGAGAAGCTCAAGGAGGCCGCCGAGGAGAACCGCGAACTCTTTATCGGCTCGATCCGCATGCTCGCGGCTGCCATCGACGAAAAGGATCCCTACACTCGAGGCCATTCCGGCCGGGTGGCGAAATACTCCACCGTGATCGCGCAGGAATTGCGGTTGCCCCCGGACGAATTGGACAAGCTGAAGATCTCCGCGCTGCTGCATGATGTCGGCAAAATCGGCGTGGATGATCGAGTCTTGAAGAAGCCGGGTTCGCTCACGCCGGACGAATTCGAAATCATGAAGACCCACACCACCAAGGGCGCCAACATCATGCGTCCGGTCTCGCAGCTCAAGGACATGCTGCCCGGCATCGAGCTGCACCACGAGCATCTCGACGGCCGCGGCTATCCTTACGGTTTATCCGGTCCGCAGATTCCGCTGATGGCCCGCATCATCGCCGTCGCCGATACGCTCGATGCCATGACCACGAATCGTCCTTATCAGTCCGCCATGGAATTGGATTACGCCCTGGGGCGCATCAAGGCGCTCACCGGATCGAAGTTCGATCAGGCGGTCGTGAACGCGCTCGAATCCGCCGTCAAGGCCGGCAAAATCCGCCTGTCCGCCGTCGAAGTCCACGTTTAGTTGCCCGCACGCTGAATTCAGTTTTGTCGCAGCCGGGATCAACGAAAGCGGCCCTCAACCCCATCTGTTACAATTTTATTTGCGCCTGAGAGTGCGCGGCGGACCGTATGATCACGCTTTTTGGCAAACCCGAACCCACGCTGATCGAGCGGCTGAAAGAGTCCGTCAGCAAAACGAAGACAGCGCTTGCCGATACCCTGGACAACATTACCCAGGGCGGGCGGCAGATCGATCCTTCGGTGTTGAAGGAAGTCGAGACGGCTCTGCTGACCGCCGATCTGGGCGTGAGGACTACTCGCGAAATTCTCGATTCCGTAAAAGAACAGATCGCGCGCAATGCCCTGGCCGATGGCGCAGCCCTCAAGAAAGAGATCAAGGCGCATGTCTTTCGCGCTTTAAATGTTTACGGGGTGACTCCGCAGCTGGCCACCGCGGCGAATGGCAACGATCCGCGCGTCATTTTCATCGTCGGTGTCAACGGCGCCGGCAAGACCACCAGCATCGGCAAGCTTGCGAATCGCCTGCGCCAGGACGGCCGAAGCGTGGTGCTTTGCGCCGCCGACACGTTCCGTGCCGCGGCGATCGAGCAACTGGAAATCTGGGCGCAACGTAACGGCATCGAAGTCATCAAGCAAAAGTCCGGCGCGGATCCCGCCGCGGTCGTGTTTGACGCCATGGCCGCAGCGAAGGCGCGGCACGCCGACGCGGTGATCGTCGATACCGCCGGGCGCCTGCACACGAAGTCGAATCTCATGGCCGAACTGGAAAAAATGAAGCGCACCGCCGCGAAGGTCATCCCCGGCGCGCCTCATGACGTGCTGCTGGTGCTCGACGCCACCACGGGCCAGAACGGCCTGGCCCAGGCGCGCGAGTTCACTTCGACTGTCGGGGTAACGGGAATCATCCTGACGAAACTGGATGGCACAGCCAAGGGAGGCATCGTCGTCGCCATCTCGCGCGAACTCGGCTTGCCCATCCGCTTTGTCGGCACCGGCGAGCAGATCAACGACCTGGTTCCGTTCGACGCAGAGACTTACGCCGACTCGCTGTTCAACTAACGTGAACCCTCACGACGCGCACTTCATGGAACACGCGCTGGGGCTGGCGCGCAAGGGCATAGGCCTGGCCAGTCCGAATCCCACGGTGGGCTGCGTCATCGTGAAGGATGGCGCGATACTTGGCGAGGGTTTTCATCAATACGATGGGCAGGATCACGCCGAAATCGTCGCGCTGAAGCAAGCGGGCGATAAAGCGCGAGGCGCCACGATGTATGTCACGCTGGAGCCGTGCAGCATCACGGGCCGCACCGGCCCTTGCGCGGAAGCGGTGATCGATGCGGGGATATCTCGCATTGTGGCGGCGATGCAGGATCCGAATCCCAAAGTCAGCGGCGACGGCTTTGCCCGAGTACGCAGCGCCGGAATCGAAGTCGAAAGCGGCGCGCTGGAAAGCGAAGCGCAAAAGCTGAATGAGGCTTTTGCGCACTGGATCACCAGCAAGAGACCGTTTGTCACGTTGAAGTCGGCGCTGACTCTCGACGGCCAGCTCGCGCTGCCGAAAAAACGCTCCAGCGAGAAGCACAAATGGATCACTGGCGAAGAATCGCGTGCTGAGGTTCACCGCATGCGCCACGCTTCAGACGCGCTGCTTACTGGAATCGGCACCATCCTCGCCGATGATCCGCTCCTTACGGACCGCAGCGGCCTACCAAGGCGCCGCCGCCTGCTCCGCGTGATTCTCGACTCAAAGCTGCGCGTGCCTCTGCATGCGCGCGCCGTGAAAACCGTCGATGACGATTTGCTGATCGTCACCACGGCATCGTTGAAATCCGCCAAAGCTCGCAAACTCCAGAAACTCGGCGTGGAAGTGGTGCACAGGAAGTCCCGCCGCGGAAAGATCGATCTCCTTGGCGTTCTTAAGGAACTAGGAGAACGCGACATACTGAGCGTGCTGTTGGAGGCCGGGCCCCGGCTGAACGGCGCAGCCTTGGAATCCGGAATCGTGCAGAAACTGGTTCTGTTCTACGCGCCCAAGCTTGCTGGCCATATCGGTGTGCCGTTTGCGCAAAACGCTGGCGCGCTTGATTCCGCAATGCATGTCACCTCGATTCGCCAGTTCGGGGCGGACGTGGCCATCGAGGCCATTCTCCGGCAGTAGACAACTCACGTTCGGCACATCCCTAAAAGAAAGTTCTACGCATTCCTGCAATTCTTTGCGACGATTTGGCATCCGCTTGAGCTGTGCACCATGGTGCGTGGAGGTCTTTCGGGCATGTCGGATGCTCCTCGTCGGTGGCGACTCGGTTTCTGGAGCCTGATCGCTACTCAATTTCAGGGCGCGTTCAACGACAATGCCCTCAAGTTCCTCGTCCTTTATCTGATCATTGGGTCGAATCTTTCACCCGATGAGGAAGAGACCAAGGTCCTTCTGGTCGGCGCTCTGTTTGCGCTCCCGTTCATTCTGTTTTCGATGACCGGCGGCTACCTGGCGGACAAATTCAGCAAGCGCTCGGTCACGATCGGCACGAAGTTCTTTGAGATTGGCGTGATGCTGTTCGCCATCCTGGGCTTCTGGCTGCACTCCATGCCCATGTCGCTGGCCGCACTCTTTCTTGCCAGTACGCAAGGCGCACTGTTTGGCCCCTCGAAATACGGCCTGCTTCCAGAAATCCTGCCGGAGAAGCGTCTCTCGTGGGGCAACGGCGTCATTGAACTGGGCACGTTCCTGGCGGCCATCACCGGCACGCTCGCCGGAGCGAATCTCTCGCACTGGTTTGCAGGGCGCCAGGAATATTCGGGCGTCGTTTTTCTGGGGCTCGCGGTCGCCGGACTGTTCACCAGCCTGGGCATCTCGCGCGTGCCCGCCGCCGATCCCCAAAAGAAATTCCAGGCCAACTTTCTCTGGGATCTGTGGGTGCAAGGCGGCCGGACTCGCAAAGACCGCGTACTTTGGCTCGCGCTGCTCGGCAACACCTACTTCTTTTTTCTTGGCGCGCTCCTGCAGTTCGACATCGTTTTCTACGGCCGCGACATCCTGCACCTGGCCGCCAGCCACGGCGGATTCCTGCAGGCAGCCATCGCGATTGGAATCGGCGTTGGCAGCCTGGCCGCAGGTTATCTATCGGGCGGCAAAATCGAGTACGGCTTAATCCCGCTGGGCGCCCTCGGCATTACCACGTTTGGCTTTCTGCTGGCGATTCATGGGCTTTCGTTTATCGCGGTGATGGGCCTGCTGGCGGCTCTCGGGTTTTTCGCTGGATTTTTTATCGTACCCATCAGCGCGCTGTTGCAGCACCGGCCGGAGGAAGAACATCGCGGTGGCGTTCTGGCCGCGGCCAATCTCTGGTCGTTCATCGGAATTCTTGGCGCTTCGGTAGTCTACTACCTGGCAAAGCACTTCGCACACCTCGGCCCGGTCAGCATTTTCTTCTGGTCTTCTTTCGGCACACTGGCGGCGCTCATCTACGTGCTCTGGCTCTTGCCAGACTCGCTGCTGCGCCTGTTGCTGTGGATCGCCGCGCACACTATCTATCGCCTGGACCTCAAGGGCAACGAAAACATTCCCGCACGCGGCGGTGCCCTGCTCACGCCGAACCACTCTTCGTGGGTCGATGCCGTGCTGCTTATCGCAGCCACCGACCGCCCCATCCGCTTCCTGATGTTCAGAGGCGTCTACGAATACTGGCTCATTCATCCGTTCGCCAAGCTGCTGAACATCATTCCCATCGCCAGCGATCAGGGCCCGCGCGAAATGATTCATTCGCTGCGCGCCGCCTCGGAAGCGCTGCGCAATGGCGAACTGGTGTGCATTTTTCCCGAAGGCGAAATCACGCGCATTGGCCAGATGCTTCCGTTCCGCCGCGGCTTCGAACGCATCATCAAAGGCATCGACGTCCCCGTCATCCCAACGAATATTGACGGCATCTGGGGCTCGATTTTCAGTTTTTCCGGCGGCCATTTTCTGTGGAAGTGGCCGCGCACGATTCCCTACCCCGTGCGCATCACCTTCGGCGAGCCGCTGCCGTCTACAGCCACGGCTACCGAGGTCCGCCAAGCGGTTCAGGAACTCGGCGTGGATGCGTTTCAACGGCGGCGGCGCTACATGAAGCCGCTCACGCGATCCTTCATCCGGGCCGCGCGCCGCCATCCCCGCCGCTTCGCCATGGCCGATGGCAAAACGCCCAAGCTCACTTTCGGCGAAACGCTGGTGCGCGTGGTGTTCCTCGCGCGGCGGCTGCGTCCGCTGTGGCGAAAGCAAAAAATGGTCGGGGTTCTCCTTCCCCCGTCGATTGCAGGTTCCCTGGTTAACTGGGCCGCCATCCTGATGGGCAAAGTCCCCATCAACCTGAACTACACGAGCTCCAACGAAGCGATGGCTTCGTGCGCAAAACAATGCGAGCTGAAAACCGTGGTTACCTCGCGCCTGTTTCTCGAAAAAATGCCGCTTCAGCCGCCCGGTGAAGTCATCTACGCCGAAGATCTGGCCAAGGACCCCGGCGCGGTAGAAAAGATAGTGGCCTTGCTCGCGGCCAAGCTTTTTCCGGCGCGCCTGCTCGAGAAATTTCTCGGCGCCTCGCAACCAATCCGCCTGGACGATACCGCCACGGTCATTTTCTCCAGCGGTTCCACCGGCGAACCCAAGGGCGTCGTTCTTTCGCATTTCAATCTGGCTTCCAATGTCGAGCAACTCGAACAGGTCTTCCACCTTCACAAGAAGGACCGCATCCTGGGCATTCTTCCTTTCTTCCACTCCTTCGGCTTCACGGGGACGATCTGTTTGCCGCCGCTGGTCCGGATCGGCGTCGTTTTTCATCCAAGCCCACTCGATGCCAACGCCATCTCCGCGCTGATCGCCAAGTATTCCGTCACCATGCTGCTCTCCACGCCCACGTTCCTGAACACTTACACGCGCCGGTGCACACCGGAGTCGTTCGGCAGCCTGCGCATCGTCATGGCGGGAGCCGAAAAACTGCCGGAGCGCATCGCGCAGTCGTTCGAAGATCATTTCGGCATTCGTCCGCTCGAAGGTTATGGCTGCACGGAATGTTCGCCCGTCGTCGCCGTCAACACCTACGATTTCCGCGCCGCGTATTTCCGCCAGGTCGGCGCCAAGCGCGGCACCATTGGGCATCCGCTGCCCGGCATCGGTGTGCGCATCATCGACCCCGACTCCGGTGAAACGCTGCCCGTGGACAAGCCGGGATTGCTCCTGGTATGCGGTCCCAACATTATGGTGGGCTACCTGGACCGCCCGGAGAAAACCGCCGAGGTGCTGAAAGACGGCTGGTACAACACGGGCGACATCGCCACCGTCGATGAAGACGGCTTCCTGCGCATCACTGACCGCCTGAGCCGCTTCAGCAAAATTGGCGGCGAAATGGTACCGCACATCAAGGTGGAAGAAAAACTGCACGAACTGCTCGAAGCGGACGGCCAGATCCTAGCCATCACCGCCGTTGCGGACGAAAAGAAGGGGGAGAAACTCGTGGTTGTCCACACGCTCAAGGATGACAAGCTGCGCGAAGTTCAGCAGAAACTCGCAAACAGCGATTTGCCGGCTCTGTGGAAGCCACGGGCGGATCAGTTTGTATTTGTGGAAAAATTGCCCTACTTGGGAACGGGAAAACTCGATTTGCGGAAGTTGCGGGAAATGGCCATGGCCGCGAAGGCCGTGACTCCTCCGGCGTGAACCTTCTTAGTTAATTCCGGGGCTCGATTTCGCGGATCAGGCACGACATCGCGCACTTCACTTGCCCGTTCGGCAGCAGGGAGCACTCGATTACCGACCAATCCTCGTCCTCTCCCTGAATCTTCACCGCCGTGATGTTGGCCAGTTTTTCCTTGTTCGGGCAAACCACATCCCGAAATCGAATGCTGCAGCTCTGCAGGATGCGGTCGAGAATTTCCGGATCGGTCATGCCTTTCCTCCGTCAAAAAGGTATGAAACTGGCCTGATTTTCCCGATGTTGCGGCGCGACCCCGACCCTGCCAAGGTCGCGCGAACACACAGAAATCCTCTTCCCTTCCAGTCCACCCACGTGTTGGCCCGCGGCGCTATTCCGTCTTGGGCAGGCGCGCCTGCGACAGGCAGTCCATTCCACAGTGGACCGCCCCTGGGGGCAAAATAGAGCAATCAATCACGCGCCAATCGCTCCAGCCTTCCTCGCTGAAGGGCCAATTGGCGATAACAACGTCCGCATCGCGGTTGTGCAGCGAACAATGTACTTTTTGCGGATATGTTTTGGCTGATTCCGGGTGGGGATCGGTCAGTTTGGGCTCAAACATGGACCACCTCGGACCAGGAGCGTGGTCTGAAAACAATCTTGCTCCCTGGGGGAATCGCGCGTCAAGGACTTCGTACACAGTTCGGGGTATGCTAAAGCTTCGCGCCCAGTGCATCACAAAGGAAGATATGTTCACCGGAATTATTGAGCATGTAGGGACGGTCGCATCGTTAAAAGCGCATGCGGAGGGCGGACGGCTGACGATTCACACACCGAGCGTCGCGCCGCAACTTGCCATTGCCAACAGCATCGCGGTGAATGGCTGCTGCCTGACGGTTGTCGAACTTGACGCCGAGCGCTTTTCCGCCGATCTTTCCGGCGAGACCATTCGCAAGACGTCCATCGGCGAATGGAAACCCGGCACGCGCGTGAATCTGGAGCATCCCATGACTGCCGGCAAGGAATTTGGTGGTCACTTCGTGCTCGGCCACGTCGATACCATCGGACGCGTCTCCCGCCTTGAACCTGAAGGCGAAAATTGGTGGTACGGCGTGGAGGTTCCCGAAGGGTTCGCGAAATGCGTGGTGCCGCAGGGTTCTATAGCTATCGACGGCATCAGCCTGACCGTGGCGCGCTGGAATGGCCGCATCGCGGAGATTGCCATCATTCCGTTCACCTACGAACACACCAATGTTCGAGAAAAGACAATCGGCGATGCTGTCAACCTTGAGGGCGATGTGCTGGGGAAATATGTCGAGCGTTATCTGGAAGCGCGCAGCGGCGCCAAAACCAGCGGCAATCTGACAATCGAGCAACTTGTGGCGCAGGGATTCTGAATTACTTCGACGCAGTCTTCTTCGGCTTCGCGCCGCCCATCGCCGCGCCCTTTTCGAGAAACTTCAGCAACCGCGAAGCACCTCAGGCTGCGTGCCGTTTCGTGGAAACGCCAGCAGATGGACGCCAGCCAGCACGATCCCAGCGATGAGAATTAAAATTCTCAGCATCATTTCGCCATCTCCCTCTCCGTCGGCAAGTTTCGAAATTCTACTCCATGGAAGAGCTCGAATTGTCGCGAACTGGCTGCTCCGAGTCATCTGTTCAGCACCCGTCATGGTGGAATGCGATCTGGAGGAGAGACGAGATTTTTGTTCCACCATATTTGGGCAATTTGTTTTTCATCATGTCAGTCCGGCACGCGAAGGTGGCTCCGGCAGGCCTTCTGGCAAAAGTTACAGACCTGTGACATGCTGCACAGTCCCGGGACAGTTCACCGCAAGTCCTTGTGGCTTGGCTCAATATCGGATCGAAAGGCGAGAAATGACGGAAGCCATACGGAACTCTCTGCGTGATTCCAAGGCGGCGCGTTGGACAGCGCTGCTGATCGTATCTTTCACGATGCTGTGCGGGTATTACGTGGCTGACGTCATGTCTCCGTTGAAACCGATGATCGAGCAGCAGTTGGGCTGGACCAGCTCCGAGTACGGTTTTTTCACCGGGTCCTATGCGTGGTTCAACGTGTTCCTCGGGATGCTGGTGTTTGGCGGCATGGTGCTCGACAAATTGGGAGCGCGGTTCACGGGCATCATGGCCGGCCTGATGATGGTGCTGGGTTGCGGGCTCAAGTGGTGGGCCGTCAAGACACACACGTTGGATCATTCCACCTTCCACTTCCTCTGGGATTTCAAGTCGCAAGTGATGCTGGCGTCCGTGGGATTCGCGATTTTCGGTGTGGGCATCGAAATCATGAATGTGGTCGCCGTGAAGGTCATCGCGCGGTGGTTCCTGGGCTACGAGATCGCGCTAGCCATGGGGTTGCAGGTCAGCACGGCCCGGCTCGGAACGGCGCTCGCGCTGGGCCTAGGCGCCCCGATCGCCGTGTACTTCCAGTCCGTGGCCGCGCCTGTGCTGGTGGGCGTGTTCCTGCTGGGTATCGGATTGATCGCCTATCTGTTCTACTGCGCGATGGACAAAAAGCTGGACCATTCGGAAAAGGAGACGTCTGCCTCAGTCGAAGAAGAGTTCCGCATCTCCGACATCGGCAAAATTCTCCAGATTCGCGGCTTCTGGTACATCACCATTCTTTGCGCGCTATTCTACTCGGCCGTATTTCCGTTTCTCAAGTACGCTCCCGACCTGATGGTGCAAAAATTCTCTGTGAAGGAGAGTCTCGCTGGTGCCATTCCTTCCATCCTGCCCTTCGCAACGATTCCGCTGACGGTGGTTTTCGGCAGCTACTATGACCGCAAGGGCAAAGGGGCCACGCTGATGATTCTGGGCTCGCTGCTTCTGGTTCTGGTGCATTTCGTGTTCACGGTGCCATTCCTGACCAACTGGCTCGTGGCTCTGGCGGCCACCATCGTGTTGGGCTTCGGCTTCTCGCTGGTACCTGCGGCGATGTGGCCCTCTCTGCCCAAGTTCATTCCCCATCATCAACTGGGCACGGCCTACGCTGTTGTTTCCTGGATGCAGAATCTGGTGGCTCTCTGGGGCATTCCGTATTTGATCGGCTGGATTCTGGACCGCTATTGCATCGTCGGCACGCGCGTGGACAACGGGTTGACCAGTCCCGCGTACAACTACACACTGCCCATGCTGGTCTTCACGGGATTGGGGGTGCTCTCGGTAGTTTTCGGAAACCTGCTGAAGAGCGAAGACAAGAAGATGCACTACGGCCTGGAACTACCCTGCCAGAAAACCTAGCCGTTCGTTATCGACGCCGCGGGGTCGTCAGAGAGTCACATCAAGCGCAGGAATCAGCTGATCCTGCAGCAGAAAGTCGCGGATCAAAGGATCTTTCGAGCTTTCGAAGTCGCCCCATGTGGGAAACACGTCCGCGAGCCCGTCGTGCAAAAACACCACCGTGTCGGCGAGCCGTTTCGCCAGGTGCGTGTCGTGAGTCACTACGATCGACGTCTTGTGGAAGGCTTGCTTCAACCGGGAGATCAGATCTCCCATGTGGCCGGCCATGATCGGATCGACCATGGTGGTGGGCTCGTCGTAAAGAATTGCTTCGGGATTCTGCGCCAGCGCCCGCGCGATGGCCACCGCGCGCTTCATGCCGGTAGAAAGCTCGCTCGGGATCTTGTCCATCACTTCTTCTACTTCCAGCACGTGGGCCAGCCTTGTCACGTAGGCAGTAATGTCTTCATCGGTCAGCCCGACCTGTGTCTCCAGCGGAAACGCGATGTTCTCTTCCACGGTGAGCGAGTCGAAGAGCGCACCCGACTGGAAGACCATGGTCACTTTGCGGCGAATCACTTCAAATTGGCGCTCGCTGAAGTTCGTCACGTCCACTCCGTCGATCAGGACGCGGCCCGAATCCGCCCGGAGAAATCCCATAATGTGCTTCAGCGACACGGATTTGCCCACGCCGCTGCGCCCCATGATCACGCAAGTTTCTCCGCGCTTCACGCGGAAACTTACGTTGTTCAGGACCGGCCGATCGTCGAACGCTTTGCAGACGTCGCGAAACTCGAAGTAATACGCTGCGGCGGTCGTGGAGTGGTCGTCTGTCAAACCCAGGTTTTTCGCGGCGTCACTCACTTGGTTTTTGGCCCTTCCAGGATTTGTCGCGCTTCTTCAAAGTCGGCCGGCGTGTTCATGTTCCAAAAGAGCCGGCCTTCGTTATCAAACTGTTTCCAGGCATTCTCGTCAAGCACTTCCATCGGCAATCGTTTCATTGCCTCCGTCACTTTGCGCACGCCGGAATCAAATGCGGCCCGGATCGTGGGCTCCGCTACCATGTTCCACACGGCGCACAATGGCTCCAAGCCATTGGCCGATTCTGGAACGATAACGTGTTTGGACGAAGTGTCGGCGCGGCGGCATAGGAAGGCCAGGAAATCTGCCGTCAAAAACGGCATGTCGCAGCTGACAATCAGGGCCCAATCGGCTCGCGGAGATAACGTTTTCGCAGCCGAAAGGGCCGTAATGATGCCGCCTAGGGGACCCTCACCCGGGTAGCAGTCGTCGATAGCGGCGGCGAGAAAGCCCGGATATTTGCCGGCGGGTGCCACGATTTGGACCGCATCGCAGACCCTGGCCAGCAGGTCCGCGGTGCGCAGGAGCATGGTCTTGCCGCCCAACTCCACCAGTGCTTTGTCGTGGCCAAAGCGCGTGCTGCCGCCGCCCGCTTGCAGGAAGCCGATCATGCTTCATCATCCTCCGGGATTTCCTGGCCTGGCCGGCGAATCCCTAACTCCCGCAGCCGCTCCTGGAGGCTTTGTCGATGCAAACCGATGGTAGCCGCGGTGCGCGAGATGTTCCAGCGATGCGATGCGAGCTGCCGCCGCAAATACGCAATTTCGAACTTGCGCTTGGCGTCGCGAAAGTCGCTTTCGGTCATCCCCAGATCGGCTTCGTCTCCTACCTTAGGCAGCAGCGGCGTGCCCTTCACCACCTCTTCCGGAAGATCGAGCACGCCAATGTCCTCGCTGCGAGACAGAACCATGGCGCGCTCGATGGCGTTCTTCAATTCGCGAATGTTCCCGGGCCAGTCGTAGCGCTCAAGCGTGGCGATCGCCTCCTTGCTGAGCCGCGCGGTGCGATTCAGCCGGGCTCCGTGCAGTTGCAGAAACGCCTGCGCGAGTATCGAAATGTCTTCCTTGTGGGTGCGCAGCGCAGGCAGCTCGATGCTCACCACGCGCAAGCGGTAGAACAGGTCCTCGCGAAAACGTCCATCGCGAATGGCCATAGGCAAATTGCGGTGCGTGGCGCTGATGACCCGCACGTCCACGGGAATCGATTGCGTCCCGCCGAGCCGCTCGATGGTTCGATTCTCCAGCGCCCGCAGCACTTTCGACTGCGTTACGGGATTCATGTCGCCCACCTCGTCGAGGAAGAGCGTGCCGCCGTGCGCCTGTTCGAATCGCCCCTTCTTTTGCTGCCCCGCACCGGTGAACGCGCCGCGCTCGTAGCCAAACAATTCCGATTCGATCAGCGTTTCGGGCAGCGCCGCGCAATTCACCGCCACATAGGGCCGCCCATTTCTTTGCGAACGCGCGTGAATTTCCTGCGCCAGCAGATCCTTTCCCGTGCCGCTTTCGCCGAGAATCAGCACTGTCGAGTCCGTCGCCGCCACGCGGTCGGCCATTTCAAACGCGCGCCGCATCGCCGCCGACCGCCCGATCATGTGCCCGAATTGCCCTTCGGTCGCCAGCCGGCGCCGCAACGAGTCGTTTTCCTGCTCGAGCGACACCAGCTTCAGGAGCGTGGCGACGCGCTGTCGTAATTCCTCCAGTTCGTAGCCCTTCACCAGGTAATCCGCAGCGCCCCATTGCAGGGCTTCCACGGCGGTCTTCGCCGTATCGAGCGCAGAGACCATCAGTACCGGCAGAGAATTCCCCTGGTGGCGTAGCCATTTCAAGAAGCTGATGCCGTCTTCCTCCGGCATCATCACATCCAGCAGGATCAGATCCGGGTTCTCGGTAACCAGTCCCGAACGCGCCGCCGCCGCGGAATCCGCTTCCGCGATCCGGTAGCGATTTTCCAATGCCCGCCGCAAGGCGTACCGCGCCGCGGGCTCGTCATCCACAATCAAGACGGTCTTCATTTCGCAGCTTCCTCCGGAGCGAGGGGGAAATTCAGTCGAAAGGTAGTTCCGCGTTCAATTGCTGTCGGGCTGTCGATTTCCAGCCGGCCGCCAATCTCTTCGAGTCGACGGGCGACAATCGCGAGCCCTAGCCCAGTCCCACGTGGCTTGGTGGTAAAGAACGGTTGCACGACTTTTTCGCGCAGCGCGGGTGCGATTCCCGGGCCGGTATCATCCACCCGCACGGTGCAGGTGTCCCCTTCGCAGTGGACGCTTACGGAAACGCGGCCATCGCGATTCACCGCTTCGATGGCGTTCAGCACCACATTGGACAGGATATCGTTCGCCGATTCCGCCGAGCACGCTACTTCGTACCGGCCGCCATGCGGCGCCAATTCCAGAGCGATGCCGCGCGATTCCGCTTCCCGGCAGAGCACCTCGGCAACACTCATCGTTACTGCCACGATGTCGCAGCGCTCACCTTCGGCGCAAGGCCGCACGCCCGGGCGGCTGAATTGCAGCAGTTGATTCAGTTTTCCGGAGAGGCGGTTGATTTCATCCAGAACCATCTGCGTCTCGCCGCGCAGCGCCGCCGGGAGCTCCGCGCCTTCCATTTGCACCTGCAGAATCGTCTTGATCGACCCCAGTGGATTTTTCAAGTTGTGCGAGATGCTTGCCGCCATCTGGCCCACCAGGGCCATGCGTTCGCGCGCGGCCAGCTCCCTTGCGAGTTGCAACTTTTCTTCCAGCACGATGCACAGGTCGATGCTGCCGCTAATCGCTTCGCAAAGCACGTGCAGGCCCGCTGCCGTCTCGCCGGAAAGCATCGCCCCGTGCGGATGCACGGTGAGCAAGCCGTTCAGGCGACCGGGCCGGTAAATGGAGAACGATTCGTCTCCGCTTCGAGGCTGCCTGGCGTCACCGGGCAACTCCGCACGTGGTTCGATCAACTTCACCGAAACTTGCTGGAGCTGGAATTCTTCCTTCACCCGCTTCTCGATCAGCGAAGCCAGGCCGCGCAAATCTCCTAGCCGGGCTTCCTGCTGGAACTGGGCCGAGAGGCGATACACAACGTCCATCTCTTTATGAGCTGTCGCGCGGAGTGTGCGGCCTACCAATCGCTGGATCGGCTCAAAAAAAACTACCGGGAGGAAAAGCAACAGAGCCGCCGAGGCCTCCGGAGGGAGATACGGCTCAAGCCAAAGACTGGCGCGGCGAATCAAACTGAGGTACAACAGGGCCAGAAAAACGGCAAACACCGCGTAAATCAGATTCCGCTGGCGTCCAATCTGCAGAAAATTGAACCGCCGTACCTCGCGAATCAGCGCTGCGAGCGGGCCAATCATGCCGCAAAGAACAACGATATTCAGTGCGCTGCGGTAAGCCGGGTTTCCCAGCCAATGGCCGCGCTCTTCGAGAAACAGCGCCGCGAGGACCGCGATCAGAAACACAAAATAGAAACACAAGTACTGATGGAATTGCTTTTGCGGCTTGTCTGGCGCGCTTGCCCGGAAGCGCCACTGCCAGTTTGCGGCGATGGCGACAGCCGCGAGCAGCCAAAATTGAAAATATCCGCCCAGTGCCAACGAGGGAGCTGAAAACGCACTGACGTCTTGAAAGCGCAAAGCCCGGAAAAGCGACGGCAGCAGGAGCAATTGCGGAACATAGGCGACGACGAGCCAGCCGACTTTGGCGCTGCGGCCCGCCACCATATCGCGGAGCGCACCGTACTCCACGTGCAGTTGAACGATCAGCCCGGGAATCAACCACAGGCCTATACAAAGAAACGTCCCGGCGAACACCTCCAGCGCACGAGGAGGAACCGAGTAGTACAGCTGGGCATTGAGCGCAAGCAGGCTGCTTCCGCAAAAAAACGTCAACGCCAAGCACAGGAAGAAGAAAATGCGTTCGAAATTGCGCTGCCGGCGATGCCCGAGGATCACAACCATCCAGAAAAATGGCAGAAGTGTGCCGGCAGTCAGAGCGATCAGCCGAAGATAAAGGAGCCAGCGCATGGGGGCTGTCGTCCGCGAGTCTACTGCTGCAAAACAGGCAAGGCAATGACCAAGTGCAAGGAAAATCTGGCACATCTATTCTATTGTAATTAATACACTTAACATTGAATTGCTTGACG